>Ga0075356_1000196_pt1 | contig 11367 bp, 7 predicted proteins | sample WestPond_Cattail_FD_120073 | JGI IMG/M metagenome (GOLD analysis project Ga0075356, IMG submission 120073) | Natural and restored wetland microbial communities from the San Francisco Bay, California, USA, that impact long-term carbon... | ecosystem: Environmental > Terrestrial > Soil > Wetlands ... | reverse complement strand
GCCTGATGTCGCCTCAGGCTGCCTTGCCTGCCGCCGACGCAACGCGCGCCTGATCGCGCTTGCGGTCTGCGGTCACCCGCTGGGCACTAGGCCGCTCGTTGATGCGCGCCACGTAGGCCTTATGGTCGATTCCGGCAGCCAGCAGCAGGTCCTCGCCGTAGATCGCCTTGGTGGCCATCGCCACGACCGGCAGGCTGACGTAGCCGCAGCAGTCGGCCATCGTGAAGCGATCGCCGGCCAGATAGGGCGATAGGCGCGCCAGTTTCGCGAACGCCGCGATATTGCGGCCGAGTAGCTTGCGCACGCGCGCCTGCTGCGAATCGCCGACCGTGCCGCCGAAGAACGCTTGCGGATAGAGCTCGCGTGCCACCAGCTCGAGGTGCAGGTCGACGAAGACGCAGAGCTCGCGCACCTTGGCCGCCTGCCAGGCGTCCGCCGGCAGCAGCGCGGGCTCGGGTTGAATCGCTTCGAGGTACTCGAGCATCACCTGGCTCTCGCACAACGCGCCACGCTCGGTGGTGAGATACGGGATCTTGCCCAGCGGCGAACACGCGAGCACCGCTTCGCTCGGGTTGCCGGTGGTGACGAGCACCTCCTCGAATGCAAGGCCCTTTTCCAGCAGCGCCATCTTGACCTTGTTGTAGTAGTTCGAGATCGCAAAGCCATGCAGCGTGAGCATCGATCGTCTCCTGTAGGTGGCGCAGTCTACGGCCGAGGTTCCTCGGACGGCTGGCGCGCCGGCGACAGTCTGTCGGCGGTCGCCGTGGTACGGTCACCCGCGCCGCGGTGAACCACCGCGATGCCGATCGTCACCGTCGCCAGCGCGACGATCAATCGGGTGGTCAACGGCTCGCCGAGCAGCACCGCGCCGGCGATCAGGCCGAAAACCGGCGTCAGCAGCGTGAAGGCCGACAGCTGCGTGGCCGGATAGTGCCGAATCAGCCAGAACCACAGCAGGTAGCTTGCAAAGCAGACGACCACGGTCTGGAACACCAGTGCAGCCAGCGGCAGCGTGGTCAGTCGGCTGGGCCACGTCTCGGCCGACAGCCCTGCCAGCAGCGCCATCAGTGCACCCGAGACGGCGAGTTGGTAGAAGAGCGTCTTCTCGGCGGCGGCCTGCGACAGCCGCGTGGCGCGGATCAGCAGCGTCGTCGCTCCCCACAACACGGCGCCGAGCACGCCCAGCGCGTCGCCGATCCATTGGCGCTCACCGGCCGACGGTTGCTGGAATCCTTCCGCAAAGGCCCAGGTCACGCCGGCGAACGCCGCCACCAGGCCGGCCAGCTGGCGCGCGCCGAGTCGCTCGCTGCGCGCGATCAGCGGCATGCCGAGCGCCACGACGAACGGCGCCAGGTAGATGAAGACCGCCATGCGCGAGGCCGTCGTGAACTGCAGGCCGACGAAAATGCAGCCGAACTCGAGCGCGAACAGCAGGCCGGCGCCGAAGCCGGCCGCCAGCGTGCGGTCACGTTCGAACAGCTTGATTCTGCGCACGCGCGCCCACAGCAGCACCAGCATCGCGGCGCCCAGCGAACGCAGGGCCACCTGCGTCAACGGCGGCATTTCGGCAAGGGCCACCTTGCTGCTGACCTGGCCGAGACCCCAGACCACGCAGCACAGCAGCAGACAGATGATCGCGATGCCGTCGAGGCGGGGCTTGCGTTGCGGCATCGATCGCCCTCCTAGCGTGTAGCGCGGCGCCGCTGACGTGTCAGCAGTAAAGCGCAGAGGCCACCCGCGAGCGCGCCTGCCAGATGAGCGCCCGGCGCGACCGCGAAGTCCCATTGCGCGTTGCGCCGCAGCGCGCCCAGCCAAGGTTCCTCGAGCAGCAGCTTGATCGCCAGACCGGCCAGCACGGCAATGCCGAGCGCTCGTTCGCGCGGGGTCGACGACCGCCACAGTCGCAGCGCCACCACCACGACGCCAGCATGCAGGACACCCGACAACCCGGCGTACCGTTGCAACGCCGGTTGCGCCAGCAGCGCTAGGTGCGTCAGCGGCCAGGCCGTCGCCCAGGCCAGTGCGTCCGCGCGCGTGGCGCTTGCACGGACGCCCAGCCAGCTGACCACCGCCAGCCCCGCGAGGTTGACGGCCAGATGGGTCGCGCTCAGGTGTACCCAGGCCGCGCTGAACCAGCGCCAGGGCTGCGTGGCGGCCAGACCGGGTTGCCAGTTCCAGGTCTCGGCGCTGCCGCCGAACCACACCAGCACCGCGCCGGCGGCCAGGGCACTGGTGAGCCACAACCAGCTGCGGGCGTCGGCGAGTTCGGCCGTGCCGGTCAGTGGTGACCGCGCCACTCGATTCCGCCGAACACCGCGCGCCACAACGCGACGACGGCGTCGCGCTGGGTCGTCAACAGGTGGGCATCGAAGTGCGTCGGCTGCTCGTCCAGCCGAGCGCGGTGCTGCGCGCGGCGCAGCTCGCGATAGGCGTCTGCCGCCCGCGTGCCGACGTCGTCAGGCAGCAGACCCTGAGCCTGCGCGCGCTGCAGCAGCGCGATGTTGCCGACGTTGTCGAGCAGCGTCGGATGATCGTGGGCATGGGCCAGCACCAGGTACTGCACCGCGAACTCGGCATCGAGCATGCCGCCGACGCTGTGCTTCACGTCGTAGCGACCGGCCGCCACCGGATAGGCTGTGCGCACCCGCTCGCGCATCGCTGCCACCTCTGTGGCCAGCGGCCTCAGCTCGCGCACAGTGGCCAGCACGCGGGCGCGCGTCGCGTCGAAACGGCTGGCCAGCTCCGGCGTGCCGGTGCAGACGCGCGCACGCGTGAGGGCCTGGTGCTCCCAGGTCCACGCCGTGTTGCTGCCACGACCGTCCTGGTAGCGCTCGAATGCGTCGATCGACGTGACGAGCAGGCCCGAATTGCCGTTCGGCCGCAACGCCGTGTCGATCTCGAACAGCGCGCCGGCCGGCGTGCGAATCGTCAGCCAGGTGATCAGCTTGCGCACGAACGCGCCGTAGACCTCCTGCGCCCGATCGGCGTCGGCCTCGTCGCTGTCGTCGTAGAGGAACACGACGTCGAGATCGCTGCCGTAGCCGAGTTCCTTGCCACCGAGCTTGCCGTAGGCGATGACGGCGAAGCGCGGCGAGTCGCGATGGCGGGTCTTCAGCCGCGCCCAGGCCCAGCGCACGGCGCATTCGAGCACGGCGTCGGCCAGCGCCGACAGGTCGTCGGCCACCTGCTCGACGGTGATCAGCCCCTCGACGTCGCGCACCAGCGTGCGGAAGACCTCGGCGTGGTGGGCGTGGCGCAAGGTGTCGAGCAGCGCCTCCTCGTCGGCCTGGCCGCTGCGCTCCCACGCGGCATGGCGCTCCTCGAGGTCGCTGATGAACGCCGCGCGATCGAAGCGCTGGTGCAGCAGTCGCGGATCGGCGAGCTCGTCGATGACGCCGGGGTGCCGCATCAGGTACTGCATCGGCCAGCGCGCCAGACCCAGCAGCCGCAGCAGCCGCTGCATCACCTCGGGCCGCTCGGCCAGCAGCGCGACATAACTCTCGCGGCGCAGCAGCGGCTCGAGCCAGTCGATGAAGCGCAATGCCGCCTGCAGCGTGCACGCTTCGGCCTTCACCGCCGCCGCGGTGCGCTGCACCAGCCGGCCGAGCCGCAGCTTGCTCTCGTCACGCAGCGCCTGCACGCGCGGCTTGGCGGCCCAGCGACGCACCCGCTCGGCCATCTCGGCGGGCAGCGCATCGAGCAGGGCCTCGGCGTCCAGTGGAAGCGGCCCTGGCCCGCAGATCTTGCAGTCGCCGTTCTTGCGTGGTGCCGCGCCCGGAGCCTGCCCGTCGTGCAGCAGGGCATCGAACTCGTTGGCGACGAATTCGCGCATCTCGCTCAGGTCGTTGAGCAATCGGCACGGGTCGGCAGTGCCGCCGGGATCGAGCGAGCGCGCGATCCAGTCGAGATCGCCATCGGTGGTCGGCAGCACATGGGTCTGCTGGTCGTCGAGATACTGGATCCGATGTTCGATGCGGCGCAGGAACACATACGCGGCTTCCAGCCGTACGGCTGTTTCAGGCTTCATCAGGCCGCGCGCCACCAGGCGCTGCAGGCCGCGCTGCGTCGAGCGTGTCCGGATCTCCGGATACTGGCCGCCGCGCACCACCAGCAGCAGCTGCACGATGAACTCGATCTCGCGGATGCCGCCGCGCGAGAGCTTGACATCGTTGCTGCGCTCCGGCCGACCGGCGGCGCGCCGTTGCGCCTCTTCGCGGATGCGCCGGTGCAGCTGCCGCAGCGACTCGAACACGCCATAGTCGAGATAGCGGCGGTAGACGAACGGGGCGACAAGCGAGCGCAAGGCGAGCGTGCGGCCGCTGGTGACGGCAGCGCGCGGCGCGACGACGCGGCTCTTCAGCCAGGCGAAGCGTTCCCATTCGCGCCCCTGCACCTGGAAATACTCCTCCAGCATCGGCAGACTGACCACCGGCGGGCCCGAGTTGCCGTTCGGCCGCAGCGCCAGATCGACACGAAAGACCAGCCCGTCGTCAGTGACGTCGCCGATCAAGGTGTGCAGGCGTTTTGCCAGGCGGCCAAAGTACTCCTGCGTGCTCACCGGGGCGGTCCCGTCGGTGTGGCCGTCTTCTTCGTACAGGTAGATCAGGTCGATGTCCGACGAGACGTTCAGTTCGCGTGCGCCGAGCTTGCCCATGCCGACGATCCAGAATTCGATGCGCTGCCCGTTCGCGTCGCACGGGCAGCCGCTGCGCGCATCTTCCTCGGCCAGCGCCGCGGCCAGCGCGCGTTCGAGCGTCACCTCGGCCAGCGCGGTCATCGTCGAGGTCACCACCGGCAGCTCGGCCGACTGCTCGACGTCGAGTACCGCCAGCCGCTCGATCACCACGTGGCGCGCCACCCGCAGCGCCGAGCCGAGCGTGCGGCCGCGCCCGACCAGGTGGTCGATCAAGGCATCGATGGCCCGCGCGTCGGGCGTACCGGGCGGCAGCAGCGCACATTCGTCGGCGAAACGTCTTCGCACACGTTGCACGAACCGGCTGTAGTCGGCGGCAGCCCGCGGCCCGTTGATCGCTGCAACGTCCACATCTTCGACCGGGCGATGGCGGTCCACGTCGTCCTCAGGGGGTCTGTGCTAGATTGAATCGGCCCCGGGGGCGGCCACCCTGCCTCCCACGCGCCTGCGTGGCCGGATCGGCCTGTCGCGCACGGTGCGGGTATCTCCTCATTCGATGTCCCCCAACTCCGCTGTCGTTGCCCCGCGCCGATCTTTCTGGCGAGCATCGACCCGTGCCTTGCGGCTGCTGGTCGTCGGCCTGGCTGCGGTATGGAGCCTACTGCTGTTGGCGTGGCTGACTCTCCACTGGGGGATTTTGCCGCACATCGACGACTGGCGGCCGCGCATCGAGGCGGTGGCCAGTGACGCGCTGGGCGTGCCGGTGCGCATTGGCCGCATCCAGGTGCGCTCCGGCAGCTGGGTGCCGGCCGCCGAGCTGCACGATGTGGTGCTGCACGACCGTGACGGCCGCGAGGCCCTGCGTCTGCCGCGTGTGGCGGCGGCGCTGTCGGTACCGGCGCTGCTGGCTTTCGAATTGCGATTCCAGCAACTGCTGATCGAGGATGCGCAACTCGAGATCCGCCGCGACGCGCAGGGCCATCTCTTCGTCGCCGGTCTGCCGATGGGCGGCACGACGACAGGCGACAACGGCAACGGCGTCGCCGACTGGTTCTTCCGCCAGCAGGAGTTCGTGATCCGGCGCGGCTCGTTGTCTTGGCTCGACGAGCAGCGAGGCGCGCCGCCGTTGCAGCTGAGTGATGCCGTCGTCGTCATGCGCAACGGCCTGTTGCATCACGACCTGCGCATCGACGCGACGCCGCAGGCCGCCTGGGGAGAGCGCTTTGCGCTGCGTGCCCGCATGAGCCAGCCGCTGATGGCGCGCAGCGGCGACTGGCGACAATGGCGCGGCACCGTGCATGCCGATCTGCCGCATGTGGATGTGGCGCTGCTGCGCCAGTACGTGGATCTGCCGTTCGAGTTGCGCGAGGGTCGCGGCGCCGTGCGGGCCTGGCTCGATGTGAACGACGGCGCGGCTGGCCCTGCCACCGTCGACATCGCGCTGCGCAACGTGGCCATGCGCCTGTCTGCGCAAGTGGCGCCGATGGAGTTCGAGTACCTGCGCGCGCGGCTCGACGGCGAGCAGGGCGACCAGTACGCCCGGGTCGCCGCACGACGGCTGGCGTTCGCCACGGTCGACGGCCTGGTCTGGCCCGAGAGCGTGATCGAGGCAAGCTGGCGCACCGCACCTGCCGCGCCGCAGGGCCAGACCGAGGTGGTGGCCGGCGAGTTGAGCGCCGATCGGCTCAACCTCGCACAACTGGCCACGCTGGTGTCGCGCGTGCCGCTCGGCGAAGGCGTGCGCAAGATGCTGGTCGAGCTGGCGCCCCGCGGCACGGTGCACGACCTGGTGGCGCGCTGGGACGGTCCGCTCGACGCGCCGCGCCAGTACCAGGTGCGCGCGCGCATGAAGGGTTTGTCGATCGCGGCGGCGCCGGTCGCCACGGATGCCGTCGGCCGGCCGGGCTGGCTCAACGCCGACGTCGACCTGCGCGCCAGCGAGCTGGGCGGCGACGCGCGGCTCACGCTGGCCGACGGGGCATTCGAGTTTCCCGGCGTGTTCGAGCAGGCCGTGGTGCCGCTGCGCCGCTTCGATGCTCAGCTCGCCTGGCGCATCGGACCGATGGGCACCAACGGCCGGCCGATCGAGTTGCAAGTCAAGGAAGCGCGTTTCGAGAACGACGACGCCGCCGGCGAGTTGACGGCGCACTGGCGGTCGGGCGACGGTGCCGGCTTCGGCCGCGCCGCGCGTTTTCCAGGTGTGCTCGATCTGCAGGGCAAGCTGACCAATGGGCGAGCCGACAGCGTGGCGCGCTACCTGCCGCTCGGCCTACCGAAACCGGTGCGCGAGTACGTGCAGCACGCAGTGCAAGGCGGCAAGGTGCCGTCGGCCACCTTCGCCGTCAAGGGTGATCTGTGGGACTTTCCGTTCTACCGCGCCACCAGCGACCGCGAGGGCATCTTCCGCATCGCCGGGCAGGTCAGCGACCTGACGCTCGCCTACGTACCGAGCCATCCCGGAGACAGCGCAGGCGAGCCGGCCTTCGAGTCGCCCTGGCCAACGATCACGCGCGCCGAGGGCGAACTGGTATTTGACCGCTCGAGCATGCAGATCCGCAACGCGCAGGGCCGCATCTTCGGTGTCGAGTTGCGCGGCGTGCAGGGTGGCGTGCGAAATCTCGGCCACCAGGCGACGCTCGAGCTCGAAGGGCAGGCACGCGGTCCGCTGCCCGACATGGTGCGCTATGTCAACGCGACGCCGGTGGGCGAATGGATCGGCGGTGCGCTGGCGCAGGCGAGCGTGCAGGGCGCTGCCGAGTTGCGGCTGGCGCTGAATCTGCCGCTCGCCGAGCTGGCGCAGTCCACCGTCAAGGGCAGTGTCCAACTCGGCGGCAACGACATCCGGTTGCGGCCCGACACACCGCAGCTCGCGGCCGCGCGTGGCCGCGTCGAGTTCACCCAGCGCGGCCTGCAGATCGTCGGCGGGAGCGCGCGATCGATCGGCGGTGACCTCGCGCTAGAGGGCGGCACGCTGCCCGATGGCAGCCTGCGCTTTACCGCGCAGGGCGTGGCCACCGCCGAAGGTCTGCGGCGAGCCGGCGAACTGGGCCTGCCGTCGCGCGTCGCGCAGGCGCTGCAGGGCCAGGCGCCGTACCGCCTGCAGCTCGGTTTCGTCAAAGGGCACTCCGAGTGGTCGCTGACCAGTCCTCTCACCGGCATGGCCATCAACTTGCCGGCACCCCTGGGCAAGGCGGCCGAACCGGCGCTGCCGCTGCGTGTGCAGGCGACCCTTCAGCCTGACTCGCTGGCGGCAGGGGCGAACGGGCGTGACCAGCTGCGCATCGACATCGGCACGGCGGTGCAGGCGCTCTACCAGCGTGACGTCTCCGGCGAGGTGCCGCGCGTGCTGCGTGCGGCCATCGGCATCAACCAACCGGCGCCGGCGCCGGTGGCGGGCGGTCAGGTGCAGGCGGAGTTCGCGAGCCTGGATGTCGACGCCTGGCGTCAGGCGGCCGCACGCCTGATGCCGTCGACATCGGGCACGGGCCCCGGCGGCGAGAGCGGGTACCTGCCGCGCGTCTACTCGGTGCGGGCCCGCGAGCTGCTGGTCGGATCGCGCCGCATCACGCAGGCGAACATCGATTTGAGCCGCCTCACGCGCGACGACGAGGACACCTGGCGTGCGCAGCTCAGTGCCGATCAGCTGGCCGGGCTGATCGAATACCGCGAGCCACGCACGGCACAGGCGGCGGGTCGCGTCTTCGCACGCCTGAGCCGGCTCTCGCTGCCGCCGGCCGAGGCCGACAGCGTAGGCCAGTTGCTCGACCAGGCACCGGCCACCGTGCCGGCGCTCGATATCGTGGTCGACGACTTCGAGCTGCGCGGCAAGCACCTCGGCCGGCTGGAGATCGAGGCGGTCAACCGCGGCGTTGCCGCCGGCGACGCGGCGCGCGAGTGGCGGCTGAACCGCCTGCTGCTGCGCACACCGGAGGCCACTCTCAGCGCCACCGGGCAGTGGGCCGGGGCCGGCGGTGCGGCACGCCGGCGCACGGCGCTCGACTTCCAGCTGGAGCTGGCCGACAGCGGCGCGTACCTCGAGCGCCTGGGCTACGGCAAGACCCTGCGCGGCGGCAAGGGCCGGCTGCAGGGTCAGCTGGCATGGGCCGGTTCGCCGCTCGGCTGGGACACCCGGAGCCTGGACGGGCAGATGAAGCTGTCGCTCGATGCCGGGCAGTTCCTCAAGGCCGACGCCGGTGCGGCCCGGCTGCTCGGCGTGCTGAGCCTGCAGGCGCTGCCGCGGCGCCTGCTGCTCGACTTCCGCGACGTGTTCGAGGAAGGCTTCGCGTTCGACAACATCGGCGGCGACCTGCGCGTCAACGCCGGCGTGCTGCACACCAGCAACCTGCGCATGCGCGGCGTGCAGGCGGCGGTGCTGATGGAAGGCCACGCCGACATCGGCCAGGAGACGCAGGACCTGCGCGTCTTCGTGGTGCCCGAGATCAACGCCGGCACTGCGTCGCTCGCCTACGCGGCGATCAACCCGGCGCTCGGCCTCGGCACCTTCGTGGCGCAGTGGTTGCTGCGCCGACCGCTGATCGCGGCGAACACGCGCGAGTTCCGCATCACGGGCAAGTGGGACGACCCGCGCATCGAGCGGGTCGAACGCCAGCCCGGCGACGCCGTGCCGTCGATCGACGGTCCGGCAGCGGCTGCATCGTCGCCCCCGCAGCGACCTTGACGGCACCACGAGGGAGACCCCATCAATGAAGATCGCCGCGCTGCAGATGGTGTCGACCCCCGACGTCGAGCGCAACCTCGACGCGGCCGCCGCGTTGATCGACGAGGCGACCCGTGCCGGCGCGGCGCTGGTGGCCTTGCCCGAGTACTTCTGCCTGATGGGCCGGGTCGATACCGACAAGCTTGCGGTCGCCGAGTCCGATGGCGACGGCCCGATCCAGCAGCGGCTGGCCGCCGCCGCGCGCCAGCACGGCGTCTGGGTGGTCGGCGGCACGCTGCCGCTGCGTACGGCCGATCCGGCGCGCGTGCGCAACACCTGCCTGGTCTACGGCCCCGACGGCAGCCGTGCGGCGCGCTACGACAAGATCCATCTCTTTGCCTTCGACAACGGCCGCGAGCGCTACGACGAAGGCCGCGTGCTCGAGCGCGGCGAGCACAGCGTCGCGCTCGATGTCGATGGCTGGCGTGTCGGCCTGTCGGTGTGCTACGACTTGCGTTTTCCCGAGCTGTACCGCCAACTGTCGTCGCCGCCGTGCGACCTGATTTGCGTGCCCTCGGCCTTTACCTACACCACCGGCCGCGCGCACTGGGAGCTGCTGTTGCGCGCACGCGCGGTGGAGAACCAGTGCTACGTGATTGCGCCGGCGCAGGGCGGCCGCCACGAGAACGGCCGCCAGACCTGGGGTCACAGCCTGATCGTCGACCCGTGGGGCGAGGTGCTGGCTTGCCGGGAAGAAGGCCCTGGCGTCGTGATCGCGACGCTGGCGCGCGAGGCCATCGCCCGGGTGCGCACGCAGTTGCCCGCGCTGTCGCATCGACGCTGAGGCACCTCGCGAAGCTTCATTGCGCGCCGAGGTCCATCGTCCAGTAGGAGTCGTAGGTGCTGCCCGGCGTGCCGGGCACGCACGCCACGCCGATGTCGTGGAACGCCGGATTCAGGATGTTGGCGCAATGGCCGTCGCTCGCCAGCCAGCCGGCGACGACGGCCTGTACCGTCGGATAACCGGCCGCGATGTTTTCGCCGATCGTGCGCCACGCATATCCCGCCGCTTCGGCGCGCTGCGCCGGAGTGCGGCCGTCCAGGCTGTCGTGGGCGAAGTAGTTCTGTGTCGCCATGTCGAGCGAGTGCGCCGCCGCGGCCTGCTCGAGCGCGCCCTGCCACTGCAGCGCCACCGAGGGCGCGAAGCTGCCGCGGGTGCCGCAGTTGCCGCCGCTGGCCCGTTGTGCATTGACCCGTTGAAGCAGTTCGGCCTGGAAGTTGGCGAGGCCGCAGGTCGAGGTCGCGCCGATCTGCTGGGCGGGCTGCGCCGGTGCTGCGCTGTCGCCTCCGCCTCCGCAGCCTGATGCGAGCAGCGCGGCGAAGACGAGCGCCGACGGCGTGCGCGCCGCCCGAAAGGAGCCCGGGCGCCAGGTCAGGTCAGGTATCGTTGTCATGTGCCTCGGCAAGACGGCAATCCCCATGCCGTTGTGGTTTGCCATTCTGGAAGCGCCGATCCCGCTGCGCGCGCGGCGGCGGATCGCGCTGCGCGGGCGCGCGCACTCCTGCACGCCGGCCGCGTGACGCCTAGCGCAAGCCGAACATCATCTGGCGCGCGAGCCGCGTCTTGACCGGCGTCGCCAGCCCGAGCAGGCCGAGTCCGGCCGACCGCAGCGCCGCGATGCCCGGTGCGCGCCAGGTGAACGAGCGCGCGAGGAAATCGGTGGTCGCGATCACGCTCCAGCGGTCGACCGCCCGCGTCAGCTCGAGCCGGCGCAGCGCCGCGTCGAGGCTGTCGGTCGCCCGCAGCGCCTGCACCAGCGCGTAGGCGTCGCGCAGGCCGAGGTTCAGGCCCTGGCCGGCGACCGGGTGCAGCGTCTGCGCGGCGTTGCCGATGCGCACCGCGCGGCCCTCGACGAGCGTGCGCTCGGCGTTCAGGCCGAGCGCGAAGTGCTTGAGTGGCGTGACCGAGGCGAGGCGCCCAACCGCCGGCGGGAAGATGCTTTGCAGCACGGCCAGCCGCTGATCGTCGGTGAGCGCGGCCACCGGATCGTCGTCCGACGGCACGCACCAGACGATC
>Ga0075356_1000195_pt1 | contig 11377 bp, 13 predicted proteins | sample WestPond_Cattail_FD_120073 | JGI IMG/M metagenome (GOLD analysis project Ga0075356, IMG submission 120073) | Natural and restored wetland microbial communities from the San Francisco Bay, California, USA, that impact long-term carbon... | ecosystem: Environmental > Terrestrial > Soil > Wetlands ... | reverse complement strand
CAGGGCATCGCCACTGCCGCCGGCTGCCAGCTGGTGGCGATGTGCGATCTGGCGGTCGCGGTCAGCACGGCACGGTTCGCAGTCAGCGGCGTCAATCTGGGGCTCTTCTGCTCGACGCCGAGCGTGGCGTTGTCGCGCAACCTGCCGCGCAAGCAGGCCTTCGAGATGCTGGTGACGGGCGACTTCATCGATGCCGCCGAGGCGAGGGCCCGCGGACTTGTCAACCGAGTGGTGCCGGCCGAAGAGCTGGACGCCGAGGTCGGGCGCCTGTGCGCCAGCATCGTGGCCAAGCCGCGTGCGCCCATTGCGCTGGGCAAGCAGCTCTTCTACCGCCAGCTCGAAACCGGCATCGCGGCTGCCTACGACGATGCGGGCAAGACCATGGCCTGCAACATGATGGACGCCTCGGCGCTGGAGGGCGTGCAGGCGTTCATCGACAAGCGCAAGCCGAACTGGTGAGTCGCCCAGCCTTCGGGCGCGGACGTCCGGGCGGAGCCTCGGCGAGTCCGATCAGCCCTTCGACGGGGCCGACACCTTGTGCCGCATCAGGCGGCCCTTCTCGCGTTCCCAGTCGCGCGCTTTCTCGGTCTCGCGCTTGTCGTGCTGCGCCTTGCCCTTGGCCAGCGCGATTTCGGCTTTCACCCGGCCGCCTTTGTAGTGCAGGTTCAACGGCACCAGCGTGTAGCCCTTCTGCTCCACCTTGCCGATCAGGCGGCGGATCTCGGCCTTGTGCATCAGTAGCTTCTTGGTGCGGTCGGCCTCGGGGTGCACATGGGTCGAGGCCGAGCGCAATGCGTTGATGCGGCAGCCGATCAGGTACAGCTCGCCATCGCGGATCACCACGTAGCCGTCGGTCAGCTGCACCTGCCCGGCGCGGATGGCCTTGATCTCCCAGCCTTCAAGCACCATGCCGGCCTCGAATCGCTCTTCGATCAGATAGTCGTATCGGGCTCGCCGGTTCTCGGCGATGGGAGCGGTCATGCGGATGTGGAACCTAGAATCAACCCGATAGTATGAAGCGTGTCCACAAGTCCGTTCTGCTCTGGTATTCGCCGCGCGAGATGTACGACCTGGTCGTCGGCGTCGAGCAGTACCCGCAGTTCCTGCCTTGGTGCGAGCGCACCGAGGTGCTCGAGGCGACTGCCGACTCGATGCTGGCCCGGCTGCACCTGGCCTATGCCGGTGTGCGCCACACCTTCACGACGCGCAACACGCAGGAAGATGCGCGCTCGGTGATGGTCAAGCTGGTCGATGGGCCGTTCTCGTTGCTCGACGGGCTGTGGCAGTTTGTCCCGATCGGGCGGCCCGGCGGGGACGCACAGGCCTGCCGCATCGAGTTCGACCTGAGTTATGCCTTCAGCAGCAAGCCGCTCGAAACGGTGTTGAGTCCGGTGTTCGACAAGGTGGCCAACACCTTCGTCGACCGCTTCGTCGCGCGCGCCGAGCAGGTGTATGGCAACCGATGAAGCGGCCATCGACGTCGAGGTGGCCTTTGCCGCCGGACCGCACCAGGTGGTCCGAGTGGCGCTGCGCCTGCCGGCGGGAGCCACGCTGACCGACGCGGTGCGCGGCAGCGGCGTGCTCGCCGGCGTGGCTGCCGAGGTGGTTGAACAGCTCAAGGCCGGCATCTGGGGCCGGCTGGCGCCGGGTGGCACGGTGCTGCGGGCCGGCGACCGCGTGGAGCTCTATCGGCCGTTGACCGTCGATCCGAAGGAGGCCCGTCGCCTGCGCTATCGGCGCGACGGCGGTGGCAAGAAGCCGAAGCGCGCGCCGCCGGTCAGCGGCACTCGGTCGCGATGACCTGACGCGTGCGCGCCATCTCCTCGGCGCGACCCTTGTCGTCGAGGATCTCGCGCTCGCCCTTCTCGTTGGTGCGGGCCAGGCGGACGCCGGAGTCTAGCGATGCCATATGGGTGCGGGCGCGCTTGCAGTTCTCGGCGCGCTGGGCGGCGACCTTTTCTTCCTCGGCCTTCTGCTTGTCGGTCTGCTCCTGCTCGGCCTTCTTGCGGCGCGATTCGAGCTCGGCGTCCACCTTGGGCTTGGCCGCCACTTCGGCGACGGCCGTGGCCGAGGCGGCCGATGGCGCAGCAGCCGGCCGGCGCGCGGCGTTGTCGGGCTTCTGCAGCACGTCGCGTTCGGGAATGTCGCGCGGCGGCGGGATGTCGCTGACGACGACCTGGCCGCGGCTGTCCTTCCACTTCCACTGCGCAAGCGCAGGCGATGCCGCGAACAGCAGCGAGATCAACAGGCAGATGAAGCCGCGCAGACGCATCGAAGGGACTCCGTCAAAGCCGGCCGTCGAGGGCCGCAGATGAGCGTCAAGTGTAGCGGTGGCTCCCTGCGGGCAGGCGGTGTTGGCGGCGCGTGCCGGCAATACCGCACGGACCGATCCGTATAATCTTCTTTTGCGTCTGGAGCTTTCCCATGCGCCTACTCGGCAAAGCGCTCACCTTCGACGACGTGTTGTTGGTGCCGGCGTTTTCGCAGGTGCTGCCGCGCGATACGCGCCTGGCCACCCGGCTGTCCCGCAACATCGCCCTCAACCTGCCTTTGGTGTCCGCTGCGATGGACACCGTGACCGAGGCCCGCCTGGCCATCGCCATCGCGCAGGAAGGCGGCATCGGCATCGTGCACAAGAATCTGCCGCCCAAGGCGCAGGCCGCCGAGGTGGCGCGCGTCAAGCGCTACGAATCGGGTGTGCTGCGCGACCCGATCACCGTGACGCCTGACATGCCGGTGCGCGAGGTGATCGCGTTGTCGAAGGCGCACGGCATCTCGGGTTTCCCGGTGCTGCAGGGCAAGCAGGTGGTCGGCATCGTGACCAACCGCGACCTGCGCTTCGAGTCGCGCATGGACGTGCCGGTGCGCGAGATCATGACGCCGCGCGAGCGCCTGATCACCGTGCGCGAGGGCGCCTCCATCGACGAAGGCAAGGCGCTGATGCACCGGCACAAGCTGGAGCGCGTGCTGGTGGTGAACGAGGCCTTTGAGCTGCGCGGCCTGATGACGGTGAAGGACATCACCAAGCAGACCACGTTTCCCAATGCCGCGCGCGACGCGCAGGGCCAGCTGCGCGTCGGCGCGGCAGTCGGCGTGGGCGAGGGCACCGAGGAGCGGGTGGAGCTGCTGGTCAAAGCCGGCGTCGACGCGATCGTGGTCGACACCGCGCACGGCCACAGCGCCGGTGTGGTCGACCGGGTGCGCTGGGTCAAGCGCCACTACCCGAAGCTCGAGGTGATCGGCGGCAACATCGCCACCGGCACCGCGGGCAAGGCGCTGGTCGAGGCGGGCGCGGACGCCGTCAAGGTCGGCATCGGACCGGGATCGATCTGCACGACGCGCATCGTCACCGGCGTCGGTGTGCCGCAGATCTACGCGATCGAGTCGGTGTCCAGCGCGCTCAAGGGCAGCGGCGTGCCGCTGATCGCCGACGGCGGCGTCCGCTACTCGGGCGATTTGGCCAAGGCCATCGCCGCTGGCGCCGACAGCGTGATGATGGGCGGCATGTTCGCCGGCACCGAGGAGGCGCCGGGCGAGACCATCCTGTACCAGGGCCGCACCTACAAGAGCTACCGCGGCATGGGGTCGCTGGGCGCCATGCAGCAGGGCAGCGCCGACCGTTACTTCCAGGAAGACAACGCCAACAACCCGAACACGGCCAAGCTGGTGCCCGAGGGCATCGAAGGGCAGGTGCCGTACAAGGGCTCGGTGGTCGCGGTGATCTTCCAGCTCGCCGGTGGCCTGCGCGCGTCGATGCACTACTGCGGCTGCAGCAGCATCGAGGAGATGCACAGCCGGGCGGAGTTCGTCGAGATCACCACGGCCGGCGTGCGCGAGAGCCACGTTCACGACGTGCAGATCACCAAGGAAGCGCCGAACTACCGGATGGAATGATGGCGGCCGACATCGCCTCGGGCGCCGCCGAGTCGCCGGGCCGGCGGCCCGCGGCGATGGCATTCATCATGATCACGGTGCTGATCGACATGGTGTCGATCGGCCTGATCATTCCGGTGCTGGCCCCTTTGGTGGGCACTTTCACCAGCGAGCCGGCCGAGCAGGCGTTCTGGTACGGCGCCGTGACCTTCACCTTCAGCCTGGCCAATTTCTTCGGCTCGCCAATCCTTGGTGCGCTGTCCGACCGCTTCGGGCGCCGCCCGGTCCTGCTGCTGGGGTTCTTCGCGCTCGGCGTCAGTTTCGTCGTCACCGGCCTGGCCACCGCGTTGTGGATGCTGATCGTCGTGCGCATGTTCAGCGGTGCGATGCAGTCCAACGCGGCCGTGGCCAATGCGTATGTCGCTGACATCACCCCGCCGGAAGCGCGCGCGCGCAGCTTCGGCCTGCTGGGGGCGATGTTCGGCATCGGCTTCATCCTTGGCCCGGTGATGGGTGGTCTGCTCGGGTCGATCAACCTGCATCTGCCGTTCTTCGTCGCCGGCGCAATGGCGGGGCTGAACTTCCTTTACGGCTGCTTCGTGCTGCCGGAGTCGCTGCGGCCGTCGCAGCGCCGGCCGTTCGAATGGAAGCGCGCCAACCCGGTGGTGTCGCTGCGCGCCTTGACCGACCTGCATGGTGTCGGGCCGCTGGTGGCGGTGGTGGCCTGCAGCGCGCTGGCGCAGTTCGTGCTGCACACCAGCTGGGTGCTCTACACGACCTTCAAGTTCGGCTGGGGCCCGATGGAAAACGGCTGGTCGCTGTTCGCGGTGGGCGTGGCGATGGCCCTGTCGCAGGGCGTGCTGTTGGGCCGGCTGCTCAAGCGCTTCAGCCCGCAGCGGTTGGCGGTGGCGGGGCTGCTGTCGTCGTCGATCGCCTTCACGTTGTGGGGCGCGGCCACCGAGGGCTGGATGATGTACGCGGTGATCGCGCTCAACCTGCTCGGGGGCACCGTCGCAGCGTCGATCCAGAGCATCATCTCGACGGCGGCCGACGCGAAGACGCAGGGCCAGACGATGGGCGCGGTCAGTTCGCTGAACAGCCTGATGGCGGTCGTGGCGCCGGTGATCGGCGCGCCGCTGCTGGGCGCGGTGTCGCATCTGCCGCAGGGCGACTGGCGCATCGGCGCGCCGTTTTACTTCTGCGCGATGCTGCAGCTTGCATCGCTGCTGATCGCGTCGCGCCACTTTCGTGCCATGCGCCTGCATCGCGCACAAGCGGCTGGCGCACCCATTGCCTAAAGACCCACCCCCATGCACGACAAGATCCTGATCCTCGACTTCGGCTCCCAGGTGACGCAGCTGATCGCGCGGCGCGTGCGCGAGGCACACGTGTACTGCGAGATCCACCCCAACGACGTCAGCGAGGCGTTCGTCAGGGAGTTCGCGCCCAAGGGCATCATCCTGTCGGGCAGCCACGCGAGCACCTACGAGGAGCAGGACCTGCGCGCGCCGCAGTCCGTGTACCAGCTCGGCGTGCCGGTGCTGGGCATCTGCTACGGCATGTTCACGATGACCGTGCAGCTCGGCGGCCAGGTCGAGGCCTCGTCGCACCGCGAGTTTGGCTACGCCGAGGTGAGGGCGCGCGGGCACACGCGCTTGTTCGACGGCATCGAGGACTTTCGCACCGCCGAGGGCCACGGCATGCTCGAGGTGTGGATGAGCCATGGCGACAAGGTCACTGCGTTGCCGCCGGGTTTCAAGCTGATGGCCAGCACACCGAGCTGCCCGATCGCCGGCATGGCCGACGAGGAGCGGCGCTTCTACGCCGTGCAGTTCCACCCCGAGGTGACGCACACGCGGCAGGGCCGGGCCATGCTCGAGCGTTTCGTGCTCGACATCTGCGGTGCCGGGCCCGACTGGGTGATGCGCGACCACATCGGCGAAGCCGTGGCGCGCATCCGCGATCAGGTCGGTCAGGAGGAGGTGATCCTTGGCCTGTCCGGCGGTGTCGACTCGAGCGTCGCCGCGGCTCTGATCCACCGTGCCATCGGCGAGCAGCTGACCTGCGTATTCGTCGATCACGGGCTGCTGCGACTGCACGAGGGTGACGGGGTCATGGAGATGTTCGCCGGGCGCCTGCACGCCAAGGTGGTCCGCATCGATGCGAGCGAGCAGTTCCTCGGGCACTTGAAAGGCGTGGCCGATCCCGAGGCCAAGCGCAAAATCATCGGCCGCGAGTTCGTCGAGGTGTTCCAGGCCGAGGCGAAGAAGCTCAAGGGCGCCAAGTGGCTCGCGCAGGGCACCATCTACCCGGATGTCATCGAGTCCGGCGCTGCACGGACCAAGAAGGCGACCACGATCAAGAGCCACCACAACGTGGGCGGGCTGCCCGAGACGCTGGGCCTGAAGCTGCTGGAGCCGCTGCGCGACCTGTTCAAGGACGAGGTGCGCGAGCTCGGCGTCGCGCTCGGCCTGCCGCACGACATGGTGTACCGCCATCCATTCCCCGGGCCGGGGCTCGGCGTGCGCATCCTCGGCGAGGTGAAGCGTGAATACGCCGATCTGCTGCGCCGCGCCGACCACATCTTCATCGAGGAGCTGCGCAAGACGGTCGACGACAAGACCGGCAAGACCTGGTACGAGCTCGTGAGCCAGGCCTTTGCCGTGTTTCTGCCGGTCAGGAGCGTTGGCGTGATGGGCGACGGCCGCACCTACGAACACGTGGTGGCGCTGCGCGCGGTGCAGACGAGCGACTTCATGACCGCCGACTGGGCCGAGCTGCCGTATGCGCTGCTCAAGAAGGTGTCCAGCCGCATCATCAACGAGGTGCGCGGCATCAACCGCGTCACCTACGACGTGTCGTCGAAACCGCCGGCGACGATCGAGTGGGAGTGACCGGCCGTTTGCTCCGCTAAGGCGCGACCGAGACGCCCTTGACGCCGTGCGCTGCGATCAAGCGTGCCACCAGTGCCGTCTTGATCTCGGCGACAAAGTTCACCAGGAAGGCAGCGGCCGCCGTGTGCGCGATCGGCACGCCGATGGCCTGCTGGATCGCTGTGAAGCGGCCATCGAGCACGCGCGAGCCCGGCAGGCGCTGCTGGTCGGCGACGAGGCGGGGCTTCAGGCCTGCCAGCGCATCGAGCTGCTGGTCGACGAACAGCTGGTATGACGCCTCCAACCCGGCCGCCCGATTCAGCGTGGCGTGCTGCAGCGTGCGCCGCAGGTACATGTCGTAGGCCGTCTTGTCGCCGACAGCGATGCGCACGCCCGGGCGGTCGACGTCGGCCAGCGTACCAATCGGCGAGTCAGCGCGCACCAGGTAGCTGGCCTCGATCTCCAGATACGCCGGCGTGAACGCGATTTCGCTGGCGCGCAGCGGGTCGGCGCCGATCAAACCGACGTCCCACACGCCGGTCGCGGCGGCGGCGGCCAGGTCCCCCGGGCTCGGATAGCGCACGAAGGTCACCGGCACGCCAAGACGGCGTGCGATCTCGCGGCCGACGTCCGGCGCGATGCCGACCGGCTCGCCGTCGGGCGGCGCCTGGCTGACGAGTAGAAAGTTCGACAGATTGAGCGCAACGCGGAGCGTACCGGTGGGCGCCATCTCGGCGCGCAGTGCAGGGGTGGCGGGGGTGTCGTTCATGATGTCGATCAACGTCGTTCGTTCGGGCAGGCCCGCATGGCGGGGGCATTCACAAGGTGGCATTGTCACCGTGCGGTGACAACGAGCGCCGCGACATCGAGTGGGAGCGATCGGATGACGCGAATGACGGCAATGAAGGCCTCGCCATGGCGATGTGTGCTCGTTGCACTGGTTGCAGGGTGGCTGCCGCTCTGGGCCACCGCCCAGTCCTATCCGAGCAAGCCGATCCGCATCGTCGTGCCGGTGGCCACCGGCGGCATCGCCGACTACTACGCGCGTTTCATCGGCATCAAGCTCACCGAAGCCTGGGGCCAGCCGGTGCTGGTGGAGAACCGACCCGGCGGAGGCGGCAACATCGGCGCCGACATCGTCGCCAAGTCGGCCCCCGACGGGCATACGCTGGTGATGGGTTTCGTGGGCACCCACGCGGTGAACCCCTTCCTGTTCGACAAGATGCCCTACGACCCGCAGCGCGACTTCGTGCCGGTGGCGATGGCCATCGAGGCCGAGGGCCTGCTGGCCGTGCACCCGTCGCTGCCGGTCAACACGGTGGGCGAACTGCTCGCCTACGCGCGGGCCAACCCGGGCAAGCTGTCATACGCGTCGGGCGGTGTGGGTACGTCCAGCCATCTGGCCGGTGAATTGTTCAAGTCGATGACGAAGACCTACATGGTCCACATTCCGTACCGCGGCAATGCGCCCGCGATCACCGACCTGATCGGCGGGCAGGCACAGCTGGCCTTCGCGACGCTGCCGACGGTGATTCCGCATGTGCGGGCCGGCAAGTTGCGCGGCATCGCGGTGATCGGCAGTTCCCGTTCGGCGGCCGCGCCGCAGCTGCCCACCGTGGCCGAGTCCGGCGTGCCGGGCTTCTCGGTCAACAACTGGATTGGCCTGTTCGCGCCGACCGGCACGCCACCCGAGGTGGTGCGCAGGCTCAATGCCGAGGTCATGCGCATCATGCAGCTGCCCGAGGTGACGCGCCGCATGGAGGTCGAAGGCGAGCGCCACACGCCCAACACGCCCGAACAGTTCGGACTGTTCGTCCGCGACGAGGTCACCAAGTGGGGCAAGGTGATCAAGGATGCCGGCATCAAGGCCGACTGAGCGCGTGAGTATCCGTTTCGACCGATTCACTGCAACACCAACCTGGCCTGTTCACCATGTCCATTGACCTGAAGACGCTGATCGCCGAATACCGCATGCTGTCGACCGCCAATGTGTCCGATGGGCTCGACCGCCTGGGCATCGCCGGCTGCCCGCACGGCATCGGGCCGCTGTGGGATGCGTGCGGCAAGATCGTCGGCCCGGCGGCCACGCTCAAGCTCGTGCCGGTGGGGCAGGCCAGCGAGTCGCCGGTGCTCGGCACGCTGGAGGCGATCAAGCGCGGGCATCCCGGCGACGTGCTGGTCATCGACCAGGCCGGCCGCATGGACGTCAACAGCTACGGCGGCGTCGCCGGCTTCACGACGCGGCACCTCGGGCTGGTGGGCTGCGTGATGGACGGGGTGACGCGCGACATCGACGAGTTCAAGCAACTCAACCTGCCGGTCTACGGCAAGGGCTTCATCCAGCAATCGATCCGCAATCGCTGCGCCTGCGCCGGCTATGGCATCGAGGTGCAGTTGGGTGGCGTGGCGGTGCGCCCGGGCGATCTGATCATGGCCGACGAGAACGGCATCTGCGTCGTGCCGAAGGACAAGACGACCGAGGTGCTCGAGTTCGCCAAGCTGTTCAAGTCGATCGAGGATCACGTGATCGAGGCGGTGCGCAGCGGCGTCGATCCGGTGGTGGCCCACGATCGCGTGCGATACGACATGATGACGCGCGCCGGCTACAAGCCATAGCCGGCCGGCGCGGGTCTTCGCGCTAGGATGCGGGCCCATGCGCATGCTGTTCAATTTGGCCGGTCTGCTGATCGTGCTGGTCGTGATCATGTGGCTGGCCAAGACCCAGCTGAAGGCTGTCGTGCCGGCTGCAGCGCCGCCCGTAGCCGGCGCTGCGGTGCCGACGGCGCGTGAGCAGTCGCAGCAGATGCAGCACCAGGTCAAGCAGGGCGTCGAGCGTGCGCTCGAACAGGGCGCCGGCCGGGCGTCGGACTCGCAGCCCTGAGCCGGCATGCGCAGCGAGTCGCCCGACGAAGTGGTGATGCGCCTGGCCTTGGACCAGGCCCTCAATGCGCAGCTGTCCGGCGAAGTGCCGGTGGGTGCGGTGATCGTGCGCAACACGCCGACCGGCCCGCAGGTGGTGGCGACCGGCTACAACCGCCCGATCACCACCAACGACCCGACCGCTCATGCCGAGATCGTGGCGCTGCGACACGCCGCGCAGCTGCTCGAGAACTACCGACTGCCCGACCTGGAGCTCTACGTGACGCTCGAGCCGTGCGCGATGTGCGCGATGGCGATGATGCACGCGCGCATCAAGCGCGTGGTGTTTGCGGCACCCGACCCGAAGACCGGCGCCGCGGGGTCGGTGCTGGACCTGTTCGCCGACAAGGCGCTGAACCATCACACCGCGGTCACCGGCGGCGTGTTGGCGGAACCGGCGGGCCAGCTGCTGCGCGAGTTCTTCGCCGAGCGGCGGGCGCAGGCGCGCATCGAGCGGGCCCTCGACGGCGATGGCGTAGAAAGCGCTGAAGTTGATGCCGACGGCGCGCCGACCATCCCGACCGGCGACGTGATCGAGCCGCCGGCTGGCGACTAGAGATGAGCGGCATGACGCTGTTGCAGGTCTACACCAGTGCCGGCGTCGAGCTGCGCATCGACGCGCTGCGCCGCGCCCGCGAACGCCTGCGGGCGATGGGCTTCGACGTCACGCTCGACGCCAGCGTGCGTGCACGCCACCAGCGTTTTGCCGGCGACGACGCGGCGCGGCTGGCGACGCTGTACCGCGTGGCCGATGCGGCGCCGTCGATCGCGATGGCGTGCCGTGGCGGCTATGGCATGACCCGGCTGCTCGATGCGATCGACTGGCGTCGCATCGCGCGCAGCATCGAGCGTGGCGGCACACGCTGGGTCGGCTACAGCGACATGACGGCGCTGCAGCTGGGCCTGCTGGCGCACACTGGTAGCACCACCTGGGCCGGCCCCATGGCCTGTGACGACTTCGGCCGCAGCGACGACGAAGGCGGCGTCGAGCCGGTCACGCGCGATTGCTTCGCCGAGGCGATGTCGGGCTCGCTGCACGCGGTGGGGTTTCGCACCGAAGCGGGCTTCGACGGACTGCGCGCGCGCGGCGTGCTGTGGGGCGGTAATCTCTCGATGCTGTGCTCGCTGCTCGGCACGCCGCACTTCCCGCAGGTGAAGGGCGGCATCCTGTTCGTCGAGGACGTCAACGAACATCCGTACCGCGTCGAGCGTTGCCTGCTGCAACTGCACCAGGCCGGCGTGCTGAAGCAGCAGAAGGCCGTGCTGCTCGGCGCGATTAGCGGATGGAGAAAGTCGCCGCTCGACCGCGGCTACTCGCTGAAGGCCGCGGTGGCGCATCTGCGTTCCGCGACGCGTACGCCGCTGCTGACGGGCCTGCCGTTCGGGCATGTGCCGTTGAAGGTGACGCTGCCGCTGGGCGTGCGGGTCGAGTTGGTGGTCGACGGACGCGACGTCTTCGTCGGCTGGTAGCGCGCCAGCGCGCAGCACGGGCCAGCAGCCTCTCGCGTTGGCCGTCAAGTGGCAGGTCGTGGGGCTTGTTGCCGCTTACCAACGCAGTAATTTTCCGTCGCGCCTAGGGCTAACCCTAGGCTGACGGCGGCACCGCTCGCAGGCAAACGTGCGCCACATTGGGCTTCGCCGAGGGAGAAGCGAGGTGTCCGGCGTGGTGCGGATCAGTACTCGATCCACACGGGCGTCAGCAGCAAGCCCTT
>Ga0075356_1000191_pt1 | contig 11456 bp, 11 predicted proteins | sample WestPond_Cattail_FD_120073 | JGI IMG/M metagenome (GOLD analysis project Ga0075356, IMG submission 120073) | Natural and restored wetland microbial communities from the San Francisco Bay, California, USA, that impact long-term carbon... | ecosystem: Environmental > Terrestrial > Soil > Wetlands ... | reverse complement strand
GCGCGGCGGTCGTCGAGTTCCAACGCCGCCTGTGCGAAGCGCATCCCGAGTTGACGGCGCACGTGATGCGTCGCCCGCAGACAAAGGGCGGACAGATCACGCTCATGGAGGTCTACGCACTCGACCCGTTGGCCAATCCCGAAGGGATCGATCCGGCTTGGCAGACCCGCATCGAATCGGCGGCCGTGGTGCTGCGGCGCTGGCAACAGGGCGAACGCCACGTTGAGTGGTTCGACCCGATCGACTGATCGGCTCGCCCGGCCGTTGCTACAGACTGCGCACCATCTCGATGTGCGGGATGCCGGCTTCCTCGAACACCGGCCCGCGTGCGGCGAAGCCGGCGCGAACGTAGAACGGCGCCGCGCTGCACTGCGCGTGCAGCAGCGCCTCACGATAACCGCGTTCGCGCGCGTGCTGAACCAGCGCATCGAGCACGGCGCGGCCGATGCGGCTGCCGCGCATGGACGCGACCACCGCCATGCGGCCGATCTTGGCCACGCCCGGCACATGCTCGTGCAGCCGGCCGGTGGCCAGCGGCACGCCGAACCGGTTGCAGGCCAGCGCATGCGAACAATCGGCGTCGACGCTGTCCCACTCCATGTCGGCCGGGATCTTCTGCTCGTCGATGAACACCTCCTTGCGGATCGCGTGCGCCGCCGCGCCGAGCTCGCTCCAGGGACCGAGCCGGACCTCGACCATCGGTTTGCCGGCTTCGAAGGCCTCGAGCACTTCGCGCAGCTGCTGCGGCACCGGTTGCGACTTCATCGTCGCCGGATCGGCGAACACGTAGACCAGTTCACCCCCGACCAGCAACTGCTCGCCGCGGAAGGCGCCGCACGACAGCAGCAGCGAGGAGTTGCCGATGCGCTGCGTGCGGATGCCGATGTCGAGCTGATCGTCGTACAGCGCCGACGCGTGATACTCGACAGTGGCCTTGCGTACATACAGGTCGCCTGCCAGGTACGCCATCGTGTCGTGGTAAGGCAGCGCCATCGCGCGCCAGTACCCCGCGACCGCCGTGTCGAAGTACATCAGGTAGTGGCCGTTGAAGACGATCTTCTGCATATCGACTTCGACCCAACGCACGCGAAGGCGGTCAAGGAATCGATAGTCGCTGCGCTTCTGGCTCATTGATTTACCTTCGTTCTGCGCACTCCGGAAGTCGCCTTGGGAGCGGCCCTGCGGCTCATGGCATCCTATGGCGTGGGCATCTCATCCGGAGTGCCCGTCAAGCATAACCAAGCCGGAGTACCCTGCCATGGCCCGCATCCTGTACATCACCCAGATCGAGATCGATCCCGGCGCCATCGCGTGCCTGCCGCAGGAGTGTGACGCCGCGCGCATGCGGCGTCCCTTGCTGGTCACCGACCCGGGCGTGCGCGCCGCCGGTGTCTTCGATCGCGTGGTGCGAGCGCTGGGTGACAGGCCGCACGCGGTGTACGACCAGACGCCAAGCAATCCGACCGAGGCCGCCGTGCGCGCCGCGGTCGAGGTGTTTCGACGCGAACGTTGTGATGGCCTGGTCGCCGTGGGCGGCGGCTCCAGCATCGACCTGGCCAAGGGCGTCGCGATTGCCGCCACCCACGAAGGCCCGTTGAAGACATACGCCACCATCGAAGGCGGCAGCCCGAAGATCACCGCGGCGGTAGCGCCGCTGATTGCGGTGCCGACAACGGCCGGCACCGGCAGCGAGGTGGCGCGCGGCGCTATCGTCATCGTCGACGATGGGCGCAAGCTGGGCTTTCACAGCTGGCATCTGGTGCCGAAAGCGGCAATCCTCGATCCGGATCTCACGCTCGGCCTGCCGCCGCTGCTGACCGCCGCCACCGGCATGGATGCGATCGCGCATTGCATGGAGACCTTCATGGCACCGGCCGTCAATCCGCCGGCCGACGGCATTGCGATCGACGGACTTGCGCGCGGTTGGGCCAACATCGAACGCGCGACGCGTAACGGCAACGATCGCGAGGCTCGGTGGCACATGATGAGCGCGAGCATGCAGGGTGCCATGGCGTTCCAGAAAGGCCTGGGCTGCGTGCACTCCTTGAGCCACAGCCTCGGCGGCGTGAACCCGAAGCTGCATCACGGCACCTTGAACGCCCTCTTCCTGCCGGCCGTGGTGCACTTCAATGCGAGCGCCGAGTCGATCCAGCGCGAGCGCCGCCTGCAGCGCATGGCCTACGCGATGGGGCTGGATGACACGGACGGTACCGGCAAGGTGGTCGCGACGGCTATCCGCGACATGAATGCCCGTCTGGGCCTGCCACGCGGGCTGGCGGCGCTCGGTGTGACCCCGGAGCTCTTCGACCGCGTGATCGTCGGTGCGATGGCCGATCACTGCCACAAGACGAACCCGCGCCTGGCGACGGCCGACGACTATCGGCGCATGCTGCACGAGTCGCTTTGACGGCGACCGCCGGCTGGGCAAGAAAGAAAGGCCCGGCGGCTTTTGACCACCGGGCCCCGCAGTCCGGCCGCCTGTCGGTGGCCGGCGATTCCGTGTGTCAGGCGTGCTTCTTGTCGAAGAACTGCTCGTCTTCGGTGGAGCCCTTCAGCGCGGCAGTCGAGGCTTCGCGCTCGATGGTGGTGGTCACCGCGTCGAAATAGCCGGTGCCGACCTCGCGCTGGTGCTTCACCGCGGTGAACCCCTTCTCGGCCGCGGCGAATTCCTTCTCCTGCAGCTCGACGAACGCGCTCATGTTGTTGCGCGCATAGCCGTAGGCGAGGTCGAACATCGAGTAATTCAGGCTATGGAAGCCGGCCAGCGTAATGAACTGGAATTTGTACCCCATCGCGCCGAGCTCGCGCTGGAACTTGGCGATCGTGGCGTCGTCGAGGTTCTTCTTCCAGTTGAAGCTGGGCGAGCAGTTGTACGCCAGCAGCTTGCCCGGGAATTTGGCGTGGATCGCGTCGGCAAATGCCTTGGCGAACGCCAGGTCGGGCTTGCCGGTCTCGCACCAGAGCATGTCGACGTAGGGGGCATAGGCCAAACCTCGGCTGACCGACTGGTCCAGGCCATTGCGCGTACGGAAGAAGCCTTCCACCGTGCGCTCGCCGGTGCAGAACGGCTTGTCGTTGTCGTCGACGTCGCTCGTCACCAGGTCGGCGGCCTCGGCATCTGTGCGGGCCAGCAGCACCGTGGGCGTGCCCATCACGTCGGCAGCCAGGCGTGCGGCCACCAGCTTGGCCACTGCTTCGCGCGTCGGCACCAGCACCTTGCCGCCCATGTGGCCGCACTTCTTCACCGAGGCCAGTTGGTCCTCGAAGTGCACGCCCGCGGCACCGGCTTCGATCATGGCCTTCATCAGCTCGAAGGCGTTGAGCACCCCGCCGAAACCGGCTTCCGCGTCAGCGACGATGGGCGCAAAGTAATCGATGTCGTCCTTGCCCTCGCTCCACTGGATCTGGTCGGCGCGCGCGAAGGTCGCATTGATCTTCTTCACCACCTTTGGCACCGAGTCCACCGAATACAACGACTGGTCGGGGTACATCTCGCCGTTGCTATTGGCATCGCCGGCCACTTGCCAGCCGGACAGGTAGATCGCCTTCAGGCCGGCCTTGACCTGCTGCATCGCCTGGTTGCCGGTCAGCGCGCCCAGTGTGTTGACGAAGGGCTCGGTGTTCACCAGCGACCACAGCTTCTCGGCGCCGCGCTTGGCCAGCGTGTGCTCGATGTTCAATGAACCGCGCAGGCGCACCACGTCGGCGGCGCTGTAGCCGCGCTTGATGCCCTTCCAGCGAGGGTTTTCGGCCCAATCGCGCTCGAGCGCGGCGGCTTGTTGTTCACGAGTCGGTCGGTTCATGGTCAGCTCCTGCAGGTTGAGATGAATCTTGTGGGCAACAACTGGACGCAAGCGTACCGCCGGAACCGCCGCCTTTGCAGCTCATGTCATATACAAGACAAAAAGTTTATTCCTGTTAAATCAACATGTTATGACAATCATTCTTTATTATGGAATATCAGACACCATGATGAAAGAGCCGGACCAAACGGATCCGCCTGAGCTTCCGCAATATGGAAACCGAAATCCTCATGGCGAAAACGGCGAAGCGGGCATGCCCAGCCAGCGTCTGTACACGCGATCGGCCAGTGCCTGGTGAGAGCCTAGGTGCTCGAGGGTTCTTTGCCGGACCGACGCAGGGCCTTGCACGGTTGGGTGGCAACGCTGCGACTGCACATAGAGTGCGTCCGGGCCGTTCAGCCACGCATCGATCTTCTGTGCATCGATCTCCAGGTGGAACTGCAGGCCCAGATGCGGTCCGAGCGAGAACGCCTGTACCGGGCATGCGGTGCTGCTGCCCAACGCCGTGGCACCCGGCGGCAGGTGAAAGGCCTCGTAGTGCCAGTGGAAGACAGTCTGCACGTCGGCCTCGCCGAACCAGGCCCGCGCGCTCTCGCACTCGGCCACCTGCATGCGATGCCAGCCGACCTCGGGCGCGGGCGAGGCGTTGATCCGGGCGCCCAGCGTCCGCGCCATCAATTGCCCGCCAAGGCAGTGTCCCAGCACCGGCACGCCGTCGCGAATGCAGCGATCGATCAGCCGTTCGGCCTCACGCAGATAGGGCAGATCGTCGTTCGCGCTCATGGCGCCGCCCAGGATCGCGAGTGCCCGATGGCCGGCGATCGTCGACGGAAAGGGCTGCCCTGCCGCCGCGCTGAGCACGACACAGGGCACGCCGTGGCGTTCGGCCCAGGTGCCCAGATAGCCGGGGCCGTCGTCGGGCATGAACTGAAGGACCAGCAGAGGTTCCACGCATTTCCTCCTTCGCGGTCGCGGGTTGACATCATGACGCCGCAGGCCCCGGCCGGCTCAACCGGTTTGCGGCGTCGCTATCAGCCGCCAGCTTGACCTGCCGCAAGACGCCTGCGGCATGCGGCCGAAGAATCGCGCGATCGCCTCGCTCCCTTCAGCCCGCCATGCCCACAGCCCGACCCGCCCGCAAGCAGCCCAAAGGCGCCCCGCGGGCCACGCTCGACTCGCTTGATGCCACGCATCAAGAAATTCTGTCCATGCTGACGCAACTGGACCGCCTGATGCTTCACCTGGCCAACGCGGGTTGCGACAGCGTGGCGCAAGCCAGCGCGGCAGACGTGTGCCGCTTTTTTGCCACCACCGCGCGCAAGCATCACGAGGACGAAGAGAAGCTGGTCTTCCCCGCGTTGCTGAAGAGCCCCGACGCCGCGCTGGTGCAGCACATCCAGCGCCTGCAGCAGGACCATGGCTGGCTCGAGGAAGACTGGCTCGAACTTGCACCGCTGCTGCAGGCCATTGCACAGGGGCAGAATTTCTACGAAGTCGAGACGCTGCGCGAGGGCGTCAACGTCTTCGCCAACCTGTACCACGAGCACATCGCGCTCGAAGACTCGTTGATCTATCCGGCGGCCCGGCAGCAACCGGTGCGCGGCTAGGGCAGGCTCACCGGCTGGGGCGGCCAAGTGGCCGCCGCGCGACCGCAGCGTGAGCGGCTCGCCGGGGTCAACCCTGAGCGCCGCGCAGGAGCAAGGGCGCACGCCTAGACTCGCGACTACGCTCGCCACCTCTTCGCAAAGGCCCCACGCCATGAAACTCGACGCGTTCTGGATGCCGTTCACGGCCAATCGACAGTTCAAGAAGGCGCCGCGCCTGTTCGCCCGCTCGAGCGGCATGTACTACTGGACTGCCGAAGGCAAGCAGGTGCTCGACGGCGTGGCTGGCCTGTGGTGCGTAAACGCAGGCCACGGGCGGCCGAAGATCGTCAAGGCCATTCAAGATCAGGCGGCCGAGATGGACTACGCGCCGCCCTTCCAGATGGGCCACCCCAAGGCATTTGAGCTGGCCGAGGCAGCCGTCGCGCTGGCGCCGACGGGCATGACCAAGCTGTTTTTCACCAACTCAGGCTCCGAGGCGGTGGAGACGGCGCTGAAGATGGCGATCGCCTACCACCGGGTGCGCGGCGAGGGCCAGCGCACCCGCCTGATCGGCCGTGAGCGCGGCTACCACGGCGTGAACTTCGGCGGCATCTCGGTCGGCGGCATGGTGGCCAACCGCAAGATGTTCGGCACCTTGCTCGCGGGCGTGGACCACATCCGCCACACACACGATCTGGCGCGCAATGCGTTCACAGTGGGCCAGCCCGAGCACGGCGCGGAGCTGGCCGACGACCTCGAGCGGCTGTGCATGCTGCACGACCCGTCCACCATCGCGGCGGTCATCGTTGAGCCGATCGCCGGCTCGGCTGGCGTGTTCCTGCCACCCAAGGGCTACCTGCAACGACTGCGCGAGATCTGCGACAAGCACGGCATCCTGCTGATCTTCGACGAGGTGATCACCGGGTTCGGTCGCACCGGCAAGCCGTTCGCGGCACAGACGTTCGGCGTGACACCCGACCTGATGACGGTGGCCAAGGGCATCACCAACGGTGCGGTGCCGATGGGTGGCGTGTTTGCCAGGCAGGCGATCCACGATGCATTCATGAACGGACCCGAACACCTGATCGAGTTCTTCCACGGCTACACCTACTCGGCCCACCCGCTCGCCTGCGCGGCCGGCCTGGGCACGCTGGCCACCTATGCCGAGGAAGGCCTGCTCACGCGCGCCGCCTCGCTGCAGGGTTACTTTGCCGAGGCCGTGCATTCGCTCAAGGGCCTGCCCAACGTGATCGACATCCGCAACTTCGGGCTGGTCGCGGGCGTCGAGCTGCAGCCGATCGCCGGCGAGCCGGCCAAGCGGGCCTTCAACATCTTCCTCGACTGCTACGACAAGGGTGTGCTGGTGCGTACGACCGGCGACATCGTGGCGCTGTCACCACCGCTGATCGTCGAGCGCGCGCAGATCGACCAGATCGTCGACACGCTCAAGGGCGCGATCCAGCGCGCGGCTTGAGGTCGCCGTCGGAGAGCGATTCCTCGGTGCGAGGACGCCCTCGCGCGCCGCTGGTGGCGTATGCGTGCCTGGCGCTCAGCATGGCGCTGGTCGGCAGCTACGTCGGCCTGTCGCGCCTGCTGGTGGCAGTCTTTCCCGTGTTCCTGCTGGCCTGGCTGCGCTTTGCGATCGCCGCCGTCGCGATGATCCACTGGGTGCGGCCCACAGCTGACGAGCCCCCGCTGTCGCGGGCGCAGCGCCAGCTGCTGTTCTGGGAAAGCTTCCTCGGCAACTTTCTCTTCTCTGTCTTCATGCTGTTCGGCGTGGCGCTCAGCTCGGCGGTGTCGGCCGGCGTGGTGATGGCGGCGATGCCTGCCGTGGTGGCGCTGCTGTCGCGCGTGTTTCTCGGCGAATCGATCTCGCGCCGCATGCTGGCGGCGATCGGCTGCGCGGCAGTGGGCATCGCACTGCTGGCGATGGCTCGTGACGCCGGTACTCCCTCGACGACGGCCGAGGCCACGACGACCGGCCAATGGCTCGGCCACTTGCTGCTGCTGGGCGCCGTGTTCTGCGAGGCGAGTTATGTGGTGATCGGCAAGCGGCTGGCGACCCACGTTTCTCCGCGTCGCATCAGCGCGCTGATCAACCTGTGGGGCCTGGCGCTCGTCACACCGCTCGGCTTGTGGCAGGCAAACCGCTTCGACTTCGCCGGTGTGCCGGCGGCGACCTGGGCGCTGCTGGTGTTCTATTCGCTGGCAGCCAGCATGGCGACGGTCTGGCTGTGGATGCGCGGCCAGCGCGACGTGCCCGCTGCGCAGGCCGGCATCTTCACCGTGATGCTGCCCATCGCTGCGGCCTGCATCGGCATCGGCGTGCTGGGCGAACCCTTCGGTCGAGGACACGCCGTTGCCTTGGCCTTGGCCGTCGCAGGCCTGCTGCTCGCCACCTGGCCCGCGCGACCGCAAACGGCCGAGATGACCTAGCGGATCAGCGCGAAGCCGCCTGCAGGTCGGTCGGGATCAACCCGGCGTGGTGTCGATAGGTCGGATACAGGAGCCGGTCGGTCAGCGCAAAGGCCACCTGCGACACGGCGACCTTCAGTGGCACGCGATGCGGTTCCGCTTCGCAGGCCAGTGCCCGGTCCATCCAGTCGAACAGGTCTTCTGTGAACTGTTGGCACAGCTGCACGAGTTCGCGGCTCAGGTCGTCGGAATCGACGAGCGGGGCGGGCTCGTCTCGGCGTTCTTCGAATGGCATGCGGGTTCCTCCACGGCGAGCGTCTCCAGCTTAGCGCCTTGCATGGCTTGCCGCGCACGCCACGCCACCTCGCGCGGCGCCTGCGACTTCAAACGGTGGTCCGACCATACCTGGCGCCAGCGACGAGCACCGGGTGTGCCATGTCGCAGGCCGAGCATGTGCCGCGCGATGGCGGCCCAAGGCGTCGCGTGCCGGGCAGCCTCGCGCTCCATGTAGTCGACCATCGCGGCCTCGACGGCGTCGCGGTCGGGCGAGGCGGCGCCGGCTCCACCCAGGCACTGAACGTCCCAGCTGGCCATGCTCCACGGATCGTGGTACGCCGCGCGGCCGATCATCACGCCATCGACCCGATCGAGCTGCTCGACGATCTGTCCGATCGATGCGATGCCCCCGTTGACAATGAAGGTGATTTCCGGGAAGTCGCGCTTGAGCCGCACGACCCAATCGTGGTGCAGCGGCGGAACTTCGCGGTTCTGTCGCGGGCTCAGTCCTTTCAGCCAGGCGTTGCGCGCGTGGACGATGAAGACGGCGCAGCCGGCTTCGGCCACCGTGCCGACGAAGTCGCGCACGAAGGCGTACTCCTCGATGCGGTCGATGCCGATGCGGTGCTTCACGGTGACGGGTAGCTGCATCGCGTCGCGCATCGCCGCCACGCAGTCACGCACCAGCTGCGGCTCGGCCATCAGGCAGGCGCCGAAGGCGCCGCGCTGTACGCGCTCGCTCGGGCAGCCGCAGTTCAGGTTGACCTCGTCGTAGCCCCACTGCTGCGCCAGCCGCGCGCAGCGCGCCAGATCCCGCGGCTCGCTGCCCCCCAGTTGCAGGGCCAGTGGATGCTCTTCGGCGTTGAAGTCGAGATGCCGCGACACGTCGCCATGCAGCAAGGCACCGGTCGTCACCATCTCCGTATACAGCCGGGCGCGCCGCGTGATCAAGCGGTGGAAGAACCGGCAGTGTCGATCGGTCCACTCCATCATCGGCGCGACGCAAAGCCGCCAGGGACTCGCGGCGCACGTCGACGGGATGATCGTGGCGTCGTTCATGTCGGCACCATACGATGAAACCGCAGCTGGCGACCCTGCGTTCGACCGACGCGGGTTTGCGCTACCCCCGAGCGCGGGCTTGTTGCCCCGGCCGCCTTTGCGCGTCCTGTGACTTGTTGTTACTGTAGGGCACCCGACAGTGCGCGCCTCCGGATCGGCGGCGCGAGGCCAACCGTCCGGCCGCGACCTCCGGCACGATCGATCTGACCGCGGGCCAGCGCGTCTCGGTCACGTCGCAGGCGACCGCTGCGCGCGTCAGCGCTGAACCAGACGCGAGAACTCGTAAAGCAGGTACGCCGCGCCGCCGAGAATGGTGAACAGCACGAGGCCGATCGGCAGCTCGCGAAACCGCGGTTTCGTCGGGATGTGCTCACGAGGCAGCGGGCTCGGGCGGGTGAAAGTCGACTCGGGTCCGGTGTCGGACAGCGCGCCGTGCTGCGTACCGTAGAGGCCACCGCTCTGGGTGCTGTACAACCCGCCGTGCTGGGTGCTGTAGAGGCTGCCGTAGCCGGTCGAGCGCATGAATTCGCTCGGCCGCTCGTCGGAGGGTTCGTCCTCCCAGGCAAAGACATGGATATCGCGTGGCATGGCGCTATTGTTCCCAAGGCCCACGTCGTCCTGAAGCCCGTGACTGCAGGGTCGCTGCGCGGCCGGACGACCCGCCGTGTGACGAACTTCTCGGCGCGCCGGGAACCCGGCAGAGGCCCCCCGTGGACAAGCGTCCGGCATGGCCCTACAGGGATTGTCGGCAGCCCGCGTGTGGCGGTCACTAGAATGCCCGACGACCGCGCCGTGCCACGATGAGCAGTACGCCCTCCCCCTCCTCCGTTACCCATGGCGTGCTGATCGTCGACGACGATCCGCAGGTGGCCGAGCTGCTCGAGGGGTACCTGGAGACCCACGGCTTTCGCGTCGCGACCGCGGCCAATGGCAACCTGATGCGGCAGACGCTGGCGCGCCAGTCGATCGACCTGGTCCTGCTCGACCTCGGCTTGCCGGGCGAAGATGGCCTGACGCTGATGCGATGGTTGCGCGAGCAGTGGGTGGGTTCGGTCATCATCCTCACTGGGCGCGGTGAGGCGGTCGACCGCGTGGTCGGGCTCGAGCTCGGTGCCGACGACTACGTGGCCAAGCCGTTCGATCTGCGCGAACTGCTGGCCCGCGTGCGCGCCGTACTGCGCCGTGCCAACGCCGGCGTGACGTCTCCGGCAGGCACGGTGCTGACGTTCAATGGCTTCCGGCTCGATACCAGGGCGCGCGCCTTGTTTCGCGAGTGCGGCAGCGAGATTGCGCTCACGAACGGCGAATACGCGCTGCTGCTCGCGTTCCTGCAGGCGCCGCACAAGGTGCTGTCGCGCGACGAGTTGCTCAATGCCACGCACGGCCGCGACGCCGGTCCGTACGACAAGACCATCGACGTGCAAGTCGGTCGCCTGCGCAAGAAGATCGAACGCGACGCCTCACAGCCCGAGCTGATCAAGGCCGTGCGCGGCGCAGGCTACCTGCTGACGGCCGAAGTTCGGCGGCTGACCGCACCCGACGCCCAGCGCCCGTGAGCGACATACATCGGCAGCTGGTCGAGGCATCGCCGGACGGCATCGTGGTGGTCGACGCGCGCGGCCGCATCATTCGCGTGAATGCGCGCGCCGAGGCCATGTTCGGTTACGACGAAGGCCGCATGGTGGGCCTACCGCTGGAGTCGCTGGTGCCGCAGCGCTTCCGTGCGGTGCACGACAAGCACCGCGCCCATTTCATGACGCACGCCGATGCGCGGGCGATGGGCATCGGCATGAGCCTGACCGGGCTGCGACGCGACGGCAGCGAGTTCCCGGTCGAGGTCGGCTTGTCGCCCCTCGAGCACGAGCAAGGCTCGCCGATCGCAGCTGCTTACGTGCGCGACATGTCGCCCACCGACCGCGGCCAGGCATCGTTCAAGCAGGTGCGTTACCAAGAAGCCGTGCGCCGCTTCAGCCAGGAGGCCTTCACCGAACTCCATCTCGAGCGGGTGGTGCAGCGAGCGCCGCAGTTGCTGGCGTCGGTCCTCGAATGCGACGCGAGCGAGCTGTTCATGCTCAGCCGAGACCGCCGCGAATTCCAGCTGCGGGCGTCGTTCGGCGTCGAGCCCGGCATGGTCGACCATTTGCGCGCGCCCAATGTCGCCGACAACCTGCCCGGCTTCGTTGCGTCGCAGGGCGAGCCGCTGATCGTCGAGGACCTGCGCTTCGAGACACGCTGGGACGTAAACCCGAAGATCGTGGAAGACGGCTTCCGCGGAGCACTGGCGGTACCTGTCGAGCTGAGGCGGCTGACGGTCGGC
>Ga0075356_1000190_pt1 | contig 11463 bp, 8 predicted proteins | sample WestPond_Cattail_FD_120073 | JGI IMG/M metagenome (GOLD analysis project Ga0075356, IMG submission 120073) | Natural and restored wetland microbial communities from the San Francisco Bay, California, USA, that impact long-term carbon... | ecosystem: Environmental > Terrestrial > Soil > Wetlands ... | reverse complement strand
GAGCAGGGCACCGATGTCCCCGAAGATGCCGGGCTCGAAGTCCCAGCTGCCGTGCGGGTCGCCGGCGATGAGGTCGTAGCCGAGCGAGACGACGAGGGCACGGCTATCGAAGTCCTCGCGCGCTTCGTCGAGGCATTTGCTGACCTGGACGAGGTAGTCGCGGGGCCTGGGGATAACGTGGTACTCCATCGCCACCTCGCGATCGGTGGCCGGTTCGGCCGTGCCGGACGCCATGTTGGTGACCGGCCAGGCATGCAGGGAGAAGAGGCAGACGTCCTCGAACGGCGCGACGATCGCCGCGGTGCCATTGGGGTAATGGATGTCGATGTCGAGGATCCCGACCGGCCCCGCGCCGGCCTGGCGCAGGGTCTGAACCGCCGCCGCCGCGGTGTTGAGGTAGCAGTAGCCGGCGAACCAGGCCGGCCCGGCGTGGTGGCCGGGTGGGCGGCAGAGCGCGTAGGTGAAGCGCTCGCCCGAGGCGAGCCGTTCCGCCGCGGTGATTGCCGTGCGCACCCCCTCGCGCGCCGCCTCGACCAGGCCGGAGCAGACGGGAATGTCGGGCGGTAGGCCGGGCGGGGTCCACTCCGGAATCACCACCGGCTCCTCGGGAGCCCCGGCGAGGGCCTCGAGATAGCGCGGCTCGTGCAGGATGCTGAGCGTCCGCTCGACGTCTTCGTTGTCGGCGTCGGCCTCGACGGCCCGGACCCCGGACTGGCGAAGCAGGCCGCGGCGCAGCTCCGCCATGCGGCGGTTGTCGTCCACTCCGGGCAGGATCTGCCCGCCTTCGAGAATCCAGTGGGCGGAGTCGCTGTTGCCGCTGCCGGCGCGCTGCTCGACCAGCAGCAGCTCCGCCGAGCTCACAGCTTCCTCCGCATCCGCGGGCCGAGGTGCTCGAACCCGTTGGCGAGGTAGAAGGCCTCGGTCGCGCCGATGTTCTCGAAGCTCTCGCGCGGCAGCCCGACCTCGACCCGGCTTGCCCCCTCCTCGCGGGCCAGCTCGAAGTACGCCGCCAGCAGGCCCCGGCCGACCAGGCGGCTGCGCCAATCCGGGTGCACCCAGAGGTCCTGGATCGTCCCGTAGCAACCGGGCACGTGGATCGCGTGCTGCCAGCTGGCGGCGAGGACCCCCACGATGCCGTCCTCTCCCCCCGCCTCCGCCACCAGCAGGGCGCCCAATCCCCCGTCCCCGGCAAGCTTTCTCGTCGCCTCCTCCAGCTCGGCCGCCGGGGGGCCGCCGCCGCTGAGCTCGACCAGCAGCTCCGCCACCGCAGCCGCGACCGTGGGCGCGTCCGCCTCTGCGGCCCGTCGCACCCGCCAGTCCCGCTCGCCGAGACGACGCCCGGCGTCGGTTTCGGTCTGCGCCGCCTCGGTCATGCCAGCTCCGTCTCCCGCGAGGGCTCCAGCTCGACGCCCCAGGCCTCGGCGGAATCGCTGCCGGTAACAGTGCGCGCGATCGCCGCCATCGGCGCCCGTGCCTTGAGCAGGATCTCGTCGAACTCGTCGACCGGGTCGGACTGCATCACGATCGCCCCACCGGCGCCGATCGTGGTGCGGCCCGGGCGCAGGACGATCGTGCGGATCACGATGCTGAGGTCGATCGCCCCGTCGAGGCCGAAGTAGCCGATCGCGCCCGAGTAGACGCCGCGGGCCTCGGCCTCGATGTCGTCGATGATCTCCATCGTGCGCAGCTTCGGCGCCCCGGTCATCGAGCCGCCGGGAAAGCAGGCGCGGGTGCATTCGACCGCGCTGCGGTCGGCGGGCAACCGGCCCTCGACGGTCGAGATCAGCTGGTGCACCGTCGCGTAGTCCTCGACGACCATCAGCTCCGGGACGGCGACGCTGCCGACCTCGCAGACGATGCCGAGATCGTTGCGCAGCAGGTCGACGATCATCAGGTGCTCGGCGTAGGTCTTTTCGTCGCTGGTCAGCTCCGCCTTCAGTGCCGCGTCCTCGGCCGGGTCGGAGGAGCGTTTCGTCGTCCCCTTGATCGGGCGCGCCTCGACCCGGCGCTCGCGGTCGACCGAGAGGAAGCGCTCCGGCGAGGAGCTGACCACGGCGACCTCGCCCAGCTTCAGGTAGGCGGCGAACGGCGCCGGATTGGCGCGGCGCAGGTTGCGGTAGAGGTCGAAGGGGTCGGGACTGGCATCGGTCGATATCTGGTCGGTGAGGCAGACCTCGTAGGACTCGCCGGCGGCGAGCTCGGCCTGGCTGCGGGCGATGTCGGCCAGGTACTGCTCGCGGCCGCGGCCGCACCGGAAGCTGACGTGGGAGCCGCTGGGCTCGCCGAAGGCCGGATCGGTGGGCGCCGGGTCGGCCGGCGGGTCGGCGAGCACGTCGGCGACGGTCGCTTCGGCCTCCTCGAGCCAGCGCTCCACCTCCTCCTCGTCGCCCGCCGGGATCGCGATCAGGTGGGTGCGGCGGCGGACGTGGTCGACGGCGATCATGCGGTTGGCCAAGATCAGCACCGCGTCGGGCACGTCGGAGCTGTGCACGTTGGTGGCGCCGACGTCGGCCTTGCACTCGTAGCCGAGGTAGCCGACGAAGCCGCCGAGCAGGCCCGGGACCGGGCCGCTCGGCGTCGGCAGCGAGCGCTGTGCCAGCTCGCGGTCGAGCACCTCGAAGATCGAGCCGCGCTCGGTCGCGATCCCCTCGACACGATGGATGTTGACCACGCCCTCGTCGACGTCGTAGTCGAGCACGCAGCGGTCCGGACCGGCGCTGGTGCCGAGGTAGGAGCTCTGGGCCAGCCGGGTGGGCGCGTCGGCGCTGTCGAGCCAGAAGGCGTGCTCCTCGTCGGCGAAGAGCCGTTCGAAGATGGCCTCGGTCGAGGGCTCGCCGGGAATCGTCCGCATGCGCAGCTCCGTGCCGGAGTCGCAGGCCTTGGCCGCCCGCGCCCGCCGGGGCGTGTTCTCCGGTCGCTTCGTCGCCCGCAGCGGCGGCTCTTTGCGCTGCCGCGCCAGCGCGTAGAAGTTCTCGACCAGCTTGGCGCCGTGCTCGGTGGCGATCGACTCGGGGTGGAACTGCACGCCCCACAACGGCCGGCGCCGGTGTTCGATCCCCATCACGACGCCGTCGTCGGCCCAGGCGCAGACGTTGCCGTCCGGGCCCATGCCGGTGATCGCCAGCGAGTGGTAGCGGACCACCGGGAAGCCCTGGTCGATCCCCTCGAAGAGGCCGCTGCCTTCGTGGTAGATGCGGCTGAGCCGGCCGTGCATCGCCTCGGGCGCGCTGCGCACGTCGCCTTCGAGCACGTTGCCGAGACCCTGGTGGCCGAGGCAGATGCCCAGCACCGGGATCTCGCTGCAGCGGAGGATGTCGTTGCAGACGCAGAAGTCGTGCCAGCGCCGCGGGGTCCCCGGGCCGGGCGAGAGCACGATCGCGTCGAAGTCCCAGCGTTCGAGGGCACGCCAGGAGACGGCGTCGTTGTCGACCACGATCGGCTCCTCACCGGAGACACCGGCCAGCAGGTGGAAGACGTTGTAGGTGTAGGAGTCGTGGTTGTCGACCAGCAGAGTCCTCATCGGATCGCCTTCCGGTGGTCTTTTTCCAGGTATATCGGGGGAAAGGCGCAGCGGAGCGTCATCGCGTCGCCTCCAGGCCGAGGCCGCGGGCGCCCTGGGCAAGCGCCGCCTGGGTCGCCTCCTGCACGTGCGGCTCGCGGTCGCTCTCCAGGTACCAGCGCGATAGGTGGGCGACGTAGCGGGCGAGCGGGCTGACGTCGAGCCGCTCGACCGCCTGCATCAGGTGCCGCCGGTACATCTCCGACTGGACGACGGCGAAGCGGTAGTCGGGATCCTGGGCGGGCCGGGCAGCGGCCGCAGCGGAGCCGGCACCGTTGTGCGCCCGGGCCCGCGCCAGGTCCCAGCCGAGGCTCTGCTCCTCGCGCAGCAGCTTCTCCGGCTCGAAGTCGAGCGGTTTGGTGTTGGTGTGCATGAGGAAGTAGCCGAGCGCCACCTGCGGGACGATCTGTTCGGCAGCCGGGTGCTTACGGCGGACGTCGACCCGCTCCGGCTCGTCTTCGATCGCCGAGTCGATCCATTCGGCCAGCTCGTCGATCAATAGGGCGTTGCGCTTGCTCGAGGAGACCGACTCGCTCTGCTTGGAAACCATCCCGTGAAAGACGTCGTGGGCAGGATGGTTGATGTCGGCGCCGGCGCCCTTGGCCATCATTTCGTCCATCAGCTGGCGCCTGCAGGTGACGTGGGCGACCCACTCCAGGCCGCAGACCTGGATCGAGGTGGTGCCTTCGAGCCCCGGCGCCGCCATCCAGTAGGCGAGCGCCCGCATGTGCTGGGTGGGCAGCCCGTCGGCGCGCAGCAGCGGCATTTCCTCGAGCTCCTCGCGGTCGGTGAGGTAGATCACGGCGCCGTCGGGGCGGCGCTGCAGCATCCCGTGCTCGAGGCCGAGGTTGGAGAGCTCCGCCACCTCGGGCAGGAAGTCGGACTCGAAGAAGACGCGGTCGAAGGAGATGCCGAGCCGGGCGAGCGTCTTGCGCTGGCCGGTGATCACCCAGGCCCGCGTCTTCGACCAGAGCTCGATCGCCTCCTGGTCGCCGTCGAGGACGCGCTGCAGGAGGTCGTCGGCGCTGTCGTGGTGGACGTCGACCTCGCGGGTGAGAGAGCTGGCCGGGTTGTCGTCGCGACCGGTCAGCGAGGGGCCGGACTTGACGTACTCGGCGTAGCAGGCGCCGACGAAGTGGTCGCTCTTCTCGCCGCCCTCGAGCGAGGCCTGGGTGTGGCGGCCGCTCTTGACCACGCCCGCCATCGCCTCGCCCATGCTGCGGCCGACGTCGCAGATGATGCTGCGCCGCTCGACCTTGCCGCCGGCCTCGGTCAGGGCCGCGCCGAGCGCGTTGCCGAGCGCGAGGTTGCGCAGGTGGCCGATGTGCAGCGCCTTGGTCGAGTTGGCGTCCCAGAAGTTGAGCGCGAACTGCCGACCCTCGGCGAGGTCGGCGTGCGGGCGCTCCTCGACTTCACCGGAGGTGAGCGCCGCTCCGGTCTCCTCCACCCAGGAGTCCGCGAGGCGGACCCAGACCTGCTTGCCCTCGCGGTCGACCGACTCGACCCACGGCTCGCGCTCGATCCGCTCGAGCGCCTCGAGCGCGCCGGCGTCCTCCTCCCAGCCACGCACCCGCGGCACCAGCATCAGGTCGTAGCTCTGCTCAGGTTGGTAGGGCGCCCGCGCCGCCCACAGCTGCCGCCCATCCGAGTTCGAGCTGAGCTCGTCCAACCGATCGAAGAGATTGTCCGCCATAGCTGGTGTCGGTTCCATGGGCAATGCACCAGCCGGGGCTCGAACCCGGATCTCCGGCTTTTAAGGCCGGCCCTTTGACCGATTAAGGCACTGGTGCGCTATGGGCGGGCTCCTCCCTTTGAAGCCCAGCGAGGTCCCTCTCCCGGGGTCCCCAATCTCTCTGATCGCTCCGAATTTCTCGCGCATCCTAGCAACTCTGCACGTACCAAAACACAGACATTGGAATTCGAAATTGCTCAGCGGAAGACGGGCGCAAGGCACGACTGTCGACTTAGGCACACCATGGTGTGCTCAAGTCGACAGTCGTGCGGTTTTGGCCCCGGCCCATGTTTCGCTCAGGAAGGCTGATAGCTCTGCGTTTAGGCGCTTTGGGCTTAGGCGCCACTCGAGGATCGAGTTGGCCTCTACCAGACGGGCGTTGGGCAGCTCTTCGGCGAGCATGCCGGAGTCGCTGAAGGGATGGACCGGGTCGCGCGTGTGGCCGACGATCAGGGTCGGCTGCTCGATACCGATCCGCTCCTCCCGGTGCGGCGCCGTCTCTCCCAGCAAGAGGCCCTCGAGCACGGCGCCCGAGGGCCCGGGCCGCTGGCGGACCCAGTCGAGGCCGATGTCGACGAGGTAGTTCGTGCGCGGGACGAGCGAGGTGAGACGCGAGACCAGCTCGAAGGCCGGCCGGCCCAGCCGCAGTCCAAGCAGAACCGGGGTGAATGCGCCGGCGACCGCGGGCAGGGCGTTGTCGAGCACCGGCATCTCGATGAAGAGGCCGCGGACGCGCTCGGGATCGCGCACCGCCAGCTCGAGCGCGACGTTGGCGCCCAGCGAGGTCCCGCCGACAACCGCCGCGGGCTGCTCCAGGTGATCCAGCAGTGCCGCCACCTGCCGCGCGAACAGCGGCATCGAGTAGAGCCGCAGGTCCTCGGGCCGGTCCGAACGACCGTGGCCGAGCAGGTCGACGCAGACGACCCGATTCCCGCGCCGCGCCAGCATGGGCCCCAGTCGCTCGAACATCCGCCGGTTCATCAGCAGCCCGTGGACGAGGACCAGCAGCCGATCGCCCGACCCGTAGGAGTCGTACTCGATCCGGTGGCCCTCGTAGAGGAACTCGCCCATCGCGTTGATCTTGACAGCCATCAGCGCAGTAGAACCCGACAGCGTTTCAGCAACTCCTCCAGCGTTTTCGGACGGACAGCGCCGAGCCGCCGGCTGAGCCGCTCATGGGAGATCGCCCGCAGCTGCTCGGGCATCGCGAAGCCGTTCTCTCTCAAGCCACCCTCCGAAGACGGGATTGCCAGATGCAGGGCGTTGCCGAAATCCGTGCGGGTCAGTGGCACGGCGAGCGAGAGTCCCAGGCCCGCCTGGTTCAGCTGATCGACCGAGACGATTACGAAGGGCCGTGACTTGGCCTGCTCGGTGCCCCGGGTGGGATCCGGATCGGCCCAGTAGACCTCTCCTTGCTGTGGGCGGGCGGCTACCACTCGGGCGCCGGAGCGTCGAAGGCCGACTCGATCTCTCGGCTCTCCGCGCGGTATGCGGCGAGGACCTCTGGGTTGCCGACAATCCTCTCGAACCCGGCAGCAACCTCGTCCAGCATTGCCTCCTCGTCGGCGGCGATGACCAGCTTCGCAACGACCTCGCTGGAGGACTCGCCCCTGCGCGCGGCCAGCGCCTTCAACCGGTCGCGCGTCTGAGTGGGAACCCGAATTGTCGTTGTGTCGGCAGCCGCCATGTAGACAGACAGTCTACAGACCGCAAGGGCCGCCCGCGGGCGGCCCTTGCCAGGTGCTTGGGAACGAGCGCGGGACTCGCGGCCGGGTGGGACAACGCCCGGTCTCCCTTTGCTCGCCGGTGCCCGGGTTGGATTCCGCCGGGCTGCCGAAACAAGTGCGGCGCCTAGCGGCCCTGCACCTCCAGTGTCCCCTCAAGCATGTGACTCAAAATAGGACCACCTCCTTTCTCTGGTGATCCGATTGAAGCAAATCGCGCAGTCGGCGTCGAGGTCATCAGGGCTACCAGGAAAGGAACTCGTCGCCGTCCCGAGCCCGCGCTTGGGGCGGCATGAAGGCGAGGACCCAAATTGTTGTCCCTCTCAATGTCCAGCTTGATGTCCATAGGTAGTGACCTTGATATTTGGCATTCCAGAGGGAAACATTCAGCAATGCGCGGTACGCGTGACCGCATCAATGTCCATGGTCTATGGCACGAAATGGTCGACCCCTGTCCACCCCCGCGCTAAACGAACTGGTCGACCACGTCGGCGATTTCGGCTGATCAGCGGACCCGGCCCGGCCACCAGGCGCGCTCGCCGCAGAGGTGGGTGATCGCCGGGACCAGCAGGGCGCGGACGACGAAGGTGTCGAGCAGGACGCCGATCGCGACCGTGGCGCCGATCTGGACCAGCTGTTCGAGCGGCAGCAGGGTCAAGGTGGCGAAGGTGCCGGCAAGGATCAGACCGGCGCCGGTGACGACCCCACCGGTGTCTTCGAGCGCGGCCAGGATGCCCTCGCGGGTTCCCCGCTCGGCCGCCAGTTCCCGCGCCCGGGTCATCAGGAAGATGTTGTAGTCGACCCCGAGGGCGACCAGGAAGATGAAGGCAAGCAGGACCAGGTCGAAGGCGAGCCCGCTGGACCCGAAGAGCTCCGTAAAGGCGAAGGTGACGAGGCCGAGGGTCGCCGCGAAGGAGGCGACGACGGTGAGCATCAGGTAGCCGGGCGCGGCGAGGGCGCGCAGGACGAGGACGAGGATCAGGCCGACGACGAGCAGGACCGCCGGCACGATCAGCTTGGTGTCGCGCAAGTTGGTCTGCTCGACGTCGTAGTTCTCGGCGGGGATCCCGCCGACCAGGGCACTCGGCGCGACCTTTTGCAGCTTGTCGCGGATCCCCTCGACCAGGCCGGCCGCTTCTCCCGAGTACGGATTGCCGCGCAGGACGATCGCCACCGCTGCGACGCCGGACGCCGCCGACGGCGGGATCGGCACCGCGAGCTTGACCGAGTGCAGGTGCGCCAGGCCGCCCAACGCGGCCTCCACTTCGCCGAGGTCGACGACCGCGGTCAGCGGCGAGCCGAGTCCGGGCGGGAAGTGTTCGTCGAGGACTTCGTTGCCGCGGCTGGATTCGGTCGAGCCGGTTTCCCCCTGGCCGAACCCGATCGTGCCGTGGTCGACGAGGTTGCCGAGTGCGAGGACGAAGAGCCCGGCGAACACGGCGACGACGACCGTACGCGGGCGCCGGCGGACCAGACCCGCGATCCGGGCCCAGCGGCGGCGCCTCTCCCCGGGTTCCGCCGAGCCACGCGCCGGCCAGAAGGCGCGCCGGCCGAGCAGCGCGAGGATGGCCGGCAGCAGGGTCAGGGCGGCGGCGAGCATCACCGCGATGCCGATCGCGAGGACCGGCCCCAGCCAGTGGGTCGACTCGAGGTCGGCGAGCAGCAGCACCAGCATTGCGGCGATCACCGTCCCGGCCGAGGCCGCGATCGGCCGCACGCTCGCCGCAAGTGCCGCCGGCAGCGCGGCGGCCGGCTCCTGGCCGGCCTCGAGCCCCTCGCGGTAGCGGTGGATCAAGAGCAGCGAGTAGTCCGTGCCGGCGCCGAAGACGAGGACGAGGAGCAGCATCGTGCCCTCGGTGTTGACCGTGATCGCCCCGGCCCGGATCAGCAAGTAGGCGATGCCGATCGCGGTCAGGTAGGCGGTGCCGACGGCGAGCAGCGGCAGCAACGCCAGGACCGGCGCCCGGTAGACGAACAGCAGCAGGAGCAGGACCAGCCCCAGCGTCGCGATCAGGAGCGTGCGCCCGGCGTCGTCGGCGACCCGCTCGAGGTCGGCGGCCATCCCGCCGGGCCCGGTGACGTAGGAGCTGAGGCCGGCACGGCGGTGCGCCGCGAGGTAGGCGCGGATCTTCGCCACCCCTTTGACCACGGCGCCGCGGTCGTCGGCGTCGATCCCAACCGCGATCAGTGCCGCCTTGCCGTCGCGCGAGATCGGTCCGACCCCGCGGGCGATCCGGGCAACGTCCCCAAGCGGTTGCTTTGCCTCGCCCGAAAACGGCGCCAGGACCGGCGTCGCCCCGGCCAGGCCAAGCCGTTCGAGTCCGTGGCCGAGCCGGCCGATCGCGTTCAGGTCGGCGCCGGTCAGGCCCCCGTTGCGCTCGAAGACGATCAGGACCGGAACGTCGGCCCCACCCTTGAAATCGCGCTGAAGCAGGTCCACGGCCCGCGTCGACTCCGCGTTGGCGGGCAGGAAGCTGCTCTGCCCAGCCGAGGTCACATCGGCGATCTGCGTCCGCGCCACCAGCCCGGCGACGCCGAGGACGAGCCAGACGGCAAGCGTCACCCAGCGTCCCCGCGGGCCGGTGACGACCGCGGCCAGCCGTTCGACCGCGATCCGACTAGAGCCCAAGGCGCACGAGCCAATCCTTGAGGCGCTGAGGCATATCGCCGCTGAGAATCGCCTCGAACTCCTCGATCGCTTCGTGCACCTCGTCTGCGGTCGCTTCTCCATAGATGTGCGCGACGCCGTTGCGAGTGCGATTGATGGTGGTCAGGATCCGTTGCTCGGCCGGTCGCAGGATTCCCGCCTCCCCAAGAGCCCTGTAGTGACTCGGTGCCTGGGTCTTCCTGAGCGCGGGGCTGATCAGCCCATCGAGCACGGCGCCGGTCTGGATCGCCGTGTTGAACTCGCCGATCCCGACCAGAAAGGCAAGAAGAGCCGTGTCGCACTGGTTGCGCCGCGGAACGGGGGCATCGAAGGCTTCCCGCCAGGTCGCCTTGTCGAAGTCGGGCGGGAACAGCCCCATCCCGTGGCGAAGGCTTGCCACCTGTTCCTGGAGGTCTTCCAATGCCGTCCGCGCTTCGTCGAGCCAAGACTCTCGTTCGGATTCGGCAGCGGGCGACCGTCCTGCCTGCACTGGATCATCTTCGCGCCTGCTCAACCGGTCAAATCTCCCAGCGAATCAAGCGCGGAACGGGCGGCACGACTCTGTTCGTCTCGCCTGGCCGCAGCCTGCTTGCCTAGCTGCCGTCGACGCTTGTCGACGTTCACCCATCTGCCATCACGGTCGAGCACCGGGCGACCCTCTTGAAGGATCGTGTACATGAGAGGCGACTTGGCCTGAACCTCCGACCACCGGACAACCTGAACTTCGCGGCGAAGGCGCTGTTCAAGCCGAGCCTCCAGCTGGGCAACATTGGCAATCGAGTCATCGTCGAGCTCGACCAGCAAATCGAGATCGGACGCCTCGGTCTCAGCTCCTCGGGCTACGGAGCCGAAGAGAACCGCGGTCCGAACGTTGGGCTCTGTGCGCAGAGCGGCTCGTAGCCCCGAGAGCACCGGCCAATGAGTCCGCAAATAGTCCTTCTCAGCGTCGTCTATCTCGAAACGACGGGGACTGGGACGCCGAGAGCGCAAAGCGCCAACCTCGACCGCACGACGCAAGCTTCGCTCATCCGCACCCAGTTCCATGGCGAGCAATTGCAGATTTCCAGTCCCCCGAGGCATCGGACTCAGTATAGAGACTCGTATGACCGTTATATATCAACTGGTATGTCCGTTATAGACGGGCGACCTACCGGTCAGCCGAACTTGATCACGCTGCGGATGCCGTCCTGGGCCTCCATCAGCTCGAAGCCGCGGTTGACTTCATCGAGGGAGATGCGGTGGGAGATGAAGGGATCGACGTCGATCTCTCCGGTCATGCAGCGGTCGATCAGTTTCGGTACCTGATCGCGACCCTTGACGCCGCCGAAGGAGGAGCCGGCGACGCGGCGGCCGGTGATCAGGAGGCGGGGGACGATGTCGAGCGTCTCCCCCTTGCCGGCGACCCCGGCGACGGTGCAGAGGCCCCAAGCCATCCGCGCCGATTCGACCGCCTGGCGCATCACGGCGACGTTGCCGGTCGCCTCGAAGGTGTAGTCGGCGCCGAAGCCGCCGGTCATCTCCAGGATCTGCTCGACGGCGCCCTCGCCGCCTTCGATCGTGTCGGTCGCGCCCTGGCCGCGGGCCAGCTCGAGCCGCTCCGGTGAGAGGTCGACGCAGACGATGCGCTCGGCGCCCTGCAGCCTGCAGCCTGCGACCGCGCCCAGGCCGACCATCCCCGCCCCGAAGATGGCGCAGGTGCTGCCGGGCTTCACCGCGGCGGTGTTGATCGCCGCGCCGAGCCCGGTCGACAGTCCGCAGGCGAAGAGGCAAGCGTGCTCGAAGGGCGCCTCGGGGTCGATCT
>Ga0075356_1000189_pt1 | contig 11469 bp, 12 predicted proteins | sample WestPond_Cattail_FD_120073 | JGI IMG/M metagenome (GOLD analysis project Ga0075356, IMG submission 120073) | Natural and restored wetland microbial communities from the San Francisco Bay, California, USA, that impact long-term carbon... | ecosystem: Environmental > Terrestrial > Soil > Wetlands ... | reverse complement strand
TGTCGTGGGTGGAGCGCCGGCCGCTGGCCGACGGCCCGGCGGCGTTTGCCGACCTGCATGCGGGACGGCTGGCGACGGCGAAGGTGGTGCTGGAGCCTACGCCTTAGCTCAAGGCCTATCATCACCGCTGGCCATCGTTGTCCGCGTCGGGAACGTCCATGCATCGCAGAAGCGCCCTGTTGGTGGCCCGTTGGCGCAGCGCCTGAACATCCAATTGGTCAAGGTGGAGGCTGGCCGAAAGCCCGAGGAGACCACGCTGCGCGCCGCCTTCGAATCGGCCGTCGGCCAGCGTGCCGCCGGCATCCTCGTGCTGCCCGACGAGCCGTTCTTCGTTGCCAATCGCGCCGACATCGTGGCGCTGGCGGCCCAGCACCGACTGCCCGCCTTCTTCGGCCTGCGCGAGTACGTGGACGCGGGCGGCCTGATGAGCGACGGCGAGAGCATGCGCACGGCCTACCGGAGCGTGGCGACCTACATCGGCAAGATCGCGACCGGCGGCAACCCCGCCGAGATGCCGGTGAGCCAGCCGACGCAGTTCGAGCTGGTGGTCAACCTGAAGTCCGCCAAGGCCCTGGGTATCACGGTGCCGCAAAGTGTGTCGTTGAGCGCCGCCGAGGTGATTCAGTAGACCCGCCGGCACGCCGCCGGCTCAAGGCTGCCGCGCGATCGCGATGGGGCCCCATTCGGCGGGCGACACCCGCGCGACGGTTCGGTCACCACCTGAAGCAGGGCCGCGGCGACCAGCCTCAGATGTCGTCGGCAAACTCTCCGGTCTCGGTGGCCGGCGCGTCGAAGCCGTAGTGCTCCGCCAGACGCGCCCAGGCGTCCTCGGCGGTCTCGACGAAGTGGAACAGGCCCAGGTCGCCAGGGCTGATCATGCCGCTGTCGACCAGGTGCTGGAAGTCGATCAGCTTCTCCCAGAACGCACGGCCGAACAGCAGGATCGGCCGCGGCCGGCTCTTGCCGGTCTGCACCAGCGTCATCGTCTCGAACAGCTCGTCGAGCGTGCCAAAGCCGCCGGGGAAGCACACGAGTGCGATCGAACGCATCACGAAGTGCATCTTGCGCAGCGCGAAATAGTGGAACTGGAAGCACAGCTCCGGCGTGATGTACGGGTTGGGCGCCTGCTCGTGCGGCAGCACGATGTTCAGGCCGATGCTCTTGCCGCCGACGTCGTGCGCGCCGCGGTTGCCGGCCTCCATGATGCCGGGGCCGCCACCGGTGACCACGTAGATCGGCGTGTCGAGCGTGCGCGAGCGAACCGTCACCAGCGCAGCGAAGCGGCGCGCCTCGTCGTAGTAGCGGCTCATCTCGAGCGCGACCTGGGCGCGGCGCAGCGCAGCGGCGTCGCCGCTGTCGCGGGCCGCCTGCAGCAGCGCCTGCGCGTCCTCGGGCGGCACGATGCGGGCGCTGCCGAACAGCACGATCGTCGACTCGATGCGCTGCTCCTGCTGGACCATCTCGGGTTTCAGCAGCTCGAGCTGCATGCGCACCGGGCGCAGCTCTTCGCGCAGCAGGAAGCGCTCGTCGGTGAAGGCCAGGCGGAAGCTGCTCTCGGGCCCGCCGTAGCGCGACGGCGGCTCGGCGGCGAGCGCCTCCTCCTCGGCGGTGGGAAAGTTGCGCTCGTGGAGCTTGTTGCGCTGGGTCATGGTGGCTGCTTAGCGGCGGCGGGGGTGGAGCTTACCGCCATCCGGCGCAGGCATCGCCATGGCCCGCCCGTGGGGCCGACGAACAAGCATCCTGGCCCCGCCAGCGGGCCCGGATGCTGTCGATGCCGGGGCTACTTGCCGAAGACCAGGAACAACGGATCGTCCACCGTGGCGTGCCGCACCTGCGCGTTGTCGAACGCCGAGATGCCGAAGGCATACCGCGCGGCCAGGTCGGCGAACTGCACGTCGAACTTGCTGCCGGTCACCAGCTTGCGGCTGACGACAGAGGTGTAGGTGCCGTTGCTCCAGGTGACGGCGACGCGGATGTCGGCGCGGTCGCCTTGCAACGGGTTGATGATGAACGACGCTACTTCGTCACCGGGCTTGAAACGGCTGTCGTCGAACGGCACTTCGTCGCCGCGCTTGATGTACTCGGTGCCGCCGGCGTTCATCGGCTTGCCCTCGCGTGACATGTATTGCGGCTTGCCGTCGACCAGCGGGAAGGCGTTGTACTCACCGCTGGCGGTGCCGGGGTCGCTCTTGCGGCCGGCATTGGGGCTGGCCTGCTTGTCGTAACGCGTGTGGTCCACGTACTGGTCGTCGACGAATCCGAGCGGTGCGGTGCGGCTGCCCTTCATGTGCCACATGTCGGCCATCTCGCCTTCGCGCAATGTGTACTTGTTGCCGTAGGGCTTGGTCTTCTCCTCGTGGCACAGCGCCGCGCAGCCTTCCTTGTCGAAGGCCTTGATCGAGTTGCCGATCGGCCAGATCATCGCCCACTTGTCTTCGTAGTAGACGTTGTCGTCGCCGCCCTTGTCCTGCGGATCGGTCAGCTTCTTCCACGAGCCATCGGCCTGCTTCTGGTAGGGGCCACGCCGCTTGCTGTTCGTCGGGTCGGCATACTGGATCAGCAGGTACAGCATGTCGGCCGAGTAGGCCGCCTTCATTGTCACCTTGGTCTCGCCCTTGTCGCCGGGCTTGGCGCCGAAGTTGGCGCCGCCGGTCAGCTCCACCGTCAGCGGCTTGGCGGCGACCCACGCCGGATCGGCGGCTCCCGCAGCGAGATTGGGTGCGGTCGACACCTTCGCGGCGACCAGCGTGCCGGGCGCGGCCTTGTCTTGCACCGCCGTGCAGGCGGCGAGCAACACCGCCGCCGATGCCAGCGCCGAAAGGGATAGTCTCGATTTGTCGTTCATGGCGAACCTTTCGATTTCGTGCCGGTGGCGGGTGCAGCCCTGGCAACTGAATCGATCGTGCGCCGGTAGGCGTGCCGGGGCTTGTGGCAAGTCAAATGCGGAGCAGACATGGCAGCGAGTGTGCACAGTGGGTATTGCGGTGTGTGCCCGGCGGCCGTGCGACGACGCTCCTACAGTCGGGCCATTGCCACGGCCCGCTTCGAGGACATCCATGCGCACGCTGCAGATCGACGACCGCCTGTTCGCCTACGTGCAGGATCACGGTGCACGCGAGCATCCGGCACAGGTCGCGTTGCGCGCGGCGACCGCGTCGCACCCTCACGCCGGCATGCAGATCGGCGCCGACCAGGGCCAGCTGATGGCGTTGCTGGTCAGGCTGCTGGGCGCGCGGCGCACGATCGAGATCGGCACCTTCACCGGCTACAGCGCGTTGACGGTGGCGCTGGCGCTGCCCGACGACGGACGCGTGCTGGCCTGCGACATCAACGACGACTACACCCGCATCGGCCGGCCTTTCTGGGCCCAGGCCGGTGTGGCGCACAAGATCGAGCTGGTGCTGGCGCCGGCGCGCGACACGCTCGACGCGCGCCTGGCCGCCGGCGAGGCGGCCGCCTACGACTTTGCGTTCATCGACGCCGACAAGGCGAACTACGACGTCTACTACGAGCGCTGCCTGGCGCTCGTGCGGCCCGGCGGGCTGATCGCGCTGGACAACACGCTGTGGTCCGGCGCCGTCGCCCGGCCGGCCGAAGACGCCGACACCGCCGCGTTGCAGGCGCTCAATGCCAAGCTGCGCGACGACACGCGCATCGACCTGGCGTTGCTCACCGTGGGCGATGGACTGTCACTGGCCCGCAAGCGCTGAAGCTGCGAGCCAACGCTGGCGCCGCCGCGCTACAGGCCGTACACGCGTTCGGCGTTGCCGCCCAGAAAGAGCGCGCGGGCCTCGTCGTCGAGCGCGAGCGACTCGAGTCCCGCCAGCGCATGCGCCGGCGCGATCATCGGGTAGTTGCTGCCCCACAGCACCTTGCGCCGGCCGTGACCGCGCACGAACTCCACCAGCGCGGCCGGGTAGCGCGCCGGCGTGTAGGCCGAGGTGTCGATGAAGAAGCGCTCATGCTTGGTGGCCAGCGCGATGGCCTCGTCGGTCCACGGGTATCCGATGTGGCCGCCGACGAGGGTGAGCTCGGGGAACTCCAGCGCCACCGGGTCCAGGTGGATCGGCCGGCCCGGCTCGCTGGGCATCAGCGGGCCGGTGTGGCCGATCTGGGTGCAGAAGGGCACACCGAGCTCGCAGCAGGCGGCATACACGGGGTAGTAGCGTCGGTCGCTCGGCGGCAGCTCCCACAACCAGGGCAACACGCGAATCGCCTTGAAGCCGAGCTGCTCGACGCAGCGGCGCACCTCGCGCATCGCCTGCATCGGGCGGCGGATGTCAACCGAGCCCACGCCGACCAGCCGGCCCTTGGACTGCGCGACGAACGACGCCACCTCGTCGTTGGAGATCAGCGCGCCCGTCGGGCCCGCCCACGCACTCGTCAACGCCCGCTGCACGCCGGCCGCCTCCAGCGCGGCCAGCGTGGCGGCGACGGGGATCTCCTGCGTCGGCACCGGCTGCCTGGTCCAGCGGCGCAGCGATTCGAACATCGGATCGGCCAGCAGGCGCAGCGTGGGGTGCTGGATCCAGGCGTCGACGATCATGGTGGGGCGGCTCCTGGCGGTGATTCTGGCACTGCGCCCGGCGCTACAGTGTGGCCTTCTCCGGGCAACCGGGCACCCAGCAGGAGAGTCGCGATGCACGGTCGTTGGATACGAGGTCTGGTGTGGGCCGTCACCGCGGGTGCTGCCGCCTTCGGCGCGCACGCGCAACCCTGCCCCGACAAGAACCTCATGTACTGGCAGGCGTTTCCGCCCGGCGGCGAGAGCGACCTGTCGGCGCGCCACCAGCAGATCGTGCTGAAGAAGAAGTGCGCCGCCATCGAGACGGTGATCCAGTACAAGGCCGGTGCCGGCGGCGCGCTGCTGTGGAGCACGATGAACACGCTGCCGGGCGACGGCGTCAACGTGATGGGCGTGAACCTGCCGCACATGGTGCTGCAGCCGATGGAAGGCAACGTGACCTACAAGACCGACGACGTGACGCCGGTGTTCTGGTTCCATTACACGCCCGACGCGCTGATGGTGCCCGAGCAGAGCCCCATCAAGACCTTCGCCGACTTCGTCAAGGCGGCGAAGGACAAGCCCGGTGTGCTCAACCTCGGTGGCTCGGGCCTCAACTCGGCCAACCATGCCGCGCACCAGCGGCTGAACGGTGCGTTCGGCATCAAGACCACCTACGTGCCGTTCAAGGGCACCGGCGACATGACGATGGCCGTGCTCGGCGGCCACGTCGACGGCGCCATGGGCTACACGCCATTCGCGATCGCCAACAAGGGCAAGGTGCGTGCGCTCGCCGTGGCGATGGACAAGCGCCACCCGCTGATGCCCGACGTGCCCACCTTCAAGGAGCTCGGCGTCGACTGGGTCGACGGCGCGTTTCGCGGCATCGGCGTGCCGAAGTCCACGCCGCCCGAGGCACGCAAGCGCGTCTCCGACCTGTGGGCTGCGCTGAACAACGACCCCGAGATGAAGGAGCTGGCGGCCAAGAGCGGCTTCGAGCTGGTGAACGTGGGGGTCGAGCAGATGGACGCCTTCATGAAGGAACGCGTGAAGATCTACACCGAGGTCGGGCGCCAGATGGGGCTCACCAAATAGACTGTCGCCATGACGACGACACCAACACTTCGTATCGTGCTGGCCTTCACGCCCGACGACATGGGCTGGCTGCGCCGCTCGCAGATCGCCGTGCCGGCGTTCTGGGACGGCCACGCCGTGGCGCCCCTGGTCGACGACGTGCTGCGTTTCGGCGGCCGCCAGTTCACCGTGAAGGGCCGCCGCTGGGAGCACGACGATGGCGGGCCGCTGTTGCGCCTGTTCCTGAGCAGCGCGCAGGCGGAGAGCGATACGGTGTTCGGCTAGCGGCGCAGAGCAGGGCGCGTGATGAAGGCGAATGCTTTCAGAACCCGCAACGCCACGCAGCTGGTGTTCTCGGCCATCGGCCTGGGCACGGCGCCGCTTGGCGAGCTGTACGAATTGCTCGACGAGCAAACCAGCATCGCCACGGTGGAGCAGGCATTCGCGAGCGGCGTTCGCGTGTTCGACACGTCGCCGCACTACGGCAACGGCATTGCCGAATCCCGCCTGGGTGCGGGGCTGCGGCGCGTCAGGCGTGACGAGGTCATCGTGTCGACCAAGGTCGGACGCGTGATGGATCCCTTTGCGAAGCCGCCGCCGCGCAACAAGGACGTGTACTCGCCGGGGTTCGTCGGCGGTTACGGACATGCACCGCGCTTCGACTATTCGTACGACGGCGCGATGCGCAGCGTCGAGCAATCGTTGCTTCGCACGGGGTTGAGCGCCATCGACATCCTGCTCATCCACGACTGCGACGTCTGGACGCACGGCGCCGAAGCCGGGCGCCGCTTCAAGGAGGCGATGGACGGTGCCTACCGCGCGCTCGACAAGCTGCGCAGCGAGAAGACTGTGGCGGCCATCGGGTTCGGCGTGAACGAGGCCGACATCTGCGTCAAGTTCGCGCGGGCCGGTGACTTCGACGTCGCGATGATGGCCGGCCGCTACTCGTTGCTGGTCCAGACCGGCCTCACCGAATTCCTGCCGCTGGCCCTTGGGAAGAAGATGGGGGTCATGCTGGCGGGGGTGTTCAACTCGGGCATCCTCGCCACTGGGGCCGTGCCCGGCGCCACGTTCGACTACGCGTCGGCACCACCCGAGATCATCGAGCGCGTGCGCCGGATCGAGGCGATTTGCGCGATCCACGGCACGTCGATCCGGCGCGCCGCACTGCAGTTCGCGATGATGCACCCGGCGGTCGTGTCGGTCGTGCTCGGCGCGGTGAAGCCGGCGGAGATCGCGGCGAATGTGGCTGACGCTGCGCAACCGGCGCCGCCGGCGCTGTGGCGCGATCTCAAGGCGGCCGGCCTGCTCGACCCGTCGGCGCCTACCGACGGAGCCTGATCAAGTCGTCTCAGTCCACCTTGGCGCCCGACTCCTTCACGACGCGGGCCCAGAGAACACGCTGCCCTTCCAGAAAGGCCGCGAACTCATTGGGCGTTCCGCCACGGGATTCGACGCCGTTGGCCAACAGCGCGTCACGCGTGGCCTGGCTCTGCAGCACGCGATTGGCTTGTGCATTGAAGCGCTCCACCATTGCGGCCGGCGTGTTCGCGGGTGCGACGACGCCGTAGAACACACGGAAGTCGAAGTCGCGCCAGCCCAGCTCGGCCATCGTGGGCACATCGGGCAACAGCGTGCTGCGCTGCGATGTGGTCACCGCCAATGCCAGCAACTTGCCGCCCTTGATGAGCGCGGCGGCGGCGGGATAAGAGGCGAAGTGCAGGTCGACCTGCCCGGCGATCAGGTCGGTCATCACGGGACCCGCACCTCGATATGGCACGTGAACAAGGTTCAGTCCGGCGGCACGTTTCCATGTCTCGCCGACCATGTGACCCACTGTGCCGTTGCCCGATGAAGCGAAATTGAGCGACCTCGTCTTGGCTGCCGCCACCAGCGCCGTAACCGCGTCGAAGCCACGCCCGGGCGCCACGACCAGCACGAGTGGCACCGTGCCGACAAGGACCACCGGCATCAAGTCCTTCGCCGGATCGAAGGGCATCTTTGCGTAGAGGTAAGGATTGATGGCCAGGTTGGCCGATTCGCCCATCGCCAAGGTGTAGCCGTCGGGGGCCGCCTTTGCCAAGGCATCCATCCCCAGGTTGCCGCCTGCACCTGGCCGGTTGTCCGGCACGAACTGCCATTGGACGGATTCGCCAAGCCGCGTGGTCAGCAGACGCGCCAACGTGTCAGTGCCGCCGCCGGGTGGACTGGGGATCAGCATGCGGATCGGGCGGCTGGGCCATTCTTCCGAACGTATTGCGGGCGCCATCGCTGCCAGAGCGCTGGCCATCCAAATGCGTCGATTGAGTCTCATGGGTCCGGTGCCTCCTGGGAATCAAGTCACTGTCCGGGCGCTGGCACCCTCTCTGCGCGGCAGCCGCTCCAGGGTGTCGGCCAGCGCGTCGATCGCCGCCCGCGCCGCCGAGGCATCCACCTGGCAGTGGGTCACGAAGCGGATGGTCCGACCCTTGTGGTTGGCGAGCACCCCGCGCTCGCGCAGGCCTCGGTTGATCTCGCTGGCGTCGGCGGCGAAACGGTCGACCGAGCAGTTGACGATGTTGGTCTGTATGTTTGCAAGATCGACCAGCGTTCGGTCGATCGCCGCCAGTCCTTGCGCGAGCTCTCGCGCGATGGCGTGATCCCGGCGGTGCGCGGCATAGGGGTCGTCGCGCAACGCCACGAGCGCCGGCGCCGCCACGATCCCGGCCTGACGCATGCCGCCGCCCAGCATCTTGGCAGCGCTCCGCGCGCGCTGCATGAACTCCCGCTCGCCAGCCAGAAGCGCGCCCACCGGGGCCCCGAGGCCCTTGCACAGCGCGAACCAGACCGAGTCGGCCTCGCGGCACAGCGAGTCGACGCTGACGCCGAGGAAAGCGGCCGCGTTGAACAGACGCGCGCCGTCCAGGTGCAGCGGCAGCCCCGCATCGTGAGCCACCGCGCGCACCGCGCGTAGCGCCTCGACCGACAGCACAGTGCCGCCGGCGGCGTTGTGCGTGTTCTCCAGGCACACCAGCCGGGTGGATGCGAGCGCCGTGTTGCCGCCCCCTCGAATCGCCGTCTTGATATCGAGCGGGTCCGGCCGACCCAACCGACCCGAAACAGGCCGCGCCAGTGCCCCGGCCACGCTGGACAGGCCACCGCCCTCGGCGCAGTAGAGGTGCGCGTCGGCCTCGACGATGACCTCGCCACCATGGACTTCATGCGCGAGCAGCGCCGCCAGGTTGGCCATCGTGCCTGAGGGGATGAACAGCGCGTCGTCCTTGCCGGTGAGTTCGCGGCCCAGCCCTTCCAACTCGCGAACGGTGGGGTCGCCGCCGCGCGCCGCGTCGCCCAGTTGCGCCGTGGCGATCGCCGCCATCATCGCCGGCGTGGGCAGGGTGACGGTGTCGCTGCGGAAGTCGTGGGTCGCCATCTTGCCGTCATGCTAGTGACGGCCTAAGCTCAACGAAAGCGAAAGCTTTGCAGCTTTGACATGAAGGCATTTCATGAATACGACAGCACTGGCCACCCTGGTGGCGATCCTGGATCGGGGTAGCTTCGCCGCGGCGGCTGCGCAGGTGGGTTGCACTGCGAGCGCGGTCAGCGTGCAGGTCAAGCAACTCGAAATGCACTTCGGCCGGCCGCTGTTCGATCGCTCCACACGCCTGATCCGTCCCACTCCACTGGCGCTTACGGTGGGCCAGACCGCGCGCGAACTGCTCGGTCGCTTGGAGGCGCTGCGCGCCCGGCGCGGGCCGGCGATCGGTGGGCACGTGCGCCTGGGTGCGATCACCAGCGTGCAGACCGATGCGTTGCCCGGCGCGTTGCGATCGTTGAAGGACGAGCATCCGGCGCTCAGCGTGTCGGTCTCGCTCAACGATTCCGAAGCGCTCCTGGCGGATCTAAAGGCTGCACGCATCGATGCGGCCGTATTGGTGCGCCCTGCGCCGGGCGGCTCGGCACGGCTGCTCTGGCAGGATCTGGCGCGGCAGCCCTTCGCTTTGCTCGCTCCGCCTGGTACAGGCGCGGGCACACCGACCGAGATGTTGCGCCGGCACGGCTGGATCCGCTATGACACCGCGCTCACCGGCGGGCGCATCGCCGCGCAGTACGTGCGGCGCATCGCGCCGCGCGCGCGCAGCGTGATGGACCTGCGGGCAATCGACGTGATCGTGGCCATGGTCGCAGCCGGCCTGGGTGTCACCGTGGTGCCGTTGCCGCGCCAACCGTTGCTTGACGCCTACCGCGTGCGCACAGTGCCGCTTGCACGTTCGGCGCCGTCGCGCCGGATCGCCTTCGTCCGGCGGTCCGCCGACGAGGGGCAGCCCAATCTCGATGCTGTCCAGCGGGCGTTTGCACGCATCTATGCCTCGCAAGGCACCTGACAGTCTGGCCTCGCGCCAGCATCGGCGCGGGCCCAGCGCCACCGGCCTGGGTCTCGCCGGCTACTTGAGCTCCACCTTGATGCCGTCTGCCAGCACGGTGATCTCGCCGATCTCGTACGTCTTGCTGCCAAAGCGCAGCTCTTCGGCCGTGAAGGTGCGAAGAACCTGGCCCTGTAGCAGTCCTTGCGCGACCAGGCCACCCACGTGCTGCAAGAGCTCGGCGTCGCCGCCGCTGATACCCTGCAGCTTCAGGCGCTCGGCCCTCGGCTGCTCGAGGCGCAGGGCGCGCGCCGCGGCGTCGTAGCGCAGCGCACTGCTGAGCGCGATCGTGCCATCGACGCGACCCGCCCGCAGCAGCGAACTGGCGATCGACACACGGGCTGTGATGGCCGCGCGGTTGGCCGCCGCGTTGAGGCCAAGTTGCGGGTCACTCAGTGCGACCAAGGCGATCTCGGCGTAGCGCTGTGAAATGGGGAACTGCTTGGCGATCATGGCCTGCAGCTCGGAACGGGTGGCCGTGTATTCGCTCGCCCAGAAGTCGAAGGCAGCCGCAGCGCGCCACGGCAGTGCGGCGCCGAGCGCGGCCAGGCAGAGATGGCGACGAGAAGAGTGCGGCATGGGCAAATGGGACTCGGGCTGGCGCGATTGTGCGCGTGACCGTCTGAGCGGCAGACTGTCCGCTTCGGATCCGGTTGCAGCATCTCGCAAGGCGGACCTGACCGGCAGCAACCGCCGCGGAGCGGTCCCTTGGTTGACTGGAGGGTCGCACGGCTGCGCCGGGCGTCCGTCGCGCGAGTGACGCCGAGCGGCCAGGCGCGCACGTTGATCCACGGGCCACAATCTGCCGAGTCGCAACCAGCAAGGAGCGCGCGTGCCACGCGAGCTCGAACTTGGCAAGAGACCTGCATCCCTGGTCGTCGGTGTCGGCCTCTGGGCCCTGGGACCTCGCCAAGACGCTGGCCGAGTTGGATATCAACGACAAGGACGGTCTGTCCGACGCCGAGCGGGGCGCGCCCCTGCTGCTGGTGGTTCTAGACGCGACGTGGCGCAAGAGCCTGCGCGTGCGTCTCGAGCACCCGGCGCTGGCGATGCTGGACTACAGCGATGCGTCAGCCTTTCGGCCTGTCCTGCGCCGGGCGCAGTGGAATGTCGAACCAGAACGTCGAGCCCTTGCCGGGTTCGCTACGGACATCGATCGTGCCTCCCATCAGCTCGACCAGTTGCCTGCTGATCGCCAGGCCCAGCCCACTGCCGCCATAGGGCCTTGCGGACGAGTCGTCCGCCTGCACGAAAGGCCGGAACAGCGTGGCCGCGACATCGGGGCCGATACCGATTCCCGTGTCGCGCACGGCGAAACGGACCCATGTGCACGGGTCGCCGTCGCGCGGCGCGAGGCTGCTGACGCCGATTTCAACCGCACCCTCGTTCGTGAACTTGACGGCGTTGTCGACAAGGTGCTGCAGGCTCTGCCGGACCCGCTTGCGGTCCCCGCACAGCGCGTGCGGCACGCGGGCGTCGATGTGGCAT
>Ga0075356_1000188_pt1 | contig 11486 bp, 9 predicted proteins | sample WestPond_Cattail_FD_120073 | JGI IMG/M metagenome (GOLD analysis project Ga0075356, IMG submission 120073) | Natural and restored wetland microbial communities from the San Francisco Bay, California, USA, that impact long-term carbon... | ecosystem: Environmental > Terrestrial > Soil > Wetlands ... | reverse complement strand
GAGGGCTTGAAGGAGAGTTGATCTCGGCGAATCGGCTATACATTGCTATTTGCAGGTCCCGGTGCAGCGGATCACCCGCTCGGCACAGTTGATGGCATCGAATTGCCCGACCAGCGAATCGTCTATTTCGGTGCCCGAGTGAGGACGCTCGGCATTGTTGCACTGTTCGTTGGAGGTGACGTAGGTGACCTCCGAGACCCATTGCACATTCGTGCATTCCTGCTCACCAATGCCAAAACGTACGCCGACCTCATAGGTGCCGCACAACAACCCATTGTGACGCACCGGTCCTTCGATGTGCCAGGTGCCGTCGCGCTTGAGCCAGCCCGTGAACTGTCCGAAACGGAAGTCCTTGCGCTGGAGCTTGAAGCCCTCCATCTGGACATTGGGAAAAGTGGCGGGCGCCTGGGCCCGCTGTTCGCTGGCAAGCGCTGCTGGTGACATGGCCACGGATAGCGCTGCGGTCGCCAGACCCGATGCGGCAAGCGTCAGGCTCCGCTTGCTCCGTTGAATCGTGCGAAACAAGCCCATGCAGCAGTACGCTTGCGATCCGAGGGGGGCGTCGATCCTGCCACGGCGTCCCGCCGCGATTAAACGCTGTCGCAGGTTGCCGAACAACGCGTGCAACCCCTCGATCTTACGAATGCGGCCGTATCGATTCCGGGGGAAACTCGAAAAAGCCATTATCTGGGTCGCCAAGTGAAGCTCCTGTTTAAGTGTTGTGATGATACAGATCAAGTCCATACCCGTTCACAGAGAGGAGTCCGGGCATCAGTTTGCTTCGGTCTGTCGGGTTATGCCTACTCCACCAAATTATGCGTGCTTCCCACTACCCTTGGTGAAAAAAAATGCGTACAATGCGTCACCTTCAAATGCGCCGGTAGCTCAGCTGGATAGAGTACTTGGCTACGAACCAAGGGGTCAGGAGTTCGAATCTCTTCCGGCGCACCAGAACACAGGGGGCTAGCTTAGGCTGGCCCCTTTCTTTTGGTTGTCCGGGCTGGCACCCGGCAAGCATCCAGATCGCCTATCCATAAGGCCGCAGAACCGGACAGGCCCGCCCTGCCCTATCGTCAAAAGGAGGGTTTGTTTCGCCCGCTTGACAGGTTCAATCATGTCATCGGCAAAAACCCGTGCAATGTGGATTTGTCATTTCCAAGAATCGATCTGGAGATCATCATGTGATCGTGATGAAATCAGACAGTGCTCTATTCCTCTTCCTGGTGGTGCTGGCATTCATGCTGACGGGTTGCGCCACTCAGCCGATTGTCTTCAAGGAAGTGACGCCTCCCGAATCCTCCCGCCTGCTACCTGTCAAACAGGATAAACCGGTGATCGCCCTGGTGCTGGGAGGTGGGGCCTCAAGAGGTTTTGCCCATGTAGGCGTCATCAAGGTTCTCGAGCAGCATGACATCAAGCCCGACATCATCGTGGGCAGCAGCGCCGGAAGCTTGGTGGGGGCACTCTATGCAGGTGGATACAGCGCCGAAGCGCTCGAGGTCATCGCGCTCGGGATGGAACAGTCCCATATACGCGATGTCACACTTCCTGACCGTGGCTTTGTCAAAGGTGAGTTGCTTCAGGATTTCATCAACCAGTACCTCGACAACCGCTCGATCGAAAGCCTGCCCATCCGTTTTGCCGCAGTTGCCACAGACTTGCAGAGTGGGGAAATGAAGGTATTCAACCGTGGCAATACCGGCATGGCTGTCCGTGCCTCAAGCGCGATCCCGGGTATTTTCCAGCCCGTGCAAATCGGGGGCAGGGATTACGTAGACGGGAGTGTGCTGTCGTCGATCCCGGTGCATGTGGCGCAGAAAATGAAACCTGACATCATCATTGCAGTGGACGTGTCTCAGGATCCAGCGAGCATGATCGAAATCAAGGATACCTTCGACGTTCTGTCGCAAACCATCGCCATCATGGGCCGAGCATCGAGCCAGGCAGAGGCCCGCGAGGCGGATGTCGTGATCAAGCCGGATGTGCGCGAAGTCGGCGCCATCGATTTCGCTGCCAAAAAGCTTGCGATTGAAATGGGCGAAAAGGCGGCTCAGGAAAAAATGGCCAGCATCCGTGCCGTGCTCAAAATCAAAGATCGGCACTAGCGGTAGATGCAATTTCGATGTATGCGCTCACGGAGCACGAAATCGGCGGAATGAACCCATAAACCAGGCATTCAGAGCAGTTCTGAAGTCCCAAGAACTGCAAACTTATGGGTTTCAGCCTTATAAAAATGCTATCCGATGGCAACATCAAGTTTTACATAAGAATCGTACAGGATCATTCGATCTGCTCTTCAACCCCCCATTAATGTTGGTCAGGTCGACCGCATCGGGGGTCCGACAGTCGGCTAAAGACAGCTTCGACCTTTCGACTGATCGCGTTCCCTCTACTCGCAAGTCCGGTCGTAAGCTCGCCTCGCTCCTGAACGACCGCTTTCCATAGTTCTATCGGCAGAACCTGAGCCGTTTCTGACCGTTTGACTAATCATGCGACATGCTTGGCATTCTGCCTGAAGGGACACCATTACCCTGTCTGAATTTGGCCGAATCCGACGGTTAGTGGCGTCTAGAAAAGCAGTGGCGATTCATGTTGCATGCTTGATGAAAATAGCGATACCGCCATCATCTTCTGCGCTGTGCTGCAAGACCAGCACCTTCGACCGCTCGGCCACGCTTTCGCGGCGAACCCTGAAGATGCCTCGTTCCGGGTTGTCCAGTGGCAGGCTATTGTGATTCCTTCCAGTGCTGGCTACGGTTCGACGCAACTTGACGTAATTTCATCAACTATTACATCTGGACCAGCCGAAGCTCCCGCATCAGCTGGCATTCCCGGGCATTTGATCGGCAAGACTTGATTGGCATAAATGATGCTCATCATGGGATATCTGCGCCAACATGAAGCCAGCCATGCCCAATCTGCTCGAAATGGTAAGCACGATCACCCACCGTAAAAGTGGCGGTGATGGCTCGCCATTCGACTCCGACAGATCCGTCCGCAAGTGGTTGAAGTCCCTGCCCGAAGAATCCGATTACGACACGCATCAGGCACTGGTGGAGGGGCTGGAGCGATTCAATGCGGAAAATGTGGATGCCAATGCCGAGCGTCTCAAGATGCTGATGGCGATCGAGGAAGCTGGCTTGCCGCTGCAGTTCCGAGTCGTTGAACTGTATATGCGCAACCATGCATCGTTCTCGCTGGCGAAACAGCCCTTGTGGCGCAATTCCTGGACGTTCTGGTCGCTGCTCGCTGTTGCCTGGTTCAACATGCTGAAGCATGCCTACAAGGGCCCGGCCCATCTTGAACTGCAACCCTGGCGTGCGGAGATCGCCACGCGGGCGTTACGCTATGCCGGTCTGGCGATGCGCTGGGATTTCCACAATTCGCAGCTGCCGAGCGCTGCTGCCTGGCAGCTCGTGCACAACATCTACCGCATGGTTGAGCGAGACGGTTATGCCGATGCGCCGGTCCCGCTGCATACCCGCCAGACCAACTGTTCTCGCGAATATTCGCTGGCGGTGATGATCGGAATGACGAATCCGCTCGGCTACAAGGCACGTGAAATCGAGGCGATCGCGCAGCTATTCGAGAGTTTTCCCGACCTGCCGTTGCCCGAATCGAGCTTCCAGCCCAGCCGGCATACCCACGCCGTCGATCTGATGGTCAATGAAGGGGCATTCGTCCTGGAGGATGACAATCCGCCGACTGGCAAGCTGCTACGCTTCTTTGCGCTGGCTCCGCTGGTCGAACACCTCCAATCGATCGAACCGCTTTCAAGTACAGAGGGAGAAGAAGGACTCTATCGCCAGATAGCCAAACTGGTTTCGCGCGATGACGTGCGTCGCAGCAGTCAGCGCATTCACCGTTTTAAACGGGTATGGGTCGCTTGCGGCATGGGCAATATTTTGGCATCCCTTGCATGCGTCAAAGGCGGCAGTCCACGCCAGGCAATGGAACCCTGGATGCTGCGTGACGAGAGTACCGACGGCATGGGTTTCAGTCTGGAAGCATCTACCGCGCTGCCGCACGGCAGATTGATCGCTGTCAGCAGCAATCCCTCCGAGAATAGCTGGCAACTGCTGGCGATACGCTGGAATCAGGAGGCTGACGGACAGCTTCTGGTCGGGGCGCAACGGCTGTCGCGCCACCCCAAGCGCGTCGAAATCAGCCTCACCGAGGATACGGCAGACGCGCCGAGGGCGTCGACGCATGCGGTGTTTCTGCCGATGTCCGATACTGAACATAACTTGAGCAACCTGCTGCTGCCTCAGACCTATTATCAGCCAGGGGCACAGATCACCTTCCGGGATGGCGACACCCTTTACCATGCACGCCTGGGACAGGTGTACGAAAGCCATGAACGCTGGGTACGGGTGGGAATGGATGTGCTCAGCGGCGAGCAGTTTGCAGCGGCGGCCTGATCGACGGGCCGGACGATTCTAAGTGCCCTTCATTTCCGGTCAGTTCCAACCGGCAGCCTGGGGCTGGACCGGGCGTGAGTGGCAATCGATCTGACTGCCCGGAACTGGCCGATGGTCGCATCCAACATGTCCACCTGAGAGCGGCCGTTTCCGACTCGGCAACACCATCAGGCTCCCATCAACCACAAAGGAGTCTGACATGGAATCCAATCAAACTCGGGGACCATGAAAAAATGGCAAGCTGGTCGGCCAAAATCCACCCCTCAACCCAAAGGACATCTGGGCCATCCGAATCCACCTTCAAAACGAACACCGGGTTCACGGCCTGGCCATGCTCAACCTGGCGATCGACAGCAAATTGCGTGGCTGCGATCTGATGAACCTGCACGTTCGAAATGTGACGCACGGCAACTGATAGACTTCGTGCAGCCGCTTCCTGGAATGATGCCGTATGCATGCTATCGGCCAGGAGTGGCAGTGGGCATGGTCTCCGCGAACGTCCGCACCTCGGCGGCCGAAGCCGCCAATCAAGGTATCCCGATAGTCAGGCATTCAAGTCTGCCGATTATTCGTGCTGAACCCGTATTGATCCCGCGACCCCGTATTGCAGCATGGCCCTAGCGGGGGTCTGACCAAATCCCCCATTTTCAAATTATTAGGCTTAACGTCAGAATTTGACTCTTTGCAGGACAACGCGTTCAGGCAGTGTCAATTGGCTTTCCTTCACCTCCATGATCATTTTGTCATTACTCTCGAATGCAACATCCGCATCCCACAACTTGGCCCATTTTCCATTTCCGTAAATAGTCACAAGGAGTCCAGCCCGACCAATCACCCAAGTACCGTTAAATCCCATATTTGATTTGGGATCAACCAAGAAAAAATTGCCATCTGGCGAGAAAAAAACTCGTACCCCGATATTCTCAACGCTGGATGACTGTTGTACCTCCCACGGTCCATACATTCTTTCGTCCGGAGACGTTGCGGATGCTTTCCCTGAAGTAAAACCCATGAAGGCAAGCAGCAACAGCATTGCAACAATATTGAAAATCTTGACCGGAAATGAAATGTTCATGATCTCTACTCCTTTTAGCGTATCTCAAGAAGAAAACCTCGCAAGGCTATTCATTGTTGAATGAATAGCATGCGAAAAAGTCTAGCATAGGGCGAATGCATCAATATGAATCGCCCTTGATTTTCTAAACACTTGCAAGCGACAGTTTAGATCGGGCATCAGACATTCTCTGCATTCCACTTGAACGTCCGCTCAGGGGTGCGGATTCAACCGGTGGATGCCTTCTGTTATACCGTACACAATAAACCCACCACACGGGGATCATGTGCATGTCATATCGATGGCAAGGAAGTCGGCATCCTGGCAAGCGCAAGGGCACTGAGTCGGGGGTGGCCTGAGTGCTTGCCCTACCCGCCTTCGATACCTATAGTGATCGAATACGGAGGACACACAATGAAACATTCCATACCTGAAACCCCACCCGAATACGATCACACCCGCATTATCGAGCGGCCTGACGGTTGTTACTGGCTCGATGCCGAAACCGGTGAGGAATATGGGCCCTTCGCAAGCCTGCTGGAAGCCGTTCAAGACATGGAATACAACGCAGACAGCGACTATGAGCCCGGCGAAACTGTGGAGGAAGCCGAGGACGAAATTGGCATCTCTGACTGGATCGATCCTGACACAGGCGACCCCGGCGAAGAGTCTCACCGCCCGACAGAATGAATCCCGGTTAGCCTTTCTGCTCGGGTTTGCCTAACGCAGCAGATTCAGCTATCCGCGCCTCTCGCTCAAACCGATTGTCGCGATACGGGTTGCCGCCGCGCGCCCAGGCGATCAGGCCAGCCATCGGATACAGCACCAGCAGCAATATCCCCCAACGCTCAAACTGCCTGACATGCGCACGCTCATGCGCACGGGTTGCATGGAGCGCATCCCGCGACACGCCCACCACCACATGTCCCAACGTGATCGCCGCAATGGCACCGCTGAAAGGAAAACCACGCCGCATTACCCGAGCCGGCCAACCTCCCGCGGATTCAAGCACGCCATCCACTTGCTGCAACCGGCCGCCGCTACCACGTGCAATCAGCGCAGTCAGTATGCCGAGCAGGGTTACCGGCAACGCCCACAGATAGAACGGAACCCGACGCATTCAATCCTCCAGGGCTCCCGCAAACCAGCGCTCGCCGTGCAAGCCTGCGTGCACAAAGTGCTCGCGCGCCTGTTCAAGCTGTGCCGCAGTGCCCGCCGCATAAACGTCGAAGCGATGTAAATCCGGATAGTCCCCCACGATGCTTTTCAGCAGGGGGCCCAGATCATGGGTAGGTGGGTGCGGTACATAGTTGAAATTGTCCAGCGCATCGGCCCAGGCACGGCACAGATTGTCCTGGTAATAACCGACTTCGTCGGCCAGCCAGTGCAAGTCCATCGACTCGGCCAACTCCAGCGACATGGCATGCTGGATCAGGCTCTTGATTGGCGCAAAGCCCGCACCGAACGCGAGAAAAATCACCGGGCGTGGCGAATCCTCGTCCAGCACGAACTCGCCGTATGGCCCTTCCACTTCTACCGAATCATTCGCTGATAATTGAGTGAACAGGACTTCGGCGAAAGCATCGCCGGGGTGGCGCGGAATTTGCACCTCGATGTGGCGGTCCTCGCACGGGCAACTGGCAATCGCATAGCGCCCGCTCACCCCTCCGAATCCGACCTGAATGTTTTGTCCACCGAGAAACCGAAGGCGCTGGCTGCGCGGCGCCAGTATGTGCAGCGCAGCCATCTGCGGATTGAACACCTCGACCGACTTGACCTTGGCCGTAAGTTGCTGCACCGGAATGTCGCGCGCGCCCGCCACATTGGCCTCGATCACCACATCGTTGACTGGTGCATAAGAACACAGCAGAACCACCCCGGCATCCTTTTCCGCCTGCTTCAGCACGTAGTCGTGGGCGTGGACTTTTTTCACTTCACCCGACACCACGCGCGCCTTGCAGTCACCGCAATTGCCGTTGCTGCAGCCGTAGTTGAGCGAGATGCCGTTGCGCAGTGCAGCTTCCAGCAGGGTGTCGTTGCCTTCCACAAAGAATTCATGGCCGCTGGGCTGAATGGTGACGTGGGCTGACATGATTCTGAGTATCCTTTCCTGCGCAATCAAAGCCTGCGCCTGCGCTGCCTCCGGCGGCATCTCGGCCAGGTTGCGCAACAGAAATGCGCGCACACTATGCAGGGCGTGGTGCGTTTCGGCGCTCGCGTCCTCCTCGAATTCGTCGATTTTCTCGTCCAGCCAGGCCATCACATTGCCATAGTGCATCAGCAAGGCCTTGGCCGCCGCGAACTCGTCTCCCAACTCGTTCAGGCGCGCCACCAACACATCCTTGTCCGGCAAGGCACGTTCGCGAACCCGTTTGGCAAACGCCTTGTCCTTGATTTCAGACACCCGGCGAAACTCCGCATCGTCGTCCCACTTCATCTCGGGAAACGCACGCAGCAGCTCGTCGAACTCGACCATTCCGTCAAACGTCGCCAGCGTGCCGGTGCGGATCATTTCCTGCAGCGCATGGCGTGGCTGTTTGACCAGCTTGGCAACGCGGGAAAGCGGGAGTAAATGGCTCATGACAAGATGGTACTCTTTGAAATTGGCAGAGAAAATCGGCAATTCACCAGATTCTGAATCCCTGATTCATGCGTCCGGATTCTTCTGCCAATACAATCACGGCATGACCTCAATCAACATCCGCGCCTGCCCTGCCGATGCCCGCGCCGCCCTCGAGCAGTCCGGCCTCACTTCCCCTTGGGCGCAGTTGTATGCAGCGCGCGGCGTCACTCATCCCGATCAGATCGCGCACCGCTTGCCGCAGTTGCTGCCACCCGCGGATCTGCTGCATATCGGGCATGCCGCTGGCCTGCTGGCCGACGCCATCCGCGAGAACAAGCGCCTGCTCATCATTGCCGACTACGATGCCGACGGCGCCACCGCCTGCGCAGTCGGCATGCGCGGACTGCGCATGCTCGGCGCGCACGTCGAATTTCTGGTGCCCAACCGGATCGAGCACGGCTACGGCCTTACCCCCGATATCGTGAAACTCGCCGCCAAACGTCAACCCGACCTGCTGCTCACGGTAGACAACGGCATCGCCGCGGTGGAGGGGGTGGCGGCGGCGAATGCACTCGGTATTCCCGTTCTGGTCACCGACCATCACCTGCCTGGCGACGTGCTGCCTGACGCTGCCTGCATCGTCAATCCCAACCAGCCAGGCTGCACCTTCGCATCGAAAAATCTGGCAGGCGTGGGGGTGATGTTTTATGTGCTGCTGGCATTGCGCGCCGAGTTGCGCCAGCGTGGGGTTTATGCTCATCAAGCCGAGCCCGACCTGCGCACCCTGCTTGATCTGGTTGCGCTCGGCACCGTCGCCGACGTGGTCAAACTCGACTTCAACAACCGCACGCTTGTTGCCCAGGGTCTGGCACGGATGCGCGCGGGCAAAGCCAGCGCCGGGGTCAACGCGCTGTTCCGCGCGGCCGGGCGCGATCCCGCACGCGCCACCGTGTTCGACCTTGGTTTCATGCTGGGTCCGCGGCTCAATGCTGCCGGGCGTATCGACGACATGGCGCTCGGTATCGAATGCCTGCTGGCCGACGACCCTGTCACCGCACAGCAACTGGCACAACAACTCGACACACTCAACCGTGCGCGGCGCGATGTCGAAACCGACATGCTGGAAGAAGCGCTCTCCATCCTCGCCACCTTCAACCCCAGAGACAGCCACAGTCTAACGGCCTGGCAGCCCGGCTGGCACATCGGTGTCGTCGGCATTCTGGCCTCACGCCTCAAGGACAAGTTCCACCGCCCCACCATCGTATTCGCCAGCGCCGATAGCGGCGAACTCAAAGGCTCGGGGCGCTCCATTCCCGGCCTGCACCTGCGCGATGCGCTTGACCTCATCGACAAGCGCCATCCCGGCCTGATCAACAAATTCGGCGGTCACGCGATGGCGGCGGGCCTCAGCATCCCGGCGGGCCGCCACGAGGCATTCAGTCTGGCGTTCGAGGCCGTCGTGTCCGAGCTGATCGATCCGGCCGACCTCGATGGCGTGATCGAAACCGACGGCGAACTCGACGCCGCCTACCACAGCTACGCCCTCGCCGAACAGTTCGATCATGCCGTCTGGGGACAAGGATTTCCGGCGCCGCTGTTCACTGGGCTATTCGATGTTGCGGCGCAGCGCGTCGTCGGCGAAAAGCATCTGAAACTGAGGCTGGCGCGCAACGGGGAGGTGTTCGAAGCCATGCACTTTTTCCACCCCGACCCGCTGCCGGACCGCATCCGTGCAGTCTATGCGCTCATGCCCAACGAATTCAATGGCCAGCAATCCCTGCAACTGAAACTGCAACACTGGGAGCCTGCAGGCTGATCGTTCCCCGACTGCTTGCGCCTGATCATTGCATTCCTGCGTCTCGCCGAAGCTCAAACATACCCCTCAGGATTGCCTTGCTGCCAGCGCCATGCATCGGCGCACATGCGCGGCAGATCGTATTCTGCCCGCCAGCCCAGTTCCCGGGTTGCACGTGCCGGATCAGCCCAGCATTGCGCCACATCACCCGGGCGACGCGCCACGATCCGATACGGCACTTCCCTGCCACTCGCCGCCTCGAATGCACGCACCATGTCCAGTACGCTCACACCACGCCCGGTGCCCAGGTTCCATGTCTGCACCCCAGCCAATTGATGCAGCCTGTTCAGCGCCGCCACGTGCCCACGCGCCAGGTCGACGACATGGATGTAGTCGCGCACGCCGGTGCCGTCGGGCGTGGAGTAATCGCCGCCGAACACATTGAGGTGCGGCCGTCGTCCCACTGCCACCTGCGCGACATAGGGCATCAGATTATTGGGTATGCCACGCGGGTCTTCACCGATCAGTCCGGATTCGTGTGCCCCCACCGGATTGAAATAGCGCAGCAACGCAATGTTCCAGCCAGCATCCGCGCGCGCGATGTCACGCAGCATCTCCTCGATGAAGAGCTTCGAGCGTCCGTAGGGGTTGGTGGCAGACAGCGGAAAATCCTCGGTGATCGGCACCGTCGCCGGGTCGCCGTACACCGTGGCAGACGACGAGAACACCACCGACTTCACCCCTGCCACCGCCATTTCCTCGAACAGCACCAGACTGCCCGCGATATTGTTGTCGTAATACAGAAGCGGCTTTTCCACCGACTCGCCCACCGCCTTCAGCCCGGCAAAATGCACCACCGCGTCAATCCGGTGATCGATAAACAGCTTGCGCAGCACCGCATGGTCGCGGATATCGCCCTGCACGAAGTCCACCAGACTGCCCGCAATATGCGCCACCCGCTCGAGCGATTTCGGGCTGCTGTTCGACAGGTTGTCAATCACCACCACCTCGTGCCCAGCTGCCAGGCATTCCACTGCGGTGTGCGAGCCGATATAGCCCGCACCACCGGTCAATAACACCTTCACACGCATCTCCAGGTCATTGCGATCTCTTGCTGTTTGCTTCCAGACACAGCGCCAATGCCGCGCGCCAATCCTGCAGCCGCAGGCCGAATTTTTGCTCCAGCCTGTCGTTGTTCAGGCGTGAATTGAACGGCCGTTTCGCCGGCGTCGGGTAATCACTGCTGGGAATGGGCAGCAGGCGGGCCAGCGCCTGGACTTCGTCAGACGCGTCGAGTGCCTGGATGGCCTGGGCAAAGCCATGCCAGGAAGTTTCGCCGGCATTGGTCATGTGATACACGCCCCAGAACGCGCCCTGGTCTGTGTCATGAATCGGTGAACTGATCTGGCTCAACACCTGGGCCGTCGCCTCGGCCAGATCACGGCACCAGGTCGGTGCGCCAATCTGGTCGGCAACGATATTCAGTTCGGAGCGTTCACGCATCAGGCGGCGCATGGTCAGCAGAAAATTGCTGCCGCGCGCACCATACACCCATGAAGTGCGAAAGATCAGATGGCGGCAGCCGGTGGCCTGAATCGCACGCTCGCCTGCCAGTTTGGTTGCGCCGTACACATTGAGCGGATCGCAGGCGTC
>Ga0075356_1000186_pt1 | contig 11516 bp, 11 predicted proteins | sample WestPond_Cattail_FD_120073 | JGI IMG/M metagenome (GOLD analysis project Ga0075356, IMG submission 120073) | Natural and restored wetland microbial communities from the San Francisco Bay, California, USA, that impact long-term carbon... | ecosystem: Environmental > Terrestrial > Soil > Wetlands ... | reverse complement strand
TTCATGGATATGCCGATTGACCATCCTTTCCACCTGGTGGACAACCCCACCGACGAAGGCTATGACGAGGGTTAAGACCGCCGAGCAAACGCGACGCAACCCGGCTCTGGCATTAGATGTATGATCCCAATAAGCATTGGCAGCCCTAACCCCGCTTATTTCCACGATATGCCAGATTAGATACCGGGACTTCACTAATAAGGAGAGTGATTATGAAAAGTTTGCTATGCCTATTTCTGCTGGTGCTGGGTGTTGGTCAAGTATTAGCTGAACCTGCTGCAGGAACAATCTTGAAAGAACCCAATACGGGGATGGAGTTTGTGTGGGTGCCCAGTGGCTGCTCCAACATGGGCTCGAACGACGGCGAGACCTTTGAAAAACCGGTTCATCTAGTGTGCGTGAAAGGTTTCTGGCTGGGCAAGTACGAGGTCACTCAAAAGCAGTACCAGCGCATCATGGGCATCAATCCAAGTGATTTCATAGGGCCTGACCATCCAGTCGATCAGGTGTCTTGGGACGATGCGGTGGTTTATACCCTGGCCTACCGAAAACTGACAGGTGTGCCGATGCGACTGCCGTCGGAAGCAGAATGGGAATACGCTTGCCGTGCTGGGGGTCTGCATGAAAAATATTGCGGCGACGGCAATCCGGCGGATCTTGCGTGGACGGGAAGCAACACCGACTACTCGACAAGTCCGGTTGGCAAACTGCACCCCAATGCCTGGGGCCTGTACGACATGAGCGGCAATGTCTGGGAATGGGTCCAGGATTGCTGGAACCTGAATTACATAGACGCCCCACACGATGGCAGCGCCTGGTTGACAGGCAACTGTAACCGACGTGTCGCCCGAGGAGGTGCCTGGGATGTAAATGATGTAAATGGCGACCACTTGGTTCGTGCCGCCAAACGTGGCCGCGGCGACCATAGGTATCGACTGAACGTGGTTGGATTTCGCGTCGCCATTGGGGCCCCAGTAGTCACTTTCCTGCCGCGACAGTAGCTGGGCGGTTGGGGAGTGAAACAGGTCAACGAGGAGTTCACAATTGAGCAATACACGCTGAGCCGAAATTTGTCTTCAATTGGGAGCATCGGCTGGACGCGCCACAACACTACTCTACTCGATTCGAGTCAGTCCTGATCGCCAGAACCCGGATCCGGTAATGGACTATGAGCGACATTTATTGAGGGTAAATTAGGCGAAGGCTCTTGTCTCGGACTGTTGTTCATGATCCTCCGGGACGCGTATCACGAAATCAGAATCTATCGCACGATCGGTGCGATCTTATCCAGTCGAGGGCTTTCACTATGAATCGTCTTTATGTGTTGCTTCTCGTGTCCATCTCTTTTTTTGTTGCCACAACATCAACGGCATTCGCTGGTAAGGTCGAGGATATCCAGACCAAGCTGAACCAGTCTCGACAACAGACGATGGCAATGCTCTCGGAAACCGACAAGACTGTTCTTGATATGCGCTATGAGGAGGCACTCGCTTCCAGCAAAGAAGTGGATGCCAGTCTACAGAGTGCTTTGGCAGACCTGTCACTGCAGGCACAGCATGCGTCATTTGAAGAGTTCAAACAGGTCTGGGATTCCTTCAAGACGACACGTGATCAGGAAATCGTCCCCTTACTGATGGCTGGAAAGCAAGAACAGGCACGCGCTTTGGCGCAGAAAGTGCAATTAGACCGCTTCAAGCGTATGAATGTTCTGCTCAACGAGGCTCGATCAAAATAAGGGGCTTGTTGAAGTGGGCCCCTATCGTCTGCTCTCGACTTATTAATATCAGCCAGTCAGGCAGACAGTTGTGAAGGGCCGGTCGGATGGATTTCAGAGAACGTCTGGTTTTCGATCTTCATTGCGGACATCTAGACTGGAAACAGCATCCTGCCCCGGTTTGTCAATTATATTATTGGGTTGAGAGGCGGGCGACAGGCTTGGGGCCCTGCTGACTGGATCCACAGCCGGTATGCCAGGCTTCACTCAGACCTCAATTTTCCATACCCAATTCCTGACCTAGGCCAAGGCGGGAATGAAACTTCCCCGGATCGATCGCCACCCCCATAATCCGGGTTCCAGCCAGAGATCGATTTCCTCATGCGCCACCTGCCCATGCTTCTGCTCGCCGCCCTGTTTTCCGCATGTGCGGCTCCACCCCCGGCACCGACGCCGCCGGTCCCGATACCCGCCCCGGTACAGAAGCCACCGCTCAAGATCGCGCTGGTTCTGGGAGGCGGCGCGGCGCGAGGCTTCGCCCATATCGGCGTGATCAAGTCCCTGGAGGCCCAGGGCATCGTGCCGGACATGGTGGTGGGCACCAGCGCGGGATCTGTGGTGGGGGCGCTCTACGCCTCGGGCATGAACGGCTTCGACCTGCAGAATCTGGCCCTGCAGATGGAAGAGGACATGGTGGCGGACTGGACCCTGCCCAACCGGGGTGTATTGAAGGGAGAGGCCCTGCAGGACTTCATCAACCAGAAGGTGAAAAACCTGTCCATACAAAAGATGCCCAAACCCCTGGGCGTGGTGGCCACCGATCTGCAAAGCGGCGAGATGGTTCTCTTCCGCACGGGCAACACGGGCATGGCGGTCCGCGCCTCCAGCGCCGTGCCAGGGGTGTTCCAGCCCGTCGAGATCAGCGGCCGGGATTTTGTGGACGGCGGCCTCACCTCGCCGGTCCCGGCCCAGTCTGCGCGCACCATGGGTGCGGATTTCGTCATCGCCGTGGACATCTCCAACGTGAGCCGCCGGGACAAGCTCACCGGCACCCTGGATGTGCTGCTGCAGACCTTCTCCATCATGGGCCATGCCATCAGCCGCCACGAGCTGGAGGATGCGGACGTCGTGATCAGGCCGCAAACGGCAGCGGTGAGCAGCACCGATTTCGAGGGCCGCCACCTGGCCATCCTGGAGGGCGAGAAGGCCGCTGCCGCCGTCATGCCGGAGCTGAAGGCCAAGCTCGCCAAGGCGCGGGCGCGCTAATATCGGGTACAGCGTTCATCTTCTCCACCCAAGCGGCAGCCACGGTCATCGCCCGCGTGCATGGTGAGCAATCCATGGCGTGCAAATAACCACAATTGCTGATGTGTCAGTTCACGGATGGTTTCCAGTGACCGCTCCAATCCAGCCTGGGCCAGCGTAGCCTGCATGATGGCCGCGAGTTCATCGATTGAGTGACTGCCGTCGAGCAAGCCCAGCAGGATGCGTGCAGGTGCATCCAGTTCCAGCGCTACATGACGCGCGCCGCTCACCACCCAGCCGGGCGACTTTGCCTGCAATCGAGCCAGGGCATGCGCGCAGGGTTGATCCCCCGGATTGCCTGCATGCGATCCAGCGACTACAGTGGGCATCACACCCTGCGCCATGACCAGTTGGAACAGTGCGTCGTGGAACGCGGCTTCGTCGACGCCTCCGGCCACCTCGTATTCAGCCAACACCTGCCGGGCTGCAGCCAGCAGGTCCGGATAATTCAGCGCGTCAGGATAGGCAGCCGACAGGGCCATCAGCGCGGCCTTCAGCGCGGGCTGATTGACTGGAAAAGTATTGCCAGCGGGATTGACGAACCGCTGCTCGCTCGCCTCCTCCAGGTCGATTTCGTCGTCGCTCCGCAAATCTGTATAAAACGCCAGGATGATTAACGCCTTCGCTTGCGGCGGCTGGGCGCATGGCGCATCGTCGCGTGCAATCAGTGCCCGGCGAAAGCGGGTGGCGTGTGCCTCCTCGAGCGCTGCCTCGGCATCCAGCCAGCGCCCCACCATACTCTCCGGAATCAGGCCCCAGGCGTCTTCGAGCTCGACCACCGCATGGCGTGGCCCGGCTTCTCCGACATAGCGCAGGCCATGTGCATCGAGTTGTGAGGCAAATTCGCCGAACGCCATCGGCACGTTGAATTCGGCGAGGTACTCGTGAAACAGATAGGAAGGCGCAGCCGACTTGAGATAGGCGATTTCCTTCAGCAAGACCGGGTCGCTCCATTCGGCTTCCAGTTCGCCCAACACGCGCAGCGCATGATCGTAGCGTTCTGGTGCGGGCAGACCGGCCGGGGTGCGTTCGATCAGTGCGGCACGCAAGGGTTGCAGCCTGGCCCAGCCCGCTGCTACGTTGAAACTGACATAGGCCACACCCTGCTTGCTCAGATGGTTGCGGCATACCTCAAGCAAGGCAATCTGCACCGCCGGCGGCACCCAGGAAAAAACACCGTGGGCAATGATGTAGTCAAACTGGCCGAGATCATCCGGCAACGCAGCCAGGTCGCCATGGAGGATGCGTACGTTGCGGATGCCCAACTCGGCGATGAACGCCGCGCCTGCCTCCGCCTGTACGCGCGACAACTCAACCCCTATACACTCGGACTCGGGCCAGCGCCACGCCAATGGAATCAGGTTGCCGCCCTGCGCGCAGCCAAGTTCGAGGATGCGCGCACAGCGCGGGTCGGGTGCCTCGAAGCCGTGCAGCCGCGCCACCGCCGCCAGAAAGTCCGGCTGGGTTTCTGGCAACGGCAGGCTGTCGTAGGGAAGTTCGTCGTAGCTGGCGAGGGTATCCATGGCGGCGATTGTCCTAGCTAATGGGAGGCCGTGGTTGTAAAGCCGACAAGTCGGCAACAACCACGCACTAGCACCGCCATGGAGGGAGGGTTAGTGCCCGCGCGAACCCGGTTTGGCTGAGAACAAAGCCGCCTGCGGACGCGGCTTGCGCGGCTGCGCGGGGTGGCTCGTCCCGGCACGATCAGACGCGGGTTTGGCGCCTCCTGCGGACTTGCCCTGCGGCGCACGGCTGGCGGCATTGCGACCGCCGGGCTGCGGCTGCCTGGAATTTTGGCCCTGGCGCTGTCCTGAGCCCTGGCGTGGGCCGCCACGGCCTTGCGGCGGGCGCGGCGGGCGCTCGTCGGACATCAGGTCGGCCTTGGCGGGCGGAACGAAGCCCGGTTCGATTTCCACCCGAACGATCGAGCGCCTGATCAGCTTCTCGATGTCGCGCAGATAGCTCATTTCCTCATCGTCCACCAGTGACAGCGCCGAGCCGGTTGCCCCGGCGCGGCCGGTGCGGCCGATGCGGTGCACGTAGTCTTCCGGCACGTTGGGCAATTCGAAATTCACCACCTGCGGCAGCTGGTCGATGTCGATGCCGCGCGCGGCGATGTCGGTCGCCACCAGCACGCGCACGCTGCCGTCCTTGAATCCCGCCAGCGCCTTGGTGCGCGCCGACTGGCTCTTGTTGCCGTGGATCGCGGCGGCATTGATCCCGTCCTTCACCAGCTTTTCGGCGAGCTTGTTGGCGCCGTGCTTGGTGCGGGTGAACACCAGCACCTGCTGCCAGTCGTGGTGCTTGATCAGGTGTGCCAGCAGGTCACGCTTGTGCGCCTGCGGGACGCGGTGCATCGACTGCTCGACGATTTCCACCGTGGTGTTGCGGCGCGCCACTTCGACGCTCTTCGGATTGTGCAGCAGGCCGTTGGCCAGGGTACGGATCTCGTCGGAGAAGGTCGCCGAGAACAGCAAGGTCTGGCGCTGCTTCGGCACCACGGCGAGCACTTTCTTGATGTCGCGGATGAAGCCCATGTCGAGCATGCGGTCGGCTTCGTCGAGCACCAGGATTTCGACGCCCGACAGGTCCACCGTCTTTTGCCCAAGATGGTCGAGCAGACGGCCCGGCGTCGCCACCAGAATGTCGACGCGCGATCTGAGCGCCTTGAACTGCGGATTGATATTGACGCCGCCGAACATCACCATCGAGGTGAGCGACAGGTATTTACCATAGGTCTTGACCGATTCCTCGACCTGCGCGGCGAGTTCGCGCGTCGGCACCAGAATCAGGCAGCGCGGGCGGCCCGGCTTGGACACCTGTGCCGCACGCGTCGACAGATGATGCAGGATCGGCAGGGTGAAGCCGGCGGTCTTGCCGGTGCCGGTCTGCGCGGCGGCGAGCAGGTCGCCGCCTTCCAGCACCTGCGGGATCGCCTGCGCCTGGATCGGGGTGGGCGTGGTGTAGCCGGCATCGACAATCGCACGCATGATGGGTTCGGCCAGCGCCAGGCTGGCAAAGGTGGTTTCAGTAGTCATGTAGGTTTTCCTGCGACGGCCTGTCACGTTTGCAGTGACACCAATCGAGGCAGACGAATAGGGGATCGTGAGATCGGGTAAAAGAGCCGCGCACCGATTGGCTGGATGCGGGAGGTCGCACTATACCCGCTGCAGTCTGACGCAGCAATGTTTTTTTCGGTCAGGTTTGCTGTCGGCGCAGGCTCCAGCGAAGCCGGAACCCGGTTTCAGCCCGGTCACATGCCATGAGGCCTGCCTATGCACCAGTCAAGGCCTATCTCCAGGCTCAGGCTGGACAACCTGACAAACGACTTCAAATAAACAGGCATACGTCGGTTTCGCCCACCAACTCGAACAACGTCACGGCGCCGCCATGCCTCTATTCGCTACATCAAAGTCGAAATCACTCGGCCTGCCTGTAAGGAATTCACGATTCTCAGACCAATGACTCAACGGTGCCCGAACCAGTTCATCGTCACAACACGACTCTGAGACGGTTGGCAGGAAGCCGTGCCACTACCCAGACAAACCCTCAGGAGATCCCTGATGAAATCAGGCACAGCTCCCGTAGCCATCGCATTGGTCGCAGCCATCGGCTCCGACAGCAGAGGGGACAAGTTCAAGGATGGAAACAGCTTGGGGATGAGAGGGACCAAAGTCAAAGATGGCAAATCCGGCGAGGGAATATGCGGCGCGAGAAAACTAAAGGCGTGGGCGGCGTGGTGCAAGCGCCCGGGGCCGCCTTTCCATCCATCACAAGGACTCGCCATGAATTTGGATTTTCAGGATGACTTCCCGTTCAATTGGGTGTCACTCGACATTTCATGGCTTCTGGCCACCTGGTTCGAGCTTCTCGGAGCCATCGCGCTGATGGTCGGTCTGGGCACCCGCTTCTTCAGCGCCTCGCTCATCATTCTCACCCTTGTCGCCTGGGCCAGCGTTCACGCGGGCAATGGATACAAGGTCTGCGACAACGGTTACAAACTGCCGCTGATGTATCTGGTGATGTTCCTGCCGCTGTTGCTGAGCGGCCCGGGCAAGCTGAGTCTGGATTACTGGCTGGGGCGTCATTTCCCGTCCAGATAGGCCGTATCTCCGCATCCGGAGCGACGTGCAAACGAGACAACCCGCAGGTCGTGAGGTTACTATCGGGCCATCATGGCATGGCCCCGACTCGTTTTCCCCTACTTGCAGAAACGACACCGCGTCAGTCTGTTCTCTGCCAGGCTGTGGTGGCGTCATATCCTGTTCTGGGGCGGAGCAGTCGTGGTGGGCCTGGTTGCTACAGCCTTCGCCCTGGGAAGCGACCATGCCCATGCGTTTTTCCGCAGAGTGCTTGCGATTTCACCCTGGCTGCCCCTCCTGGTCACGCCGCTGACCCTTGCCGGCGTTGCCGCTTTGACCCAACGCTATTTCAAGGGCGCAGAGGGAAGCGGCATTCCCCAGACCATTGCGGCCATACGCATGCCGGACGGAGCGGATCGCGACAGGGTGCTGTCCTTGCGCCTGGCGCTGGGCAAGATCCTGCTGACCTGTGTCGGTCTGGCAGGTGGCGCAAGCGTGGGCCGCGAAGGACCAACCGTTCAGATTGGCGCAGCCCTGCTCTACAACCTGCGCTGGCTTACTCGCTTTCCCAGGCACCTGATGGAGCGCGGCCTGATCATTGCCGGGGGCGGTGCGGGGGTAGCGGCCGCCTTCAACACACCGCTTGCGGGAATCGTGTTTGCCATCGAGGAAATGGCCCGCTCCTTTGAAGAACGTTCAAGCGGCATCTTGCTTACTGCGGTGATCATTGCCGGTCTGGCGGCTATTTACGTGCAGGGCAATTACACCTATTTCGGCGCCACCAATGCCGCGCTCAGCGGCGCATCCGGCTGGCTGGGCGTTTTCCTGTGCGGCATGGTCGGCGGCCTGCTGGGGGGCGGATTCAGCCGGCTGCTGCTGGCCTTCTCGGAACATGGGCTGCCGGGGCGGACCGGACTATTTATGCGCGCCCACCCGGTGCTTTTCGCCGCCACCTGCGGCCTGTTGCTGGCCCTGATCGGCCTGGCCTCGGGAAACACCGTCTACGGCAGCGGATATCAGGAAGCGAGGAGCCTGCTTGAAAGCGCAGACGAAGTATCGGCGAGTTACGGCTTGTGGAAGATGCTGGCGACCTTCGTGTCCTTCATCAGCGGGATACCCGGTGGATTGTTCGCGCCCAGCCTGTCTGCTGGCGCAGGCATCGGTCAGGTGGTAGCCAGCTGGATGACCCAGGCGGATGCCGGTTCCCTGATCGTGATCGGCATGGCCGCCTATTTTTCCGGTGTGGTCCAGGCCCCCATCACGGCTTTCGTCATCGTCATGGAAATGACCGACAACCATGGCATGGTGGTGCCCCTGATGCTGGCCACGCTGCTGGCCACTGCCGTTTCCCGCATGATCTGTCCAAGGCCGCTCTACAAGGGCCTGGCGCGCAACTACCTGGTGCGCGTGCGCACCCCCACTCCCTAGACAGACGGATGGCGAAACAGAATGCACGCTTCCACCCAACTGGTCATAGTGCAAGCGCACAAAAAAAGGACTTGCGTCGCCGTAAGTCCTGGATTCTGTGTGTTCTGGATGGTGGGCAGTACAAGGTTCGAACTTGTGACCTGTGCCGTGTGAGGGCAGTGCTCACCACAAGGCTGACCTGCATTCTACACAGCCTCAACGCAATGATGGGATGGGGTAAAGACGAAGACCCTCGACGCTCGCCGGCAACGTGGCTAGGTCGATCGAGTTGCGGGGGGTGTTGAATTTCGACGCCGTGGTGCCAGCGTCAGATGTCCTCACTCCAGTCTGCAGGGCTGTGCGCATCACAGTCGGCCAGGTATCGGGCCACAGTCTCGGCGTCGATGCCGCGGGCTTCGAGTGCCTTGCGGAGTTTTTGTAATGCTCGTTTCTCAATTTGCTTGACGCGCGGTTTGCTGCAGCCCAACGCGGCGGCGATCTCGGCCAGCTCGGCCCCGTCAAGGTCATTCTCGTACAGTCGCGGCATCGTCGTTGATCCATTGCGTGACGATCTTCAGCAGGGCGCAATAGCTCTCGGTGCTGAAGAGGTGGAGACTCAAGACCCCGGCCACCTCGGGGCGCCCTGCGTGCCTGACGATGAACGCCTTAAGCTCGTCCGGCATGTCGTGAAACCGTGCCACCACGCGCACCCAAGTTGCGCCGTGTCCGCCCTGCCCGTACAAGACTGACTCGACGTAGTGAGCCAACTCGTGCAACAAGATCCCATAGGTGTACCCATCCAATCTCGGACAGCGATCGTCGAGACTCCCGAACACCAGGATCGCGTGGCTCTGTGGGAGCCACTGCCCGTCAATAACGCCATCCTCGGGAAACGGCGGCGCGTCGGTGAGAAACAGCTTCGGTCGTGTGGTTGGCTCGAGCAACCAGGCTAGCGATGGCACCTTGGATGCCCAAGCCTTGCAGGCTTGGGAATACAGCACATTCAGGCCGGTCATATCTTGAGTCATCAGGCGAGCGTCGTCTCCAGCTTGTGCTCGTCGGTGACTTCTAAACTCCAGTTGTGGAGCAACGTATTTACCTCTGGACGCTTGCGGGCTCGCAGCAGCCATGTTGATGAATGTCTCCATGTTCATTTGTATTCTTCTGTCGCTGTTCTAGGGGTGTGTGTAGTATTGCCATTGATGTGGATACCGTCTGTCCCAGTGGCGACAATCGATTAACCGGATGCGCCAAGTTGGGTATCGGGGAGGCAAACAGGGGTGATGCAAAGGGAAGAGATCGACGATAACCAGACCGGCGCAGACCATTATCTGCGTCATGAGGACACCCATCTCGCCTCAATGGACGCCATGTTGCGGCGCATCCTGGAGAGGTATGGGCTGGACGCAATAGGCATCGCCCGTCAGGCCGGGGTCGATCTGGCTGGCATACCTGAGCCGGGCCAGCGCATCGAAGTGGACAAGCTCGATGCCATCCTGGAAGCTGTGATTCCGCTCATCCAGGACCCTGCATTCGGACTCCAGGCCGCTCGCTGCTGGCACCCATCAAATCTTGGGGTCCTGGGACATTCATGGATTACGAGTTCTACACTCAGGAATGGTCTAGAGCATGTTGCGCGCTACTATCGGCTTGTGGGAGAGCGCGCTAGCGTGGAAGTAGACGAAAAGCACCGTGGCATCAAGGTTCGTTTCCGGGACAATCGCAACAACCCAGCCGTGGCGGCCGTGATTACCGACATTGCAATGTCTATCCTGCTGGATATGTGCCGCATGAATGCGGGTGCCGGTCTGCGGCCCATCAATGTCAGCCTGTGCAGGGATCGGCCAGAGTCCACCGATGCTTACGAGCGATTTTTCGGCTGCCCTGTCGAGTTTCTTGCCAAAGAGAATGCCTTTGTTTTGTCCGCTGAGGACGCCGACCGATTGCTTCCGTCATCAAACAGGCAACTTGCCAGCATGTTCGACCGGATGCTGGACGAGGAGATCGCACGACTCGACAAGTCCGATGTGGTCGCAAGGTGCAAGGCCGCATTCCTCGAGAACCTGGTCTCTGGCGAAATCTCCGAGGAAGGCACGGCGAAACGGCTTCACATGAGCGCCCGTACTTTGCAGCGCAAGCTCGCCCAGGCGGGCACGACCTATATGCAGCTTGTCGACGACACCCGCAAAGACATCGCCCTGCGCTATATCGATGACCCGCACCTGTCGATCACGGATATCACCTTCCTGCTTGCCTTTTCCTACCCGAGCGCCTTCACCCGTGCCTACAAGCGCTGGACGGGCAAGACCCCGACGGAATCCCGCGTATAAGACTGAGCCGCGCTCTTCACGCTGAATGACCGGTAGCGGCTAGGTATAGGCATCCTTCTCTTCTCCCCGGAATTCCCACACCTCCCAACTTGGCGCAGCCGGTCAATCGATTGGCGCGCAGGGTAAAGAGCGCCCCCTCCGTTCTTACTTAGGATGGCCACACCGATCAGTTAGACAAGGAGGTGCTGCAATGTCAGATGAGGACATCAACGATGAAGTGCTCTTCTGGCAAAAGCTGATCGATTGGTGGAAGACGAATAAGGACGATCCTGTTCCCGAACGTATGTATTCGGCGCTCAGGCTTGCCAAGGCCATTTGCGAGAACGTAGGGGAGGAGTTCGCACCTGAAAGAGTGAAACATTGACGATTACATAGGAAAACAAAATGAAGAAGATGCTCATGTCACTTATGAGCATCAAAACGAAAGTGTAGAAGTGGCGCGTCGTGGCTGCCACGAAGGACACTCTCGTCAGGGGGAGCACAAGGTGTGAGTGGCGCATGATGCTTTCCGCCAAGCACGCAAAAAGGGCCTAACCATGTTTCGCATGGTTGAAGCAGAATTTACACCATCTTGGTATTGCATACATTCTCAACGACTTACACGTCATGGCATCCGAACGGCCGAAAATACCGTCAATATTTTCGACTTCGATTTGATTGCCGAAGGCTTCCGGTTCG
>Ga0075356_1000185_pt1 | contig 11539 bp, 10 predicted proteins | sample WestPond_Cattail_FD_120073 | JGI IMG/M metagenome (GOLD analysis project Ga0075356, IMG submission 120073) | Natural and restored wetland microbial communities from the San Francisco Bay, California, USA, that impact long-term carbon... | ecosystem: Environmental > Terrestrial > Soil > Wetlands ... | reverse complement strand
TTCTCCGAGCCCGAGTCGGGCTCCGACCTGGCCTCGCTGAAAACACGGGCGGTCAAGGACGGCGACGAATGGGTCGTCACCGGCCAGAAGGTCTGGACCACTTTCGCCCAGTACGCCAAGTGGTGCATGCTCGTCGCCCGCACCGACCCCGACGCTCCAAAGCACAAGGGGCTCACCTACTTCCTGATGGACATGGACCAGCCCGGCGTCGAGGCCAAGCCGCTGGTCCAGATCACCGGCGAGGGCGAGTTCAACGAGGTCTTCATCGAGGAGGCCCGGATTCCCGACGCCAACGTGATCGGCGAGGTCGGCGGCGGCTGGTCGGTGGCGATCACGACGCTGATGAACGAGCGCGCCGGGCTGGCCTTCGGCGCGATCGCCCAGGTGGCCAACAGCCTCAAGCGCCTCGGCGCTCTGGCGGCCGAGACCCGCGTCAACGGCGGCACCGCAGCGGAGGATCCGGTCTTCCGCCAGCGCCTCGCCCAGCTCCACATCGAGGCGGAGACGATGCGGCTCAACGCCTACCGCGGCCTGACCAAGACGATGCAGTCGGGGATTCCCGGCCCGGAGGGCTCGCTGGGCAAGTGGCAGTGGGCCGACATCAACCAGCGCATGGCCGAGCTGGCACTCGACATCGAGGGCGCCTACGCGACGCTCTCGCGCGGCGACGAGCACGCGCTTGCCGGCGGCGCCTGGCAGTACAGTTTCCTGCGCTCCCGAGCCAACTCGATCGAGGGCGGCACCACCGACATCCTCAAGAACATCATCGCCGAGCGCGTGCTCGGCCTGCCGAGGATGCGCTAGGGGAGACGGGCTCATGTACTTCGACCTCACGGACGAGCAGCAGGCGATCAAGTCGACCGCCCACGACTTCCTCGCCGCCCGCTACAAGTCCGAGCGGATCCGCGAGCTGGCCGAGAGCGAGCACGGCTTCGAGCGCTCCGACTGGGACGAGATGGCCGAGCTGGGCTGGACCGGCCTGGCCTTGCCCGAGGAGTGGGGTGGACAGGGGCTGGGGATCGTCGAGCTCGCCGTCCTCTTCGAGGAGATGGGCTACGCGCTCGCCCCCTCGCCGCTCTTCTCCAACACGGTCGCCGGCTTGGCACTCTCACTCTGCGGCTCCGACGACCAGCGCGAGCGCTTCCTGCGCCCGCTCGCCGAGGGCAAGCTGCGCGGCACGCCGGCGCTCTGGGACGCGGGCTCGCCCGCGACCGTGGGCGGCTTCGAGATGGAGGCGCGCCCCAACGCCGACGGCATTGTCCTCGACGGGGAAAAGGTGCTGGTCATGGACGCCGCTGCGGCGGACTTCCTCATGGTCGCCACGGCGGACGGAAGCCGCCACCTGGTCGAGCGCGAAGCCGCCGGGGTGACAGTCACGCCCGCGACCTCGATCGACCTCACCCGGCGCCTCTACGCGGTTCGTTTCGATGGCGTCAAGGTTGCGGCCAAGGACACGATGCCCGGCTCGGCGGCCGACTACTTCCCGGTCTTCTTCCGCCTCTGCGTCGCCCTCGCTGCCGAGTCGACGGGGATCGCCCAGCGCACGATGGAGATGGCGGTTGAATACGCCAAGGACCGCCAGCAGTTCGGCCGGCCGATCGGCTCCTACCAGGCCGTCTCGCACCGTTGCGCGCAGATGCTGCTCGAGACAGAGAACTCGCGCTCCGCCGTCTACGGCGCCGCCTGGGCCGCCGACGCCGAGCCGGAGTCGCTGCCGCTGGCCGCTTCGATGGCCAAGGCCTACGCCTCCGACGCCGGCTGGCGCGTCCCCGACGCCTCGATCCAGGTGCACGGCGGGATCGGCTTCACCTGGGAGCACGACCTGCACTTCTTCCTCAAGCGCGGTAAGGCGAACGCGGCGATGTTCGGCGACTCGAAGTGGCATCGCGACCGCGTCGCCGACGCGGTTCTCGCCGAGGCCGCCGAGCCGGTCTCGGCGTGAGCGAGCCAACCCAGCCGTTCCGGTGCCCCTTTACTCGGAATAGCGGGGCAAAGTCGCACCGGAACGAGATGCGGTGCCTGTGAGCGCGCTGGAGCGGATCTCGGTAGCCGCGATCGGCGTTACGGTCGCCGACCTCGAGGCGGAGGCGAGGCGCGCCGAGGACGCCGGGGTCGAGTGCGTCTGGGCGCCCGAGCTTTTCCGCTCCTCGGTGACCCAGGCCGCCTACCTGGCGGGCCGCACCGAGAAGATCGACGTCGCCACGGGCATCGCCTGGGCCTTCACCCGCAGCCCCTTCATCCTCGCCGTCAGCGCCCTCGACATCGACGAGATGTCGGGTGGGCGCTTCCGGCTCGGCCTCGGCTCCGGCGTCAAACGGCTCAACGAGACCTGGCACAACGCCGAGTACGGAAGGCCGGCCTCGCATCTGCGGGAGGCGATCGAGGCGACGCGGCTGATCATGCAGCAGGCCGGCAAGGGCGAGCCGATCCGCTACGAGGGCTCCTACTACGACATCGACATCAAGGGCTGGATCAGGCCGCACCCGGCGCCGCGCGAGTCGGTGCCGATCTACACCGCCGGCATCCAGAGCGGCATGTGCCGGATGGCGGGCGACGTCGTCGACGGGCTGATCGGCCACTTGATCCAGAGCCTGCGCTGGATCGATGAGGTGGTCGTCTCCTCGTTCGAGGAGGGCCTGAGCCGCTCGGGCCGCGAGCGCAAGGACTTCGACTACCTGCCGACCGTCTGCTGCGCGATCGACGACGACGAAGCGCGGGCGATCGAGATGGCCCGGCGCACGATCTCCTTCTACGCCACGGTCAAGACGTACATGCCGCTCTGGGAGCTGCACGGCTTCGCCGACAACGCGGTGGCCGCCGGCGAGGCCTTCCGCCGCGGCGACCTGGCCGCGGTCCCGGCCGCGATCAGCGACGAGATGGTCGACGCCTACTGCGCCGCCGGCCCCCTCGACAAGGTCCGCACCCGGGTAGAAGCGACCGCCGAGCGCGCCGACGGCCTCTTCCTCACCCCGCCGACCTACTTCATCTCGCCGGAAGAGCTCTCCGAGTTCCAGAACCGCATCATCGACGCCTTCGGCCCGGCGAGCTGACGCCCTCCGCGTGGACATGGCGAGTGCCAGGCTCCCGTCCTGACCCGCCGAGCCTGACAACTGCTGAGTTAGACACACCCCAGTGTGCTCAAGTCAGCAGTCGGCGGCCAGGGAGTGGCGGGGCTACTCGGCGCGGGGGGTGATGCGGAAGGTGGAGACGACCTCGGCCTGCTTGGCCTCGGGGTGGACGATGTAGGCGCTGGGGCCGTCGCCGAACCAGCCGGAAGCCTCGTTGTCGGCGACGAAGATGCCGGGATGGTGCTTGCCGTCCCCATCCTCGACCCAAACCTTGTCGCCCTCCTTGAACCCGTGTTCGATCTGGCTCACGGCCGGCAGCCTAGCCGTTCTCCCCGCCGACGGGCCGATATGTCAAGCCAGGCTTGACATATCGGCCCGTCGGCGGGGGTTGCGGGGCTACGGGCAGATCACGATCAGGTGGAAGTCGGAGTCCTCGTTGGCGCCTTCTTTGTCGCGGGTGTGGACTTCGATCGCGTTGGGGTTGGCGGCCGACGTGTTCGTCTGGGCGTAGCCTGCATTCGGCACCGAGGTGCCGGCGTTGTTGCGGGCGGCGACGTCGGCGCAGCCGGTGACGTTCTGGGGGAAGGCAACTGCAACCGCTCCGCCGCCCTCGGTGGCGGTTATCCCGGAGTCGCTCGCCCGGGAGAGCGTGGCGTTCCCAGCGCCCCCTGGGTTGTTGACCACGGCCCAGTACGTGTGGCTGGCGCGCGTTGCCGCCGGCACCGTGCCGAGCTTGTTCGTGTTGATCTGGAAGCCGGTCAGCGTCTTCTGCTTGAGCTTGCCGCCTCCGATCGTCTGCTTTTTGATCGCGCCGCCGTTGATCGTCTGCGCGGCATACGCGGTTCCTGCCAGGGCGACGATCAGAGCGACAATCGAGATTACGAATGCCGGCGAGGGACGCCTGTTCTTCAGCTTGCTCATCGGGCTCCTTTCGACAGCGGGTTTGGGGCGTGCCTGAGCCTTACCCCCGATACGGGTGGTTAACCCTCAGGCGCGTCAACTGGGGGTACCTCAAACTGAGTAACCCGCTGAGTGGCTCAGGGCTGCGGTCCACTTAGCCAGCAGGGTCGGCCAGCAGCTTCAATGCCGGCCGATCCCCATCGTCCCGCGCGGGTCGCCGCTGTGCTCGGCGAGCTCCTCCAGCTCGGCGATCTTGCGTTCTCCTTCGGCGCGGGCGGGGTCGCCGGGCGCCAGCGGCTCGATCAGCCGGCGGATGCGGTTGCGCACCTGGAGGGCGAAGTGGGGGGTGGAGGCGCCGGCGAGGGCGCGGATGTCCTCGGCGCTGACTCGGTGCCCACCACCGAGGAGCTCCGGGCTCTCCGCTTCGCTCACGGTTCCCCTCCGATCCTGGCCAGTTCGGCCAGCTGGTCGATCTCGGCTTGCTGGTTCACGTCGATGGCCTCCTGGTCTCCGATCACCCACACGTGGTTGTAGAAGGCGCGGGTCGGATCGGTCGTGTAGCCCGGCTTGACGTCGAGCAGGTATTCGCGCAGCGCCTTGGGCAGCGTATCGGCGTCGTCGGTGAGCAGCAGCGGCCCCCAGGTGCCGGAGGCCGAGAGCGGCGAGGCGAGCGCGGCGTCCAGCGGCGAGTCGCTGCGGGCGACGACGAAGCCGTGGCCGGGGTCGTTGACGTTCCAGCCGAAGCCGCCGTCGGCGTAGCGGGCAAGCGCGATCGCGTTTTCGACCGGGTCCTCGCCGGAGACGCGCCGCACCCGCTTGTCGATCTTGGCGACTTCCCTGAACACGTCGGAGGAGATCGCGGAGGAGGGACCGAGGACGTAGACGGGGACCTGAATGTGGCGCTTCAGGGCCGCCGCCGTCGCCTCCGGCAGCTCCTCGGCGCCGCTGAAGAGGACCGGATCGCCCGAACGGGCAGCCCAGGCCGCCGCCGACACGGCGAAGGCCGAGTCCCCTTCTGGGGCGAGGACGATGTGCTGGGGCGGGGTGCCGAAGAGCTTGTCCCGCAGTTTCGCGACCGAGGCCGCGACGGCCGCGGGGTTCCCCGGCTTGATCGCCGTCACCTTCAGGCCGTCGGGCGCCGCCGCGTCGCCGATTGAGAAGGCCTGGGCCTTACCGGTTGCTTTGCTTCCTTGCGGGTCGAGTGCTCCCAGGGCCTGGGAGGTGGGGTCAGGCAAGTCGCCGCCGGCGGTGACCAGCGTCGGCGCTTTGACCGGTGTCGCCATCAGCACCGAGGCCGCGATCGCGCCTTGCCAGTCGGATTCGTCGACGAGGGTCACTGCGGCGGGTCTCTGTGACGGTGTGGTCGACGGGAAGACGGCCAGTGCCACTCCGGCCGCGGTGGTCGCCGGGTCGGACCCGCCGACGCGAGTCGTGTTGTTGGTAGCGAATGACGGGTAGCCGAGTTCTTCTGCCGCCTCGGCGGTGGGGGTTTCGACCTGCTGGGAGCTTTCGCCGGTGGGCGTAGGCGCCGGTGTCGATGCATGTTCGCTCGAGCTCTGGTTTGAGCCGCCGCCGCCGAGCACGGCGGCGACGAGGAATACGAGGGCGAGGACGACGAGCCCGGCGATCCACTTCAAAGCCGTCGGGATCGGCTTGCGTCGCCGGCGTTTCCCGCCCCGCCCCCCGCGACCTCGTCGCGCATCCGAGATTGACCCCACCTGAGGGCGGTCAGTCTTGGATGGGTGAGATGACGGGGTCCGCCCCGGCCCCGTCTCGGCGGACGGTTGAGGCGCGGAAGGAGCGACGTCGGCGTTGATGGGGCGCTTCCCGGGCACGATCGGGAACGCTACACGCGGGGCGGTGGCTGGCTGGTCAGCTAATCTTCCTGCGACTGGTTGACTGACCAGTCAATCAATCGCACCGCGAGAGGCGCATACCAAGAGGGGACCCAATGGATTTCGCACTGAACGAAGAGCAGCAGGAGTTCAAGGAGAGCTGCCGGACCTTCGCCCGAGAGGTGATCAGGCCCGCCGCCCGCAAGCACGACGAAGAGGAGAGCATCCCCTGGGATGTGATCAAGGAGGCCCGCAAACAGGGCTTCGGCGGCCTCGAGGGCATCCAGCGCTCGGCCGGCGACGCCGAGGGTCAGATGCAGGTGATCTCCGCCGAAGAGTTCCACTGGGGCTGCGCCGGCATCGCCCTGGCGATCTCGGGCTCCGGGCTCGCCGCCGCGGGAATCGCTTCCTCCGGCACCCCCGAGCAGATCGGCCAGTGGGTTCCGGAGTGCTTCGGCAGCGGTGAGGAGATCAAGCTCGGCGCCTACGCGGTCACCGAGCCGCAGGCCGGCTCGGACGTGAAGAGCCTGAAGACGACGGCGAAACGCGACGGCGACGAGTGGGTCCTCAACGGGACCAAGGTCTTCATCACCAACGGCGGCATCGCCGACGTCCACGTCGTCGTCGCCACGGTCGACCCGACTCTCGGCACTCGCGGCCAGGCCTCCTTCGTCGTCGGCAAGGACACCCCCGGCCTGAGCCAGGGCAAGAAGGAGTCCAAGCTCGGCATCCGTGCTTCGCACACGGCGGAGATCGTCCTCGACGACTGCCGGATCCCGATCGAGAACCTGCTCGGCGGCGAGGAGAAGCTGGAGAAGAAGCTCGAGCGCGGCCGCTCCGGCCAGAAATCGCGCGGCGGCGCCGACGCGCTGGCGACCTTCGAGATCACCCGGCCGCTGGTCGGCGCTTCTGCGCTCGGGATCGCGCAGGCCGCCTACGAGTGGACGCTCGAGCACCTCGACGGCGAAACGATCGGCGGCAAGCCGGTCCTACAGGAGCAGCGGATCCAGCAGACCCTCGCCGACGTCGCGACCGAGATCGAAGCCGCGCGCCTCCTGGTCCAGCGCGCCGCCTGGATGGGCCGCAACGGCATCCCGATGCGTGGCGGTCAGGGCTCGATGTCGAAGCTCAAGGCCGGCGACGTGACGATGTGGGCGACTACCACGCTGATGGACCTGGTCGGCCCCTACGCCTGGAGCAAGGACTGCCCGCTGGAGAAGTTCTTCCGCGACGCCAAGATCTACCAGCTCTTCGAGGGCACGGCTGAGATCCAGCGGATGGTTATTTCGCGGATGCAGGCTCGGGAATATTCCGAGCGGCTTGGTTATGCCGCCGAAGTGGCCGAGCAGGCTATTGCGGCTGAGCCGGCTAAGAAGGAGCCGGTTCCGGCGTAAAGGGCCTATCCCGGCAGGGGTTCCGCTTAACTTTTTCGAGCTGCGTCTTTGGCGATTGACGATGGTTGCTCGCGAAAAAGTACAAGACGCTTCACCCCTGCCGGGATAGGCCCTAGTCTCGAAGCGTGCATTTGCATGGCCACTCGCACGCGCTTGATGTTCGGCGGGCTGATAGTCGGCGGCGGATGTTGGTTGCGCTTGCGATCAATGTTGCGATGCTCTTTGTGGAGGCGGTTGGTGGGGTGCTTACCGGGTCGCTGGCGGTGCTTGCGGACGCTGGGCACCTGCTCTCCGATGTCGGCTCGATCGGGCTTGCGCTGTTTGCCGCCTCGTTGGCTGCCCGCCCGGCTGCGGGGCGGATGACCTTCGGCTATCAGCGCTCGGAGATCCTTGCTGCGCTGGTCAACGGGTTGCTTCTGGTCGCCGTGGCGATTGCCGTGGCGGTGGCCGCGTTCGGTCGGCTTGGCGATCCGCCGTCGATCGACGGTATCGGCGTGCTCGTCCTCGGCCTGTTTGGCCTGCTGGGCAACGCCGGCGCGGCTCTGGTCTTGGCTCGGGGAGAGAGGGTGGACGTCAACCTCGAGGGCGTTCTGCGCCACAGTGCCGCCGATGCGCTCGGCTCGTTGGGGGTCGTTCTCGCCGGCGCCTTCGTCCTTGCCGGTGGCTCTTCGGTCGTCGACCCGATCGTCAGCCTCGCGATCGCCGCCCTGATCCTCGCCTCTTCGTGGCGCCTGATCAGGGAGCCTGTCGGCGTGTTGATGGAGGCGGCCCCGTCGGGCCTCGACGTCGACGCGGCCGGTGGCGCGATCTGCGAGGAGGAGGGGGTGCGCTCGGTCCACGACCTCCACATCTGGACCGTCACCTCGGGCTTCGGCGCACTTGCCGCCCACGTCGTCGTCTCGCGCGAGTGCGATCGCGACCTCGTCCGGCGCCGGATCGAGCTGCTGCTGCGCGAGCGCTTCGGCATCGAACACACGACGCTGCAGATGGAGGAAGAGGCCTCCGACGCGCTGCTGAGCGTCGAGAACGCCCCCCGTCAAGCCTGACCGCAAGCGGGGTTGCACGCATAAAGCCCTGCAAGGGACCGAGTCTCGGCTTCGCTAGCCTCGCCCGCGATGCTCAAGACCCGCCCTGCCCTGGTGGCTCTGTTTGGCGCCGCCGTGGCGGCGCTGCTCGTGCTGCTCGCAGCCAGCTCCGCCGCTCCGGCCCAGGATCTCGAATCGAAGCTCGAAGCCAAGGAAGCCAAGCTTTCCAAGGTGCGCGAACGCCGTGGGGTGCTGACGACGACGATCTCGCGCTACGGCGACCGCATCGACCGGCTCACCGCCGAGGTTGCGGTGCTGCGCGACCGCGAGGCGGCCGTCCGCGTCCGGCTCGACGCCAAGCAGGCCGAGCTCGACCGTGCGGTCGGCCAGCTCGACGTCGCCAAGAAGCACCTGGCGGCGATGAGGGCACGGCTGAAGCGGGCCCTCGTCGCGCTGCGCGAGCGACTGGTCGCCATGTATGAGAGCGGGTCCCCCGACATACTCAGCCTCATCGTTGGCGCCAACGGCTACGACGAACTCGTAAATCGCACCGAATATCTCAATCGCATCCACGGCATGGACGAAGCGGTGGTCGGCAGGGTGCGGGAACTTCGCGATCGGGTGAAGCGAACGGTTGCTCACCTGCGCACCGCCAAGGACCGGATCGAAACGGCCCGCGACGCGATCGCCTCCGAAGAGCAGGCCCTCGCCGGCGCGCGCTCCGCGGTGCAGCAGCGCCAGGCGGCACTGGTTTCCGCGCGTGCCGAGAGGCTCGCGGCGCTGCACGAAATTCGCCAGCACGAGGAAGAGCTGGACGGCTCGGTGGCGGCGATCCAGGGCAAGATCGCCGCACGGCTGGCCGCGACCGGCTCGGCGCCGCTGCCGGCGGGACCGATCCGCGGGGGTAGCGGCAGCGGCCTGATCTGGCCGGTCGACGGCCCGGTGGTGTCCGGGTTCGGCCCCCGCACGATCAACGGCAGCTACGAGTACCACCCGGGAATCGACATCGCGGTCCCGAGCGGCACGCCGATCCGGGCCGCCGCGGCCGGCACCGTGATCTTCACCGAGCCCGAGGCGAGCAGCGGCGGCTACGGCAACTACACCTGCATCGATCACGGCGGCGGGCTCTCCACCTGCTACGCGCACCAGGAATCCTTCGCGGTTTCCGCCGGCCAGCAGGTCTCCCAGGGCCAGGTGATCGGCTACAGCGACTGCACCGGCTACTGCTTCGGCCCGCACGTCCACTTCGAGGTCCGCATCAATGGCGAAGTAACGGACCCGATGGCCTACCTCTAGGGGGCTGGCTCGGAATTCCCGCGGGCACGCCTGGCGGCGGCGGACGCGGCGCGGGACGGCACCTCCCCGGCGTCCCGCGTAGCGCTGCTACGCGGGAGCCGTCTCGTCACCGTCCCGCTTGGTGCGGCGCTCGACAGCCGCACACCCCGGAAATTCCGAGACAGCCCTAATACTAAAAATTTGTAGAAAATACGATTATTAGGTATGCCCCTGGGCCTCAAACCGTGGGACCCTGGGTAGCAGGCGACCACGGAGGCGATGTCGATGATTCGCCAGGCTCATACATATCTCGCCGGCGCGGTGTCGGGAACGGCGCTGATCGGGGCAGCGGTGGTCACATTTGTGATGCTCGTTTCGCTGCAGGCGCTGAGGGACTGGCCGCTCGCCGGCATCGGCGGCGGTGGCGATAGCGCGGCGGTCTCGACCGGGCAACCGGCCAGCGGCGCCGGAAACGCCGCGAACACCGGCACCGGCGGGGGGACGGCCGCGGGCACGGCGGCCAACGGGGCTAACGGAGCCGGTCGACGGCACGGAGGCGCCAATTCGCTCGGCGGGCAGCGTGGCGGGGCCACGGCCGACGGTCCGGGCACCTCTCTCGCGCCTTCCGGAGGCGAATCGCCATCTTCGAATCCGGCCGGCGGCGCCGGCTCCACGCCGTCCTCGACCGGTGGCGGGAACGGCGGCGGTTCGGGCTCGGGCGGGGGCAGCACCGGCAACGGACCGGGGCAGTCCACCTCCGGCGCCGTCACCGGCGCGGTCGACGAAACCGTCTCGGGGGTCGACCAGGCGACGGGAGGCACGCTCGAAAGCACCGGCGTCACCAAAGTCACCGAAGAAACGGTCAACGGTGCGGCGGGCCCCGAATCGCCGGTCGGCAAAACGGTCGACAAAGCGGTCGAAACGGTCGGCGGCCTGCTCGGCGGCGGCAAATAAAGCGCCAGCAGCCGCCGCTTCGTCCTCAACCGTCACAATGCCCGCCTATGGCGGAGCGTGGACAGGCGGGCGCGGTTGCCGATCCCATTGCGGGGTCCTTGGTCTACCCGGCGCAGAGCCGCGTCAACGAGCGCGGCCACCTGGAGATCGCGGGTTGCGACGTGGTCGATCTGGTCGAAGATTTCGGCACCCCCGCCTACATCTACGCCGAAGACGAGATGCGGGCTCGGGCACGGGCTTACCGCGAGGCCTTCCAGCGCCGCGGCGTCGACTTCGAGGTCCTCTTCGCCAGCAAGTCGTTGCCCTGCACCGCCGCCTACCGGCTCTTCGCCGAGGAGGGGCTCTCGGTCGACGTCGCCTCCGGCGGCGAGCTGCACATGGCGCTGCGGGCCGGCTTCGATCCTGCCCGCATCCACATGCACGGCAACAACAAGAGCGATGAGGAGATCCTCTTCGCGGCACGGTCTGGGATCGGCCACCTGATCCTCGACTCCTTCGACGAGATCGAGCGCTGCGAGCGCCTGCTCGACGAGCCCCAGGACGTGCTGATCCGGGTCACGCCCGGGATCAAGCCCTCCACCCACGACTACGTCCAGACCGGCCAGCTCGACTCCAAGTTCGGCTTCGGCCTCGAGGACGACTTGGCGGCGCGGGCGATCGAGCGGGTCCTGGCCTCCGACGTCCTCAACCTGACCGGGCTACACGCCCACATCGGCTCGCAGATCTTCGAGCTGGAGCCCTACACGCTGGCGATCCGCGCGCTTGGTGAGCTTGCCGGGGACTGGTGCAAGGTCGTCAACGTCGGCGGCGGCCTCGGCATCGCCTACACCGCCGAGGACGAGCCGCCCTCGATCGACGCCTACGTCGAGGTCAAGGTCCGCGGCGTCGCCGAGGTCTTCGGCGACGGGGTTCGCATCCTGATCGAGCCGGGGCGCTCGCTGGTCGGCAACGCCGGCGTCACCGCCTACCGGGTCGGCACCGTCAAGGAGATCCCCGGCATCCGCACCTACGTCGCCGTCGACGGCGGCATGTCCGACAACATGCGCCCGATGCTCTACGGGTCCCGCTACGAAGCGCTGATCGCAGAC
>Ga0075356_1000184_pt1 | contig 11540 bp, 7 predicted proteins | sample WestPond_Cattail_FD_120073 | JGI IMG/M metagenome (GOLD analysis project Ga0075356, IMG submission 120073) | Natural and restored wetland microbial communities from the San Francisco Bay, California, USA, that impact long-term carbon... | ecosystem: Environmental > Terrestrial > Soil > Wetlands ... | reverse complement strand
TGATCAACCGGGTCGACCGCGAGGAACCGGCAGACCGTCTGGAGGCGGTGCTGAAGACCGATCCGACGCTTGCCTTCCGGTTGATGCGCTACATCAACTCGCCGGCCTTCGGCCTGAGCGTGGAAATTTCCTCGTTCCGCCACGCCATCATGATCCTCGGCTACCAGCGCCTGAAGCGCTGGCTCGCGCTGCTGCTGGCTTCGGCCAGCAAGGATCCGAACATGAAGCCCGTCATGTTCGCGGCGGTGCGGCGCGGGCTGCTGATGGAAGAACTGGTGCGCAACTCGGCCGACGGCGACCAGCGCGGCGAGATGTTCATCTGCGGTGTCTTTTCGCTGCTCGATCGGCTGATGGGCCAGTCGATGGCCGATTTGATGGCGTCGATCCCAGTGCCCGACGCCGTGCGTGCGGCGCTGATCGACTCGGGCGGCCCTTACCACGGCCACCTGGAGCTGGTGCGTGCGATCGAGTCCGAATCGGTCTACGACGTGCGCTCCGCCGCCGAGGCACTGATGATGGACCTGCCCGAGATCAACCGTGCGGTGCTGCGGGCCCTGGCCGCTGCCAAGCAGCTCGACTGAGTGACGCGATGAAGTCGCACGCCATGCCGGCCACACACGACATCGATGCCGTTGCGCTCGATCGGGCCACGCTTGACGAAGCGGCGCTCGCGCGGCTCAGCGAACTCGACCCGACCGGCGCCACCGGCCTGGTGGGGCGCGTGCTGAAGACATACGCGCTATCGCTGGAGCGGTTGGTCGACGACTTCTCCCGGGCACGCGCCGACGGCCGGCACGACGTGCTGCGACGCGTGGCCCACACGCTGAAGTCGTCCTCGTCCAGCGTGGGCGCCGCCGAGTTTGCCGCGTTGTGCGTCCAGGTGGAGGCGGCGATGGGCGTGCCCGAGAACGCCGAATCGTCGGCCCTGCTCGACGCACTGATGATCGAGTCGCAGCGCGTGGCGCGTGCGGTGCAGGCGCGGCTGGCGACCGATTGAACGCGGACGACGGCGCCATGCAGTTGAACGCCGACCCTGCCGTCACTGGTCTCGAGGTGCGGCCGCGCGTCCTGCTGGTCGACGACGACCAGGTCAACCTGATGCTCACCGCCGCGGCGTTGCGCGAGCGCGGCTTTGAAGTCGTCGAGGCCGACAGCGGCGATCGTGCGCTCGAGCTGCTCGAGCAACGGCCGACCGACGTGCTGGTGCTCGATGCGGTCATGCCCGGGCGCGACGGCTTCGAGGTCTGCCGCACGCTGCGTGCGACAGAGGGTCTGGAACACCTACCGGTACTGATGCTCACCGGGCTGGATGACAACGAGTCGATCAACCGTGCCTTCGAGGCCGGCGCCTCGGATTTCTTCGCCAAGTCGCAGCAGTGGAGCCTGTTGGCCGGCCGCCTGCACTACCTGCTGCGCGCGGCCCGCACGCGGCAGGAGCTCGAGCGCAGCAAGGCCAAGCTGGCCCGCGCGCAGGATCTGGCGCGCATGGGCAGCTTCGACTGGCGACGCCAGGGCAGCGGCACCGGGCCGGGCTCGTTCGCTCTGTCGCCCGAAGGGCTGCGCGTGTTCGGCCTGCCGAACGCCACGCTGGTCTCGTTGCGACAGCTGTTGCGCATGGTGCCGGGTGCCGAGCGGCACGGATTGATGCGCATCCTGCGCGACGTGATGAACACCGCCTCGGTGCTGACCACCGACGTGCCGGTAACGCTGCGCGACGGGCGCTCCCGCATCGTGCACGCCGAGGCCGAGCCCGAGTACAACGAGCACGGCCAGTGCGTCGGCTACGCCGGCATCGTGCAGGACGTGACTGACCGCCGCATCGCCGAGGACCGCATCCGCCACCTGGCGAACTTCGATGCGCTGACCGGCCTGCCGAACCGTCGCCAGCTGATCTGGCGTGCCGAGCGTGCCCTCGATGCGGCCCGCCGCATCGGCCACCAGGTGGCCCTGCTGATGATCGACGTCGACCGCTTCAAGGTCATCAACGACACGCTGGGCCATGCCGCCGGCGATGACCTGCTGGTCGAGGTGGCACGGCGGCTGCGCAGCTGCGTGCGCCACAGCGACCAGGTGATGGAGGGCGCGCTCGAGTCGATCGGCTCGCGATCGCACCGCACGCTCGAGGCCGTCGGCCGGCTCGGTGGCGACGAGTTCGTGGCCCTGCTGCCCGAGGTGGGCGGCGAGGAGGACGCCGAGCGCGTGGCGGGCCGCATGCTCGAGTCGATGCGCGATCCCATCTTCGTCGGCGGCCAGGAGTGCTTCGTCACCGGCAGCGTCGGCATCGCGCTGTTCCCGCGCGATGGCGCCTCGGTGGCCGACCTGCTGCGCAATTCCGACGTCGCGATGTACTCGGTGAAGTCCGCCGGACGCAATGCGCTGGCGCTGTACACGCCGCACCTGTCGGGCCGCGGGCGCGAGAAGCTCGAACTCGAGAGCGCTCTGCACAAGGCGATCGAACGCAACGAACTGGTGCTGCACTACCAGCCGAAGATCGACGTGCGCTCGGCGCGCATGGTCGGTGTCGAGGCGCTGATGCGCTGGCAGCGCGGCGGCACGCTGGTGCCGCCGGGTGACTTCATCCCGCTGGCCGAGGAGACCGGCCTGATCATTCCGCTGTCGGAATGGGCGCTGCGCGAGGCCGCGCGCCAGGCCAAGGTGTGGTCGCTCAGCTTCGGCTTCGCCGACTCGGTGGCGGTGAACCTGCCGAACCGCCTGTTCGAGCGCTCCGACCTTGTCGAGCACATCCACCAGGCGGTGTCCACCTACGGCGTCCCGCATCGCTCGATCCAGCTCGAGATCACCGAGACGGGCCTGATGCGCGATCTGCAGAACGTGATCCCGTCGCTGCATCGGCTCAACGAGATCGGCGTCGAGATTTCGATCGACGACTTCGGCACTGGCTACTCGTCGCTGGCCTACCTGACCACGCTGCCGATTTCGGAGGTCAAGATCGACCGCTCGTTCGTGCGTGACCTGGGCATCACGCCGCAGAGCTCGGCGGTGGGCACCGCCAACATCGCGCTGGCGCGCTCGCTCGGCTTGCGCGTCATCGCCGAGGGCGTGGAGAACCTGCGCCAGATGGAAGTGCTGCATCGCCTGGGCTGCGGCGTCATGCAGGGCTTTCTGTTCAGTCGACCGATTCCGCCGGACGACCTGGAGACCTGGCTCAAGACCACCGTGCTGCCGCGTCGCGCGCCCTGGATCGGCCAGGCCAATGCGCTGGAGGTCAGCGAGAACCAGCGCCGACTCAGCCCAGGCGCCGTCGCGTGAAGCAAGACCCTCCCGCGGTGCTCGCACCGCCGGCGCAGATCGCCAAGGCGGCGTTGCGCCGGCTGGCGCTGCAGCAGCTCGAGCCGACGCCGGAGAACTTTGCCCGTGCCTACGCGCAGGAGTCCGGCACGCCGGTGCTCGAAGGCCGCCTGCCGGCTCGCGCACGACCGCTGGTCGAGCGGCTCGCGGCACGGGCCACCGACGACACGGCCACACGCGAGGACATCGCCGGCGCGCTATGCGAAGGTCGCCTCGACGATCTGCAGCGCGCACTCGAGCGGGCCGCATCGCACACGCAGGCGCAATCGTCGGCCTGGGTCACGCTAATCGAACGCATCGCACGCGGGCTCGAGCGGGGCGGGCGGCACTGGACCGGCGCGCGCAAGAAGCAAAGCCTGCAACGCGTGCTCGAGGGCAGCCGGCACGACGCCGCGCGCCTGCAGCAGCGGCTCGACGGCCTGATCACGTCGTGGGAAGACGACCGGCCCGATGGCGAGGTCGAACCCACGGCGCCGGCACCGCTCGCTGCCCTGCAGCCGGCATCAACCGGCGACGAGACTCCGGCCGCGCCTGAAGCGGTGGATCGAGTTTCCATCGACTTGCCTGCTGTGATCGAGCCGGCGTCGGACTGGTCCGGCGTGATCAGTGAACTCGGCAGCACCATCCAGAGTGCGCTGCCGGTGACCGCCGGCGAACTTGCCGATGCGCTGGGTGACGCCGCTCGCCGGCTGGCGCTCGACGGGCCGACGCCGGCCGTGCGGGCCGAACTGGGTGCGCTGTGCGATCAAGCGCGGCGACTGCAGACGCACAACCGCCACCTGGCCGACGAACTGGGCAGCCTGTGCCAGGCGCTGACCGACAGTCTGGGCGAGCTCGCCGAGGACGAGTCCTGGGCGCGGGGCCAGATCACGCTGATGCGCGAGCGTCTTGCCGCCGGCGTGACGGCGCGCGGGGTGCGTGCCGCCGGCGACCTGCTGGAGGCGACGCGCTCGCGCCAGCGCGAGCTCAAGGGCGAACGCGAGGCGGCCCGCGACGCGCTGAAGCAGATGATCCAGCGCATGCTGGCCGAGCTGGGTGACCTGGGCACGCACACCGGCCGCTTCAACGACAACGTGCTGCGTTATGCCGACACGATCGCCCAGGCCGATTCGCTGCAGGGCCTTGCAGGCGTGGTGCAGGAGATGGTCGGCGAAACGCGTGCGGTGCACCAGGTGGTGAGCGGCGCGCGCGAACGCCTGAGCACCGAGCACGCGCGCGCGACGCAACTCGAACAGCGCGTGCGCGACCTCGAATCCGAGCTGCGCCGCCTATCCGACGAGGTATCGACCGACGCGCTCACACAAGTGGCCAACCGACGCGGCCTGATGCAGGCCTTCGACGACGAGCGGACCCGCCATGTCGACGAGGCCGCGCCGCTGGCGGTCGGCCTGATCGACATCGACAACTTCAAGAAGCTCAACGACTCGCTTGGACACGCCGCCGGCGACGTGGCGCTGAAGACGCTCGCGGCTCGCGTGAAGCAGAGCCTGCGTCCGCTGGACCACGTGGCCCGCTTCGGCGGCGAAGAGTTCGTGGTGCTGCTGCCCGGCGTCGCGCTGTCCGATGCGCAGCAGACGCTGACCCGGCTGCAGCGACAGCTGAGCGCGAGCCTGTTCATGCACGAAGGCCGCGAAGTGTTCGTCACCTTTTCGGCCGGCGTCACCACCTACCGGGCCGGTGAAGCACTCGACGCCGCACTGGAGCGCGCCGACCAGGCGCTCTACGAAGCCAAGCGCACGGGCAAGAATCGCACGTGCGCCGCCTGATCGGCGCGGGTTTCGGTGAAGCCGACGGTCAGCCTCGGGTTTGCCGGCACAGCGGGGTGGCGGCAGTCGATGGCATAGTCGCGCCATCGCGGCGCACACCGATCGCAGCCCACCACCCACGCGCGCCGCCTGCCCGAGGAGGCCAGCCATGCAGAAGTCCGCTTTCGATGCCGACGCCCTGGTGTCGATGTTCCAGTCCGCCAGCGCCAAGCAGACGGCACAGGTGAAGGACACCGTCACGCGCGCCACGCTGGCGGCGCTGCAGGGACGCGAGCTGACGCTGAAGAACATCCGCGACGTGCTGAAGAAGGTGAGCGAGGCGGCCAGCACCGGCGTGGCGCGAAACCCGGCACCCGCCATCGATGTGGAGAAGCTGCTTGGCGGCGCGGTCGCTGGCATGGACCAGGCGTTGCTGAAGGCCGTCGAGGCCAACCAGCGCGCGCTGCAGCAATTCGTCGACCAGGGCGCCGATCTCAAGCAGAAGCATCTGCAGAAGGCGATCGACGATCTCGACAAGTTCGAGGACATGCTGTTCGGCGCCGTCAAGTCCGCCGCCGGCACCGCCGGCGCCAAGCTGGCGGGGCCGTGGGAGCAGGTGCTCGAGCGCCTGCAGGCCGGCGGCACCCAGTCGGGCGCGCAGGCCAACGCCACGGTCGAGCAGATGGCGTCGCAGATGCAGTCGGCCTTGCGCAGCAGCCGCGCGGCTGGCCTGCGTGCCGCGCAGTCGCTGGCCGAAAGCTATACCGCGTTGGTGAGCGGCGTGTTGATCGGCATGTCCGACGCGCTGCGCCAGGGCGCCAGTACGGCCGAGGCACCGGCCACGCCCGCCGCCTCGAAGCGCAAGAAGCGCTGACGCCATCGATCTCTGCGGTGCGGGTCACCCGTCGACCCGGATTGAGACCGACCGACCATGCGCCTACCCAACCTGCTCGCCACCCGCCGCGGCCGTCTGGCCGCGTTCTTCTCGCTGTACATCACCGAGGGCATTCCGCTCGGCTTTGCGGCCACCGCGGTGGCGACCCAGCTGCGCCGACAAGGTGTGGGGCCGGCCGAGATCGGCGCCTTCGTCGGCTCGTTTTACCTTCCGTGGGCCTTCAAGTGGGCGTTCGGACCGTTCATCGACGTGTTCGCGTCCGACCGGCTCGGCCGCCGGCGCGGCTGGATCATCGGCACGCAACTGCTGATGGCGCTGACGCTGATGTCCACCGTGCTGCTCAAGCTGCCCGAGCAGCTGGCGCTCTTCACGCTGATCCTGCTGGTGCACAACAGCTTCGGCGCGATGCAGGACGTGGCGATCGATGCACTGGCGGTCAACACGCTGCATGAAGACGAGCGCGGGCTGGCCAACGGGTTGATGTTCGCCGGCGCCTCAATCGGCCAGGCAGTCGGCGGCTCGGGCGTGTTGTTCCTGTCGGGCTTCACCGGCTTCCAGCCGACCTTCTTCTTCGTCGCCGGCGCCATTCTCTGCGTCACGCTGCTGGTCGTGCTGCCGATGCGCGAGGCGGCGGGCCCACCACGCGTGATCGCGATCGGCGTATCAAAGGCGGTGGCGGCCGGTCGCGAGATGCGGCACTTCGCCGTCGAATCGTTTCGCTCGTTCCTCGGCACGCGCGGCGCGTTTGCCGGGCTCGCGTTCTCGTTGTTGCCGGCCGGTGCCATGTGCATGGGCCTGGCGTTGCAGTCGAATCTCGCGGTGGAGCTCGGCCTCGACGACGACCAGGTGGCCTGGCTCGGCCTGTGGTCGATGATCGTGCAGGCGGCGTTCATGGTCATCGGCGGGCAACTGTCCGACAAGCTGGGTCGGCGGCGCACGCTGGCGGTGTATCTCGCGCTGATGAGTCCGCCTGTGGTCTACATGATGCTCGAGCTGCAGAAGTACGGCTGGGTGATGCCGGTGGACACCACCGCGGCCGGCCGGCCGGCCGCCCCCGCCGCGCTGGTGATGGCGCTGTGGGTCGCCACGCTCACCTACGGTGTGGCGCAGGGCCTGATGTACGGCACCCGTTCGGCGATCATGATGGACGTCACCAATCCCGCGGTGGCGGCCACGCAGTTCACCGCGTACATGGCGCTGATGAACCTGGCCATCGCGTATTCGTCGATCTGGCAGGGCATCGCGGCCGAGGCGCTCGGTTATCCGACCACGCTGTTGATCGACGCGATCACCGGCTTGCTGTGCATCGCGCTGATCCCTTGGATGAAGAGCGTGCGCGGCAACGCGCCCGACGGCGGCGGGCCCTGGCGCGCACGGCTGACCGCCGGTGTGCTGGGTCTGGCCTGCCTGGCCTGGCTGCTCTATCGGCTGAACCAGGCCGCGCTGGGTGCGGCGGCGCCGATCTTCGAGACGCTGTTCAACGTGGTGTTCATCGGTTCGGCGCTCTTCCTGCTTGCCGGCGCAGCGGTGCTGCAGGGACCCGGCCGTGCGCTGACGCGGCTGGGCGTGTGGATCGCGCCGCTGCTGCTGCTGATGTACGGTCGGCGCTGGGTCGACTCACTGGCAGCCGCGTTGGGCTACGCCACGCGGCCGAACCCGGTAGCCGGCGCGGCCGACGTCGTGCTGCTCGCCGTGCCCGTGGTGGCCGGTGTGCTTCTGCTCTCATTCGTCGGGCGCCGCTGGCAGGAACTGCGCCCCGAGCCGAGATGAAGCTGCTGGTGATCGGCGGCACGCGCTTCGTCGGCCGCCACATCGTCGAGGCTGCGCAACGCGGCGGCCACGAGGTGACGCTGTTCAACCGCGGCCAGTCGGGGACCACGCCGCCGGGGGTGACGCTGTTGCGTGGCGATCGACGCGCGGATCTGTCGGCGCTGGCCTCGGGCCGCTGGGATGCCGTGATCGACTGTTGCGGCTATCTGCCGGGTGAGGTCGCGGCGATGGGTACTGCGCTTCAGGGGCGCGCGGGCCGCTATGTGTTCATCTCCAGCGTATCGGTCTATGCCGCGGCGTCGACACCGAACGACGAAGCCAGCCCACTCGGCACGATCGCCGACGGTGACACCACGGTGGTCGACGGTCGCACCTATGGCCCGCTGAAGGCGTTGTGCGAGTCCGAGGTGCAACGCCGCTTCGGCAGCGATGCACTCGTGTTGCGGCTCGGCCTGGTGGTCGGTCCGCACGATCCGACGCAGCGTTTCACCTGGTGGCCGGCACGGCTGGCGCGCGCTGCGCGCGATGAACGCGTGCTCGCGCCGGGCCGTGCAGACGATGCCGTGCAATGGATCGATGCACGCGACCTTGCCGACTTCGTACTGCACGCGTTGGCGCAGCATCGGGGCGGCGTCTTCAACGTGGCCAGTGCAGCCGGTGCCTTCACCATTGGCCAGCTGCTGAATGCCTGCGCCCGCGCCGCCGGCGTGTCCGTGCACTTCGTCTGGCGCGACATGGCGAGCCTGATCGCGCTCGGCATCGCACCGTGGAGCGAGCTGCCGCTCACGCTGCCGGACGACGACGAGCACCGCTGCTTCATGTCGACCGACACGCGCCGCGCGCACGCTGCCGGCCTGCGCATCCGCCCGCTCGAGCAGACCGTGGTCGACACGCTGGCCTGGTGGCGCGCACTGTCGCCGGCACAGCAGGTGTTCGACAAGGCGGGTCTGTCGGCCGAGCGCGAAGCCGCCGCGTTCGGCTGAGTCCGCCGGCCGAAATGAACCGGCCCGCGCGAGGCGGGCCGTGGCAGTCGTCAGGCGCTGCAGCCGGTCACACGGTCACGGCCTTCGCCGTGTCGGCGTATTCCTCTATCTGGTCGAAGTTCATGTAGCGGTAGACGCTCGCCGCATCCTTGTTGATGATGCCCATCTCGGCCTGGTACTCGGCCACCGTGGGCAGCTTGCCGAGCTTGGAGGCGATGGCTGCGAGCTCGGCCGAGGCGAGGAACACCTGCGTGTTCTTGCCCAGCCGGTTCGGGAAATTGCGGGTGCTGGTGGAAACCACGGTCGCGCCTTCCTTCACCTGCGCCTGGTTGCCCATGCACAGGCTGCAGCCCGGCTGCTCGGTGCGTGCGCCGGCGCTGCCGAAGGCGGCATAGTGACCTTCCTTTATCAGCTCGGCCTGGTCCATCTTGGTGGGCGGTGCAACCCACAGCTTGACCGGTATGTCGCGCTGCCCGCCCAGCAGCTTGGCGGCGGCGCGGAAGTGGCCGATGTTCGTCATGCAGCTGCCGATGAAGGCCTCGTCGATCTTGGTGCCGGCCACCTCGCTGAGCAGCCTGGCATCGTCGGGATCATTGGGGCAGCACAGCACTGGCTCCTTCAGCTGGTCGAGATCGATCTCGACCACCGCGGCGTACTCGGCGTTCTTGTCGGCCTCGAGCAGCGTGGGTTTGGCCAGCCAGGCCTCGACCGCCTTGATGCGGCGCTCGAGCGTGCGCTTGTCCTGGTAACCGTCGGCGATCATGTTCTTCATCAGCACGACGTTGCTCTTGAGGTACTCGATCACCGGCTCCTTGTCGAGCTTGATCGTGCAGCCGGCGGCGGAACGCTCGGCGCTGGCGTCGCTCAGCTCGAAGGCCTGTTCGACCTTCAGTTGCGGCAGGCCTTCGATCTCGAGAATGCGGCCGGAGAAGGCGTTCTTCTTGCCCGCCTTGGCCACCGTGAGCAGGCCTTGCTTGATGGCCATGTACGGAATCGCGTGCACCAGGTCGCGCAGCGTGATGCCGGGCTGCATCGTGCCCTTGAACCGGACCAGCACGCTTTCGGGCATGTCCAGCGGCATCACGCCGGTGGCGGCGCCGAAGGCCACTAGCCCCGAGCCGGCCGGGAACGAGATGCCGATCGGAAAGCGCGTGTGCGAGTCGCCGCCGGTGCCCACCGTATCGGGCAGCAGCAGGCGGTTGAGCCACGAGTGGATCACGCCGTCGCCGGGGCGCAGGCTCACGCCACCGCGGTTGCTGATGAACGCGGGCAGCTCGCGGTGCGTCTTCACGTCCACCGGTTTCGGATACGCCGACGTGTGGCAGAAGCTCTGCATCACCAGATCGGCGCTGAAGCCGAGGCATGCGAGGTCCTTCAGTTCGTCGCGTGTCATCGGGCCGGTCGTGTCCTGGCTGCCAACGGTGGTCATCCTGGGTTCGCAGTAGGTGCCCGGGCGTACCCCTTGTCCTTCGGGCAGGCCACAGGCGCGGCCGACCATCTTCTGCGCCAGCGTGAAACCGGCCTTGGTGACGGCCGGCGGCTGCGGCAGGCGGAAAGTGGTCGAGGCCTTCAGGCCGAGGAACTCGCGCGCCTTCGCGGTGAGCGAGCGGCCGATGATCAGGTTGATGCGGCCGCCGGCCCGCACTTCGTCGAACAGCACGTCGCTCTTGATGTTGAACTCGGCGACGGCTGAGCCGTTCTTCATGATCTTGCCCTCGTAGGGCAGGATGTCGACGACATCGCCCATCTCGAGCTTCGACACGTCGACCTCGATCGGCAGCGCGCCCGAGTCCTCCTGCGTATTGAAGAAGATCGGCGCGATCTTGCCGCCGAGGGTCACGCCGCCGAAACGCTTGTTCGGCACGAACGGGATGTCCTGTCCGGTGGCCCAGATGACGCTGTTGGTCGCGCTCTTGCGGCTGGAGCCGGTGCCGACCACGTCGCCGACGTAGGCGACCAGGTGGCCCTTCTTCTTCAGGTCCTCGATGAAGCGGATCGGGCCGCGCTTGCTTTCCTCTTCCGGCTTGAAGGCCGCGCCGGCGCGCGTGTTCTTCAGCATCGCCAGGTAGTGCAGCGGGATGTCCGGGCGGCTCCAGGCGTCGGGCGCGGGCGACAGGTCATCGGTGTTGGTCTCGCCGGTCACCTTGAAAACGGTCAGCTTCTGCGAAGCCGGGACTTCCGGACGCGAGGTGAACCACTCGCCATCGGCCCAGGATTGCATGACGGACTTGGCGTTGGCGTTGCCGGCCTTGGCCAGTTCGGCGACATCGTGGAAGAAGTCGAAAACCAGCAAGGTCTTCTTGAGGCCTTCAGCAGCAACAGCGCCACAGGCAGCGTCAGCCAGCAGGTCGATCAGCGGCTTGACGTTGAAACCGCCGAGCATGGTGCCGAGCAGTTCGGTGGCCTTGGCCCGAGAAATCAGGGCGCAGGCTTCCTCGCCCTTGGCGACCTTTGCCAGGAACTCGGCCTTGACCTTGGCGGCGTCATCGACACCGGCCGGCACGCGGTAGGTGATCAATTCGACCAGGGCGGCTTCCTCGCCCTTCGGCGGGTTCTTCAGCAGGGCGACCAGCTCGGTGGTCTGTTGCTTGGACAGGGGCAGCGGGGGGATACCGAGGGTTGCACGCTCGGCAACGTGGGCGCGATAGGCTTCAAGCACGGCGACTTCCTTTCATAAAGGCTAGCTGTGGGGAAACGATGATCCTCTGACAACGACAGCGACCCTGCGGTTCGGCTTATTGCTTTCCCGGGTCGACTTTCAAGTCTTATATATTATATAAGAATAGCAATTTGCACCAGAGCCAATGACTTACCCGCGCCGGACGTGAGCAAGTTCCG
>Ga0075356_1000183_pt1 | contig 11567 bp, 11 predicted proteins | sample WestPond_Cattail_FD_120073 | JGI IMG/M metagenome (GOLD analysis project Ga0075356, IMG submission 120073) | Natural and restored wetland microbial communities from the San Francisco Bay, California, USA, that impact long-term carbon... | ecosystem: Environmental > Terrestrial > Soil > Wetlands ... | reverse complement strand
GCCTCTGTGCGCCTCTGTGCGCCTCTGTGCGCCTCTGTGCGCCTCTGTGCGCCTCTGTGCGCCTCTGTGCGCCTCTGTGCGCCGCAGCGCGACGCGCCGACGACGCTCAGGCCAACTTCACGTGCTTCAACGGCAGGCTGCGCACCGGCTTGCCGGTGGCGGCATGGATCGCATTGAGCACACTGGGCGTGACGACGCAGATCGTCGGCTCGCCGACGCCGCCCCAGAAGTCGTAGCTCGGCACAATCACGGTCTCGACCTTCGGAAACTCGGCCAGGCGCAGGATCGGGTAGCTGTCGAAGTTGCGCTCGACGACGCGGCCCTTGTCGATCGTGATCTCGCCGTGCAACGCCGCGCTCAAGCCGTAGGCCACCGAGCCCTCGACCTGCGCGGCGATCTGGTCCGGGTTCACCGCATGGCCGCAGTCGAGCGCGAGCACCATGCGGTGCACGGTGACCTCGCCCCGCGCATTGACCGACACCTCCGCCACCGCCGCCGAGTAGCTGCCGTAGCCCATGAACTGCGCGATGCCGCGGTGGCGCCCAGCCGGCAACGGCTGTCCCCAGCCGGCCCGTTCGGCGGCGGCGTTGAGCACCGCCAGGTGCTTGGGGTGCTTGCCCATCAGCGTGCGGCGGAACGCCAGCGGGTCGGACCCCGCGGCGCGCGCCACCTCGTCGATGAAGCACTCCATGTAGACGCCGTTCTGGTTGGTGTTGACACCGCGCCACGGCCCGACCGGCACATGCGTGTTGCGCATCGCGTACTCGACCAGCAGGTTAGGTACGCTGTAGCCGAGCTGGGCATCACCCGGCTCGGACCAGAAGCCCTGCAGCTGCCGACGGTCCTTGCCGTCGATCACCGTCTGCGGCGCCACGTAGGCGTTGATCGACTGGCCCGACACGCGCACGTGCAGCCCCGTCAGCGCGCCGCTGGCGTCGAGCCCGGCGCTCAACTTGCACATCGAGATCGGGCGGTAGAAGTCCTGCGACTGGTCCTCCTCGCGGCTCCAGATCAGTTGCACCGGCACGCCGGGAAACTGCTTGGCGACCGACACCGCCTGGCGCACGTAGTCCTGGTTGCCGCCACGGCGGCCAAAGCCGCCGCCCAGGTCGAGCCGGTGCACCGCGCACCTGGTCAACGGCAGGCCTGACTCCTCCGACAGCGCGGCGTACGAGGCCTCGGCGTTCTGCGTCGGCACCCACACTTCGCCGACATCGGCGGTGATGCGCGCGGTGCAGTTCATCGGCTCCATCGTCGCGTGGGCGAGGAACGGGGTGCTGTAGACAGCCTCGACCTTGCGCGCCGCGCCGGCGATCGCCTGCCGCGCGTCGCCTTCGCTTCGCTGCGCGAACGCGTTATCGGCGTCGAGACCGCCGCGCAGGTGCGCGGCGATGGTGGCACTGCTCTGCGCCGCGCCCGCACCCTCGTCCCACTGGATCGGCAGCGCATCGAGCGCAGTCCTCGCGCGCCACCAGGTGTCGGCGACCACCGCCACCGTGTGATCGTTGACCCGCACCACGCCGCGCACACCGCGTCGCGTGCCGACCTTGGCCGCGTCGAAGCCGACCAGCTTGCCGCCGAACACCGGGCACGCCTTGATGGCCGCGCTCAACATGCCCGGCAGACGCACGTCGATCGCATAACGCTTGCTGCCGTCGAGCTTGTCGCCGGTGTCCAATCGCTTGAGCGGCTGGCCAGCGACGGTCCAGCTGCGCGGGTTCTTCAGCGTGATCGCCTTCAGATCGGGCGCCGGCAGCTTGGCTGCCGCGCCGGCCAACTGGCCGTAGCGGGCGCTGCGGCCGGAAGCGGCGTGCGTCACCACGCCGGAGCGCGTGCGCAGCTCGGCCACCGGCACCTTCCAATCGTCTGCCGCCGCCTGCAGCAGCAAAAGGCGTGCGGCAGCGCCACCACGGCGCACGTAGTCGTGCGAGGTGCGGATGCCGCGGCTGCCGCCGGTGCCCATCTCGCCCCAGGCGCGCTGGGCCGCGAGGTTGCGCTGCGGCGAGATCTGCTCGGTGCGCACCTTGGCCCAGTCGCACTCGAGCTCCTCGGCCACCAGCTGCGCCAGGCCGGTCAGCGTGCCCTGGCCCATTTCGGAGCGCGCGATGCGGATCACGCAGGCGTCGTCGGGCTGCACGACGACCCAGATGTTCAGCTCGGTGCCGGCCAAGCCGGCTTGCGCCGCGGCCTCGCCGGGCAGCGTCCAGCCCAGCGCCAGTGCGCTGCCGGCGGCCGCGCTGCGCACGATGAAGTCGCGCCGGGTGGGATCCGACGCAGCCGCGAGTCCGTTCGATTCCGGTGTGATGTGCATCGCGGAACTCCTCAGCCCTGCGCCGGCTTGGGCAAGGCCGCCGCGACATGCACCGCTGCGCGGATGCGCTGGTAGGTGCCGCAGCGGCAGATGTTGGTCATGGCCTCGTCGATGTCGGCGTCGCTCGGCTTGGGCTTCTTCGCCAGCAACGCCGCCGCGGCCATGATCTGGCCCGACTGGCAATAGCCGCACTGCGGCACGTCAACCTGTGCCCAGGCCTGCTGCACCGGGTGCGAGCGATCGCGCGACAGGCCCTCGATAGTGACGATGCGATCGTTCGGTCCGAGCGCGCTCACCGGGATCGAGCACGACCGGCGCACCTCGCCGTTGATGTGCACCGAGCAGGCACCGCACTGCGCGACGCCGCAGCCGTACTTGGTACCGGTCAGGCCGATCTGCTCGCGCAGCACCCACAGCAGCGGGGTGTCGTCCTCGACGTCGATCTCGCGGACAAGTCCGTTGACGTGCAGCTTCGCCATCTCCAGCCTCCCGCGCAGAGCGCATGCAGGCGGCGAGTCTGACGCGCCGTGATGGCCTGCGCATCCGGGCGGATACGCATGGCCGGCCGGTCGTAGGTTACTGGGACGGCGCCGCTATAATTTCGAGTTCACCGTGCCGGTGTAGCTCAGTTGGTAGAGCAGCGCATTCGTAATGCGAAGGTCGGGAGTTCGACTCTTCTCACCGGCACCACAGTCACCACGAAAGCCCCGCCACTGCCGGGCTTTCTGCATCGGCTTCCAGGCTCACCGCACGAGCCGTCGAAAGACCCTGATTACGGGCTTTCCCGCTGTGCGGCCACCGGTACGCGCCCGATGCTTGCGGGTCTCACGACGACACCGCCTTCGGAGCCAAGCCCATGACCGTATCCCGCCGCGCGTTGCTGCAAGCCACGGCCGCTGCCCCTTTGCTCGCCGCCGCGCCGCGCCTATGGGCGCAGGCCGCCTTCGACACCGTGCGCATCGTCACCGGTTTTCCGCCGGGGGGCACGTCCGACACCATCTGCCGCCGGGTGGCCGCCAAGATGGCGCCGTCGTACGGCAAAAGCGTCGTCGTCGACAACCGCACCGGTGCCGGTGGGCAGATCGCGATCCAGGCCGTCAAGGGCATGACGCCCGACGGCACGGCGCTTTTGCAGACGCCGATGTCGATGCTCGGCATCTACCCGCACATCTACAAGAAGCTGCCCTACGACCCGGTGGTCGACCTCACGCCGGCGAGCCTGGGTGCCACCTTCGATTTCGGCTTCGCGGTCGGGCCGGCAGTGCCGGCCTCGGTGAAATCGATGCCCGAATTCCTGGCCTGGTGCAAGGCCAATCCGGCGCAGGCCAATTTCGGCTCGCCCGCCGCCGGCTCGGTGCCGCACTTCATCGGTGTGCTACTCGGCCGCAGCGCCGACATCGACCTCAAGCACGTGCCCTATCGTGGCACGCAGCCGGCCATCCTCGACATGGTCGGCGGCCAGGTGCAGGCCGTATCGGGGCCGATCGGCGAGTTCACCCAGCACGTGGCTGCCGGCAAGTGCCGCCTGCTGGCCGCCACCGGCGCAGCGCGCAGCAAGTTCGCGCCCGATACACCCACGCTGCAGGAGCAGGGCCTGAAAGACATGGTATTCAGCGAGTGGTTCGGCTTCTACTTGCCCGGCAAGGCCGCGGCCGACGTGGTGCAACGCGCCAACGCGGCGCTGCGCATGGCGCTGGCCGACAAGGAGACGGTCGATGGCCTGGCCGTGATGGGCCTCGAATCCAGATCGTCGTCGCCGGCCGAACTGGCGGCGATGCTGAAGACCGACACCGAACGTTGGGGGCCGATCGTCAAGACGATCGGCTTCACCGCCGACAGCTGACGGCGCGACGCCGTCTCAGCGCAGCTCGGCCAGCCGGGCTGCTGCCTGCTTCTTGCCCATCGCGCGCACGGCTGCGATGGCGGGCAGGTGCCTGGCACGCGGACGCGCAGCGCCGCTTTCCCATTTGTAGACCGACTGGCCGGATGCGCCAACGAGCAGGCCGTAGTCGTGAGCCGACAAGCCGAGCCGGCGACGCTGCGAGGCCATGCCCTTGGCACTGAAACGCAGCTGGCTGCGGGCGTCGTCGGCCTTGTCGCCGGCCGACGGGGCCGCTCGGCCGCGGGGTTTGGCCAGCCGGTGCACCTGCTGCTCGAGCACGCTCGTGCGCCGCTTGAGCTTGGCAATGTCGGAGCGATAACCGACGACGGCCTTCTTGAGGGCGGCGGTGGCTGCACGCACTTCCTTGCGGGCCAGACGCGCCACTTCTTCCTTGAGGACGGAGGCGATATTGGGCATCCGCACATTGTGCCCTGGAGCCATGACACGGGATGGCCGCCGCCACCAACGGTGAACCCCCGCGCCTCTGAAGCCGCCCGGGCAAGGCATTCCTGCACGGGCTGTCAGCGACAAGGTGGCGCCCGGCGCCGCAGAATGGCCGCATGAGACCCCTCACGCTTGCATTGCGAAACTGGCGTGCACAGGTGCCCGCGCTGCTGCTGTCGATGCTGTTCCTGGGTAGTGCAGCGGCGTTCGCGCAGACAAGCGCCGCCACCGCCGAAGCGCTGATGCGCAAGTCGGGCTTGTGGGATCAACTCGAGCACGTGGCGCCACAGGTGCGCAGCGGTCTGGTCGAGGCGCTGTCGCACAAGGGCAGCGGCATGGAGCCGGCCGAACTGGCCCGTCTGGCGCGCTCGGTCGACGCGGCCTACGGCGCCGCACGGCTGCGAGCGAGTGCACGTGCGGTGATCGCGCGCGACACGCGGCGAGCCGACGTGCCGGCTTTGCTGGCCTGGTTCGGCAGCACGGTCGGCATCGCGATCACACGCCACGAAGAGATCGCGTCGGCCGACGAACGATCGCCCGAAGAGCTCGTCGCCGAAGGGTTGGAGCTGTTCGGCTCGCTGCCCGAGGCACGGCAGGTGATGCTCCGCGAGCTCGTCGACGTGACCCGCTCGGCCGAGAGCCTGACCAGCATGACCATCAACACCACGCTGGCCATCCAGGCCGGCGTGGCCGGTGCCTCGGCCGACGCCGACAGCGGGCCCGGTGCCGCCGAACTGCGCCGGGTGCTCGAAGGCCAGCGCGAACAGATGAACCGTGCCTTCGCCGCCGTTGCGCTGGCTGCGGCCGCGATCACCTACGGCGAGGTCAGCGACACGGACCTGACGCGTTATCTCGGCTTCCTCAAGTCGCGCGCCGGCTCGCACTTCACCGACGTGGGCATGCGCGCGCTCGACGCGGCACTTCAGCGTGCCGCCGGCGAACTGGGCCGCGCCATCCCGGCCGCCAAGGACGGCGCCAACACCTGAGGCCTGGCGTCGCCGCCCCGGCGTCGGCCGGCGGCCGTGCTGCGCGGACCGAACCAATCGATCCGATACATCGAGCGTGCACCCCACGACGATCTGTCGCGTCGCCGTGCGACCGCCGGATCCGGAGATCCAGACCTCACGTGGCGCGCGAAAGCGGCAAGTCGCGGCTGGTGCTCGACGCCACGAGCCCCGACGCCGGCGGCTCTACGAGCGGACGGGCTGGCAGCGTTGCGGCACGATTGCCGGCTTTGCGCTGTGGCCGCACGGCGGCCGCTGCGACACGGTGTTCTTCCGTCGCGAACTGCCGCCCGCGACCCACTGAACACCGCGGTCAGCGGCGGCCGTCGGCTAGTTGGCCGTCCAGGTGAAGAACGGCACTTGGCTGATCGGCGAGCCGATCTGGATGGCAATGTGGCGGTGCGACGCGAATGGCACGGTGGCCGGGTCGCCGTTGAATGGCGTGACCGCGTTGTTCTCCGTGATGTAGACCACCACCGGCATGCCGGTGATGCCGGCGACATTGGTCGTCGACAGCGGCTGCCCCCAGATGGCGAACAGCTGGCCGAGCGTGAACGTGCCGGGCGCCGGTCCTTCGACGTGGATCTTTCCCGACAGGTCGTGCGTGTGGATGTAGTAGTGGCAATCGGTGGTCGGACTCGTCTGCACGATGCCCACGTTAGCCGGGAACGCCTGCGCCTGACCATTGACGAAGATCGACAGGTGGCTGTGGATGTGGAACGTCTCCACCGGATCGCCGCACGGGACGCCCTGCACCGGGGCGCCCCGGCCGCCGACGCTGGTGTTTCCATCGGGCCAGTTGGCATTGCGTACGCCGACCTGGTGGTTGTCGTCGAGCGACACGGCTGCCGCGATGGTCGGCAGGCCCGACGCCGGAGGTGGTGCCGGCGCAGGATCGTCGCCGCCTCCGCCACCGCACGCCGCGAGCGCCGCGGCGGCAAACAGCGCCGCCAGCCGAGAAGTGTTCGAGCACAAGCCACGGGTCGTATTCATCGTCCGATCTCCTGATGCGCTCGATGCCGTCGCGAAGCGGCAGCGGCCCATGCCGGTGCCCGAGGCATGCACACCCGATCGCGGCAGGGGCAAACGGTGATCCCATGCGCCGGCCATCCGGCCCGCGTCGGCGGGCGTGACCGGCCACCGCGAGCGTTCAGACGATCGGGTATCGCTCGCGCAGCCGCCTGCCAAGCGCTTGTGCCATCGGCTCCGAGGCCGGGCCGGCCGACCCCTCGTCGCCGAGGGCTGCGTCGATCCAAGAGCGCAAGAGCCGGCGCAGCGTGTCGGCCTGCGGCGTCAGCGGCCCGGCGAATCGCAGCGTCGTGCCATCGATGGCGAGCAGCGTGGGGAACGTCTGCACGTCGAAGTCGTCGACGAGGTCGGCCTCGTCTTCGATATCGATCCAGGCCGTGCGCAGCCGAAGGCCGCCGGTGCCGCCGAACTCCGAGCACACCTGTTGCAGGACCGGTGCGTAGTCGTCGCACAGCCGGCACCACGCCGCGCACAGGCAGACGACGAGCAAGTCACGCATTTGTTCGCGTCACCCGCTGCGCTGCGTTGCAGCCGTCACCTCACGATACGAATCCCGCGGTGTCATCCGCCTGCAATACCCCACCGAAATGATTGGCATAAGGACAAACCCTGTCGCAACGATAGGATGCCCTCCCGACCGGAGAAGTTCATGACCCAGCCCGTCGCTTTGTGGATCGAGCGCTTTGCCACGCGACTCATCCAGCTTCAGCCCCAGGTGCACCCGCTGGACGCGGTGCGCAATGCGACGTCCGCCTTCGAAAGTACATCGGAGCTGTCGCCCGAAGACGCGGCCGAGGTCTACCTGGCAAGCGCGCCGATGCCACTTGACGAGGCGCCTGCGCCCAAGCGACATTGAGTCGCCGCGCGCCCCGAGTGCTCTCGTGAGGCGGCGGCAGGCGGCCCGCGGCGGGGCCGCCGTCAGCGCGTAGGCGTCAGGGATTGGCAGCGAAACAGTAGAAGCGCCCTGCGCCTCCGGTGCGGACGAGAGCCTCCTGGCTGCATCCCGCCGACTGGTGCGAGAAGTTCCACGACGACGCCCAGTTTTCCGGCAGCGGACCTTTGCGGTCGTGATGGCCGACGATGGCCGAGCCATCGCTGCTGCTGGTCCATGCCTTGCAGGTGGTGTCGGTCTGCGGCGCGAATGCGGTGCCGTCGGCGCGCGAGCCGGTCAGGATGTCGTGCTCATTCGGGCTGTCACCCGCACCCCTGACCCCATTGCCCTTTTCGTCGAGCGCCGTGGTCTTGCTCAGGTTGTTGCCGTTGTGCAGGTGGTTCCGGTCGCGCGCGATCAACTCGCCCTTGGCGTTGTACCAAGGGCCGTTGCCGATGCGGTCGCGCGCATTGACCGAGGCCACGCCCGGCGTGCTCTGCCCCGGAAACGTGCCGGGCACGCTGAGGTAGGCGCGCCAGGTCTTGCCCGAGCCGGCGCCGGCCGCCGTGGCCAGCTTCTGGCAATGTGCATCGGCGCCCGTCAGACCACCGAGGTCAGCTCCCTTGCCACTACCGACGCTGGTGATGAAGAAACTCATCGGCCCGGTGCTCGGCGTCGTCGCGCAGGCGACCAGCAAGGCGGCCGCGGCGGCAGTCAAGGCAAGGATTCGGGGTTGACGCATGGACGGCCTCCTTCAAACAAAAGTTATGGAAGACGTATTACGCGTCAGTCGACGTTTTGATTCCTCAGGGTGTTCCCGGTGGCGCTGCGCGTCGCAAGCGAGCCCGGCCTACCGCGCTGCGGCGTCAGGGTGCAGCCGCTCGTAAGCCGCCGCCAGCGCGGGGTCGCGCCGCTTCACCTCGGCATGGTCGACCCGGCCGCTGCGTGTCATGTAGCGGTAGGCGAATTCGTGCGGGTCGAGATCCATCATCGCGCCCATGCCTTCGTACCAGGCCAGACTCACGTTGGCCGCATCCCAGATCTTCTTCATCGGCGGCACCCGCTCGGACTGGAAGCGTTGCAGCGCGGCGTCGACGCGCGGCTCGGCAGACAGTGCGCGCGAGAGGAAGATCGCGTCCTCCATCGCCAGCCGCGTGCCCGAACCGATCGAGAAGTGCGCCGTGCGCAGCGCGTCGCCCAGCAGCACCAGGTTGCCGTCGCTCCAGCGTTCGTTCCAGATCGAAGGAAAGCGACGCCAGTTCGAGCGGTTCGACACAAGCGCGTGGCCACCAAGGTCGGGCGCGAACACCGTCTCGCACAGACGCAGGCTGTCAGCCTCGCTCATCGTCTCAAAGCCCGCGCGCTGGTAGGTCGCCTCGTCGACCTCGACCAGGAAGGTGCTCATGTCGGGCGCGTAGCGATAGTGATGCGCGCAGTACACGCCGGTGGCATGGCGGCGGAACGTGAGCGTCAGCGTGTCGAAGGGCCGGCGCGTGCCGTACCAGACAAAGCGGTTATGGCGCCAGTCGGTGCGGGTGCCGAAGCGCTCGGCGCGCGCATCGCGCGACGCCGAAAACGCGCCGTCGGCCGCCACCAGCAGATCGGCCGGGCCGAGCTCGGCGACGTCGGCCACCGCGCGGCCGAACTCGAGCACGACGCCGCTGCGCTCGGCCTGCTCGTGCAGGCGACCCAGCAGCTGCAGGCGCCCGATCGACGCGAAACCGTTGCCGCTGATCGGGATGCGCACGTCGCTGTGCACGATGGTCAGGTCTGACCACGACTGCATCAGCGGCGTCAGCACGTCGTGCAGCTCGGGCGCGTCGGCTCGCAGGAAGTCAAGCGCGCGGTCGGAGAACACGACGCCGAAGCCCCATGTCGCGTCGCGCGGGCCGCGCTCGACCACGCGCACCCGGCGCGACGGATCGGCGCGCCTGAGCAGGATGGCGAGCGTCAGGCCCGCCGGCCCGCCGCCCAGGATCTCAACGTGCATTCAACGATCACTGAACTTGGCCGACCGCTTTTCCAGGAAGGCGGCGACGCCTTCGCGAAAATCGCCGCCCTGCCCCAGCTCGGCCTGCACGCGTGCCTCCAGCGAGAGCGCGTCGGCGTACGAGATCATCACCGCCTCGTCAAGCACGCGGCGCGTGGCGGCGATCGCCTTCACCGGCATCGCGGCCAGGCGCTGCGCCAGCGCCTGCGTCTGGTCGGCCAGCGCGCCGTCGTCGACGCAGCGCCAGATCAGGCCGATGCGTTCGGCTTCCTCGGCCGGCAGCTTGTCGCCGGTGATGGCCAGGCCGAGCGCACGCGCACGCCCGACCAGCCGCGGCAGTAGCCAGGTGCCGCCGCAGTCGGGAATCAGCGCGATCTTCGAAAAGGCCTGGATGAAACTCGCCGAGCGCGCGGCCATCACCAGGTCGCAGCCGAAGGCGAAGTTGGCGCCGGCGCCGGCGGCCACGCCGTTGACCATCGCGATCACCGGCACCGGCATCGAGCGGATGCGTAGCGCCAGCGGCTTGTAGATGCGCTCGACCACGGCGCCGACGTCGCCGCTCATCTCGGGGTCGTTGAGGTCCTGCCCGGCGCAGAAGCCCCGGCCGGCGCCGGTGATGACCAGGCAGCGAACGGTGCGGTCGTCGGCCGCGGCGTCGAGTGCCACGCGCAGCTCGCGATGCATCGCGGCGGTGAAGCTGTTGAGCGCCGCCGGACGGTTGAGCGTCAGCGTGCGCACGGGGCCGGTGGTGTTGGCGAGGACGAGCGGTTCGTCGGCCATGGAGGTCTCCGCGGTTCGTGTCCGGTCCGCGTGCCCTTTTTGCGCCGCGGCGGGTCGAACCAACGGTATCACGGTTGCGAAACCGAGGGGCATCGCGGTCAAACCCACGTGCAATGAGGAGGCTCAAGCACGGACATCATGATTGCCGCATAGGATGGAATCCGTCCCGACGATCGCAAAGGAAGCGCCGTGGTCAAAACGTCAGCCTGTTCCGATCTTGCACGCTGCCTCCTGGCCGGATCGTTCGCCCTGGCTGCCGGGCCGAGCAACGCCGCCGGGTTCCAGATCAACGAAACCTCCGGCAGCGGCCTCGGCAACGCCTTCGCCGGCGGGGCCGCCGTCGCCGACGACGCGACCACGCTGTGGAGCAACCCGGCCGGCATGTCGCGGCTGGGTGGGCGTCAGGTGGCAGGTGCGATCCACCTGGTCACGCCGTCGATCAAGTTCCGCAACGACTTCTCGGCGGCCGCCACGCAGCAGACACTCGGCGGCGACGGCGGCGACGCCGGCGGCCTGAACGTGGTGCCGAACGTGTACTTCGCCATGCCATTGAACCGGCAATGGGCGCTGGGCATCGGCGTCAATGCGCCGTGGGGTCTAGTGACCGACTACGACGACGGCTGGGTCGGCCGCTTCCAGGCCGACAAGTCCGACATCAAGACCATCAACATCAACCCGGCCGCATCGTTTCGCGTCGACGACCAGCTGTCTGTGGGCTTCGGCCTCAACGTGCAGTGGATCGACGCGACGTTCACCAACCAGGTCAACTATTCGGCGCTGCTGCTGCAGGCCGGTGGCCCGGCCACACCCGGGCTGGAGTCGAGTGCGCGCATCAAGGGCAGCGACACCGCGTACGGCTTCAACGCCGGGCTGTTGTGGGAGCTCGACAAGAGCCGACGCATCGGCGTGCACTTCCGCTCCAGCATCCGCTATGACGTCGCCGGCGACGCGACGTTCGCCAATCCCGCCACGTCCAACGCGGCCGCTCCCGCCGTCAACGGCAACGCGCTGTTCGACTCGGGCGTCACGGCCAAGGTCAAGCTGCCGCCGATCGCGAACCTGTCGTACTACGGCGCGATCGACGGCCGCTGGGCGCTGATGGCCGACGCGCAATGGACCGGCTGGTCGACGATCAAGGACCTGACGTTCGTGCGCAGCAACGGCGCCGTCTTGGCCAGCACGCCGGAGAACTTCAAGGACGTCTGGAAGCTGGCCGTCGGGGCAAACTACCGCTACAACGACAGCTGGCTGCTGCG
>Ga0075356_1000182_pt1 | contig 11568 bp, 12 predicted proteins | sample WestPond_Cattail_FD_120073 | JGI IMG/M metagenome (GOLD analysis project Ga0075356, IMG submission 120073) | Natural and restored wetland microbial communities from the San Francisco Bay, California, USA, that impact long-term carbon... | ecosystem: Environmental > Terrestrial > Soil > Wetlands ... | reverse complement strand
CGACGCCGCACCGGTGACAGCCCTGCCGCGACAGCGCCGCCGGCATTCGCCCATGCTGCCGGGGCTGGCCGTGCTGGCGGCCTGCACCGCCATCGGGGCGTGGTTGTGGCACTCGAAGGCGCAGACGCCCGCGGCTCAGGCGCGAGCCCCCGCCGCGGCCGTCTCTCCACCAGCCCCACCAGCCCCATCAGCCCGACCTGCACCCGCCCCCACCGCGCTGACACCGTCGCTCGCCGCGCAGCCGGCGCCGCCGGCCGCGCCGGTGGCCGTCGCGGCTGCGACCACCGCCTACGATGTGATCGGCGTCAGCGCGAGCGGCGAGCATGCCCGCATTGCACGCGAGCTCGCCGCCACATGGCCGGCCGACAGGACGCCGCCGCGCATCGAAGCGCTGGCACGAGATGCGGATGCGGTGACGTGGCTGCAGCAGGCCCCGGGTCGCCTGGGCATCGCACATTGGGATGCGCTGCACATCGCACCGCACGGCGGGTCGGCCGCGCCGCTGCGCGTGCTGACCCCGCTGTTCGCCGAGCCGGTGCTGTTCGTCGTGCGGTCGGACTCGCCGCTGCGCTCGATCCGCCAGCTGCAGGGCCAGCGCATCAGCGTCGGCCCCGCGCACAGCGACGCGGCGCACAGCGTGCGCGAGCTGTTGCGCCGGCTGCTGGGTAGCGCGCCGACGAACACCGTCGCGTTGGCGCCCGAAGAGGCCATTGCCGAACTGGTGGCGTTTCGCTCAATCGACGCGATGGCGATCGTCGATGCGCAGCCGATGGCGTGGTGGAACGCGCTCGAACCCGCGGTGGCGCGCCGCCTGCGCGTGCTGACGCTCGACCGCAACCACCCACGCGACCAGCGCCTGCTCGATTCGCTGGGCACCGCGCCGCTGCGCATCGCCGCGCCGGGCGGCGCGGGCAGCGCAGCCATCGTGCCGGCGGTGATGTCTTACCTGGTTGCCTCGGGCGAGGCCGATGCGTCCACCGATGAACGCTTGACGACAATGGCGCAGGCGCTGTGCCGCGAACTGCCGCAGTTGCAGAAGCAGGGCCATGGCGCCTGGCGCGATCTGCGGCCACGCGCGCAGACCGACACCGGCTGGCCGGTGATGGGCGCGTTCCGCACGACGCTGAGCCGCTGCGTGCGGGGATAGGGATAGCGCGCGCCGACTCCGTGAGCCGACCACACGAACGATGCGTCACCGCAGGCGCGGGAGGCCTGCTACTGATGAAACGACGATACCTGATCGGCACCGGCGCCTTGTGGCTGACGGGGCAGGCCGCATTCGCCCAGCCGGTGCGCAAACTCCATCGGATCGGCATGCTCACCAGCTTCACCGGCGCGGACTATGCGGGGCCGCAGCCCGAGAATGCCAATGCCAGGGCGCTGCTGCGCGGCCTGGGTGAACTCGGCTACGTGTATGGACAGCACTACGTGACCGAGGTTCGCAGCGTCGCAGGCAAGCTGGACCGCATGCCCGCCGTCGCAGCCGAGCTGGCCGGGCTCGAGGTGGACGTGATCGTCGCCGCGGGGCCCACGCTCATCGGGCTCAAGACAGCGACTAAGACGATTCCCGTCGTCATGTCGGCCGGCATCGACCCCATCGCCGATGGTCTGATCCAGAGCCTGAGCCGGCCCGGCACCAACTTCACCGGTTTGAGTCATCAGTTTGCCGACGGGGCCGGCAAACTCCTCGAGTTGCTCAAGGAGCTCGTTCCCGGCACCGCGCCGGTGGCGGTGCTGTGGGACCGTGGCTCGCGCTCGCCGTGGGAGGCGGCGCAGGCGGCTGGCCGGTCGCGTGGCTGGAAGCTGCAGTCGCTCGAGATCAGGGACGCCGGCGAGATCGAGCCGGCCTTCAGGGCAGCGGCCGACGCGCGCGCGGGTGCCCTGCTCGTCTGCACCGGCCATTTCGCCTATGCGAACCGTCAGCGCATCGCCGAACTGGCGACGCGGCATCGACTGCCCGCGATGTTCGACCTGCGACCGTATGTCGACTCGGGCGGGTTGATCTCGTACGGTGCGGACCTGGTGGACATCTGGCGTCAGGCGGCGCGCTTCGTCGACAAGATACTCAGGGGCGCCAAGCCCGCCGAGCTGCCGGTCGAGCAGCCGACCCGGTTCGAGCTGATCATCAACCTGAAAGCCGCGAAGGCGATCGGCCTGACGATTCCCTCCGCGATGCGGCTGCGTGCGGACGAGTTGATCGAGTGAGTCGGGGGCGCGCGCGGCTTGATCGTGATGCCGAGCCCCTTTGCGTTTGCCAGCGATCTCCTGATCGGCCTGCATCGTGCGCGTCATGGCCGTTGGCGCATCGGTGGCCTGCCAACGAAGGCATCGTTCTTGCCCCATCGCTGGTTCGGCGAGTCAATCAAGGACTCTCACTCACTCACGACCAGGAGAGCCAGATGATCCGTGCCATGCAAGCTCGGCCGTTGTTGTCGGCCTTGCTGCTGGTGGCCGCTTCGGCCGTCCTTGCCAAACCACCGGCCGAGTGGCAATTTCAAGACTGGAACGCGGCGACCGCCGCCGCGGAGAGAACCCGCAGGCCCCTGTTCGTGCTGTTCGGCTTCGAGGAGTGTCCGTATTGCGAGTACCTCTACCGCCACGGCATGGACAACGCGCAGGCGCGGGCGCGATACCAGGCGAGCGCGGTGCTCACGTACTACGACACTCGGGCCCACGCGCCGGATGAAGTGATCCGGCTGCCGGGCGGAGCCACGCTGAGCCATGCGCAGTTCATCAAGACCTACCGTGCCTACCCCACGCCGTCGTGGGTGTTCCTGTCCAGCAAGGGGACCGTGTTGCAGGCCGGTCGAGGCAGCAAGGCCACCGCTCGCCAGCTGCTGGGCGACCTCGAAGCGGCGGTAGCGGCGCAGTAGTTGGCTGGTTCGTGCGGTGGCCGAGAAGGCCGCCGCACCTAACCGCGGCCGCGCCAAACCTCGCGCACGCCCGCGATGAACGCCTCGCGATCGGTGCGCATCGCACGCACCACGGCCGCCGGTGCATCGGTGGCCTCGTGCCGCGCCGACCAGACGACCAATTCCACGAGCACCGGCGCCAGGTCGATGCCCTTGGCCGACAGGCGATAGATGAAGCGGCGTGCGTCCGCAGGGTCGTGCTGTTTTTCCACGATGCCGGCCGCCTCGAGCTTGCGCAGGCGATCGGCCAGGATATTCGACGCGATGCCCTCTCCGCCCCGCAGAAACTCGTTGTAGCTGCGCCGGTCCTTGAACATCAGGTCGCGCACGATCAGCAGCGACCACGCGTCGCCGAGCGTCTCCAGCGCGATGCTGATGGGACAGCCGGAGCGCCGGCCGTGCGAGGTGGTCTGGGTCATCTTGTTTTGCTTCATCATAGACCACTTGCAAATTGCAATCTAATGGATAGACTGGCGCGCCAAACGATCTTCGGGTGGTCCACCTGATGTCCAAACCGTTCTGGCTGGCCGCGCTGGCCTATCTGGTACCGACGTTTCCGCTCGGCTACTTCTGGCATCTGGTGATCTTTGCCGACCGCTATCACCAGCTGGCGATGTACCGCGACGATGTGATCATTCCGCTGGGTCTCGCCTCGATGATGATCCAGGCTCTGCTCTTCGCCTGGGCGTATCCGCGACTGATCGGCGACCGCGTCGCATCCTGGCACGTTGGGGCGCTGCGATTCGCCCTCTTCTTCGGCGCGCTGGCATGGTCGTTCGCGGTGCTGCCGGTTGCTGCCAAGTACCGCATGTCGTCCGTGGCGGAGTTCATGGTGCTGGAGACACTCTTCACGGCGCTGCAGTTCGCCGTCGTGTCGCCGCTGGTGGCATTGACATACCGGGCGCGGGGTCTACCGCTGCGGGCCGGGTTGCCGCGTGTCACTTGAAATGACGCGGGCGCTCCCACCGATGGTGTGGAGCGCCCGCGGGTCTGGCTACAGAACCGACTACAACGCGTCGTAGGGCTCCGCCCCGGACCTAGACATTGAGTTCATGTCACCTCCTTTCGACGTAGCTGCGAGACCCTCAGCGTACTCGCTTTGCGGCGCGGGTGGCACCACTGACCACGTGGGGCGCCGCTGGCGCTACAGTGGACCCGACATGGCTGAGACCGCCACCACCTGGACCGTCGTGCCCGACACGCCGCAAGACATTGCCGCGGTGGCGCGGCAGTGCCGCCGGCTCGTCACGAAGCGCGCGCTGCTGGCGGCCGGCGTCGCTGCAGTGCCGGTGCCGGGCATCGACTGGATCACCGACGTGGGCGTGCTGCTCAAGGTGATACCCGAGATCAACGCGAAGTTCGGCCTCTCGCCCGAACAGATCGAACGCCTCGCGCCGGACCGAAAGGTGGCGGTGCTCAAGGCTATCTCGGCCGGTGGCGGCATGCTGGTGGGCCGGCTCGTCACGCGCGAGGTACTGCTCAACCTGCTCAAGGTGGTGGGCGTTCGGCTGACCACCCAGCAGGCGACCAAGCTGGTGCCCATCGTCGGCCAGGCGGTATCGGCGGCGTTGACCTTCTCGGCACTGAAATACGTGTGCGAGCAGCACATCGCGCAGTGCATCGCCGTGTCGCGGCAGTTCGCGTTGCCGGCACCAGGGAGTCGATGACCCTGCGGTCAGGCGGCCGTCGGCTTCGGCGCGAGACTGTCGAAACAGCCTGCCGTCGATCGTCGAGAGATTGACCGCGCCCTACGCGGCGGCAACCACAGGAGCCCATTCATGACCCCCAAGAACACCATCTGCCTCTGGTACGACGGTACCGCGCAGGAGGCCGCGCAGTTCTATGCCGAGACGTTCCCCGACAGCGCGGTGCGCGCCGTGCACCGCGCACCGGGTGACTATCCGGCCGGCAAGCAAGGTAACGTGCTGACGGTGGAATTCACCGTGCTGGGCATTCCCTGCCTCGGCCTCAATGGCGGGCCGGCGTTCAAGCACACCGAGGCCTTCTCGTTCCAGGTGGCCACCGACGACCAGGCCGAGACCGACCGCCTGTGGAACGCCATCGTCAACAACGGCGGCCAGGAAAGCCAGTGCGGCTGGTGCAAGGACAAGTGGGGCCTGTCGTGGCAGATCACGCCGCGCGCCCTGATCGACGCGATCAGCGACCGCGACCCCGCGGCGGCCAAGCGCGCCTTCGACGCGATGATGGAGATGGGCAAGATCGACATCGCCACCATCGAGAAGGCGCGGCGCGGCTGAAGCGCCCCGCTCGAGCCGCGCCCGGCCTCGGTGCGGGGCGGCCCGCCCGTCAGCCCGGCGCCGCCCCCTGCGTGCTCGTGTAGACGGCGTAGATCGACTGGCTCGCTGCCATGAACAGCCGGTTGCGCTTCGGACCGCCGAAGCACACGTTGCCGCAGATCTCGGGAATGCGGATGCGCCCGACCAGCTTGCCGGCGGGGTTCCAGATCGTGACGCCGCTGTAGCCCACCGCGCGACCGGCATTGCTGCTGCACCACAGGTTGCCGTCGACGTCGGCGCGCACGCCGTCGGGCCCGCACTTGACGCCGTCGACCATGAAGTCGCTGAAGATCTTGTGATTGGTGAGCTTGTTGTCCGACGTGACGTCGTAGACATGCATGTCGCCCTTGCCACCGGGGCCGGCGTCGCCTGGGCCCTGACCCGTGCTGACGATGTAGAGCTTCTTGAAGTCCGGCGAGAAGCACAGGCCGTTCGGGTCGGGGCAGGTGTCCTCGCCGGCTACCTGCGTGATGGTGCCGCTCTTGTCGACGCGATACACCGCGGTGGGCAGCTCGCGCTTGTAGCCACCGAACTCCGGTGGCTGGCCGAGCCGTGAATTGAAGCGCCCGCTCTTGTTGGCCGGGCCGCCCGCGTCGTCGACGGTGCCCTCGTAAAACTGCGCGCCATAGGGCGGGTCGGTGAACCAGTAGCTGCCGTCGGAATGCTGCACCACATCGTTCGGCGAGTTCAGGCGCTTGCCGTTGAAACTCGACGCGATGATGGTGGCCGAGCCGTCGAGCTCGTAGCGCACCACGCGCCGCCCGAGATGCTCGCACGAGAGCTGCCGGCCCTCGCGGTCGAAGGTGTTGCCATTGCTGTTGTTGGACGGCGAGCGGAACACGCTGACGTGGCCGTCATCTTCGATCCAGCGCATCTGCCGGTTGTTGGGGATGTCGCTCCACACCAGGAACTTGCCCACCGAGTTCCATGCCGGGCCTTCGCACCACAAGCCACCGGTCCAGATCCGCTGGATCGCCGAGTTGACCTGGAAGCCGCCGAACGACGGATCCACCGTCAGTAAGTCGGGATCGGTGAAGTACGTGGTCGGCGCGCCGTTGGGGCCGAAGTCGCGCGGCGGCTGCGTGATCACGCTGGGCGGCGCCACCGGGCCGGGGCGCGACTGCGCCTGGGCCAGACGCGGCGCGACGAGAGCCGCACCGACCATGGCCGCACCCGCGCGGCGCAGCAGTTGCCGTCGTTCGTCGGCCTGTGGGGACTGCAGATCCAGAATGCGATTGATCATGTCACCTCCGTTATCGTGATGGAAGAGTTCGAGCGCCACCGAACCGGCAGCCGGCGCATGCTACGCGCCGACCGCCCGCAAAGCCAGCGCCGCGCATCGTTCGGCGGGCACCAGGAGCATCCTGCGGGCCGCGCGCCGCGTCCGGCGCAAGCGCCGCACCCGCGCCGCCTCAGGCGGGCACCGCGGCGCGTCCGGCGCGGTGGCGCGCGATCAGCGTCTTCATGATCTGCGCGGTGCCGTCACCGATCTGGAAACCGAGCACGTCGCGCAGTCGCTGCTCCATCGGGCCGCGGTCGTAACCGCCGTGGCCGTGCATCAGCAGGCACTGGTGGATCGTGTCGTAGGCCAGCTTGGGCGCCCACCACTTGCACATCGCGGCCTCGGCGCCGTGCGGTGCGCCGCGGTCCTTCAGCCACAGCGCCTGCAGGCACAGCAAGCGCGCCGCCTCGACCTGGGTGTCGCAGTCGGCCAATGGATGCGACACGCCCTGGAACGCCGACAGCGGTTTGCCGAAGGCCTCGCGCTGCGCCACGTGGGCCCAGGTCTCCTCGAGCGCCACGCGCGCCACCGCCAACACCTGCAGGCCGATCAGCGCGCGCGAGAAGTCGAAACCCTGCATCACCTGGGCGAACCCGCGGTTCTCGTCGCCGAGGCGGTGGTCCAACGGCACGCGCACATTCTCGAAGAACAGCGAGCCGCGGCCGATCGCGCGCTGGCCATGGCAGTCGAAGCGGCTGCGGGTCAGGCCCGGCACATCGGCTGGCACCAGCAGCGCGGTGACGCCATGCGCGCCCGACTCGACGCTGCCGGTGCGGCCGAACACGACCACTGCATCGGCCTGGTCGGCAGCGGAGATCGAGGTCTTCTCGCCGTTGATCACGTAACCGTCGCCGCTGCGCTCGACGCGCAGTCGCAGGTTGGCGGCGTCGGACCCGCCGCGCGGCTCGGTCAGCGCGATGGCGATCAGCGCCTCGCCGCGCGTCAGCCGCTGCAGCCAGGGGGTGGTGACATCGGCATGGCCATGCTCGGACAGGATCTGCCCGTTCAGCGATGCCAGCAGGTTGATGTACGACAGCGACAAATCGGCCCGCGCGATCTCCTCGTGGATCACGCCAGCGGCCAGCGTCGGCAGCCCCTGGCCACCGCAGCGCGCCGGCAACTCGGGCGCGATGAAGCCGAGCGCGCCCATCGCCCGCATCAGCGCGCGGTCGAGCACGCGGGTGCGGTCGCGCTCCTGGTAGCCCGGCGCCACCTGCTCGGTCGCGAAGCGGCGCGCCTGATCGGCGATGGCGACCAGGTCGTCGTCGAGGTAGGGATTCATTGCGCCCATCCCGCGCTCACTTGGCGTGTTTGCGGAAGTCGGGCTTGCGCTTGTCCTTCAGAGCGGCGACGCCCTCCTTTGACTCCTCGGTGTCGTAGTACAGCTTCAGCGCCAGCATTCCCATGCCGGCGATGCCGGCCTGGTGCGCCGTGTCCATGTTGAAGCTGCGCTTGGCGATCGCCAGCGCGGTGGGGCTGCGCTCGCACAGCTCCTCGGCCCACTTCTGCACCTCGGCGTCGAGCTGGTCGTGCGGCACGCAGGCATTGGCCAGGCCCATCGCCACGGCCTCGGCGCCCGAGTAGCGCCGGCACAGGTACCACATCTCGCGCGCCTTCTTCTCGCCGACCACGCGCGCCAGGAAGGCGGTGCCGTAGCCGGGGTCGACCGAGCCCATCTTCGGCCCGACCTGGCCGAACTGCGCCTTGTCGGAGCAGATCGTCAGGTCGCAGATCGTCGCCAGCACGTTGCCGCCGCCGATCGCGTAACCCTGCACGCGCGCGATCACCGGCTTGGGCACGTCGCGGATCGCCGCGTGCAACTCCTCCATCGGCAGGCCGATGGTGCCGCGGCCGTCGTAGTTGCCGTCGTGCGCGGACTGGTCACCGCCGGTGCAGAACGCGCGGTCGCCGGCGCCGGCCAGCACGATGGCGCCGATGCTCTTGTCGTAGCCGGCCTTGTACAAGGCCTTGATCAGCTCGTCGCACGTGGTGCCGCGGAAGGCATTCATCTTGTCCGGGCGGTTGATGGTGATCCACGCGACGCCGTTGCGCACGTCGTACAGCAGGTCTTCGAAGGACATGGACTTTCTTTCCTTGGGTTGACGGTCTTCAGCCGGCCATCGTCAGGCCGCCCGAGACGCTGAGCACCTGGCCAGTGACAAACGCGGCGTCGTCGCTCGCGAAGAACGCGATCGCACCCGGTAGATCGTCGGGCCGGCCTATGCGGCCGAGCGGGATCGCGCGCACGAAGGCCTCGACCAGCTTCTCGGGGTTGCCGGCGCCGTGCTTGTAGTCTTCGAACAGCGCGGTCTCGGTCGGCCCGGGGCAGACCACGTTGACAGTGATGCCGTGACGCGCATGCTCGCGCGCCAGTGTCTTGGACAGGCCCACCAGCCCTGCCTTGCAGGCGGCATACACCGCCTCACCGGACGAGCCCACACGCGCCGCGTCGGAGGCGATGTTGACGATGCGTCCGGCGCGTCTCGCCACCATGCCCGGCAGCACCGCGTGGTGCATGTGCAGCGCGCCGGTGAGGTTGATCGCGATCAGCCTGTCCCACTGCGCCGGATCGGTCTTGGTGAACGGGCGAAACACGTCCCAGCCGGCGTTGTTGACGAGCACCGCCGGCGGACCCAGCGCCGCGTCGGCCGCCGCCACGGCGGCGTCGACGCTGGTGCGTTCGGTGATGTCGCAAGCGAAGGCCTGCGCCCGTCCGCCTGCACTGCCGATCGCATCGGCCACGGCCCGGGCCGATGCCAGGTCGATGTCGAACACCGCGACGCGCGCGCCCTCGGCGGCAAAGCGGCGGCAGGTGGCGCCGCCGATGCCGCCGCCCCCACCGGTGACGATCACCGTCCTGCCTTCGAAACGGGTCATGCAGCGCCTACTTGGTGCTCTTGGCGAACTCGGCCGACTGCTCCTTGACGACCGCGTCGACCACGTCGCCATAGGCCGAGATCCAGTCGGATTGCGGCACCCACTTGGCGCCGTCCCACATGTCGATGCGGGTCTTGCCGCCACCGCCGTGGTCCTTGGCCGTGACGGTAACGGGCGCGATCAGCCCGTTGGCGTCGAAGTTCTTCAGGCTCTCCAACCCCGCCTTGATCTTGGCCGGCGTCAACGGCCAGCCGCCCTGCTTGATCGCCAGGCGCGTGCCCTCGAACATCACCGAATACATCGCCAGCCCGGTGTTGTAGTAGACGTCGTCCATGGTCTTGACGTCGCCGTTGCCCTTGCCCTTGCCGTACAGGTCGGCAGCGATCTGCTTCATCACCGGGTGGTCCTTGCCGCCGACGACGTTGGTGCCGCGCTTGATGCCCTTGGCCTCGGCAGCGCCGATGTTGGCGATGTCGACCTCGTTGAACCAGTTGACGACGATCAACTTGTCCATCGGCACGCCGTTGCGCTTCATCTCCTTGGCGGCGACAACGTGCATTGCCGACAGGTTCCAGCTGATCACCCAGTCGGGGTTGCTGCGGCGGATCGTCGTCCACACGGCGGCCTGGTCCTTGCCAGGCAGCGGGTTCGGGAACAGCTGCAGCTCGAAGCCTTCCTTCGCGGCGAGCGTCTTCAGCACGGGGATCGGCTCCTGCCCGAATGCATAGTCGGGATAGATGAACCCGATCTTCACGCCCTTCAGGCTGCCCTTGCTCTGGTTCTTGATGTACTGCACGTCGTTGGCCACCTGGCCCCAGTAGGTCGGCCCGATCGGGAAGATCCACTTGAACACATCGCCGTCGATCGCGTCGCCGCGGCCGACAAAACTCTGCAGCATGATGTTGCCGTCGGCCATCGCGCGCGGCAGCACCGCGCGCGACACCGGCGTCGACAGGAAGTCGAACATCATCACGCCCTCGCGCTTCAGCTTCTCGTAGCACTCGATGCCGCGCTGCGGCTCGTTGCCGTGGTCCTGCGCCACGATCTCGATCGGGTGGCCCTCGATGCCGCCCTTGGCGTTGAGCACGTCGGCATAGTCCTTGGCCGCCTGCACGATCTGCGGCGTGACGAAGGTGTAGGCCTTGGACAGGTCGTAGCACAGGCCGTACTTGATCGGCTGCGCCTGCACGGCGCCGGCGGCCAGCAGCGCCAGGCCGGCCAGGGTTGTCAGCAAGCGGGATTCCATCGGTCGTCTCCTTCTATGGGTCTGTGGGGTGAATCGATCATGCCATTTGGCGCCCATTGCCGGCGCAAACCAAGTGGACGCCGGCGCGGGGTCACGTCAACCAGCGCTTGCGGCGCCGGTAGTGCTTGATGTCGTTGAAGTCGCGGCCCTCGCGGCCGCCCAGGTAGAACTCCTGGATGTCCGGGTTCTTCTTCATCGCCTCGGCGCTGTCGTGCATCACGATGCGGCCGCCTTCAATCAGGTAGCCGTGCGACACCACCTCGAGCGCCGCCACTGCGTTCTGCTCGACCAGCAGCACCGACAGGCCTTCGTCCTTGTTGATGCGGCGCACGATGTCGAAGATCTCGGCCACCAGAAAAGGCGCCAGCCCCAGGCTCGGTTCGTCAAGCATCAGCAGCTTGGGCTGCGTCATCAACGCGCGGCCGATCGCCAGCATCTGCTGCTCGCCCCCCGACAGGTAGCCGGCCTGCGCGCTGCGCCGCTCGTGCAGCCGCGGAAAGTAGCCGTACACGCGGTCGCGATGGCGCTGCATGTCGGCGCGGCCGCCACGCACCGCCGAGGCGGCAATCAGGTTCTCGTCGGGCGTCAGGTGCTCGAACACACGCCGCCCTTCGAGCACCTGCACGATGCCGAGTTGCACGCGTGCCTGCGGCGACAGCCGATCGATGGCGCGGCCCTGAAACTGCACCTCGCCGCGCGTGACTTCGCCGCGCTCGGCCCGCAGCAGCCCGCTGATCGCCTTGAGCAGCGTGCTCTTGCCAGCGCCGTTGGCGCCCAGCAGCGCCACCATGCCGCCCGGCTGCACCTCGATCGACGCGCCCTTGATGGCCAGCGCGATGTGGTCGTAGATCACCTCGATGTTGTTCAGCGACAGCAGCGGCATCGGTGCAGCAGTCATCTGGAAGGCTCCTGCACCAGGCACTCGCCGAGCGGCCGACGCAAAACCGCAGGTCG
>Ga0075356_1000181_pt1 | contig 11583 bp, 7 predicted proteins | sample WestPond_Cattail_FD_120073 | JGI IMG/M metagenome (GOLD analysis project Ga0075356, IMG submission 120073) | Natural and restored wetland microbial communities from the San Francisco Bay, California, USA, that impact long-term carbon... | ecosystem: Environmental > Terrestrial > Soil > Wetlands ... | reverse complement strand
TACTGGTGCACCGCCGACGTCGGCTGGATCACCGGCCATACCTATGTCGCCTACGGTCCGCTGGCGCTGGGGATGACCGAAGTCATCTTCGAGGGCATTCCCACCTTCCCGCACGCGGGGCGTTTCTGGGAGACCGTGGCCAAACACAAGGTCACCACCTTCTACACCGCACCGACGGCGATCCGCAGCCTGATCAAGCTCGGTTCCGAACTGCCGGCGCAATACGACCTCTCCTCGCTGCGCCTGCTGGGCACGGTGGGCGAGCCGATCAACCCGGAGGCCTGGATGTGGTATCACCAGATCATCGGCGGCGGCCGCTGCCCCATCGTCGATACCTGGTGGCAGACCGAAACCGGCTGCAACATGATCTCTCCGCTGCCCGGCGCGGTGCCGACCAAGCCCGGCTCCTGCACCCTGCCGCTGCCCGGCATCATGGCCGCGATCACCGACGAACACGGCCATCCGGTGGAAAAGGGGCAGGGCGGCTATCTGGTGATCCAGCGCCCCTTCCCCTCGCAGTTGCGCACCTTGTGGGGCGACCCCGACCGTTTCCGTAAAACCTATTTCCCCGAGGAACTGGGTGGCAGGATGTATCTCGCGGGAGATTCAGCCCACCGGGATATGGACGGCTATTTCTGGATCATGGGCCGCATCGACGACGTGCTGAACGTATCCGGTCATCGTCTGGGTACGATGGAAATCGAATCCGCGCTGGTGTCCAACCCGCGCGTGGCCGAAGCCGCCGTGGTAGGCCGCCCGCACGAGATCAAGGGCGAAGCGGTCGTGGCCTACGTGGTGCTGAAAGGCATCCGTCCCAGCGACGACGAGGAAGCCCGCGCCATCGCCAACGAACTGCGCAACTGGGTAGGCAAGGAAATCGGTCCCATCGCCAAGCCCGACGAAATCCGCTTCGGCGACAACCTGCCAAAAACGCGTTCCGGCAAGATCATGCGGCGTCTGCTGCGAACGATCGCCAAGGGCGAGGAAATCACCCAGGACGTCTCCACCCTGGAGAATCCGGCCATCCTCGATCAACTGAAGGAAGCCGTGAAGTAAACCGAACAAGCCGGGTGCATGGGAGACGGGGACGATTGAGGACGCGTCCTTGATTCCGCACACATGCGCCCCAGGCTGAAATCAACAGAAGCTAATTCTTAAACCGCGAAAGGAAATCATGTCTCACTATCATGCCGTTGTCTGGCTCGACCACAACGAAGCCCGTGTCATGCACATCAGCCCGGATGACGTTGAAAAATCAGTCGTGAATCCAGCCACGCCGCACCGCAATCTCCACCGCAAGCGGGGGTCCGTCAGCGGCAGCCGCCAGCCCGAGGATCAGCATTACTACCATGAGGTGGTGGAGGCGCTGGGCGCCGCCGCCGAGGTCCTGATCGTCGGCCCCGGGCAGGCCAAGCTCGAACTGATCAAGCACATTCATTCACATGACCACGAAATCGTGAAAAAAGTGGTGGGGGTGGAGTCCGTGGATCACCCGAGCGATGCCCAGCTTGTCTCATTTGCCCGTAAGTATTTCGTGGCCAAGGACAGGATGCTCAGTCAGTAAATATTTCTGGCGTTGTGCCCAGAAGGTTTCATCGTCCAGTGCGTCGCCATCAGTTGCTGGAATCCGTTGCGGGTTCTGCAGTATGATGGCGCCTGCTTTTGAGGTGTGTTTTTGTAAGCCATTGAAATATAGCAACAAAAAGTTTTCTGGATTTTCAAAACGGCTCTAAAGTCTGCCGAAATCTCGTCGTTACTGTTGATATCCTGTAAAGGGCAAACCCGTCGCGAGGCGGGGACGCAAAGCTTCCGGTCTTGAAAAAGACAGCGGGGCTGCCAAAGACGCCATGCCATGGTGGTTTGTCACGCGCCCTGATTCAGGCAGTTTATTTGCAATCAGGAGCCGCCATGCATCACCAATGCCCATTCCCTGTCCAGCTTTCCGACAATCGCCGCTGTTATCGCGCCGGCAGTGCGCCAGGATATTCGTTAAGTCTTTTGCTTGTCTCCTTACTGGCTGGTTATGCTGGATTAAGCGATGCGGCACCCTCGCAGGATCAAGGTAAAAAGCCTCCCGTAGCGGTCGAAAAGGCGCCGGCTTACGCTGGCTGGGCGCGCGGCCGGTTGCTGGTCGCGCCGCGTGCGGGCCTGCCTGCGGGCCGGTTCGAACTTGCGTTGAAATCCGCAAACGGGCATTCGAAGGGTTATCTCAAGCAGTTGAATACGCACATAATTGAGCTGCCCGCGGGCGCGGATGAAGTCGCCGTGATGCGCGAATTGCGCAAGAACCGGGCATTGAAGTATGTCGAACTCGACATGGCGGTGACGGCTGCGGCGACAGTGTCCGATCCTTCGTATGGCAGCAGTTGGGAACTGCCGAAAATCCAGGCGCCTAGCGCCTGGGATAGCGCCAATGGCAGCGGTGTGACCATTGCCGTGCTGGACACCGGCATCGACAGCACCCACCCTGACCTGGCCCCCAACCTGGTGCCCGGCTGGAACGTGTACGACAACAATGCCGACACCACCGATGTCAATGGCCACGGCACCTGGGTGGCCGGCGTCGCGGCGATGGTGGCGAACAATGCCAAGGGCAGCGCGGGGGTGGCCTGGGGCGCCAAGATCATGCCGGTGCGCATTGCCGACGCCAACGCCTATGCCTACTGGAGCACGGTCGCACAGGGGATCTACTGGGCAGCCGATCACGGTGCCAAGGTGGTGAATATCAGCTACAACGGCGTTTCGGGCAGTTCGACCGTGCAGTCGGCCGCGCAATACCTGCGCAGCAAGGGCGGCGTGGTGGTGGTGGCCGCGGGCAACAGTGGCGGGCTGGAGAGCATTGCGGCCAACGATGCGCTGTTGAGCGTGGCCGCGACTGACCAGAACGATGCGCGTGCCAGCTTCTCCAGTTACGGCGCCTATGTCGATCTGGCAGCGCCGGGGGTGAGTGTCTACACCACCACCGTGGGGGGGGGCTACGCCAATGCCTCCGGCACTTCGTTTGCCAGCCCGGTGGTTGCCGCAACGGCGGCGCTGATGCTGTCCGCCAACAGCAAGCTCACCCCCGTCGATGTCGACAGTATTCTGAAAGCGACGGCCCTCGATCTCGGTACGGCGGGATTCGACCAGTATTACGGGGCGGGCCGTGTCGACGCCGCCAAAGCAGTGGCGGGGGCCAAGACCACAGTGGTCGCGGACACCCAGGCTCCGGCTGTCAGCATTGCTTCGCCCACCGGCGGGCGCGTATCCGGCGTGGTTCCGGTCGATATCAATTCTTCCGACAACGTCGGCGTGACGCGCGCCGATTTTTACGTCAACGGCCAGTTGGTCGCCAGCGACAGCCTGTCGCCCTTTGCCTTCGCATGGGATACAACCGGCAAGGTGGACGGCAGTTACACCCTCAGCGTGCAGGCCTTCGATGCGGCGGGCAACCGCGGTACGTCCCCCTCGGTTGCGGTTACCGTCGGCAACGACAGTTCCGCGCCCACGATTGGCAGCTTCAACCTGACCGGCGGCATGATGGTCTCCGCCAGTCAGGCCATCAATGTCAGCGCTACCGACAACCAGAGCGTCGCCAAGATCTCGCTGATGATCGACGGCAAGGAAGTGGCGGTCGCCTACGGCGGTTCGCTCAGCTACAACTGGAACACGCGCAAACTGGCGAGGGGCGCGCATACCGTCGCCGTGCGCGTCACCGACAACTCGGGCAACGTCACCAGCAAGACCGTTACGGTTTACAAGTAAGAAACCATCCTTTGCTCTGCAGAAGCAAGCGCCCTTCGGGGCGCTTTTTTTGTCGAATTTTTTTACACCTGGAATCTTTAACCCAATGTTAAGGACAGAAAATTGGAAAATATTTCATCTAAAAACAAAGGGAAAATGAGCTTTTCTGAATGACTTAATTAAATTGGAATAAATATTGCTATTTATTAGTGAGTGCAACCAATTCATGATTTGTCCTGGAGTTAAGAAAATGAAGAAAATAAGCTTATCCATATTTCTTGCGAGCGCGCTTTCCGTCACCCATGCATGGGCAGTTCCTGTTCTGCAGGTGGGGGCACCTGCTGGAGCAGGAGACAGTGGAACCTACGCTGACTATCAAGGCAGCACCACCAGCCCTACTGAAAATGATACTGCCATTACTTCCGGCGGCACCTTGTATGTCTCGGGGCTTTATCAGCAAGATGATGTGTATAAGCTGGGGGGCCAATATACAAATGGATCAGTGACAGGACTGGACTGGGGCGATCTCTCTTGTGGAAATGGCGCTAATGCCCCTGCTTGTCCAAATGCGTTCAATGACAAGGGTGCAATCCTGGTGGTCAGCTTGCCAGAAACAAAGTTGGCCAGTGCATTCTCAATTCTTCAAGTTGGAGGCATCTCGGCTTTCTTAAGTGATGCCAGCGAAAGCTACTTTCCCAACAATCATGCCCCAACAAATGACCCTACCTCGGGTTACCTGTTTTTTGACATTGGGGATTTTTCAGAATCTGTGAATGTTACTAATTTTTCGAATGAAGCCGATGTGTCCACTCAGCTCGGTGAGATCAAGACGCTTCTGTTGAGTGGATTCGATAATGCTGGCTTGGCCCTGCCTTGGGCGCATTTCGATGTAATGGCGCTCGAAACTAGTTGCGATAAAGATCAAGGGAAATGCACGACTAATGTAGTCAGTCCCGTCATTCAGAATAACCCCGGATCACACGATGTGACGTGGAAACCGGGCGACGATGGCGGTGGTGGGGGTGGTGGCAGCATTCCTGAACCAGCCAGCCTGTTGTTAATGGGTGCTGGGCTGATGAGTCTGGGCTTGGCGCGTCGCCGCAAGACGTCCTGATTTCTCGAAATCCCACAAAAAGCGCCGGTTTTCCGGCGTTTTTTTATGCCTGCTTCAGTGCGGCGACGGTGGTCACCAGTTCCAGCACCAGGCTGTGCAGCCGCCCCGGCGATTTCAGCGCGCCGGTTTCCGCGTCGAAGGCCGTGTCGGCATGTGGCAGTGCGAACTGGCCGGGCAGTACCAGCACCCCGAGCGTATTCAGGATCTGCCGCAGGTGCGGCAGCATGCGCATTCCGCCCAGCGCGCCGGGTGAGGCGCTCATGATGGCGGCAACCTTGTTCTGATAGGGTACCAGTCCGGACTCACCCTGCCATTCGCGCGACACCCAGTCGAGGGCGTTCTTCAGCAGCGGCGGAATCGAGCTGTTGTATTCCGGGCTTGCGATCAGCAGGGCGTCGTGCGCCTTGAACAGGGCCTTCAGGCGCAAGGCGCTGTCGGGCACCCCTTCCTTGTCCTCGAGGTCGCCGTTGTAAAGCGGCAGCGGGTAGTCCGCCAGATCGATCAGGGTGACGTCGCCGCCCGCGGCGCGGGTGGCGTCCACCGCTGCCTGTATGATTTTGCGGTTCCAGGAATCGCGGCGAATGCTGCCGGAAAAAGCGAGAATCTTGGGCATGGAATCTTCCCGAATCAGAAACGACAGATTGTATCGGCGGTAATGACGGTGGGCGTGGTTTCCGGCGAGCAAACCCGGCACAATTCGATGCGTTCGTTCAAGTGTCCCGATTTTGCTGCTGCCCCGCATGGAGAGGCTCGATGTCCACTGAAAAAACGCCGATGGAAAAAATGCGGCTCGACAAATGGCTGTGGGCGGCGCGCTTCTTCAAGACCCGCAGCCTCGCCACCCAGGCCATCGACAACGGCCGCGTCAAGCTGAACGGCGACCGCGTCAAGCCGGCGCGCGAAGTCAAAGCGGGCGACCGGCTGGAACTCCATATCGGCGACTTCGACTGGACGCTGACGGTGCGCGGGCTGGCCATGCAGCGCGGTCCGGCGCCGCTGGCCCAGGCACTGTACGAAGAAGACCCGGTCAGCCACGCGCGTCGTCAGCAGCAGGTCAGCGACCGCAAGCTGGCGGACAATCCGGCGGCGGCGATCAGGGGCCGCCCGACCAAGCGCGACCGCCGGCAGATTCATCGCTTCACCGGCGAATGAGATACGAGAATTTACCGTTGCAATCCCGCCGCAAGACGCGGCCAAGCGCATAGAATCCATGGGATTCGAGAATCCCGCTTTTATGACCGTTTTCCCTGCGTTTTCGTCGCTTCCACGTCGGGCCCTGCGCTGGCTGGCGGTACTGGCCGCGCTGGGTGCGCTGGTCTTCGCGACGGCGGCGGCATTGATGTTCTTCTGGGTGTTGCCCAACATCGCCGATCACCGTGACATCGTGGCGAATCTGATGTCGCGTGGGTTGGGTCAGCGGGTGACGCTCGATGCGGTGTCCGGGGTGTGGCAGCAGGCGCGCCCCGAATTCCGCCTGCAAGGCGTGCACCTGTATGACCAGCAGGGGCGGCCGGCCTTGTATCTGCCTGAACTCAAGGCTGCATTTGCCTGGCGCTCGCTGCTGTTTCTGGAACCGCGATTCAGTCACATCGAACTGCAGGGATTGTCGACCGAGGTGCAGCGTGCGCGTGACGGCCATTTTTACGTCGGCGGCATTCCGGTCAACCCGGCAGCACCTGACAGCGGCTTTACCAACTGGCTGCTGCGGCAGGGCGAAGTGCATGTGGGCAAGGCCACCCTCACCTGGCTGGACGAAGTGCGCCATGCATCGCCACTGGTACTGACCGCGGTCGACTTCAAGCTGACCAATGTATTCCACACCCATCGCATGCAATTGAGCGCTTTTGCGCCGGCCAGCCTGCTGGCGCGGCCGCTGACGATCGATGCGCAATTCAACGCCCGCAATGTGGACAATACCAAGACCTGGAACGGCACGGTCAAAACCAATGTGGCAGGGGTGTCGTTTCCGCAACTGGCCACCTGGCTGGAGTTGCCCTTCCAACCCCGGCAGGGGGCGGGGGCGCTGCATTTGCGCTTCGATGTGGTGCGGGGTGCGCTGACACGGGTGGCTGCGGCGTTTGATCTGCGATCGATCGAAACTACGCTGGGCGATAATCTGCCCGCATTGCAGCTGGCACAAGTGCGTGGCCAGGCCATGTGGCAGCGGGGTGAGGATGGTCTGCGCGTGGCATTCGAGAATTTGCAGGTGGCACTGCCCGGCACGCCCCTGGGCGCGCCATTCAACATGGGACTGGCGTGGAATGCCGCATCGCACGAAATCACCGCACAGACGTTCAGCCTGGGCGGTTGGGAATCCCTGTTGCCGAGTCTGCCGATGGACGCTGCGTTGCGCGCACGTCTGCAGGCCTTGAAACCGCAGGGACGCCTCGACTCATTGCGTTTTAAATGGAGCGGAGCGCAGCCCGGGCTCGACAACTTCAGCATCACCGCCCGCTTTACCGGTCTGGGGGCGGCAGCCGTCGATGAAGGTCCCGGCCTGGCCAATTTCTCTGGCCGTATCGAAGGCGATGCACGCGCAGGCGTGTTCGAAATCGACTCGAAGCAACTGGAAATGAATCTGCCCAGCCTGTTCCGGGAGCCGCTTATCGTGCTCGACGATCTGGTTGCGCACGGCCGCTGGCAAAAGACCCCCCGTGGTCGTCTGGTTATCCTGGACGACGCGGTTTTTTCCAATCAGGATGCGGCGGGCTCGGCCAAGGGACGGTATGAACTGATCCCGGGCCATCCCGGAATAATCGATCTGAGCGCGAAACTGACCCGGGCCGATGGCAAGGCGGTGTATCGCTATCTGCCGAAAAGCATTGGCGACCGAACGGTCGACTGGGCCAGGCAGAGTGTCGTGGCCGGCTATTCAGACGATGTGGAACTGATCCTGCGGGGCGATCTGACGCAGTTCCCGTTCGTGCAGGGCGGCGGATCGTTTAGCGTCGACGCGCAGATCAAGGACGGCGTGATCGACTATGTGACGGGATGGCCGCGCATCGAGGGCATCCAGGCACGCATGCTGTTCAAAGGCAAGTCAATGGAGGTGACGTCGAATCAGGCACGGATTTACGAGGTGGGCTTGTCGTCCGTCAGCGCGGTCATCCCGGACCTGCAGCATCACGAGGAACAGTTGCATGTCCAGGGCGAAGCCAATGGTCCCATCCAGGACTTCATTCGCTTTGCCAACTTCAGCCCGGTGGGCGAGCGCCTGCGGGGGGTCACCGACACGCTGAATGGGAGTGGCGCGATGCGGCTCGCCCTGAAAATGCACATTCCGCTGCAGCATCCCGATAACGCTGCTGTCGCGGGTCGGCTGTCGTTTCAGGGGGATACCCTGTTTCCGGCCGGCCGGCCGCGGCTTGAGCAGGTGCGTGGCGACATCGATTTCACCCATGACGGCCTGGGGGCAAAAAACATCACCGCACAATTTCTGGGAGGCCCCTTGCGGATCGATGCCTCCACCCGCGATGGCCAGGTCCAGATTCTTGCGCAGGGACGCGCCACGGCGGCAGGCATCACGCCCTGGCTCGGGGCAAAGTGGGGAAATCGGCTGTGGGGCCAGACATCATGGCAGGGGCAAATTGACATGGAGGCTGCGGGCGAGCGCGTCCGCATCGTTTCCGACCTGGTTGGCCTCGGCGCCACCCTGCCGGCGCCGCTGGCCAAGCCGGCTGCCCAGTCGTTGCCGCTTCTGGTAAGCAGCCAGCCTCAGGGCGATGGCCAGTTGCACGAAGTGCGATTGGGCAAAGCCTTCGGTGCGGTGTGGCGTGATGCGGCGGGAGGACGCTTCGATCGAGGCGAGATTCGTTTCGGCGGCCAGGCGGTAATGCCCGGTGAAGCAGGCTTGCGTCTGGCCGGCAGTGGGCGCAACCTGGATTTCTCGGGCTGGTTGGCGATGTTGCCCGGGGACGATGGCAATGACACGCTGTCCCTGTCGTCGATCGAGCTCGGCTTCGACGTGTTTGACCTGATGGGACGGCGTTACCAGGATATTCGTGTGCAGGGGCGCATCCGCAATGGCCTGTTCCGTGCCCAGGTGAATGGTCGCGAGGTGAACGGCGTGCTGACCTATCGTCCGGCTGGCAATCAGCCGGCCCGGGTATCGGCGCAATTCAAGCAATTCACCATTCCGGACAGGGTAACCGTAATCGGTGCGGCAGATGGCAGCAGCTTGAATGCATCGGATTTCCCGATGCTGGATGTGACGGTTGAGGACTTCCACCTGCAAGAGACACCCCTGGGAAGGCTCGAGGCGGTGGCGCATAGCTCGCCGCAAGGGATCGTGATCGACAGCCTGCAACTGACGCACGCCGACAGCGTGTTCCGCATGAATGGCCTGTGGCGCGCCAGCGGACTGAGCGAAACCCGTGCGGACCTGAGCCTGAGCGTGAACGATGCAGGCAAGTTTCTGGCCCGCTTCGGTTTTCCCGACACCCTCAAACGTGGCAGCGCAGTCATTCAGGGCAACGCCACCTGGGAAGGAACCCCTGCCGATTTCTCGTTTCGTACGCTGGCAGGGCAGCTCGATTTCAAGGCGCGGGACGGACAGTTTCTCAAGGTCGAGCCGGGTGTCGGCAAGCTGCTGGGCGTGTTGAGCCTGCAATCGCTGCCCCGCCGGCTGAGTTTCGATTTCCGTGATATCTTCAACGATGGCTATGCCTTCGACGATATCAGCACCACTCTGCGCATTGCGCGCGGTGTGGTTTACAGCGATGACTTCAAGATGCGCGGACCGTCAGCCAAGGTCAACATGTCCGGACTGGCCAACCTGAATCAGGAAACCGTACAGTTGCGGGTGAAGGTCATCCCGAAATTGTCCGAAGGCGTGGCCGTGGCCGGGGCGCTGATCGCCGGGCCGCTGGCAGGCGTGGGTGCGCTGGCCGCGCAAAAACTGCTGCGTGACCCGATCGAAGAAGCCATCAGCCAGGAATACATGGTGACCGGTCCGTGGTTGTCACCCGATGTCAAACGATTGTCCAAGCCCAAGGCTGAAGCCCAGGCAACCGAACCGTAGAGTGTGGAACTATTCATGACGACGAAAAAAATCGCTAAATCGAGCATGGCGCGCCCCAAAGGCGCACAGGTCAAAAAGCCGGTTGCGCAGGCAGGTACCGTCCGCGTGGCGGCGATCCAGATGGCCTCTGGCCCCAACGTCTCGGCCAATCTGGCCGAAGCCGAGCGGCTCATCGAACTGGCAGCCGACGCGGGTGCGCGCATGGTCGTACTGCCGGAGTTTTTCTGCATCATGGGGATGAAGGATGCCGACGTGCTGAAGGCGCGCGAGGCAGAAGGCCACGGCCCGATCCAGGCGTTCCTGGCGCGCATGGCGAAGAAACATCACGTCTGGCTGATCGGCGGGTCGGTGCCGCTGGAAGCCAGTGTGGCCAACAAGGTGCGCAACAGCTGCCTGGTGTATGACGAACGCGGCAAGCAGGTGGCGCGCTACGACAAGATTCATCTGTTCGGCCTCGACCTCGGCAACGAACGCTATCAGGAAGCCAAGCTGATGGAGCCGGGTGACAAGGTCGTCGTCGTCAACAGCCCGTTCGGTCGCATCGGGCTTTCGATCTGCTACGACCTGCGTTTCCCCGAACTGTATCGCGCCATGCCCGACGTCGACATCATTGTGGTGCCGTCGGCCTTTACCGCCACCACCGGCCGCGCGCATTTCGAAACCCTGATCCGCGCGCGAGCGATCGAGAACCTCGCCTACGTGATCGCCCCGGCGCAGGGCGGCTACCATCTGTCGGGCCGCGAAACCCACGGCGACAGCATGATCGTCGACCCCTGGGGCGTGGTGCTCGACCGCCTGCCGCGCGGCTCCGGCGTCGTCATTGCCAATATCAACCCGGCCTACCAGGCCAGCCTGCGCAAGAGCCTGCCCGCACTTCAGCACCGCTTCATCCAGTGCCAGCAGATCGAGGTCGAGGTGATCGAGCGGCGTGCGGTGGCCAAGCGCGAGCCTGCCGCCAGGTAATTCAGCACCAGAAAAACTCAGGACATCGCCATGAACCCCACCGACGCCTTCGTTCCGATTCAAACTGCCGAGCAGCTGTTCCATTCCGCCGAAGCCACGCTGCTGACGCCGAACGGACTCGACGCCGACAAACTCGCGCCGGTGTTCGGTCGGCTGCTGACGCACGACGTCGACTACGCCGACCTGTATTTCCAGTATTCGCGTTCCGAAGGCTGGAGTCTGGAAGAAGGCCAGGTCAAATCGGGCAGCTTCAACATCGACCAGGGCGTCGGCGTGCGCGCGATCTCGGGCGAGAAAACTGCGTTCGCCTATTCCGACGACATCAGCCTCGATGCGCTCGGCGCCGCCGCCGACGCCACCCGCGCCATCGCGCGTGCCGGACAGAATCGCAGCTTCGGCATGGTGCAGCGCGGCGAAGGCCGCCAGCTATACAACGCGGTCGATCCGCTGGTCTCGCTGGCCGACGCCGATAAGGTCGCCCTGCTGGAGCGGCTGGAGAAAAAGGCCCGCGCCATGGACCCGCGCGTGATCCAGGTGATGGCAAGCCTCGCCTCCGAATACGAAGTGATTTTCATCGCCCGCTCCGACGGCCACCTGGCGGCCGACGTGCGTCCGCTGGTGCGGCTGTCGCTGCAGGTCATCGCCGAGCAGGACGGCCGCCGCGAGCAGGGCTCCGGCGGCGGCGGCGGCCGCTTCGACTACAGCTACTTCACCGACGACATCCTGGAAAAATACGCCCGCCAGGCGGTGCATCAGGCCATGG
>Ga0075356_1000179_pt1 | contig 11592 bp, 12 predicted proteins | sample WestPond_Cattail_FD_120073 | JGI IMG/M metagenome (GOLD analysis project Ga0075356, IMG submission 120073) | Natural and restored wetland microbial communities from the San Francisco Bay, California, USA, that impact long-term carbon... | ecosystem: Environmental > Terrestrial > Soil > Wetlands ... | reverse complement strand
GGGAAGAGCGGGATGCCGAAGAGCAGGTTGAGGCCGAGCGCGGCGCCGACCACCTCGGCGATGTCGGTCGCCATCGCCACCACCTCGGCCTGCAGCCAGAGACCGACCGAGGTGCGACGGGAGAAGGTCTCGCGGCAGAGCTCGGCGAGGTTGGGGCCGGTCGCGATCCCCAGCTTCGCCGACTGGGTCTGGACGACCATCGCGATCAGGTTGGCGGCGAGGATGACCCAGAGCAGCAGGTAGCCGAACTTGGCGCCGCCGGCGATGTTGGTGGCGAAGTTGCCGGGGTCGATGTAGGCGACGGCGGCGACGAAGGAGGGGCCGAGGAAGGGCCAGAGGCGAGAGAGCCCGCGGGCCTGGCCGTCCAGCGAGCGGCGAGCGGCCCTGGCAACCGCCGCCTCACCGGGGAGCACGTCCTCGACCACAGCCCCGACATCGGCCGTCGCCGGCTGCACGGTTGACCCCCTTTTAGCGTGGTCAACTGTGCAGTCAGCGGCTTCGGCGGCCGGGGAATCAGGCTTTGGGGTCGGACTCACCGGCGTCCCCCATCTTCGACCGGCGGGCGCAGGTCGGGGCCGGGGATCGGCGTTCCATGGGGGTCGTGGCTGGGTTCGCCGAGCTTGGCGGCGATCAGCAGCTCCAGCTCCTCGGAGATGTAGTGCTCGAGCACCTCGGCCTCCTCGTGGACGCGGTCCTCGGGCATCCCCAGGGCCTCGGAGAGGTAGGCCTCGATCAGGCGGTGGTGGCGGATCACCTCGAGCGCGACCTTCTCCCCGGCGGGGGTCAGGGTGACGCCCTTGTAGGGGCGGTACCCGACCAGACCGAGATCGCCGAGCTTCTTCAGCATCGAGGTCGCCGTCGCCGGGGCGACACCGAGCCGGGCGGCCACCTCGCCATTCAGGACCGGGCCCTGTCGTTGCCGCGAGAGCGCGTAGATCGCCTTCGCGTAGTCCTCTATGGCCTCGGAAGATTTAGGCACGTCGAAAGAGTTTAGACATGTCTAAAACTCGCCTCGATCCCGCGGTGTCGCACTTCCTTCCGCTTAGCGGTGGAAATGGCGACCGCTTGCGAAAATCGGTCCCCGCCTTGGCTTCGATGTCGCCATTTCAGCCGTATTCCGGCGGAAAAGGCGACCGCTTTAGAATCGAGGGGTGAGTCGAACCGCGACAGTCGAGCTCGATGCGCAGTACCGGCAGCTGCGCGAGGAGTGCGGGGTGCTCGATCGGTCCGAGCGGGGCAAGCTTCTGCTCAGGGGGCCCGAGGCTGCGGAGTACCTGCAGGGACAGCTGACCAACGACATCGAGGGGCTTGCACCCGGTGAGGGTTGCTACGCGGCGCTGCTCGACCGCAAGGGCCACATACAGGCCGACATGCGCGTCCTTTGCCTTTCCGGTGCGCCTTTCCCCCATATATCAGGGGAAAAGCGCACCGGAACGGGGGAGGCGGCGATCTGGATCGACACGGAGGCCTCGGCGCTGGAGGCGACCCGTCGCCACCTCGAGATGTACAAGATCGGGCGTGACGTGTCGGTCGAGGACGTGAGCGCGGACCGGGCGCTGCTTTCTCTGATCGGGCCGCGCAGCGCCGAGATCGCCGGCGCGCCGCCGCTTCCCGAAAACGCCTGCGAGGCGCACGCCGTCGGCGGCATCGAGTGCATCGCCGTCGGCACCGCTTCCGGAATCGACCTGATCTGCGCCGCCGACGAAGCCGAGCGCTTGCGCGCAGTCCTCGGCGACGCAGGCGCCGTCGAGGTCGGTGCCGAGGCCGCCGAGATCTTGCGTATCGAGGCGGGGACACCGCGCTTCGGCGCCGAGATGGACTCCTCGACGATGCCCGCCGAGGCCGGCATCGTCGCGGCGGCCGTCGACTTCGAGAAGGGCTGCTACATCGGCCAGGAGACGGTCGCCCGGCTGCACTACAGGGGCAAGCCGAACCGCCGGCTGCGGGGACTGCGGCTGAGCGCCCCCGTGGCGATGGGCGTGTCTCTCACGCTCGGCGACAAGGAGGTCGGCAGGGTCGGCGGCAGCTGCGTCTCCCCCCTCCACGGCCCGATCGCGCTGGCGATCCTGCGCCGCGAGGCGGAGCCCGGCGCGGAGCTTGCCGTAGGTGAAGATGGCGTTACGGCTCGCGTCGTCGACTTGCCCTTCGGCTAGATTCCGCCTCGATGGGTCGTGGGAGAGGAAGACTGGCCGCGGGTTGCGCTCTCGTCGCGCTGGCGCTTGCGGCGGCCGGCTGCGGAACCGAAGAAACCGCCAACGACCCGCGCCCGCAGCCACCGACACACGTCAGCGTCACGGTCACCCCGCGGGCGATCGCCGTGCAGCCGCCGCGGATCGCGATCGGCCCCGAACCGACCCAGCAGATCCCCCAGAACCAGCACGCGGGGCAGCCGCCGATCCGCTCCAACGCCCCGGTCGTCATCGTCTTCGTCACCGCCAACCTGACCGACTTCGACTCGAAACTGGAAGTGCGTGGCCCCAAGGACGCGATCTCCGGCCCGCTGGTCGCCAACGGCAACGCATCGCTGCAGACGGAGCTGCCGACCGGCGTCTACCGGATCAGCGCCGCCGACATCCCGAGCGCCAGGCCGGTGCGCTTCGTGGTCGGCCCGTACCGCACCTCGTCGCGGAACGACGTGCTTCTGCCCTAATAGCGAGGTTCTCGGCGGCCCGGTCCGTCTGCCCAGCCCGTCACCATCGTTCGGGTGACGATCGTGCTCGCCATAGCCGTGCTCGCGCTCGCCGCCGCACTCGCCTACGCCATCGCCCGCTCGAGATCCGCCCAGTCCGAGCTCTCGGAGGAGCGCTTGGCCGAGTTCATGGCCAACGCCGGCGCCCAGATTCAGGCGCAGGCCGGCGAAGAGCTGCGCAAGACGACCGAGTACGTCCTCGAGCATGGCAAAGAACAGCGAGAGCGTGACCGTGAGGCGACGGAGGCGACCCTGCAGAAGCGAGAGGCCGAGTTCCGCCGCCTCACCGAGCCGATCGGCAAGAACCTCGAGCGGATCGAAAAAGAGGTCTCGACCCTGAGCCGCGACCGCAGCAAAGCGGACGTCGCGATGAAAACCCTGCTGGACGAGATGAAGGTCGGCCTCGGCGACCTCGGCACCCAGACCGGCACCCTGGTCAAGGCGCTGCGTCAGCCCCAGACCCGCGGCCAGTGGGGAGAGGTGCAGCTGAAGCGCTGCGTCGAGATCGCCGGCATGACCGAGCACGTCGACTTCGAGCTGCAGCAGACGATCAGCGACGGCGAGTCGATCCTGCGGCCCGACGCGGTGGTGATGCTGCCCGGCAACCGCCGCGTCGTGATCGACTCCAAGGTGCCGCTCGACGCCTACCTCGAGGTGCTCGAGGCCGAGGACGACCCCACCCGCAAGGGTGAGCTGATCCGCCACGCTCGCCAGGTGCGCGACCACATCACCAAACTCTCTTCGAAGCGCTACCAAGACCAGTTCGACAGCGGCGAGTCGCCCGACTTCGTCGTCTGCTTCATGCCCTCGGAGGCCGCCCTGCACGCCGCCTTCGAGGCCGAGCCCTCGCTTTACGACTACGCGCTCGAGCAGAAGATCCTGATCGCCACGCCGACCACGCTGGTCGGCCTACTGCGCACCGTGGAGCTCGGCTGGCGCCAGGAGCAGATCGCCGAGCAGGCGCAGGAGATCGCCTCCGCCTCGCGTGAGCTGCACAGCCGCATGGGCGCCTTCCTCGAACACTTCGCCAAGGCCGGGCGGCAGCTCAACTCAGCGACCAAATCCTTCGACGACGCGGTCGGCTCGCTGGAGAGCCGGATCATGCCGCAGCTACGCCGGATCGAGGAGATGGGCGCCGCCTCGGGCAAGGAGCTGGAGGAGCCGCACCGGGTCGACCGCGCCGTTCGGCCGGTCCTCGCCGACGAGCTGGAGGAGCTCGAGGAGAAGGCCAAGGCCGCCTGACCAAGCAGGTCAGGGACGCACTGAGCGCCGTGTGCTCCGCACACAAGCGAGGGAGGACGCGGGCATGGGCCGCGTCAGGCGGCCTTGTGGCCGCCGGGACCGAGACTTCCGTGCTCGATTAGGATTCGCCGCCCGTTCCCGAAAACCGCGGAGGACCCAGTTGGCCGTTGACACGAGCACAGTCGCGAAGTTGGACGTCGAGCCCGGAACCCTGCCCGAGACGATGGCGGCATGGGTGATCCGCGAGGAGCGCCAGGGCGAGCCCAACGACGCCTTCCAGCTAGAGCAGATCGAGGTTCCCGAGCCAGGGGCCTTCGAGGTGATTGTCCGCGTAATGGCGGCCGGAGTCAACTTCAACAACGTCTGGGCGGCGCTGGGCAAGCCGGTTTCGGTCTTCCCCTACGGCGACCACCCCGAGTACGGCCACCACATCGGCGGCTCCGACGCCTCGGGGATCGTCTGGAAGGTCGGCGAGGGCGTCACCCGCTGGAAGCCCGGCGACGAGGTCGTCGTCCACTGCAACCAGGCCTCCTACGAGGACGTCGAGGTGCATGGCCTCGACCCGCTGGCAGCGCCGAGCCAGAAGATCTGGGGTTACGAGACGACCTGGGGCTCCTTCGCCCAGTTCACCAAGGTGCAGGCGCAGCAGCTCCTCCCCCGCCCCCAGAACCTCTCCTGGGCCGACTCCTCCGCCTACGGGCTCACCTACTTCACCGCCTACCGGATGCTGATCGACCAGTGCAAGCTGCAGCCCGGCCACAACGTGCTGATCTGGGGCGCCGCCGGCGGCCTCGGCGTCTTCGCCGTACAGCTCTGCAAGGCGGCGGGCGCCAACGCGGTCGGCGTCGTCTCCTCCGACGAGAAGGGCGAGCTGGTCAAGCAGCTCGGCGCCGTCGACTACATCAACCGGGCCGAGTTCGGCGAGATGATGCGGACGCCCGAGAACCTCGTCGACAAGGCGGCCGACAAGGAGCGCTTCAAGGCCTCGCGGGGCTTCGCCAAGCGGGTCAAGGAGATCCTCGGCGACGCCCCCGACATCGTCTTCGAGCACGTCGGCCAGGCGACCTTCCCGACCTCGGTCTTCGTCGTCAAGCCGTTCGGCAAAGTCGTCATCTGCGGCGCCACCTCGGGCTTTCAGCTCGACTTCGACGTGCGCTACCTGTGGATGCGCCAGAAGCAGATCATCGGCTCGCACTTCGCCAACGCCTACGAGTGCATGAAGGCCAACCAGCTGATGGCCGAGGGCAAGGTCCGGCCGGTGATCTGGCAGACGATGGGATTCGACGGGGTCGCCGAGGCGCACCAGCTTCTGCACGAAAACAAGCACCTCGGCAAGATCGCGGTCCTGGTCGGAGCCGAGTCCGAGGAAGAGGGCAAGAACGAAGACGGCCCGGGCGCGATCCGGGCGGAGGTGGGAGCCTGATGAGCGAGGTATGCGTACTTGAGTGGCACATCGCCCCCTTCCGGGCGGACCGCTGGCTCGACCTATGGGAACCGGCGGCGCAGCGGATGCCTGCCTTCGGCGCCAAGAGCTGGTCGCTGACCCGCGCGGTCGACGACCCGCTCTCCTTCCGCCAGTCCTCGATCTGGGAGAGCCGCTCGGACTTCGAGCGCTACTGGTTCTCAGAGGAGATCGAGACCGCCCGCGCCGCGATCATCGACCTCTACGACCTGCCGCTGCTGCCTGCCTGGCACACCCTGCTCGCGGCCGAGTAGGGCCGAGACGCCATCAAGCGCGCTCCAGTGGGGCCATCGTCAGGCCTGCCGAGTCGAGCTGCTCCCAGTAATGCTCGGCCGGCTCGCGCGGGCCGGTCCAGACGATCGCCTGGCCGGCGCTGTGGATCGTGTCGGCGAGCTTGTGGCCCTGTTCCAAGCCGACCCCGGGCAGCACCCGGGCAAGCGTCTCGGCGACGTGGTCGAAAGTGTTGTGATCGTCGTTGCGGACGATCACCCGCCAGTCTCCACCCAGTCCCGAGCCCGGCCCGCCCACGCGTGGCCTCTCCACCGTCGTCGTTGACACCCCTGCATTATGCGGATATCTGGCGCACCGGGAGGATGTCTCGACCGGCTTCCACGCGGCCGTCCTTAAAGTGGACTTAACTACTCAAGATGTCTATGGCCTAGACTTTCCCCGAGCATTGCAAACCAGTCGGGAGGCTCAAACCCAATGCAACGGCGGCCAGTTTCGATCGACCAGCAACTCGCAAAAGCCCTGTCCAGCGAGTTGAGAGCGCAGGCCCTCAGCTTGATCTCAGAAGGAATCGCCAGCCCCAAATTGATCGCTGCCGAGCTCGACCTCGACCTTCGCAGCGTCGCCTACCACGTACGCGTGCTGAGAAGGCTCGGCTGCATCGAACTCGTCGACACCGAGAAACGGCGCGGTGCCGTCGAACACATCTACAAGGTGACCGAGCGGGCGCTTGGGAAGGAGTAGCGGGGCAAGAGCTTCTTGTCTTGTTGCGGGTTTGGGAGGACTGGCGGGTGCGCCCCTGCGGGAATTGACGTCGCCCGCGCCTATGGCGCGGAGCGCCGAGATGCAGTGCGCGGGCTACGCCCGCGCTGGAACCGGATTGCATTGCCGCCGCCTTCGGCGACATTCCCGCAGGGGCGCACCCGCCATCCCTCTCGAAGCGCGGGCAAGCTTCAACCCACGCCACGAAGCGCCTTCACGGCCCAAAGCTCTTCCAGGCTTCAGAAGCGGGGCTTCCGGTGCGAGTTATGCCACCCATGGGCGCATAACTCGCACCGGAAGGGATGTGGGCACCCTGTTTGGCCTTGAAGCTTCTTCAACCCTGGGCACTGGTGCCGCTTTTCGAAGCTTTCGGTCAACCGGGGCGTGTCGAGGGGAGCCTGGCCGCCCTTCTGGCGAATGTCGCCGAAGGCGGCGGCAATGCAATCCGGTTCCGCGCGGCCGCAGGCCGCGCTCCTCATCATGCCCACGCGCGAAGCGCGTGGGCATCAATTCGACAGAAGGGCGGCCAGGCTCCCCTCTACCACCCCACCGCAAGAAACCGGGCTACTAGAAAGGGCTCGGGACGCGAACGACTACGTCGTCGAAGCTTGCCTGGGCGCCCTTGGCCGGCTTGGCGGAGCCGACCGAGAAGCCCGATGCTTCGCCACTCAGTTCCCCGGCGCCTTCGTCGGTGACGTCGCTGACCAGCTTGCCGCCGACGTAGGCAAGGATGTGACAGTTGCCCTTTTCGGCGCCTTCGGTCACGTTGAAGGCGCGGAGGCGAAGCTTGTTGGCCCCGTCGATTCCTACGATCCCTTCGACGTTCTTCTCGATGTCGAGGTAGACGATGCTGCCGTCGCTGAGGATCTTGCGCAGCTGGGTCTTGCGTTGCTTCGGGTAGACGGCGAGCTGGTAGCGGGCGCCGCCACCGGAGCGCAGGTTGAGCGCCAGGTAGGTGGAGCCCTGCAGCGATGCCGGCGTCTTGCTGAGGAGGCTCGCGGTCGCAGCGATCTCCAGGTCGCGACCGATTATCGGCGTGCGGTAAGAGCACTCGGTGGTCTGCTTGCCGACGACGACGACAAGGGCGCGGCCCGAGCCACTGCGCCCGCAGCGCGCCCCCGACAGCTTGACGATCTGGGCCAGCTGGCCCTTGCTTTCCATCCCGTTGCGATAGATGCCGACCAGCGACGCCCCCGCGACGGAGGCGAAAGTCAGCGCTGCGGCAAGCAGAGCGCCGATCGCGGCTGTGCGTAGCGGTCTCACGATTCTGGCAGCCTAAACACAGGCAAGGGGGAAAGATGCGGCCCGGGGAGCGGTGAACGGCGTCTTTCGAGGCCCGCCAAATATCATTGGACGGGTGAGCGAGCACCGACTCCCCGAGCGCGACCGCCCCTGGGTGATGCGCACCTACGCCGGGCATTCCGATGCCCGGCGCTCCAACGAGCTCTACAAGGGCAACCTGGCCAAGGGCCAGACCGGGCTCTCGGTCGCCTTCGACCTGCCCACCCAGACCGGCTATGACCCGGATCACGTCCTCGCCCGCGGCGAGGTCGGCAAGGTCGGCGTCTCGGTCGCCCACAAGGGCGACATGCACCAGCTCCTCGACGGCATCCCGCTCGACGAGATGAACACCTCGATGACGATCAACGCGACCGCGGCCTGGCTGCTCGGCCTCTACGTCACCGTCGCCGAGGAGAACGGGGTCGAGCGCTCGGCGCTCAAAGGCACGACCCAGAACGACATCATCAAGGAGTACCTCTCGCGCGGCACCTACGCCTTCCCGCCCGAGCCCTCGATGCGGCTGATCGCCGACATGGTCGCCTTCACCGTCAACGAGGTGCCGAGCTGGAACCCGACCAACATCTGCAGCTACCACCTGCAGGAGGCCGGAGCGACGCCGGTGCAGGAGATCGCCTACGCCCTCTCGACCGGGATCGCCGTGCTCGACGAGGTGAAGGCGCGCGGCCAGGTCTCCGACGCCGACTTCCCCAAGGTCTTCGGCCGCATCTCCTTCTTCGTCAACGCCGGCATCCGCCTGATCGAGGAGATCGCCAAGCTGCGCGCGATGGGCCGGCTCTGGAACGAGATCGGCCGCGAGCGCTACGGGGTCACCGACGAGAAGATGCTGCGCTTCCGCTACGGCGTCCAGGTCAACAGCCTGGGCCTGACCGAGGCGCAGCCGGAGAACAACATCCAGCGGATCGTGCTCGAGGCGCTGGCGGTGACGCTGAGCCGCGACGCGCGCGCCCGGGCGATCCAGCTGCCCGCCTGGAACGAGGCGATGGGCCTGCCCCGCCCCTGGGACCAGCAGTGGAGCCTACGCATCCAGCAGGTGCTCGCCAACGAGACCGACCTGCTCGAGTACCCCGACCTCTTCGAGGGCTCGGTGGTGATGGAGGGCCTGGTCGAGGAGCTGATCGCGGGCGCCCGCGCCGAGATGGCGGTGGTCACCGAGCACGGCGGGGCCGTCGCCGCCGTCCCCTACATGAAGGCCCGCCTGGTCGAGTCCCACCGTGAGCGGGTGGCGCGGATCGAGTCCGGCGAGCAGAAGGTGATCGGCCAGAACAGCTTCACCGAGACCGAGGACTCCCCCCTTACGGCCGGTGCCGACGGCGGCATCCTCACTCCCGACCCCGAGGTCGAGCGCGAACGGGTCGAGGCGCTGGAGAGCTGGAAGGCGGAGCGGGACGATGGCGCGGTGCGGGAGGCGCTCGACGAGCTGGCCCGCGTTGCCGCCGACGACGGTCAGAACATCATGCCGGCGACGATCGCCGCCGCCAGGGCCGGGGCGACGACCGGCGAGTGGTCCGGGGTGCTGCGCGAGGCCTTCGGCGCCTACCGGGGTCCGACCGGCGTCAGCGGCGCCGCCCCGGCGACCGATCGCGAGCAGCTCGAGGCGATCCGCGCCAAGGTCGACGAGGTCTCCGCGCAGATCGGCCACCGGATCAAGATCCTGGTCGGCAAGCCGGGCCTCGACGGGCATTCCAACGGCTCCGAGCAGATCGCCCTGCGTGCCCGCGACGCCGGCATGGAGGTGATCTACCAGGGCATCCGCCTCACTCCCGAGGAGATCGCCGAGTCCGCCCTGCAGGAGGACGTCGACGTGGTCGGCCTCTCGATCCTCTCCGGCTCCCACCTGGAGCTGGTCCCCGAGGTGGTGCGCATTCTGCGCGCGGAGGGCCTCGACGTCCCGGTCGTCGCCGGCGGCATCATCCCCCCGGCCGACGCCGAGCGCCTGCGCGGCGCCGGGGTCGACGGCGTCTACACACCGAAGGACTTCGACATCAACAAGATCATGAGCGAGATCGTCGACCTGGTCGGTCGCCGAGCCGGCACCACGGCGCCAACCCACAGCCGCTGATCCGCTTGCTCGAGTACGCGCAGCGCCACGCGGCCGCGATCGACTGGAGCGATCTGGCCCGGGCGGAGGAGGAGCTCGAGCGCACGAACGCCCTGGTTCCGCCCGACCTCGCCGAGGAGCGCGGGGTGCGCCTGCGGATGCCCGCGTAGCGCCGAGGCGCGCTCCGCGCCACAATGAGCCGATGAGCGAGCTGAACGGGGAGCGCTCGGCCTGGCTGCGCTGCTACCGCTGCTGGTCCCAGAGCCTCGAGATCCAGATCCACTACGACGCGATCCGCCGGGTCGACCCCGACGGCAACCTTGCCGAGGGCGTCGACGAGGTGCAGGAGGCCCTCGTGCAGTGCGTCGACTGCATGCACGACCAGCCCCACCTGACCTTCCAGGACAGCCGCGTCGTCCCGATCGAGGACCGCTGGGAACGGATGGTCGCCGGCACTCCCTGGGTCGCCTCCTGCACGGTCAGGGTCGACCAGGACCGGGTCGAGACCTGCGCCGGCCCGGAAGCGATCGAGTTCCTCACCTACGGCGCCTTCGGCGAGGCCGGCGTGCGCGAGTTCTTCACCCACGTCCGCTTCCACAAGCACGACGAGGACCAGATCGTCGTCCACATGCTGGTAGAGCTATACGCCCGCTCCGCCGAAGAGGCGACCGAGGTCCTCGAAGAGGCGGCCCACGGCCCCCTGGAGATCACCTCGCTGGCCGAGGAGTCCCGACCCCCGGCTCACGCCTCAGACGAGGCGCATTGAGGCCAAGCATTTCCCGCCGCCGCATCGCTTAGGAGTCCCCAACCGAAACATTAACACCCGCTAATTAATCGATTGGTACGCTTTTGCCCGCATTATGCGAAGTCTCGTTAGCTTGACACAACCCTCGCGCATGTGATTGATGTTCTTGCGGTTGGGGAATCCTTGTGCTACATCGTAGGTGTGCAGTTGCCATGCAGGATTTGAGCGCGGCGGCGGGGCTGGCGACTGTTGAATTGACATGATTCGATTTCTCTCCACAACCCGTGCCGCCGCACTGCTCTGGCTGACGGTCGCCTTGATCGGCTCGACTGTCGCCCTCTCGACGGCCGGCTGTCTCGCCCTCGCCGCGGCAGGGGCGCTCTGCGCGGTTTCGCTGCCGCAGGAGCCACGTGTGCGCTTCGCCTCCGCTCTGGCGATGGTCCCGGTTGGTATCGCCGGCGCTCCCACCTGGACGTTTGTTCTAGCCGGGGGCCTGCTCTCCGCCACCTTGGCGCAATCGACGGCTGCCGCTATTCCCGCGCCGCTGGAGCTGATCCAGCGCCACCTCGAGTGGTGTCGCCGGCGCGGAGAATCGGCCCATCTGCTCTGGGTGCACGCACCGAACGTGGACCGCGAAACTGCGAAAGCCGCACTGGCCGCCTTCCGCGTGACCGACAACGTCGCCTTGCTGCACGAGGACAGCGGGCACGAGGAGATAGTGGCGATGGTCGACAACACCAGCTTCGACCGCGCGGGACTCGAGCGCCGCCTCCGTGCGGAGGTCGGGGAGGGGGCGGGCCTCGGCTGGGCGATCTTCCCCGAGGACGGGGTCACCCTGGAAGCGCTCTTCGAGCACGCCCGCGCCGCAGCCGTGATGTCCTATGCCCAATCCCCGTCGCCCAACGCTCAACTTCAGAAGTCATTTCGACGATGGGGAAACAGGCCCCATGCCGGGGCACCAGCCCGCTCGCCGAACCAAGGATAGGAATATGGCCACTTCGTCAGACGCAGGCTCCAACTTTGGAGGTCGCCGAAACCGCGTACTTGTGACCGGCTGCGCCGGGTTTCTCGGAAGCCGGCTCACGGAACGGCTCCTCGAAACAGACATCGAGGTAATCGGCGTC
>Ga0075356_1000178_pt1 | contig 11671 bp, 9 predicted proteins | sample WestPond_Cattail_FD_120073 | JGI IMG/M metagenome (GOLD analysis project Ga0075356, IMG submission 120073) | Natural and restored wetland microbial communities from the San Francisco Bay, California, USA, that impact long-term carbon... | ecosystem: Environmental > Terrestrial > Soil > Wetlands ... | reverse complement strand
CTTCGGGGAGCCGGCCCTGGCTGGAAGCGACGACCGTACCGGGAAGGAAGTTCCCGTCGGGAAGGATCTTGAGCAGGTGTTCCGCCACGGGCGCCGGCTTGCGCGTTTTCGGCAGAAGGGCGACTACGGTGTTGCTGTCCTGGCACGACACATAGATCCGGCCATCATCGCCGAGTTCGACGTCGAAAGGGTGGACCATCGCCGAAACATTCTTGGTAGTGGCCACCACCTCGGCGAATCGGAAGGTGTCCCCATGGCGGCGATAGCGGGCGACATGGCTCTCTTTGCGCCAGGCGTTGGCGATGTAGAGATCGTCGCCGACGAGCGCGAAGCCGCGAGCGATGTGCAATGCGAGCGCATCGGCAGACGTGTCGATAAGCAGGGGATGCTTCTTGCGCGGCGTGCCGTCATCCTCGAAGACGCCGATGTTTTCGACGCCGGTCTTGCCTTCACCTCTATAACTGATCCACCACACGATGAGTTCTCCCCTCTTCCAAAGCCTTCGCAATAGTAAACTTGATTCGCGACCGAATGAAGGCGATATTCTTCAGGGGATGCAAAGGAGCTTCACCAACTTCAGGTACGAACGCCAGTTTCATAAATACTGCCTGGATGCGGTTTCGCCTGTTAATCCGCAAGTCCCCATTCGAGTCCAGGTCGGGAAGCCAGATACGAAGAATGCCGGTGGAAATGCGGGCATTTATTCATTTCCAGAATTCGACGCCCGCAACCTTGATGCGGGGATGCTCTCGCCCAGACCGCCGGTTTGCTAATCCAGCGCTTACGTCAAGCACCGTCGACGCGCTTGATAAATCGCGCGCGCGTCAAGCCCAATACTTCGCCTTGTCCGGCAATACCCAGCGTACTCCACCGCGCGGATCCTCCTTGTCGCCGCGGTAGCGCGGGATCAGATGGATGTGCAGGTGCGGGACGGTCTGACCGCCGGCCTGGCCCTGGTTGATGCCGATGTTGTAGCCGTCGGGTTGGTGGTGCTGGTCGAGGATGTTCCTGGCCCGAGCCAGCATGCTCAGCAGCGCCGATTGCTCGGCTTCGGTGGCTTCGAACAGGGTGGCGAAATGGCGGCGCGGGATGATGACGGTATGGCCGAGCGAGACGGGGAAGCCGTCTCGGTAGGCCACGGAGAGTTCGTCCTCGGCGACGATGCGGAGGGGATCGAGTTGGCAGAAGGGGCAGGGTTTCGAATTGGTTGAAGTCATGCTTTGAGCGTGTAAGGGTTGGTTCAGTCTGTGGGGATCCGTAGATCGGAGTCGTTGTTGGTATGCCCTTTGTATGTCTCTCTATTGATTCGAGTGTAACCGATGCACCGGTCCGGTACAGTTCAGGCTGGCTACGCCGGCCACGGCAGTCTGCCCGCCACCTGAAACACGCCAAGCGGGAAGTCGTGGATGTCGCGGCCGCGGGCTGCGCGGAAGCGGACACGCTCGCCACTGAGTTCGCACAGCCAGGCTTCCTGCGAGACAGGAAGCTTCCTGGCGAAGGCCTTGGGGGTAAACAGCGCGACGTTGATGCCCGCTTGCGGATCGCGCGCGGAAACGAATTCGAACGCTTCAATGCCGACCGTGCGCATCACCGTACCGAGCGCCTGGCTGGCGCGGTAGTCTGACGGGCTGGCGAGCGCCGCGCGATGCAGGTCGAAAGGCGGCGCCTGCAACCGCAGGCCCTGCCCGGTGCGATACGCCGCGCCGAACAGGGTGTGCTGGGTGTCGAGCTTGCCGGCGGGCGGTGTGGCCATGCCTTGCCAGAACACGAAGCGGTAGTAGGCGGCTTCCGCGAGCACGGTCTGGGTTGTCAGTGAACCGTAAAACAGGCTGGGCTCGCTGCGCGTGCCGAAGCGTGAGCCGTGCTTCAGCGGCGGGTAGCGGAACGGCGTGGCAAGCAGGTAGTGCAGCGATTCGGTGCCCTTGCGCTGGTGCGGCTTGGTGGCTTCGAGCATCTCTTCCAGCAGGGCCTGCCGGTCGAGCGAGCCGACCAGTTGACTGGTCGCGACCTGTTCCTGGCTTTCGACCAGACGCAGGAGCGTGCCTGAAAGTTTGACCGGCGGAGTATCTGCCAGGCAGGCAGTCCAGTCGATCATTTACAACTTGCCCCGAATGGCGTCCAGATATTCCAGCACGGTGGTCAGTCCCTGCACGGTCTTCACCTGCTCGGCCGGGACGCCGCCGGTGTGGAAGTTCTCGGTCTGCATCCAGTGGCGCATCTGCTCGGGGCTGCCGCCCACAAGCACATGGAGCGCACGGTAGCAGCGGATCAGCAATAGCGCCAGTTCACCGGACTTGCTGGCGGGGTCGATGCGGCCGCGGCTGATGGCCGTGCGATCCCTGCCGATGACGGCACCGAGATCGGCCTGGCTCATGCCGAGATGTTTGCCGGCATTGATCAAGGCCTCCGCGAGAACGCTGGCTTGATCGGCGTCTTGTGCGACGGCAAGGCTCATGGGACTCCTCCAACGGCATGTCTGATGATCATATTGCACATATTATTCATATTTTGTTACTTTTGCACATCCATTCCAGGATTGCTCCCAGGCATAAGCCGCGTTTCGCTACGCTGTCCTCCTGCCTAAGATGAAAGTGTGGAAAAAATAAGAGGTGCGCCATGGCTTTCGCCAATCGTAATGAGGCTGCAGACCGGCTGGCTGTCGCGTTGCAGGCTTATCAGGGCAAAAACCCGCTGATTCTCGCCATCCCGCGCGGGGCGGTGCCGATGGGTCAGCGGCTGGCCAGAGCGCTGGGCGGCGAACTCGACGTGGTGCTGGTGCGCAAGCTGCGCGCACCGTTCAACCCGGAATTCGCCCTTGGCTCGATCGACGAGTCGGGCTGGACCTATATCGCCGACTACGCGGAATCGGCCGGCGGCACGCCCACCTATCTGGCGCAGGAAAAGCAGGCCCAGCTCGACACCATCAAAAAACGACGGGCGCAATATACGCCGCTGCGGCCACCTATCGACCCGGCCGGTCGCATCGTGATCGTGGTGGACGACGGTCTCGCCACCGGGGCGACGATGATTTCCGCACTGCATGCGCTGCGCGCACGCAAGACGGCGCGCCTGATCTGCGCGGTGCCGGTGGCGCCGCCGGACACGCTGGAAAAGATCCGGGGCTATGCCGACGAGGTGGTGTGTCTGGAAGCGCCGGCGTTCTTTCGCGCGGTGGGTCAGTTCTATGCGGACTTTCCGCAGGTCGACGACGCAGATGTGATCGAGATTCTCCGGCAGGCGGGGCAAGCCAAGGCCTGAGTTTCAGCTCGGCTTCACCCGCACCCCATCGCGGATCGTTTCATCGGGATGCGCCACCACCCGGTCGCCAGCCTTGAGTCCTGATGCCACCTGTGTCGCGAGCCCGGCGCGCTGGCCGATTTTGACCGGCGCCAGGCGCACACGGCGGCCATCCAGCACAAACGCCGCCCAGCCTTCGCCCTGTCTGAACAGTGCGCTGGTCGGCAGCTGCAGCACGTCACGCCCTTCCCACAGCACGAAGCGCGCTTCCACCCGGTAGCCGTCGCCGAGCCGCGCCCAGGCCTCGCGCGGCGAGGAGAAATCGACGATGACGCGCACCCGCTGCTCCTCGACGCCGAGCGCTGAAATCTTGGTGTAGCCGCTCGGTTCCACCGTCCGCACCTTGCCCTCGAGCGGCTGCTCGCCACCCCAGCGATCGAGGATCACTTTGGAGCCGGGCGCGATCTTCACCGCGTGTGCAGACAGCACCTCGACCTCGACTTCCAGGCTGGCGGGATCGCCAACCTCGAGCAGCGGCTGGCCGGCCGCCACCGCCCCCTCGCTTTCGTGCAGCAGCTTCAGCACGTGCGCGGCCACCGGTGCACGCACCTGCACCTGTTCAGCGGCGCCGCCGGCTTGCAGGTGGGCAGTGCTGGCGAGGGCGGCGCGCGCCATCTCCCGTTCGAAGCGCGCCACCCTGACCGCGTGCTGCGTGGCCTGCTCGACGGCACGGGCGCGGATCTCCGCCGTGCGCGCGCTGTCGAGCGCCTGTGCGGAAACGAAATTCGATTGCCGCAGGGATTCGGCGCGGGCGAGATCCTGCTGCGCCAGCTGCGCGGCGGCGAGGGCGGCGCGGGCGTTTTCCTGCGCGGCGGCGAGCGCGGCCTGGGCGGCGCTCAATTGCGCCTGTGCCTGTGCGCGGGTGCGCGGATCGAGCGCCACCGCGCGCGCCGGCTCGATCACTGCCAGCACCTGCCCGGCGGCGGCGCCATCGCCCGCCTTGAGGTCGATGCGACGGGCATAGCCTGCCACCGGCGCCGATACCGTGTAGCGCTCGCGCACCCGGGTCTTGCCTTCCTCCTCCACCGTCACCGTCAGCGGTGCGCGCTTCACCTCGGCCAGGTCGACCGGCACGGCACGTGGCAGGAAGCCGAGCGTGAGGCCCACCGCCACGATTACGGCGGTCGCCAATATTCCGATTTTTGCGCGCAGCCGCATGCTTTGTCGTTGTCCTATTCGCGAGTTTTCAGTACCGCCACCAGATCGAGCCGGCCGAGACGATGCCACAACAGCAGGCCGGACAGCAGTGCGGAAACGATGACGACGCTGGCGCCCATGGCGTAGTTTTCCGGCGTCAGGATCAGCGGCAGCCGGTACAGCTCGCTCTGGAACGCCACCACCAGGATGCCGACCAGTCCGATGCCGACCACGAAACCGACCGGGATCGCCGCCAGCGTCAACAGCGCCAGTTCTCCCAGCAGGATATAGGCGATCTCGCCGCGGGTGAAGCCCAGCACACGCAGGCTGGCGAGCTCGCGGCCGCGCTCGGAGAGGCTGATGCGTGCGCTGTTGTAGACCACGCCGAAGCCGATGGCGCCGGCGAGCACCGTCGCCACCAGGTTGTAGAACAGGATGAACTGACCGATGGAGGCGTAGAAGCTCTGGACTGCCGAGGCGTTGGCGACCAGGCCGAGCACGCGCGGACGCTCGTGCAGCCTGGCATAGAGTTCGCTCTCCTTGCCCGGCTGCACGGCCAGATAGGCGCCCGACACCGTATTGCCCTCGCGCATCAGCGCGTTCACCGAATCCTGCTGCATGTAGGCCGACACGCCGAGGTACTGTTTGGTGATGCCGAGCACCGGCACCTGCCGCACCGGGCGGCTGCCTTCCAGCACTTCCACCGTCAGCAGGTCGCCCGGCTTTACATGCAGGATGTGCGTCGCCAGATGGTCGGTCAGCACCACGCCGCCCGGCGGCACCGCCACCGGATGCAGGCGGTGGTCGAGCGAGCGGTGCAGCTGGCCCTCGGGCTGGATGCCGAAGATCGCGCCGCGGTAGCGGTATTGCCCGAAGCGCAGGATCGCCGGCACGTCGCGATAGCCTTCGACGTAATCGACGCCCGGCAGCGCGGCCAGTTCGTGCAGCGCGCGCCCGGAAGTCGGCTCGACGAAGGCGAGCGCCAGATCCTCGCGCGAGGCCTGGCGGAACTGCACGTCGACCATGAAGTCGATCGCGCCCTTCTGGTAGTTGCCCACCATCATCAGCCCGCAGGCGCAGGCGATGCCGAGCACGGTCAGCAGCGACTTCAGCGGGCGCCGCTCGATGTGGCGCAGGATCATGCGCGTCGGCGCGGCGAACCAGCGCTGCAGGCCGATGCGCTCGAACAGGGTGACGCGGTAGATCGCCGGCATCTCCGGGCGCATGCCCTCGGCCGGCGGCAGCCGCATCGCGCGCACCACCGACAGCAGGGTGCCGCTCACTGCCGCTATCGCCGCGATCACGAATGCGATCAGCGCCACCCCTGGACGCAGCTGGTAGTCGAGATAGGGAAAGCGGAAGGTCGTTTCGGTGTAGACGTGCGACAGCCCCTGGCCGAACCAGGTACCGAGCGCCAATCCGGCCGCCACGCCGAGCACCGCCATCAGCAGCACCAGCTTGATGTAGTGCACGCCGATCGCCGCATAGCTGTAGCCGAAGGCCTTGAGGATGGCGATCTGCTCGCGCTGCAGCGCGATCAGCCGGCTCAGCACGACGTTGAGCAGGAAGGCGGCGACGCCGAGGAAGATGGCTGGAAACACCGTGGCCATGGTCTTCAGCTGCTTCAGTTCCTCGGACAGAAAGCGGTTGGAGAACTGGTGCTTGCGGCCGTAGGCGCCGGTGCCGCCGTAGGTCGCCAGCACCGTATCGACGCGGTCGATCACGTCCTGCTCGTTGGCGTCGCGCGCCAGCGTCAGGCTGACCTGGTTGAAGGCGCCATCCATGTCGTAGGCAGCGGCGAGCGCGCTGCGCCCCATCCACAGCACGCCGTAGCGCTTGAAGTCCGGAAACATGGCGCCGGGAGCGATCTGGTAGACGTATTCCGGCGACACCGCGACGCCGACCACGATCAGCTGCTTGCGCTTGCCGTTGATGATGGCGGCGAGCCGGTCGCCGGGCTGGAAGCCGTGGGCGTCGGCGAAGGTATCGGACAGCACCACCTCGTCGGTGCTCCACGGCTGCACCGTGCGTCCGCGCTTGAAATGCAGGCGGTTGAGCTGCGCTTCGCCGACGTCCGGCAGCGACAGCAACTGGCCGGTGATGGGATCGGAAAAACCTGCCACCTCCAGCTTCACCCCCGCCTTCACCCGCGTTTCCAGCCGCTCCACCCCGGGAATCGCAGCGAGCCGCTCGGCCACCGGCTCGGGTGCGCGCTTGAGGCTTTCGAACACGTCGGCGAAGCGGTATTCGCTGTAGAAACGGTCGCGCGTGGTGAGCAGCGAATCGTAGGTGGAGAGCGACATCACCATGGTGGCGACGCCGCCCATGATCACCGCGGCGATCGCCAGCACCTGGCCGCGCATGTGCCAAAGGTCGCGGAAGAGTTTGCGGTCGAGGGCTTTCAAGGCGTCAGCGGATCGCTCGCGCGTCCCACCTCCGGTAGAACACGCGCTTCATCGCGTACACGGCACCCAGGTAGGCGAGGGCGATGCCTGCGAGCACCCCGAAGAACGCGGCGGGCGGTGCGACAAATCCCATATGCACGCCGAAGGGGGTCGAAGGCAGCGCGATCGCCACGGCAACCACCAGCAGCGACAGCGCGGTCAGCCCCGGATGCGGCCGGCTGGCGAACGGGTTGCCGCGGGTGCGGATGACGAAAATCACCAGCACCTGGGTTACCACCGATTCGACGAACCAGCCGGTGTGAAATAACGCCTCGTCCGCATGAAATACACCGAGCAACAGGTAAAAGGTGAGGAAATCGAAGGCGGAACTCACCGGCCCCAGGGTAAGCATGAAGTTGCGGATGAAGTGCATGTCCCACACCCGCGGCTGAGCCAGCATCTCTTCATCCACGCTGTCGAGTGGGATGGCGATTTCGGACAGATCGTAAAGGAAGTTGTTGAGCAGAATCTGGACCGGCAGCATGGGCAGAAACGGCAGCAGCAGCGTGGCGCCGGCCATGCTGAACATGTTGCCGAAATTGGAGCTGGTCCCCATCATGATGTACTTGGTGACGTTGCCGAAGGTGCGCCGCCCTTCCCGCACGCCGTCATGCAGCACCTGCAGATCGTGCTCCAGCATGATCAGATCGGCTGCTTCCTTGGCCACGTCCACCGCGCTGTCCACCGAGATGCCCACGTCCGCCGTATGCAGGGCAGGCGCGTCGTTGATGCCGTCGCCCAAAAACCCGACCACGTGGCCGCGTGCGCGCAGCGCCGCCAGGACGCGGGTCTTCTGCGCCGGCGTAATGCGACAGAACAGGTTGGCGCCCTGCACGCGCGCCTGCAGGGCCGGATCGTCGAGCTGCTGGATCTCGCCGCCAGTGAGCACGCCGGTGACCGCGACGCCGAGCTGCGCGCAGATGTAACGGGTGACGAGTTCATTGTCGCCGCTCACGATCTTGAGCGCGATGCCGTCCCGCTCCAGCGCAGCGAGAGCCGGCGCAGCGCTCGTCTTGGGCGGGTCGAGGAAAGCGGCGAAACCGCTGAAAATCAGCTGCGCTTCATCGCCGAGGACGGCATGAGCATGCTGCGACGGCTCACTGCGCCAGGCGACGCCGAGGACGCGAAAGCCGTCGCGGCTCAGCGATTCGAACAGGGTCTGGATGCGGGCGCGGGCGGCCTCGTCCAGCGGATGCTGCCGGCCATCCGCTTCGTAGCCGGTGCACAGACGCAGGATGTCCTCCGGCGAGCCCTTGGCCACCAGGGTGCGTTGCCCGCCCTGCTCCAGCAATACCGATACCCGCCTCCGCTCGAAATCGAACGGAACTTCGTCGATCTTGCGCCACGCGCTGACGTCGACGTGGCGGTGGGCGAGGATGGCGTCGTCGAGCGGGCTGTGGATGCCGGTTTCGAAATGGCTGTTGAGATAGGCCAGTTCCAGCACCCGGCCGCTGTCCCGGCCTGCCGCATCCACATGCCGCTCCAGCCGGATGCGCCCTTCGGTCAGGGTGCCGGTCTTGTCGGTGCAGAGCACGTCGATGCCGCCCAGATCCTGCACCGCGGACAGCCGCTTGACGATAACCCGGCGCCGCGCCAGCCGCATGGCGCCCTGCGACAGCGTGACCGACACCACCATCGGCAGCAGTTCCGGCGTCAAGCCCACGGCGAGCGCCACCGCGAACAGAAACGATTCCAGCAACGGCCGGTGGTACAGCGCGTTCACCAGCAGCACGAACAGCACCAGCAGCAGGGTCAGGCGCAGGATCAGATTGCCGAAAGCCTGGGTACCGCGCTCGAAAGCGGTGCTCGGTGGTCGCCGGGCGAGGCTGTCGGCGATCTGCCCCAGCGCCGTGTCCGATCCCGTACACACCAGCACGACGCGGGCGGAGCCGCTGATGATCGAGGTGCCCATGAAGACCGCGTTGGTCGCCGCCGCGATGTCGCCGCCCAGGTCCGGGCCGATGTCCGCCGCGTGTTTTTCCACCGGGTAGGATTCGCCGGTCAGCAGCGCCTGATTGACGAACAGGTCGCGCGCCTCCAGCACCCGGCCGTCGGCCGGAACCAGGTCGCCTGCCGCGAGCAGCACCACGTCGCCAGGAACCAGATCGGCCACGGCCGCTTCCCGCGTCGCGCCGCCACGCAGCACGCTGGCGCGCAGGGCGACCTGGCGCTTCAGTCGCTCGGCGGCCCGTCCGGCGCGATATTCCTGCACGAAGTCGAGCGTCACGCTCATCAGCACGATGGCACCGATGACGACGAAGCTACGCACATCGCCGAGAAAACCGGCAATCGCGCTCGCCGCCAGCAGCACCAGCACCAGCGGGTTGCGAAAGTGGGCGAGGAACTCCAGCAGCAGGGCGCGCTCGATCCGCGGATGAAGAAGATTCGGGCCGGCGCGGGTCAGGCGTGCGGCGGCTTCTGCCTCGTCCAGCCCTTCTGGCCGGGTGCCGAGCGTGGCGAGGCATTCCGCCAGAGGCTGCTGCCAGGGACGCGCGGGGAAGTTCAGCGCCGGCATGGGACTACCAGCTCAGTTCGTGCGCCGAGCGCTTGTGCGCATTGCGCTGTTCGTCTGCGATCCGGCCGTCCGACAGCCTGATCACGCGGTCGGACATCTCGGCGATGCCGGCGTTGTGGGTGATCAGCACGGTCAAGGTGCCGAGTTCCTGATTGATCTTTTCCAGCACTTCCAGCACCACCACGCCGGTGGCCGAATCGAGTGCGCCGGTCGGTTCGTCGCACAGCAGCACCGCCGGGTTCTTGGCGACGGCACGGGCGATCGCCACGCGCTGCTGTTCGCCGCCGGAAAGCTGCGCCGGGAAATGGTCGAGCCGATTGCCCAGCCCCACCAGGGCAAGCGCATCTTGCGGACGCATCGGCGCAGGCGAGATTTCAGTCACCGCGGCGACGTTCTCACGCGCGGTGAGACTGGGAATCAGGTTGTAGAACTGGAACACGAAGCCGACGTGCTCGCGGCGGAAGCGGGTGAGTTCGGCTTCGGTCGCGCCGGTCAGGGTGTGGTCGAGGTAACGTACCTCGCCGCCACTCGGTGCGTCGAGCCCGCCGAGGATGTTCAGCAGGGTGGACTTGCCGCTGCCCGAGGGGCCGAGCAGCACCACCAGTTCGCCGCGATAGAGGCTGAGGTCGATGCCGCGCAGGGCGTGCACTTCGACCTCGCCCATGCGGTAGATCTTGGTGAGGCCGTGGGCGACGAAGATGGCGTTGGCTTGATCCGGAGGCATGCGGTTGATCATGCCATGCGTGGTGGCGGGCGGCCAGCGTGGGCTGGCAAGACTCCGTCATTCCGGCGAACGCCGGAATCCAGCCTGTTTAACGGGACCCCGGCTTTCCCCCTACGGGGACAAGCGCCGGGGTGACGAAACAAGATGCTTCGCAAACCACCCTGCCGCCCGGCGCGCCACTTCTTCCAGGGTACCGGGTTCCTCGAACAGGTGGGTGGCGCCGGGAACGATCACCATCTCCTTCTCGCAGTTCAACTGGTCGTAGGCCAGCTGGTTGAGATCGATCACGCCGTCGTCGTAGCCGCCGACCAGCAGCAGCGTCGGCGCGCTCACTTTCAGCAAGGCCTGCTCGCTGGCGAGGTCGGGACGGCCGCCGCGCGAGACCACGGCTCGGGTCCGGTCGCCCAGTCCGGCGGCGGCTTCTAGCGCGGCGGCGGCACCGGTGCTGGCGCCAAAAAAACCAAGCGGCAGGTCGCGGGTTGCCGGTTGCGATCCCACCCATCGCGCCGCTTCCAGCAGGCGTTGGGTCAGCAACCCGATATCGAAGCGGCGGGAATAATCGCGGTCTTCCTCGGGCGTCAGCAGATCCATCAGCAGCGTGCCGACACCGGCTGCGCGCAGCACGCCGGCAACATAGTTGTTGCGCGGCGAATGACGCGACGAGCCGCTGCCGTGAGCGAACAGCACCAAGCCAACGGCGCGCTCGGGAATTTCCAGCATGCCCTCGATAGTGGCTCTGCCGGCAGGAATGTGGACCAGGGTAGCCGTGCTCACAGGCGGTCCTCCCGGTGCATGGCAACCGGAATGCGGCGATTGCCGAAGGGATGGCTGAACACGCCGAAACGGCCGGCGATGACGGCGCCGCAATGCGGGCAATGGCCATCCGCGGTCAGGCTGTATTGGTCGATGCGATACCAGTCGCGCACGATCAGCGGCGCATGGCAGCTCGGACACGAGGTGGTGCCGCCGGCGGTGTCGTGCACATTGCCGGTGTAGACGTAATGCAGCCCGGCCTTCAGCGCGATGTCGCGCGCGCGGGTCAGGGTGGAGGCCGGTGTCGGCGGCACGTCCAGCATCTTCCAGTCGGGATGGAAGGCGGAAAAATGCAGCGGCACGTCGGGGCCAAGTTCCTTCATGATCCACGCGCTCAGCGCCGCGAGCTCGGCGTCGGAATCGTTGTGGCCTGGGATCAGCAGGGTAGTGATCTCGAACCAGACCTCGGTCTCGCGCTTGAGGTACACCAGCGTGTCGAGCACCGGCTGCAGGTGGCCGCCGGTCAGCTTGACATAGAAATCGTCGGTGAAGCCCTTGAGGTCGACGTTGGCAGCGTCCATTTTCGAATAGAACTCACGGCGCGCTTCCGCGGTAATGTAGCCGGCAGTGACCGCCACGGTCTTGAGGCCGCGCGCGTGGCAGGCGTCGGCCACGTCCATCGCGTATTCGGCGAAGATCACCGGGTCATTGTAGGTGAAGGCGACGCTCTTGCAGCCGCTCTGCTCGGCGGCGATGGCGATTTCGTCCGGCATGGCCTGATCCACCATGGTGTCGGTCTCG
>Ga0075356_1000177_pt1 | contig 11681 bp, 10 predicted proteins | sample WestPond_Cattail_FD_120073 | JGI IMG/M metagenome (GOLD analysis project Ga0075356, IMG submission 120073) | Natural and restored wetland microbial communities from the San Francisco Bay, California, USA, that impact long-term carbon... | ecosystem: Environmental > Terrestrial > Soil > Wetlands ... | reverse complement strand
GCTGATGGCGCCATCGGCGCGCCGGGCCAGCGTGCGCGTCGATGGTGCCTCGATCAGGATCGGCAGCAACGTGCTCACGGCGGCGTGCCGACTCATGGCGGCCCGCGTCGCGGCATCGTTGCCAGCGGCGGCGATGCGCGATAGGCCAGCAGCGTCTGCATCAGGCTGACGCGCTGGAATTCCGGATGCAGCCGGTAGCGCAGCGCGAACTCGCCGAGGAAGAGCAGCGCGGCCGCGAGCGGCGTCAGCAGGTTGGCGTACAGCGACCACCACCACCACGGTGCCCAGGCGTAGAGCGCCAGCGACAGCGCGGTCATGCCGGTGAAATAGACCACCCACAGCAAGGTCAGCCGCCGCGTGTAGCGTTGCACTTCTGGCGGCAGCAGGCCCTGCACGCGCTCGGCCAGCGCGCTGATCAGCGGCGTGGCGCCGGCGCGCAACGTGGCACCGAACACGATGGCCAGCGCGGCGTGGAAGGCGGCATGCTGCAGCACGTAGAGACGGTCGACGCCGCCGAGGCCGCCGCTGGCGACCACGGTGGCCAGCGCGGCCAGCGCCACACCGCAGGCGAGCAGCAAGGAGGTCTGGCGCAGCCGCCAGGCGACCGCCGCGATCACGCCGAGCATCGGCGCCAGCAGGGCGATCACGGCCCACGGCGCGTGCGCCGCGTGCACCATCAATGCATGCGACAGCAGCGCATAGGCAACCAACGCCAGCACCGCGCCGCCCAGTTGCCAGCGCGGCATGTCAACGTGTGCGGTGCTGCGCGACGTGGGCGGCCAGCGTGCGCAGCGACCGGAAGATCTGCTGATTGTTCTCGTCGTCGGCGCGCAGCTGGAAGCCGTAGCGCTGCGACACCTCCAGCGCCAGCTCGAGGATGTCGATCGAGTCCAGGCCGAGGCCCTCGCCGTAGAGCGGCGCCGCCGCATCGATCTGCGCCGGCGCCACCTCCAGGTTGAGCGCCTGCACGATCACGCCGGCCAGTTCGCCCTCGAGCGCCGCGGCGTCGCGCGACAGGCCGTCGGCAGGAGGGGATCCGGTGGATGGGGACACAGGTACGCGAAGGGCTCGATGCGGGACGGGCGATTGTAGAGGGCGACGCTGTGCGCCCGGCGCTGCGGCGCCGGGCGTTGCGCTGGAGGAACGCGCATCGACTTGTTACCTCGCGTCGCGCGGCGGTCCTTTGCATTGCTTTACGCTTGCCGTGTCGTCCGCCCGCGGACGTTCGAGCGTTGTCGCCTCATGAAACCTCGTCTGCAGCGTAGGGCCTGGCGCGCCGGTGTGTCGGTCCTTTGCACGACCGCCTTGCTGGCAGGATGCGTTGTCGCACCCGTGGCCTCGCCGCCTCGGTACGGCACGCCGCCGCCGCCACCGCGGCCGGCGGCGCAGCCCATGTACTTCTATCCGGAGCTGTCGCAGGACGATATGCGTCAGGACCGTGATCGCTACGAGTGCTACCGCTGGGCGGTGCGCGAGACCGGCGTCGACCCGGGCATGACGCCGGTGCGCGAAGTACCGCCGCCGCGTGCCGCGGTGCGCGACGGGGGCGAGGTGGTGGCCGGCGCCGCCACTGGTGCCGTGGTCGGCTCGGTGATCGCCTCGCGCGGCCACGGCGCCGAGGGCGCGATCATCGGCGCCATCTTCGGCACGCTGCTCGGTGCCGCCGCGCAGGAGTCGCGTGCGCAAGCTGCCGAGCAGGCCCATGCCCGCCGGCAGGCCTATGCGCAGATGCCGATGGACAACTTCCGCCGCGCCATGGGTGCCTGCATGAGCGGGCGCGGTTATCGCATCGGATGAGGAGCGAAGCGATGCGCACGAATACACGTCGGATCCTTCTCGCGCTGGCGGTCGTGGCCAGCGTCGCTGCCTTGCACGAGAGTGCCTGGGCCAGGGACGGCGACCGCGAGCGCTTTCGCCCGCCGCCGCAGCCGGGTCAGCGCGCGCCGGCGGTGCCGCACGGTCAATGGTGGGACGGCGCGCATGGCCACAGCCACGCCTATCCGGTGGCCGGCTGGCGCGTGAATGCGCTGCCGCAGCACGCGCACTACGTCCCGTGGGGTGGCGTGCGTTATGCCTACTGGAACGGCGTCTGGTACGCCCCCTACGGCGGCGCCTTCGTGGTGGCCCGCCCGCCGATCGGTGTGGTGGTGACCGACCTGCCGGCCTTTCGCACGGTGGTGACCATCGGCGGCATCGGCTATCTGTATGCCAACGGCGTGTACTACCGCGAAATGCCCGAAGGCACCTACCAGGTGGTGCCGTCGCCGATCGTCGGTGCCGGCGATGGCGCTGCAGGCCGTGTGTACGTCTACCCCAAGCTGGGCCAGAGCGCCGAAAAGCAGGCCAGCGACGAGTACGAGTGCCACCGCTGGGCCGTCGGCCAGACCGGGTTCGACCCCAGCACGCAGGCCACCGGACAGGTCGTGTCAACCGGCGGGTCGCGCACCGACTACGGGCGCGCGCAGAGCGCCTGCCTCGAGGGCCGCGGCTACACCGTGCGCTGAGCGTTTTAGCCCGCTGCGAGGCGCGCGCGGATCGCTTCGATGCGCGCGCGATTGACGCCGAAGTCCTTGCGGCCGATGCGTGAGGCCGAGCGCAGCTGGATCGAACCGGCGGCCGGGTCGAACCAGAACTCCGCGTCGTCGACAAACCGCAGCGCCTTGGTCTCGAAGCGCGCATACAGGTAGTCGTCGCGCTGTTCGACCACGCTCGCGCCGGGCATGGCCTCGATCAACCGGCGCAGGCGCTGCATTGCCTCCGGGCCACCGCCGTTGGCCGGCAGCGGCGCGATGCGCGCGTATTCGCGCATCGGATGGTCAGCGTACAAGTCGGCCTGGCTGCTGACGCTGTTGGGTGTCAGCGCCGGGCGCTTGAGCTTGCCGTCGCGCACGCCGAGTCCGTCGGGCGGCTTGCCGCGCAGCAGCCCGAGCTGCCCGGAGGCCAGCACGGCCAGAGGGACGGCGATGACGAACCCGACAACCCAGCGCAGCCAACTCATGATGCTCAGCGCCGCCGGCTGCCGCCGAGGATGCTGCCGAGCACGCCGCGAATGATCTCGCGACCGACAGTGGAGCCGATCGAGCGCATCGCCGAACGCGCAGCCGATTCGGCCAGGCCCTCGTGCTTGCCGCCGCGGGGTCCGGTGCTGCCAAACAACACGTCCTTCAGGCCGCCCATCATGCCGCCGCCGGCGTCGGCCGGCTGGGGCATCGCGGTGCCGCCGCCACGCGTGGCGGCTCGCGCCTCGTCGGCCATCGAGCGGCCGCCCGCGCCGGCCGGGGCCGCGTCGGCACTGGCCGCGGCGCGGCCCTTCAGCTTTTCGTAGGCCGACTCGCGGTCGACCGTCTTCTCGTACACGCCCGCCACCAGCGAGCCGGCCATCAGCGCCTTGCGTTGCTCGGGCGTGATCGGCCCGATCTGGCTGCCGGGTGGGATGACGAAGACCCGCTCGGTCACGCTCGGCCGCCCCTTCGAATCGAGAAAGCTCACCAGCGCCTCGCCGACCGCGAGCTCGGTGATCGCCGCGGCCATGTCGCCGAGCTTGGGGTTGGGGCGCATCGTGTCGGCAGCGCTCTTCACCGCCTTCTGGTCGCGCGGCGTGAAGGCACGCAGCGCGTGTTGCACGCGGTTGCCCAGTTGCGCCAGCACGGTGTCGGGCACGTCGAGCGGGTTCTGCGTCACGAAGAACACGCCGACGCCCTTGCTGCGCACCAGGCGCACGACGAGCTCGATGCGCTCGATCAGCGCGGCCGGTGCATCCTTGAACAACAGGTGGGCTTCGTCGAAGAAGAACACGAGCTTGGGCTTGTCGAGATCACCCACCTCGGGCAGCGCCTCGAACAGCTCCGACAGCATCCACAGCAGGAAGGTCGCATACAGGCGCGGCGCATTGAGCAGCTTGTCGGCCACCAGCACGTTGACCACGCCCTGGCCGTCGACGGTCTGCATGAAGTCGCCGATGTTGAGCATTGGCTCGCCGAAGAACTTGTCGCCACCCTGTTCCTCAATCTGCATCAGACCGCGCTGGATCGCGCCGATGCTGGCGGCGCTGACGTTGCCGTACTCGGTGGTGAACTGGCTGCCGTTGTCGCCGACGTACTGAAGCATCGCGCGCAGGTCCTTCATGTCGAGCAGCGCGAGGCCGTTGTCGTCGGCGATCTTGAACACCAGGTTCAGCACGCCGGCCTGCGTCTCGTTGAGTGCCAGCATGCGCGCCAGCAGCAGCGGCCCCATGTCGGTGACGGTGGCGCGTACCGGGTGGCCCTGCTCGCCGTAGACGTCCCACAGCGTGGCCGGGCAGCTGGCGGGCGTGGGCACGGGCAGGCCGCGTTCCTTGATGATCGCGGCCACCTTGTCGGGCAACTTGCCCTTCTGCGTGATACCCGACAGGTCGCCCTTGACGTCGGCCATGAACACCGGCACGCCCAGGCGTGACAGGCTCTCGGCGAGCGTCTGCAGCGTGATGGTCTTGCCGGTACCGGTGGCGCCGGTGATCAGCCCGTGGCGATTGGCCAGCGCGGGCAGCAGCTCGCACTCGATGTCGCCGTGCTTGGCGACGAGGATCGGATCGGCCATGGGGCGCTTCCTCGCGTGATTTGATGTGGATCAGTGTTCGGTCTAGTCGGCCGGCGGCCGGATGAACATCGGCCAGACGGCTTGGGCGCTTGCGCAGGCGCCGTTCACTGCTCGGCAGTCTGACACAGCCGGCGCCGAGCTGGCACCGGCCGCCCCTTTGCACGGCTGCGCCAGGCCGGCGGCCCTTGCACAGGTCGCACCGGCTTGCGGCATCGCAAGGTCGCACCCCGTTGCCCGCATGCCGCACGGGCGGGGGCACCGGCGATCAGTTTGATGCAGAGCAAGGTGCCCGATCGCCAAGCACGCAGCATTCGCCTTGTGTTCGAAGCACGGATCGACGCAGTTCACACGGTTCGACGCGCTCGGCAAGCATCCATTCGCTGAATCACCGCATCAAGGAGACATCCATGAGCAGCATCCTCAAGGGCGCCGTCGTCGGCGTTGCATTGGCCTTTGCGGCCTTGGCCCAGCCCGCGTTGGCGCAGGTCGATGCCGACGCCGCACAGGCGCTGGCCAAGAAGAACGACTGCATGAAGTGCCACTCGATTGACAAGGAAAAGAAGGCGCCGTCGTACAAGAAGATCGCCGCCAAATACAAGGGCAAGCCCGACGGCGAAGAGAAGGCCATCAAGAACATCACGACCGGCCCGAAGGTCAAGCTCGAGGACGGCACTGAAGAAGAACACAAGATCATCAACACCAAGGACCCGGCCGCGATCAAGAACATCGTGAACTGGATCCTCTCGCAGTAGACCAGGGATCGATCGGCGCACCCCGCGGTCGAATACGGGGGCGCCCTGAAGGTCGTCAGGCAGTACGACCGAACCGGGGCACGACATGCGTGCGGCATGGAGGGTGAAACACAAGGCGGCAGGTGCGTGGATCGCGCGGGCCGTCTTGGCGCTCGGCATGCTGATGCCGGGTGTTGCCGCGGCCGCGCTCGACAACGCTGGCTGCCTGGCCTGCCACGACGCCAAGTCGGCCAAGATCGAGGTCGCCGTCGCCGACGGCAAGCCGCGGACGCTGCTCGGCATGGCGGCCGACCGGTATGCCGGTGCGGTGCACGGCAAGATGGCGTGTGTCGAGTGCCACACCGGCATCAGCGACAACCCGGTCGAGGGTCGCGGCCACAAGCTCGAATCCGGCAAGACGGCGCGCAGCGCCGAATGCGCCGACTGTCACCAGAAGCTGTGGGCCGACGCCCGGCAGAACAACACGGCTGCAACCAAGCCACGCCTGGGCGTGGTGGTCGATAACGCGCAGGCCTACAAGCACTCGTTCCACGCCCGGCCGACCAAGGACGACAAGTCGAAGGTCAACGCCACCTGCGACGGCTGCCACGACACGCACACCTTCGACGTGCCGCCGAAGTCGAGCCCGGCGCGCGACGCCTGGCGCATCGCCAGCGCGCCGCTGTGCGGCAAGAGTTGCCACAGCGACGAGCTCGACGAGTACACCGAATCCGTACACGGCAAGGAAGCGATCGGCAAGAAGAACGTCAAGTCCGCGGTCTGCGCCGACTGCCACAGCGCGCACGCGGTCGGCAACACGTCGGCCGACCCGGTCAAACTCGCCATCACCGCCAGCTGCGGCAACTGCCACACCGACAACTACAAGTCGTACAAGGCCACCTACCACGGGCAGATCAGCACGCTCGGCTACGCGTACACCGCCAAGTGCTTCGACTGCCACGGCAGCCACGGCGTGCTGCCGGTGAAGGATCCGCAGTCGAAGGTGCATGCCGACAACCGGCTCGAGACCTGCCGCTCGTGCCATGGCAAGAAGGGTGTCGGCGAGGCACCGGCCGGCTTCGTGAGCTTCCAGCCGCACGGCCGCACCGACGACTTCGCGCACTACCCGCAGATGTGGATCGGCTATCAGATGATGGTCGGCCTGCTGCTCGGCACCTTCGGCTTCTTCTGGCTGCACACGGCGTTGTGGTTCTACCGCGAGTACCAGGACCGCCGTCACGGCCGCGGCACGCCGCAGGTCGCGCTCGCCGCGCTGCCGGTCGAGTTGCAGCACAAGCAGGTGCGCCGCTTCAGCGCAATCTGGCGGCTCGCGCACATCACCTTCGCACTGAGTCTGATGCTGCTCACGCTGACCGGCATGCCGCTGTTCTATCCCGACGCGGCGTGGGCGCCGTGGGTGATGAAAGCACTCGGCGGACCCAAGGTGGCGGGCATGATCCACCGCGTCAACGCGGTCATCTTCGCCGCTGTGTTCTTCTGGCACCTGGCCTACATGGGGCAGAACGTCTGGCGCAACCGCAGGACGTTCCGCTGGTTCGGCCCGGATTCGCTGATCCCCAACTGGCAGGACCTCGCCGACATCGTCGCGATGTTCAAGTGGTTCGTCGGCAAGGGCCCGCGCCCGGTGTTCGACCGCTGGACGTACTGGGAGAAGTTCGACTATTGGGCGCCGTTCTGGGGCGTCACGATCATCGGCGTCAGTGGTCTGATGATGTGGCTGCCCACCCTGACTGGCGCGTGGCTGCCAGGCTGGGTGTTCAACGTGGCGGCGATCTTCCACGGCGAGGAGGCGTTCCTCGCGGTGGTGTTCCTGTTCACCGTCCACTTCTTCAACAACCACTTCCGGCCTGACAAGTTCCCGCTCGAGACGGTGATGTTCACCGGCTCGATGAGCATCGAACACTTCAGGCGCGAGCACCCGCTGCATTACCAGCGGCTGCAGCAAGCGGGTGAGTTGCAGCGGCATCTGGTCGACGCGCCGTCGGCCCCGATGTCGTTCGGTTCCCAGGTATTGGGTTTCACGCTGATCGCCGCCGGTCTGGTGCTGCTGTTCGGCGTGGCGGTTGGTTTCTTTGGTGGAGCCTGACCCAGGCGCAAACCATGAATGTGTTCTTGCGACATCTGCGGCGGGTGATTGGGGCGGGGTGCCATAGCGGCATTCCGCGCCAGCCACTGCCGCAACCTCAACGACAACGGAGGATTCCATGAAGTTCTCGTCATTGCGTTGGACATCGATCGTCGGTGCGGTGCTGCTGGTGGCAGCCTGCGGCGGCGGCTCGGGCGATGCCGGCCCGATGGGCCCGGCAGGTCCCGCCGGCCCTCGCGGTGACCCCGGTGCGACAGGGCAACCGGGTCCCACCGGAAGCGTGGTGACGATCGCCAGCAATGCCACGCCGGCCACCGATGCCCAGGCTGCGGCCTGGGCCGCGCTGGCGCCCAAGGTGACGATCAGCAGCGTCACGATTGCCAGCAAGCCGGTCGTCAACTTCACGGTCACCGACGCGAATGGTGCGCCGGTCAAGGGGTTGACCAACACCCTGCAAAGGGCGACGGACACGGTACCGAGCCTGACCAACCTGGCCTTCGCGATGGCGAAGCTGGTGCCGGGCACCAACGGCAGCCCGAGCAAGTGGGTGAGCTACATCGTCACGACGGTGCCGACCAAGAACGCGACCACCGGTGCGGTCATCGCTTCCGCTGCGACGCGGCCGACGACCGACGCCACCGGCACGTTGGACGATCACGGCGACGGCACCTACTCCTACACCTTCGATCGCGACATCACGCAGATCAAGTCGCTGATCGACGGCATGACCTTCACCGGCAACAACGTGAAGGCCGATCTCGGCGACCTGACCTACCAACCCAACCTCGTGCACCGGCTGGCGATCCAGTTGTCCGGCAGCGCGCCGGGTACCGGCACCAACACGCCCAATGGCGTCGAGGTGGTGGGCTTCCCTGCCGTGCCGATGACCAATCCGGTCGACGTGATCTACGACTTCGTGCCGGCAACCGGTGCGCTGGCCGCATCCGGCCGCGAGATCGTCGCGACCGCCAAGTGCAACGAGTGCCACCGCAAGCTCGGCGGCATCCCGGGCGACAGCGCCGAGAGTTCCGGCGCCGGTTTCCACGGCGGCAACCGCAACGAGACCCGCTTCTGCATGGTCTGCCACACCGACCAGCGCAAGTTCGGCCGCACCGAGGCGACGATCAATCCGACGACGCTGGCATTCACCAGCGCGACCGAGAAGGTCGACGGCCGCGCGGTTGGCAACATGCCCAACAACATCCACAAGATCCACATGGGTGGACTGCTCGCGAAGAAGAACTACAACTATGGAGGCACGCTGTACAACGAGGTGAAGTTCCCGCAGGACATCCGCAACTGTACGAAGTGCCATGACGGCTCCGCCACCTCGACGGCGCAGACCGCGCAGGGCGACAACTGGAAGAATGTGCCGAATCGGCTCGCCTGCGGCGGCTGCCACGACGGCATCAACTTCGCCACCGGCCAGGGCGTCACGATCGGCGACGCGGCCAAGGGTCTGACGTCGACGACCAGCTTCAACGGCTTCGCCCACGGCGGCCAGTCGCAGGCCGACGACTCGCTGTGCACGACGTGCCACACGCCGGGCAACATCGACATCAACCACCTGCCGATCACTCCGCCGAATCTGCAAAGCGCGCTGCATGTGAATGGCGGCAACGCCAACACCAACTCGGCGTGGATCGCCTCCAACACCAGCCGCCTGCCGGCCGGTGCGATCAAGGTGAGCTACGAGATCCAGAGCGTCTCGCGCAACGCGAGCAAGCAGCCGGTGATCGTCTTCCGCATGCTGCAGAACAACCTGCGTGCGGATCTGAACGACTTCGCCGCCACGACGGCCAACCCGCTGACTGGCAGCAAGGAGATCTGGAACAACTTCATGGGCTCGCCAAGCGCGTACTTCGTGTTCGCAGTGCCGCAGGACGGTATCGCGAAGCCGGCGGACTTCAACGCCAACGCGTCGGGTTACCTGAAGAACATCTGGAACGGGACCGCCACCGGCACGGGTGCCGGCACGTTGACCGGGCCCGACAGCAACGGCTACTACACCGTCACGCTCACCGGCGTGCAGGTGCCCGACAACGCGACGATGCTCACCGGCGGGCTGGGTTACTCGTACAGCGTGACGACCACGCTGCCGCTGACGCAGACCAACCTGCCCGACTATCCCGTGACCGCGTCGCCCATCGGCAACGCCAACGAGGTGGGCGGGCTGATCGTGATCGCGCCCAATGCGCAGCGCGTCGCCAACGGCTACGTCGGCCGGCGCCAGGTGGTCGAGGATGCGCGCTGCAACAAGTGCCACCAGGAACTCGGCACCTTCACCGAAGAGGCCTTCCACGGCGGGCAGCGCAACGACGGGACCACCTGCGCGTGGTGCCACCGTCCGAACCAGACCAGCAGCGGCTGGTCGGCCGACTCGACGAGCTACATCCATGCGATCCACGCCGCCAACAAGCGCAAGGCGCCGTTCACCTGGCACGCCTCGACGACGACCGAGTCGTTCGCCGACGTCACGTTCCCCGGCGTGCTGAAGGAGTGCGAGACCTGCCATGTGCCGGGCACCTACAACTTCAGCTCGACATCGAACGCGACTGGGGTGACCACCACGGGCGGTACGCCGACCGGATCGTCGACACCGTCGACGACCGATGTGGCGGCCAATGCCAGCGCCAACGCGGTGCCGAACCGGCTGTATCGCACGGTAGGACAAGGCGTCTACGTGCGCGTGCCCGGCAATAGCGTCACCCAATGGGCCTATTCGACTTCACTGGCTAGCTGCGTGGTTGCCGGCACGCCGGGCAGCGGAACGACGGTATCGACCCAGACCCCTGGTATCGGAATTCCCCAGACAGATCTGGGCTTGTTCTCGCTGTCGCCCGAAGTGACGGCGCTGACCAACTACGGCATCGGCTTCTCGTACAACGCCGGTCTGACGACGGCGAACTCGTGCAAGCCCGACGGCACGCTGGTGGCCAACCCGGCCGGCGGCACCGTGCCGGCGGACCCGCAGACACTGGTGATCTCGCCGATCACGACGGCCTGCTTCGCCTGCCACGACTCGCCACTGGCGCGCGTGCACATGCAGGTCAACGGCGGCTCGATCTACGCGCCGCGCAGTACCGCGCTGCTGCAGGTGGAGACCTGCATGGTCTGCCATGACTCGGGCCGCATCGCCGACATCAAGGTGATGCACGCGAAGTAGCCGACCATGACAGCGACCCGCGCCACGACGAGCCGTTGGGTGCGGGGTCTCGCGGTCCTCGCCGGCCTGCTGGCCGGCGGGGCCTTCGCGGCCTCGCCCCACGCGGCGCTGCCCCCCTCGGGGCAGGCCGCGAGTGCGCCGAAGGCGTCCGCCGCCAAGCCCGCGGTGAAGCCGGCACCGCCGGTCGACATCAACAGCGCCGACCGCGCCCAGCTCAAGCGCCTGCCGGGCATCGGCGACGCCGAGGCCGAGCGCATCGTCGCCGGCAGGCCCTACCGGAGCAAGGCCGACCTGGTCACGCATCAGGTGCTGCCGGCTGGCGTCTTTCAATCGATCCGGCACCAGATCGTCGCGGTGCAAGCGAAGTCGGCCGCGCGCCCCCGTGCGCGGCCGGCCGCATCTGCGAGCGGCGCCGGATGAGTCACCACCCCACGATGGATCCGCAGCGATGAACATCCGATCAGCAATCCTGGCGCTGCTGGCGTCCGTCGTGCTGGCCTGGTCCAGCGGTGCCGCGGCGCAGGCCGCGAGCGCGCCCGCCGCGTCCGCGCCTGCGGCGCCGGCGAAGGTCAAGAAGCCGAACCCCAACCTGCCCTACAGCGAGAAGGGGGCCGACACCTGCCTCGGCTGCCACGACGAGGAAGCCGACTCGCTGACTTTCTCGACGGCGGGCGTGTTCAAGACGCGCCACGCGCATCGCCGCGATGCGCGCGGGCCGTTCGGACCCGGCAACCTGCAATGCGAAGCCTGCCACGGGCCGGCCGGGCGCCACGCGGCCGACGGCAAGGAGATCGACACGATCAACAGCCTGAAGGCCAACTCCAAGCTGCCGGTCGAGAAGCGCAACGCACCGTGCCTGGACTGCCACCAGGGCAACGCCCGCACCGCCTGGCATGCCGGCGCACACGATCGCGAGCGGCTGGCCTGCACCGATTGCCACCGGCTGCACGTCGAGCGCGACGCGGTGCTCACGAAGGCGAGCGAGCCGGAGGTGTGCCTGCGCTGCCACAACAAGCAGCGCGCGGACTTCCAGAAGGCGTCGTCGCATCCGGTGCGCCATGGCCGCATGGGCTGCAGCGATTGCCACAGTGCACACGGCTCG
>Ga0075356_1000176_pt1 | contig 11682 bp, 10 predicted proteins | sample WestPond_Cattail_FD_120073 | JGI IMG/M metagenome (GOLD analysis project Ga0075356, IMG submission 120073) | Natural and restored wetland microbial communities from the San Francisco Bay, California, USA, that impact long-term carbon... | ecosystem: Environmental > Terrestrial > Soil > Wetlands ... | reverse complement strand
GGCTCGCCGGGCAGGCCATGGCCGCGCACGCGCAATGCCTGGCCGCTCTGGGCACCTTCCGGGATACGCATCTTGACGCTGCCGTGTGGCAGATCGAGCGGCACGATGGCGCCGAGGGCCGCCTCCCAGGGCGCGACCGGCAGGGTCAGATGGAGGTCGCGCCCGTCTGCGCGAAAGAGCGGATGCGGCTTGAACTGCACCTCCAGCAGCAGGTCCCCGGCGGGCGCTCCGCCCGTTCCCGGCGCACCTTGCCCCGCCAGGCGGATCACCTGGCCTGCACGCACCCCCTTGGGGATTTTTACATTGAGGGTGCGAGTCGCCAACCGGACCCGACCCTGGGTATCCATCTGCGGCACGCGCAGGCTTATCTGCCGTGACGCGCCGTTGAGCGCGTCTTCCAGATCGAGCAGCACCTTGGCATGGTGGTCTTCACCCTGCGCGCGAAAGCCGGCATGGCTGCTGCGGGCGCCCGCATGCGCGCCGCCCATCCTGCCGAACAACTCGGCGAAGAAGTCGCTGAAGTCGGCGGTTTCCTGAGGTGCATATCCGCGGCCGGAAAATTCGAATCCGGCGTCCCAGTCCGGCGGCGGCCTGAAATCCTGTCCCGGCTGCTGGCCACGCCCCAGCTGGTCATAGGCGGCGCGTTTTTCCGGGTCCGAGAGCACGGCGTGCGCCTCGTTCACCTCGCGCATGCGCAACTCGGCATCCGACTCCTTGGAAACGTCCGGATGGTATTTGCGCGCCAGTTTGCGGAAAGCCTTCTTGATGTCGTCCGCCGTGGCATCGTGCGCCACGCCCAGCGTCTGGTAATAGTCCTTGAACTGCATGCGGATTCCCTATTTTCACAGCGTACGATACTGCATCTGTAGCTGATGCCACCAACCGAGACTCTCAGGACGCGGTTTGCATGCGCTGAGAACAGACAGCTTGCTCAGACTTCGCGCAGAACGCGAAAACCCAGATTGATGTCCAGTTCGTTTTCCAGCCGGCGGCGACGCGCCGCGGCACGGCAATCCTCGGCGCCGTCGAACCAGGATCCTCCCTTGGTGACGACCGCCTGCACTTTGCCGGGCAGCGGGCGCTCCGGCAGGCTGGCGTGATCGCGGCTCCAGGGGCTGGACGTGAATTCCCACACGTTGCCCGGCATGTCGTGCAGTCCCCAGCGGTTGGGGCGTAGCGTGCCCACATCCCTTGCGCCGCAACGGACGAAGCAGCGCGACAACAGGCGCGGTCGCTTGGGACGCGCTGCGTCGTAGCCCTGGCTGGCGTTGTAGAGCGCATCTGCGGGGGTGATGCGGTTGCCTTGCGGATAGGCGCTCGCCGCGCCGGCGCGGCAGGCGTATTCCCATTCCTGTTCGGTCGGCAGGCGATAGTGTTGGCCGGTCTCGCGCGACAGCCAGGCGCAGTAGTCGCGTGCTTCGGTCTGGCGCACATTGATCACGGGCTTGCGGCCGGAGAGCCACATCAGCTCAGCGCGCGGACGCCAGCCGGTGGCATGGGCGTAGGCTTCGAACGCCTCCGTGGTTACCGGATAAGTTCCGATAGCGAAGCTGCGCTCGATCAGCGCGGCGCGCCGCGGGCGGTCCTGCGCTGGCGCCGCCTCGTTCGGCGCGGCACCGTATTCGAAGGCGCCGGCGGGAATCACCGTGAGATCCGGCGCAGCCGTGCCGTCGCGCAGGCTGTCGCGGAAATGTGTGTCGTCCAGACCGAGTGCACGTGCGGCATTCACTTGCAGCGCAATCAGCCCGCCTTCGTGCAGGCCAAAGGTGTCGGGCAGGGCGGTGGAGAAAATTTCAGGATTCATCGTGCGGCAGACAGGCGGAAGGCACACGATTATGCCACTTCATGCCGGCCAGAAATCTGGTGCATGCCGCACAGTAACTGGGTTTACAACGGAGGTGAGGCAGCCCTGATATACCCTGTCCGACGACAGCGATGCTTATTCTATGGCTGCAGCAGCGTGAGCTTGTGATTGCCCGATTTGGCTTTCAGCAAGGACTCGATGGCCTGCACCATTTCCTTCGATTCCGGATCGACCTGGCTGGGGAAGGACAGCGCGCGCATGCCGCTGCGATCGATCAGGTATTTGTGGAAATTCCAGTGTGGCCGTTCGCCGGTGGCTTTGGCCAGCGCTTCGTGGAAGGGATTGGCGTTGGCGGCAGACACCCCGACCTTGGCGAATAGCGGGAAATCCACGTCGTAATTCGCCTCGCAGAAGTCCTTGATCTTGGCGTTGCTGCCGGACTCCTGCCCGCCGAAGTCGTTGGCCGGGAAGCCCAGCACCACAAAACCCTGTGGCCCGTACTTGTCGTACAGCGCCTGCAAACCTTTGTACTGGGCGGTGTAACCGCACTGGCTGGCGGTGTTCACCACCAGCACCACCTTGCCGGCGTAAGCGCACAGGCTGCGGGTTTCGCCGTCGATATCCTTGAGGCTGTGGTTGAGCAGGATCGGGCAGGCGGGCGCGGCATGTACGGTGGAGGACAGCAACAGGGCGAACGAGAAGATAAGTGCGCGTTTCATGTGCGGATAATCTTGCTGGGTGGACAGGGTACGTGGACGTCTCGCTTGTTGGACAGGGCCGCGTTCGGTGAAGCCAGCGCGTGATAGAAAAGATAGTCAGGCGGGATAGCGGACTTGTCTGCAGGCACGCATGCCATCTGGGGTGGCACATCCGGTGTGGACCATACGGCAAAGAGTCCGGCAATAACAGCAATGGGTTTGGACAAGGCGTTCATTTGTCTTGGGCAAAAATAAGACATGTGCTTAAATTAGGCTAATAATTTGTACATGTCAAGATTCTGTCCTGGACATATATGACGACCGAGACCTCTCCATTCTCACCTGGCCTGCCTATCGCGTCGGTCGAGCGCGAAACCGGTTTATCCAAGGACACGCTGCGCGTGTGGGAGCGCCGCTACGGATTTCCGACCCCCGAGCGCGACGCCAACGGCGAGCGTCTGTACGCGCCGGTGCAGGTGCGCCGGCTTGCCCAGATCAAGCGTCTGATGGACCGCGGGCACCGCCCAGGCAAGCTGCTGACGTTGGACGAATCGGCGCTGCTGGCACTCGATGAAACACGCCCCAGCCAACTCTCCACGCCTGACGCACGGCAACTCGACGCCTGGCTGGAACTGGTCAAATCGCATGACAGCGAGGCACTGCAACGGCAGTTTTATCGCGAGATGGCCAAGCGCGGTTTGGCGAAATTTGTCCAGGACATCGTGGGGCCCTTGATTACCCGCGTTGGCGAGGCCTGGTCACGCAACGAACTCGGCGTTTTCGAGGAACACCTGTTTTCGCAGCACCTGGAAAAGCTGTTCCACACCACGCTCGCCAACCTGCCGCCACAGGTCGGCAGTCCGCGCGTGCTGCTGACCACGCTTTCAGGCGAGGAGCACACCCTCGGCCTGTTGATGGTGGAAGCGTTGCTGGTGATGGAGGACGCGTACCCGGTGCTGCTCGGAGCGCAGACCCCGATCGACGAAATCGTGCGCGCCGCACAGGTCAAGCAGGTGGACGCGGTATGCCTGTCCTTCAGCGTCGCCTATTCGCCGCTGCTCGCTGCCCAGGGCCTGCGCGATCTGCGACAGATGCTGCCTGCCAGCATTGGGATCTGGGCGGGAGGCTACGGCATCAAACCGATCCGCAAGCCGATCGAGGGGGTATGTCTGATGCCCGAGTTTCAGGACTTTTACGATTGCCTCGCCAAATGGCAAATCGAAATGGGAGGCAAAAAATAAGTTTGAATCTAGAATGCCATCCATTCAGACAACCATGGCCTGACGCAGAAAACCTGGATCGCCCTGCGCCCCAACCGATATGCTCTACATCGATCTCTTCAAGTCCCTCGAACGCGCCCGCTGGAACATGGAAACCGATATTCCGTGGGAATCGTTCGACGCCAGCAAACTGACCGACGAACAGGCGCTGACCATCAAGATGAACGCCATCACCGAATGGGCGGCATTGCCGGCAACGGAAATGTTCCTGCGCGACTTCGTGCACGACAGCGACTTTTCCGCCTTCATGTCGATCTGGTTTTACGAGGAGCAGAAGCATTCGCTGGTGCTGATGGAATATCTGCGCCGTTTCAAGCCCGAGTTCGCGCCCACCGAGGAAGAACTGCACGCGATCCGCTTTCCGTTCGACCCGGCGCCGCCGATGGAAACCCTGATGCTGCATTTCTGTGGCGAAGTGCGGCTCACCCAGTGGTACAAGTGCGCCGCCGCATGGCACACCGAACCGGTGATCAAGCACATCTACGAAACCATTTCCAGGGATGAGGGCCGCCACGGCGGCGCCTACCTGCAATACATGAAGCGCGCGCTGAAGGAGGGCGGGCAGGGTGTCGCCGCCGCCTTTGCCAAGATCGGTTTCCTCATGGCCTCCAGTCAGCGCTCCGACAAGGCGCTGCACCCGACCAACCTGCACGTCAACGTCAAGCTCTATCCGCAGGACACCGTCCAGTCGCGCCTGCCCAACCCGGAATGGCTGGAACACTGGCTCGACGAGCAGATCCGTTTCGATGAAACCTGGGAAAACAAGGTGGTCGGCGGCATTCTGCGAAACCTGTCGAACCTGCTGGGGCAGACCTTCGACAACGTGCGCGACCTCAACAAGTACCGCAAACAGGCGCTGGCTGCGGCCTGACTCGGTAGCACACCAGGAGGCCAGGCGGGTGCTGGCCTTTTTCATGGCGTGTCGTCTTGGTGCGTGTGAAAAGGTGTGGCTAGGAGGATAGGGATCGGCCGGGGTCGTGTAAAAGAACTTATCGCAATTTCGGAGAGCAAAGAACCAGCTTTCCCAAATGCTCCATGTTCAACGATCGCCATCCAGGGTAGGGTCAAGCGCCCCCGAAAATGATTTGTCGCGAGGTTTTGCACAGCCTCGGCCGATCGCCGAAGCAGAGATCAAGTATGCCCACCGTCTCTGGGTAGACGATTCTGTTAAAAGTCGTTGAAGATGATTTTTTAGAGAGTTTCGCGGCGACGTCGCTTCCGGATCGAACAGGGACGGTGGTGATTGGTTCAAGCCGGCCAGGAACGGACAGCCAAGGAGGTCGGCAAGACGATCAAGAATCCTTATTTACCTTTCTTTACTGGCACTCTATGTTGAGGACTTCTACGTAATTAGAGGAATTCTTAAGGAGTGAGTTATGGACATCAACGACGTAGTGATCCATGTGAATGAAACTCTGGATACGCAAGCGCGGCGCGATCTCGAAGACAAAATGCGCGACATTGACGGAGTCATCGCACCGAAATTCAATGATCGCAGGCCACATCTGATGATTGTGGCGTACGACCCTGGTCACACACGCACGCGGGAGCTGCTAGATGCGGTACAGCGCCAGGGCTATCACGCTCAACATTGCGGGGCATAAGGTGGATATCCCAGTTGCTCGGGCCAACCAACGGGGTCTGCGGCTCCCGCTTCTCATTCCTGAATACGACGCGTGAGCGACTGAGGGCATCGCATCGCACCATCCAAGGAGGTGCATGATGAAACTCAGGTTCTTATTTTCTGTGGGGGCAATGGCCATAGGCCTGTTGTCCTTTGTTGATCCCGGCAACGGAATGGAGCTGGACCCTGACCAGGCCCTGCACGACTGGCAGGTACGGCGGCTGATGGAGCCCTCGCCGCGAGAACTAGAGAAAGAGCGCACGGGCTACGTGTATATCTACGACGGTCTGACAGGACGGGAAGTCGATACCGCGCTGGATATCCAGTTCCCTCGCATCCAGTCCATGATGTTCGTGGGGACGGTGAAAACTGATACCCGCGGCGAACCGTTGCAAAACGCCGATTCCGGCCAGTTCATTCAGGAATCGGGTGGTTGCGGCAATTAAGGAGAACAGCATGGCCCAACAGTTGGAAAGGAAATCCCTGGATTCCCCGGACGATCTTCGTCCGTTCAAGGATGGCAAGGGCAGGGCGGAGATCGTGACGGTGGGCGGTCTCACTCTGGGACGCGGTACTTTCGAGCCCGGTTGGCACTGGAGTGAGCACGTCAAGCCCATTGCAGGAACCCATTCTTGCCAGGCGGCGCACACAGGTTACGTCCTGGAAGGGCGCATGGCTGTGAAGATGGACGATGGGACCGAAATGGAATTCGGCCCAGGCGATGCGTTCTACATGCCGTCTGGACACGATGCCTGGATAGTCGGAGACAAGCCCTGCGTGCTGATCGACGTCACGGGCTTTGGAAAATACGCCAAGCCTGCCTAGGCAAGCGTGCATCGACCGGTTGAGCTGGAGCAAAGACCGGACATTCTGCCAAGTCGTCTCAAAGTGATATCGACCCAAAACGGGATGCATGACGCTGCGCGCCAGCGAGGATAGGTTCAGGGTCGGCCGGCACTGTGCTCCGGCCCGCGTACCGGCCGGAAGAGGCGTCCGTCTGCCCGCAGGAATCGCGTGAAGAATTCGAACAGCACCAGCCGGGTGGTCTGCACGAACACCAGCAAGCCTTCCATGATCACGCCGAAGACGTTGCCGACCAGAATGATCAGGACTTGCAACCACACCGATTCCACCGAGTCCGCCAGGATCAGCACCGCGTGGGAGAGGGCGGCATGGGCCAGGGCGAAGGCGCCCACCCGAAGGAAGGACAGGGTGTTCATGGCCAGCTCGAAAACGCTCAGCAGCAGCTCGCCCAAGGCGAGCGGCAAACTGGTCAGCTTGCCGCCGGCCGGGGCGAGCAGGATGTTGCCTACCAGGTAGTAGAGGGTCGCCAGACCGGTGAGCCAGAAGGCCTGCGGCAGCAACAGACCAGCCAGCACGCTGGCATAGATCAGCAGCACGGCGAAGTCTGCCAGCAGCCAGCGTCTCAGTTCGCCACGCCAGCGGGCCTCGATGCCGGCGAACACCATGCCCAGCAGCATCAGCACGATGCCGAACAGCATGGGCACGGCCAGAACGGTCAGCGGATCGTCCAGCGGGTGCGTCCACACGGGCGGCAGCAGAGGGTGAAAACCGAATACATCGCCAAACAGCGCGCCGAACAGCATGGCCGCCAGACCGCAAGGCAGCAGGAAACGGATGCGCGGCCAACGTCTCGAGAAGAAGGCGGCGAACAAGACCAGTACCAGGCCATGGCCGACGTCCGGGAACATGTAGCCGAACAGCAGGGGGACCACCAATGCCAGCAGACCAGTGGGGTCGACCTCGCGTCGCCCGGGCGTGCCCCACATGGCAGTGATGGACTGGAAAGGTTGCGCCCACCAGGCATCCAGGGTGGCCACCGGCGCTTCCGCATGGGCTGGCGGCGCGGGCAGGCGGATGACGGCATGAATGCCGGCCGCCTCCAGAGCCTGCTGCAGCTGACGTACCTGGGGCGCGGTGGTCCAGCCGGTGACATGGCAGTACTCGCTCGCGGTCAGGGTGCCGGCGGCGTGCTCCAGATACCATTGCAGGGTATCGACGTTGGCCTTGGCCTGAGCGATCTCGGGGTCGGAACGCAGGGACTTGAGTTCGGCCTGCATCTCCGCGAGTTCGGCGAGGGTGTTTGCCTGATGCGCGCTCAATGCCTGTTTCTGCTGCGCCGCGTCGCCCGCAAGCCAGGCCGGTATGCTCAGTTGCTGGCAGCCCTGCTCGACGACAAAGCGGCCGATCAGGTGGCGCTTCTCGTGCAGTCCGGCGATGTAGATGAAGTCATGCGTCTCCCCCTGCAAGACTCGTTCGACGCTGGATTCCAGTTCCGGGTCGCACACATGCCCCTTGGGGCAGGCGAACAGGCATTTGCACAGGAAGCGGGTTTTGAGGAATATCCCGTCAAGGTCCAGGCCCGCCCGATCCATGGCCTCCAGGCATTCCGCCAGCAATTGCAGATGGAGCAGCTCGTTGCGCAAATGCTCCAGATGGGCCTTGAGGTAGTCGACGCGGGCGCTCCACACCCGCAGGCAATGCAGGGCCAGGTTGGCCAGATGCACCGGGTCGCCTTCGAGAGCCGTGACCTGCCGCCCCACCCCCGGCAGATCGTGGGCATGGGTCGCCGCCAGGGCGCGAAAGTGGTCGACGAAGGTGCGCAGCGTGCGCTCATCCACCCGCTCCAGCACCCGGGTGTCGGTCTCAAGCTGCACCAGCCCGGTCCGTGCCAGCACCTCCGTGGCATGGACGGTCTGGTCGCGGGGAACATAGGTTTCAAACCATCTGGCCTGAAGCGGGCGCAGGCTCACGGTGCCGTCCTGACCTGAATCACCGTGCCCTCGCGGCGCGGGTCAGCGGCACCATGCTGGACGCCAGTCGCGAGATCGATGATGACGGCCTGCACCGATCCGATCGTTTCCTTGCAGCCATCCGCTCCCGCTTCGCCCAGCCCGACATGCCCCAGTTTGCGCAGAGTGTCCTGCGTGGCAACGCTGAAACGCGGCCGCATGAAATCCTGACCGCCTTCGCAGTTCACCTTGCCGGTGGCATGGGTGACCGACAGGCGCGGGGCATCGATGGCCTGTTGCATTGTCATGCCGTGATCGATGAGGTTGAGGGTGATGTTAAGCACCGAGTTGATGATGGTGGCGCCGCCGGGCGAGCCGTAGGCGGCGACGGGCTTGCCGTCCCTGAACAGCAGCGTGGGCGCCATGCTGGAGCGCGGGCGCTTGCCGGGCGCGACGTCGTTGGCGCCGGGGTTGCCCGCGAATGGATCGGCGCCGGGTACGAAGTTGAAATCGGTGAGTTCGTTGTTGAGCAGGAAGCCATAGCCGGGCACAGTGATGCCCGAGCCCCAGGTATATTCGATGGTGCTGGTGACGCTGACCACATTGCCCCAGCGGTCGACGATGGAGAAGTGCGTGGTGTGCGGGCTTTCCTCCCGGGTGCGTGACAGCTTTGGCGGTGTGGCGGAAGGCCTGTCCCAGGGCAGAGGGTCGCCCGCCTGGGGAGTGTCCATGCGGCGGTCGGGTTGGATCAAGGCGGCACGCGTCGCCAGATAGTCAGCGTTCAGCAGCCCTTGTTGTGGCACTGGCACGGCATCGTCGTCGCCGATCCACACGGCGCGGTCGGCGAACGCCAGGCGCATCGCCTCGATCATCACGTGCAGGGTATTCGGGCTGCCGAAGCCGTAGCCCTGCGCGGCGTCGCCGAGCGGAAAGCGCTCCAGCAGTCCCAGCGTCTGCAGCACGGTGAGGCCGCCGGAAGAGGGCGGCGGCACGCCTGCCAGGGTCCAGCCGCGGTAGTGGCCGATCAAGGGTTTACGGATCGCCACCTGATAGTGCGCCAGGTCGGCCCGCGTCATGCGGCCCGTGCCTGCCGGACCAAGTTCGCTGCGCGCGCGCTGCTGCGCATTCACAATCGCGTCGGCCATCGGGCCACGATAGAAGGCGTCCGCCCCCTTGGCGGCCAGTTGTTTCAACGTGTTGGCGAGATCGGGCTGCACCAGCCAGTCGCCTGCGGCCAGGGGCACGCCGCCGGGGCGGAAGACCGCGGCGGTTTCCGGCTGCAGCTGGGTGCGGCCGCCATCGTTGGCGATATCGTCTGCCAGAAAGCGGTTGACGCGAAAGCCGTGTTCAGCCAGTTCGATCGCCGGTGCAAGGGTGTCGGACAGTTTCAGCGTGCCCCAGCGGCGCAGCGCGGTGTCGATGCCGCGCAGGGTGCCGGGCACCCCAACGGCAAGTCCACTAGTCGAGGCCTGGGTGAAGGGCAGTGGCAGTCCGTCGGGCGCGAACATGTCGGCACTCGCCGCAGCCGGGGCGCGTTCGCGCGAATCGACGATGACGGTCTCGCCGGTCCTGGCCAGGTGGATCAGCATGAAGCCCCCACCGCCGATGCCGGAAGACTGCGGCTCGACCACGTTGAGCGCGAACTGCACCGCTGCCGCCGCATCGATGGCATTGCCGCCCAGCGCCAGCATGCGTGCGCCGGCAGCGGCGGCAGCCGGATGCGAGACGGCCACCACGCCGTTAGGTGAGGCGGCTAGCAGCGACGACGACAGCAGCCACAGTGCGAGCGTATAAAAGACGGGCGCGATACGGTTCATTGGAATCAGCGAGCGTTTCATAGTGGGGCAGGGTGAGCCTGCACCCGTTTTGCCGCACGCGTCAATGTGAACAGCGGGGATGGCCGGGCGATTCAGCCCGGTTTGTCATTCAGGGCGGCTTATACGGGGAAGGAAGAATGAGTTGGAAAGCAGGCTTTCCATTCGGTCGATTGAAAACTTCTGATTGATATCGCTGATAGGCAGTTTGATCGCGCATCGATGAACGATTAAGGGCGCTTGTCTTGATTGTCGAGCGCTTCTTGAATATCTCACGCTTGCTTCTGGCTTGACTGCTACTGGAAGTGGGTCGAGTCCGCTCCTTACCCCGGCTTGCCATCCACTCTGGCCCGCAGCAGCATCGGGGCATACACCACGACGAACAAGCCGAATGCGGCCATCCACGCTAGCCCGGCTGCGGCCATGATCTGCGAATAAACGCCTGGAAATAGCAGTGGCAGCACAACCCGAATCAGAGCGGCGAGATTGATGGCCACAAAGGCCCGCGCCATGACTGGTGCGGGTTCCAGCATCCGTCCGGTGTGACCGAGCGAGACCCGCGCCATCATGCCCAGGGTCAGCACGCCGATCCCGCCGGCGGTGAAGGCGTGCAGCGCGCTGACGCCCGTTGCGGTGATGCCTGCCGCCGACAAGGCCAGCAGCGCGAAACCGAGCGCGATCCAGGCATAGCCCAGGTGCAGGACCCACAACAGCGGCACCGACCAGTATTTGCTTGTATGCCAGCCGGCCAGACGGATGACATGCACGCCTGCGGCGAGGGCGGCGAGCAGCGCGGTGACGAGCGAGTCGGGTTCGATCAGCGCAGCGACCAGTGCGCCGAGGGTGGCGACCGGCACCAGCCATTCGATGGTCTTCCAGCGACGCGCACGGGTGCGCAGCTTGTTGTCGGTAAAACTCGGAATCACCCGGCCGCCCATCACGACGATCATCGCCACCACCACATAGGTGGCGAGATGCAGCCCCAGACTGGAGGTGGCCGGGGTCCAGCCGAGGGCATCGCCGTGCACCAGCACATTGGCCGCGGTCAGTGCCAGCAGCATGAGGGGGAAAGGGTAGTTGTGCAGCTGCTTCGCCTTGAGGATGGGCAGGGCGAGCACCAGCGCCAGCACCGGCAGGAAGGCCAGGTCGATCGTTGCGACCAGGCAAGGCCGCAGGCCCGGAATCAGAAAGCTCACGCGGCCCGCCAGCCAGAGCAGGAACAGCGCCGCCAGTGGCGCACCCGACGGTGTACGGATGCCGGTCCAGTTCTGCGCGGCGGTGAGCAGAAAGCCGGCGATCACCGCCACGGTGAAGCCGAACAGCATTTCATGGCCGTGCCAGACCAGCGGCGCCATCTCGCCGAGTTCGAGGCTGCCGCGCAGCACCAGCAGCCACAGCGCCATCAGCAGCACGGCATAAATACCGGCAGCCAGGAAAAACGGCCGGAAACCGAGGGCGAACGGCGCCAGTCCGCCCGGCGAGGCGGGTTTGCCTGGACTATCGATGCTGTGGAATGACGTGCTCATACGATCCGAAATTAAATGGGGCCGGGCACGCCCGGCCCCGATGCGTCACGTCGATCATGCTGCAGCCGGTTCGGCGTGAACCAGCGCCGGTCGTCTTTCGCTGCGGCCGATGGTCAGCAGGTCCCACACCAGCAGCACAAAGCCGGAGGCGAACATCCAGCCGAAGATCTGCCGCCACCACAT
>Ga0075356_1000175_pt1 | contig 11729 bp, 10 predicted proteins | sample WestPond_Cattail_FD_120073 | JGI IMG/M metagenome (GOLD analysis project Ga0075356, IMG submission 120073) | Natural and restored wetland microbial communities from the San Francisco Bay, California, USA, that impact long-term carbon... | ecosystem: Environmental > Terrestrial > Soil > Wetlands ... | reverse complement strand
GTTCATGCCCTGCAAGCCCATGTCGCGCGCGACGAAGGTGTAGTTGGTGGAGATGTAACCCTGCTGGGCGGCCAGGTTGCCGAGGTAGTCGCCGGTCTTGAAGAAGAACTCGCGCACCTCGATGTTCGGCGGCAGCGTGCCCGCGCGGGCGTCCTTCACGTAGTCGAGGTCGGGGTAGTCGGCGAATACCCGCGCCACCAGCGGGTCGAGGAAGTGCCGTTCGAGGTCGCTCTTGCCGACGGGCTTTTCCAGCGACAGCGCGGTCACGATCGTCAGCCGGCGCGCCGGATTGGCCTTGATGCGCCGGTACAGCGCATTGACGAACGGATTGGGCTTGCCGATGCCCAGTGGCAGGCCGAGCACGATGTCGCCGGCCACCGTGTCGAGCAGGTGGTCGACCGCAGCCGACAGCGAATTCATCGTCAGCGGGGTTTTCACGGGGCCTCCAAATAAGGGGGATGGCACCGCAAGTGTGCGGTGTCGCCTGACCGATCGGCTTGCGCACCGGCAAGTCATGGGTGGTGGCGCCGCGCCGAACACGCTAAGCTGGCACCGTGTCTCAAGAGCTGCCTTCGCAATCCGACTGGATGACGCGCACCACGCGTGCGCTGGTGGTCATCGGCTTCGTGCCGTCGCTGATGCTGGTCACCCTGGTGCTGGTGCCGGTTTTCGCGCTGCTGGCGCCGCTGCTGGTCACGCTGCTGGGGCGCGGCAATCCGGTGGTGGCGGCGCAGGTGGGTGCGTTGTCGGCGCTGATCCTGGTGCCAGCGATCGGCACGCTGGTGCTTCGACTGCTGTTCCAGCTCGAACGTGCGCGGGCGCGGCTCGCCGTGCTGGCCACCCAGGATTCCCTCACTGGCGTGCACAACCGGCGTTACTTCTTCGAGATCGCCGAGCGCGAATGGTCGCGCTGCAAGCGCTACGGCGAGGACGCCGCGCTGCTGCTGATCGACGCCGACAACTTCAAGGCCATCAACGACGTGTACGGTCATCTGTGCGGCGACAAGCTGCTGGTGGCGATCGCCAAGGCCGTGCGGGCCACGCTGCGCCAGCCTGACCTGATGGCGCGCTTCGGCGGCGAGGAGCTGGTGATCCTGCTGCCGCACACCGATCCGCTGGGCGCGCTCGACGTCGCCGAGCGCATCCGCGAGCGCGTGGCCGGCGGCCGGCTCGACTGGAACGGCGAGAAGGTCGGCACCACGGTCAGCGTGGGCGTGGCCTCCTACGGCGGCGACGACCGTACGCTCGACGCGCTGGTGCACGACGCCGACCTGGCGCTGTACGCGGCCAAGAAGGCCGGCCGCAACTGCGTGCGCGCCGCGCCGATCAAGCCGCGCCGCAGCGGTGAGATTCGCCGCGAGACCTCGCGCTAGCTGCGCGTAAGGTCAAGCCCGCGGGCTTAACATCGCGCGGGTGCTGCAATCGGCACGCACGCGAGGAGTGGGGGCGTATGCGCATCGCTGGCGACGATCTGCACCTGCATGGCGAATTCCTGCACGACTGCTGGTACGTGGCCGCCTGGTCACACGAACTGATCGACGGCCGCCTGCTGGCACGCACCATCCTTGAGCGGCCGGTGCTGCTTTACAAGGGTGACTCCGGCCGCGCGGTCGCGCTCGACGACCGCTGCTGCCACCGCGGCGCGCGGCTGTCCAAGGGCCGCCTCGAGGGCGACTGCGTGCGCTGCATGTACCACGGGCTCAAGTTCGACGGCAGCGGCGCCTGCGTGCAGATCCCGGGGCAGGACACCGTGCCCCAGGGCATGGGCGTGCGCAGCTACCCGCTCATTGAGCGCGACTCGCTGGTGTGGATCTGGATGGGCGACGCCGCGAAGGCCGATCCGAACGACATCGTCGACTTCCCGTACCTGCGCGAGCCGGGTTGGCGCGGAGTGCCCGACTACCTGCACTACGACGCGAACTACCTGCTGATCGTCGACAACCTGGCCGACTTTGCGCACCTGGCGTTCGTGCACCGGCACACGCTGGGCGGCTCGGAAGAATACGCATTCAAGACCAAGCCGGTCGAGGTGGAACGCCAGCCGCGCGGTTTTCGTGTCAAGCGCATGCATTTGAACGCCGACGTGCCGCCGTTCCATCGCAAGGTGACGCGCAGCGACGCCAAAGTCGACCGCTGGAACGTCGGCCAGATGCACATCCCCGGGATCTTCTTCCTCGAGTCGGGCTTCGCGCCGGCGGGCAGCGGAATCGAGCGCGGCGACATCTCGCAGGCAAGACAGTATCGCAACTGCCAGTTCTTCACCCCGGAGACACGACGCAGCACGCACTTCTTCTGGAACTACCTGCATAGCTGGAACACCGACGACCCGGCCATCGCGCTGTCGCTGCACGACAGCATGGTCGAGGGCTTCCACGAGGACAAGGCGATCATCGAGGAACAGCAGCGCACGTTCGAGGCCGACCCGTCATTCCGCATGCACCCGATCGCCGCCGACGCGCCGCTGGCGCACTTTCGCCGGGTGCTGGCGCAGCTGATCGCGATGGAAATGTCCACCCCCGTAGCGCCCTAGCGGCCGCCCGCCCCTCAAGGGGGGCACACCAGCGGCCCGGCGGAGCCGGATCCGCGGTGTGCGCTGGGGCTCGTTCAGCGCCACGGCTCATCAGAGCGTCAACGGGCGCGCATAGCCGGTCATCTCGAGATAACCGCGCCCGACGGCGCGCCCGTTGTCGTCGAACAGGTCGGACAGTCCTTCCCAATAGACTGCGCCGTTGCTGCCGCGGCCGTCGAGTTCCTGCGCGTCCATCAGCGCGCGCAACTCGTGGCGGCCGGCGGGCGTGGCGAGGGTCCACTGCACCGGGTAACGCGCCATCGAGCTGGCGCTGGTCCATTCACGCCTGGGCGTGAACTGCACCTCGTCGGCGTTGAACACGCGCAGCGTGCCGTCGGGGTGGCGATGGCTGCCGCCGGCCCACAGCGGCGTGCCGTCGCGACGGCGGATCCGAAAGGCCATCAGCGCGCCGCCGTCGGCGAGGTTGATGCCGATCCAGTCCCAACCCACGGCGTCGGCCGGCAGGAGTTCGTCGCTCCACTCGTGGTCGAGCCAGCCGCGGCCGGTGTGCCGCTGTGCGCGGCCGGCGCGTGTGAGCTGCGCATCGACTGCCAGCTGCGGCAGGCTGTAGTAGTGGCTCGCCTGCTGCGGCAGCGGCCCCTTGCGCGACCAGCCGTCGTGGCCCTGCAACAGCAGCGGCTGCGTGGCGGTCAGCGCGAGTTGCAGGCGAAACGGTGCGTCGCCGCCGCCAACTTCGGCGTTGTAGCGGGCGGCGCCTTCGGCCACCTGGCGCTGCAGCCGCCAGCGGCCCTGCTGCACGCGGGTGTCGTCGCTGGCCGCAGACGCGTCGCGCGCCAACGGGTCGCCCGACCAGCGGGTCGTGCGCTGCGCCTGCAGGTGGCTGCGCGCGCCGATGTCACTGATCGCGGCGTGCGCGAACAGCAGCTGGCGCGGCGCAAAGCGGCCGGGCAACGCCTCGGCCAGGCCGGTGCGATGGCGGAAGAAGGTGATCTGGAAGCCGATCGGCGCCGGCTGCGCGTCGAGCCAGCCGGTGGCATACCACCACTCGATGCGTGCACCGGGGTGCGCGCCATGGTCGCGTGGAAAACGCAGCGGCCGGCCGTCGCGCACGCGATCGTCCGCCTCGAGGCGGGGCTGGCTTTGAGCCAGCGCCGCGCCGGGCAGCGCGGCGAGCAGGGCGCGGCGCGACCACATCACCAGTCCTCCTTGACGGCGAGCACCGCGTCGCGCGTGGCGGCGCGCCGGGCGCTGATCGCCGCCGTGGCCAGGCCGCACGCCAGCACGGCGATGCCCAGTGCGGCCAGTCGAGGCCACGGCACCCTGAGTTCCATCGTCCAGTGAAAGCTCTGCGGGTTGACCACATGCACCAGCACCACGCTGACCGCGATGCCGAGGGCCAGCCCCATCAACACGCCGGCCGCCAGCCAGGCGGCGGTCTCGCCGGTGACGATGCCGAGAATCTGCCGCCGGGTCAGCCCCAGGTGAGCGAGCAGGCCGAACTCCCGGCGACGTGCCAGCACCTGCGCCGACAGGCTGGCCGCCACGCCGACCAGTCCGACCGCGATGGCCACGATCTGCAGGTAGCGCGTCACCGCGAAGCTGCGGTCGAAGATCGACAGCGAGAGCTGCCTCAGCTCGCCGGCGCTGGCGGTGTCGAGCGGCACATCGGGGCCGGCCAGGGCGCGCAGCCGTTCGACGAGCGCGGGCGCATCGGCGCCCGGCGCCAGCCAGAGTGCGACCTCGTTGATGCGGTCGTCGCCGCCGTGGGCGTGCCAGGTCGCCGGTTCGATCGCCACGGCACCGAACTGGCGCGCGTAGTCGCGCCAGATGCCGCGCACGACCAGCGGCTGGCTGCCGTCGGGCAGCGGCAGCGTGATGCGCTCGCCCACCTGCCAGCCGTAAATCGCCGCGGCCGGCTCGCTGACCCAGACGCCGGTTTCGCCGGCCTGTGCCGGATGCACGTCGCCGAGCAAGGGCAACGCGTGTGCGGCGTTGTCGATCGGCCGCACGATCAGCGCCAGCGCCGGCCGGCGCGGGTCGAGCGCGAGCGGCCGCACGCGCGACGCGCGCAACTGCGTCACACCGGGCAGACGCGCCGCCTCGGCCGCGAAGCCGGCCGGCAGCGTCATCCATTCGGCGGCCGACGCGCCGCCGACGGTGCGCAGGTACAGGTCGGCCGGCAGCACGGCGTTCAGCCAGTCCGACACCGCGTCGCGAAAGCTCGCCACCATCACCGTCAGCGCCACCGACAGGGCGAGGCTCGCCACCACGCCGGCCACGGCAGCGCTCGCGGTGTGGCGCTGGTGGCGCGCGCGCTGCCAGGCCAGCAGCACCAGCGGGCGCTGCTGCGCGAGCGGCCGCGCCAGCAGCAACTGCACGATGGCCGGCACCAGCACCACGCCACCGGCCAGCAGTGCGGCCACCGCGCCATAGGCGGCCAGCGGCAGCCCGGCCACGGGCGGCAGCAGGGCCAGCACACCAGCCCCGCCGATCAGCAACAGCCCGGGCCACGCGTGCGAGCGGCCGGCGCCGGACGACGACAGGCCCTTCAGCGCCATCGCCGGGGCCAGTCGTTCGGCCGCTCGCGCCGGCCACCAAGCGCCCAGTACGGCCGCAGCGGTGCCCAGCGCGCCGTGCAGCAGCGCCGGCACGAACGCGACCTGCAGGTGCGGCGTGATGCCGGGAAAGTAGCCGCCGCCGAGATCGCCGCCGAGTGCGCGCAGCGCGACCGCCGCCAGCCCCGCGCCGGCGAGCAGTCCGATCCCGCTGCCCAGTGCACCAACGATCGCCGCCTCGGCGAGGACCAGCGTGCGGCGGTCGCGCGCGGCCAGGCCCAGCACGCCGAGCAAGGCAAAGGTCGGCGTGCGCTGCGCGACCGACAGCGCCAGCACCGAGTAGACGAGAAAGCCGCCGACCAGCAGCGCCACCAGCGCGAGCACGCTCAAGTTGACGCGATAGGCGCGCGACAGGTTGGACACGCGCTGCAGCGCGTCGTCGGCCTGCGCGACACGCACGTCCGGTGGCCACGCCTTGCCGCGCTGCCAGGTGTCGGCGGCCACGCCGGTGGCCAGCCGCAGGTCGACGCGATTGATGCGCGCACCGAAATCGAAGCGTGATTGCAGCGCCGCGATGTCGGCCACCAGCAGCGCGGTGCCGCCGGCCGCCACGCTGCCGGCCAGGCGCAGGCGTACCCAGCCGCGCGGCGTGCGCAGCTCGATCGTGTCGCCAACGGCGGCGTCGAGCCGCTGCAGCGCGGTGGCGTTGGCGAAGACCACGTCGGGATCGAGCACCGTCAACGCCGCGCTGCCGGCGGCCGGCCGCGGCATCAACGAAGGCGCCACCGGTGCCACGCGAAGCGCGTCGAGCCCGATTACCCGCACCGGCACCGTCCGCGCGGCGGCGTCGCGTCGCACCAGGCTGTCGAGCTGCAGCATCGGGCTGACGACGGCGACCGCTTCGTCGAGCGCGAGCGCCTCGACGATCGCATCGTCGAAGCCTTCCGGCGCCGCCGCGGTGAGCGACACGTCGGGCTCGCCGTTGGCCGCGCGCACGGCCGCGGTGAACTCCGACAGCGCCGACGCGTTGATCAGGTGCACCGAGTAGGCGAGCGCGACGCCGAGCGCGACGGCCAGCAGCACGGTGGCATGGCGCCACGGGTGCTGGCGCCATTCGGCCACCGACAGCGTGCCAATCAGGTGCGACAGGCGCTGCGGCATGGCACCGATGGTACGGTGCCGGTCGCGCGGGTCGGAATCGTCAGGCCGGAACCCGGTAGTCGCGCGGGCCCATCAGGTCGATGCCGCAGTGCAGCTCGCGCACCCAGTTGATGAACTGGCCCACGGCCGGTCCGGCCAGCGGCGCGCCGTGTTGCGGCACCAGCATCGCGATGTCGAGCGTCGACACCATGTCGGCCCACAACCGCAGGATCTTGTTGGACACCATGTAGCGACGGTGGAAGGCTTCCATGTGCGGCAGCAGGTCGCGCAGGTCGTACACCGGCGTGCGCGCGCGCACGCCGCTGATCAGCGAGACGCCGAGATCGCCCGAGAACAGGATGCGCGCGCTGGGGTCGTAGAACTGGAAGTTGCCCTCCGCGTGCAGGAAGTGCGCCGGCACCGCGATCAGATCGTGGCGGCCGATGCGAATGCGCATGCCCGAGTCGGGAATGCCGACCACGCGGCCGGTGGTCTTGCCGGCCTTGCAGAAGTGCGGCACGAAGCGCTCCCACAGGCTCGAGATGTACAGCGTGGCCTGCGTCGACGTGGTCCAGCGGTCGAGCGACGCGATGATATCGGGGTCGGCGTGGGAGGCCAGCAGTGCCGTCAAGCGCGACGGTGGGAAGTGCCGCGACATGCCGAGGAAGAGATCGTTGTAGGCCAGGTTGCCACCCGGATCGATGATCGCGCCTGTGTCGCCGTCGACAACGAGGAACTGGTTGGCCTGCACCGCCTCGCCGCCGCCGTCGCACAAATCGCTGAACATCAGGCACAAGTGATCGTCGCGGTTGAACAGTTCGGTCGACATGGTTCGCCCTTACACAACGTGAGGCGGGCGACTGTAGGCAGCGCGTCAGGCGTACTGCCTGATGCGAGTCAATCGGGGGCGAGACTGTCGACGATTCCGCCGGACGTGAGCCTGATCACACGATCGGCGCGCTCGGCAGCCGCCGCCGAGTGCGTCACCAGCAGGCAGGCGGCGCCCTCGGCGCGCACTTGCGCGGCCAGCAGGTCGAGCATGCGCAGCGCATTCACCGGATCGAGGTTGCCGGTCGGCTCGTCGGCGAGGATCAGCGCCGGCCGGTGCACCAGCGCGCGTGCCACCGCCACCCGTTGCAGCTGTCCGCCCGACAGCTGCGCCGGCATGCGGGTCGCGAGTTCGGGCAGGCCGACACGCTCGAGCATCAGCGCCACGCGAGCCGGGTCGGGCCGGTTCAGCAGCAGCAGCGGCAGCGCCACGTTGTCGGCCACGCTCAGGTGCGGCAACACGTGGAAGGCCTGGAACACGAAGCCGAGGTGTTCCCGGCGCAGCCGCGCCCGCGCATCGGCGTCGAGTGCCGGCACCGACGACTCGCCGACGACGATGTCGCCGCTGTCGCACTCGTCGAGGCCGGCGATGCAGTTGAGCAGCGTCGACTTGCCGACGCCCGACTCGCCGACCAGCACGACGAATTCGCCGGCCGCGAGCTCGAAGCTGACATGCTCGAAGACCGGGGTCTCGGCGTAGGCCTTGGACAGATCGGTGATGCGCAGCATGCGCCCGATCATGCCCGACGCCGCCGACCGACGACTGCCCCTCGCTAAGGCGGTGACGACGGCCGGCGCGCGATCAGTGCGCGCACTTCGGTCAGCTTGGCCTTCAGTGTCTGCCGATGTGCCTTGCCCACGCGCAGCAGCATCTTCTGTCCGGCCGACAGTTGCTGCAGCTCGGGATCGGTGAACTCGTAACGCACCCACGGTTGCGACGACTTCAGTTCGCCCTTCACGTCGGTCAGTGTCAGGGCCATCGGCTCGGCCGGCTCGGGCGTGCGCAGCAGCTGGTCGATCACCTCGACCACGCGGTCGTTGAAGTAGCGGCCCGGATAGCCGGCGTCCTCGTAGGCCTTCTGCAGCTGCGGGTACAGGTGGACGTACAGCGCGGCGGCGCGCTTGGCGTCGATCTGCGCCAGCATGCCGACCACCGGCGCGTAGCGCGCCGGGTTGGTCGGCGCAGCCGTGCGCGCGTCACCGTCACCGGTGACCGAGAAGCGACCCGGCGTCGGATTGAGCGGCCACAGCGCCGGCGCTGCATGCGGGCGAGCCAGGTTGTCGATCGTCACGACGGCGCGCCGCGCGAAGTCGTCGGTCTGCCAGAAGCGCAGCACAGCCGACGGGCTCGTCAGCTCGCCGAGGGCCGCGCGCCAGGTGGCGTTGGCGTCGGCACCGGCCGGCACCGACGGGGCAGACGCCGCCAGCGCGGGATCCACCGGATGCCGGATCGCCGGCACGCTGGCCGCCGGCGCCACCGGTTCGGCGGGCGGCGCTGCCGCGACCGGCACCTGCGCCGTGGTCTGCCGGCCTTGCTGCTGGTACCAGTACAGGCCGCCCAGGCCCGCTGCAGTGAGCAGCAGCACGGCGATGGCGGTCAATGACGCCTTGTTCATCGTGCGTTCCCCTTGTCGGCTGGTGGTCTCAGGCTGCACCCTAGCGCGATTCGGCCGCGTACAGGCCACAAGACCCCTCGCGATGCTTTGTTCAACGTCCGGGCGTGCCAATTGCCGCCGGTGCGCCGGCGACCCGAGCGCGGGCGTGCTGCAGCACCTGCTCGGCGGGGTCGGGCGCGTCGCAGGCCACCACATGCCGCGCCATGCCGCGCAGCCAGGTCAGCTGCCGCTTGGCGAGCTGGCGCGTGGCCGCGATGCCGCGCTCGCGCAGACCGGACAGGTCAACTCCCGCATCGAGCGCTTGCCATACCTGCCGGTAGCCGACGCATCGCATCGACGGCAGCGCGGCGTGCAGGTCGCCGCGCGCGCGCAGGCGTCGCACCTCGTCGACCAATCCGGCGGCGAGCATCGCGTCGAAGCGCGCGGCGATGCGCTCGTGCAGCCAGCTGCGCGACTGCGGTTCGAGTGCGATCACGGGAATCGGCAACGCTGCGCGCTCGCCGCGGCCCAGCAGCTGCGACATGGGCTGCCCGGTGACGTGCCAGACCTCGAGCGCACGCTGGATGCGTTGCGCGTCGTTCGGTGCCAGACGGGCGGCGGTGACAGGATCCACCTCGGTCAGCCGGGCATGCAGCGCCGGCCAGCCGGTGCGTGCGGCGAGCGCGTCGATGTCGGCGCGCCAGGCCGCGTCGGCCTCGGGCAGCGCATCGAGCCCCTCGATCAGCGCCTTCAGGTACAACATGGTGCCACCGACCAGCAGCGCGATGCGGCCGCGCGCCTCGATCGCGGCGATCGCCGCGCGGGCGTCTTGTACGAACTGCGCCGCCGAGTAACGCTCGTGCGGCTCGATCAGGTCGATCAGGTGGTGCGGAACCGCGGCCCGTTCGGCTGCGCTCGGCTTGGCGGTGCCGATGTCCATGCCGCGATAGACCTGCGCCGAATCGACGGTCACGATCTCGAGCTCGACATGGTGGGCGAGCTGCAGTGCGATCGCGCTCTTGCCGCAGGCCGTCGGGCCGGCGAGTGCGAGCACTGTCATGTCGCCGCCGCAGCGGTGTGTATGACGGCGCGCGGCGGCTCGCCGTGCCGGCGCACCCAGGTCCAGGCCACGACGCACGTGGCGCTGGCGAAGCAGGCCACCGCGATGAAGTAGGGTCGCGGAGCCGTGCCGTCGAGATGCCAGCCCAGCCACAGGCTGACGCCCATGCCGACGCCGGCCAGCGCGAAGCCGGCGAGCGCCGACGCGACGCCCGCCGCGCGTGGAAACGGCCACACCGCGCCGGCCTGCCCGCAGGGCTGGTGCACGCCGTGGCCGAGCGCGTAGATCCACTGCGGCACCAGCACCGTCCACAGGGCCACGTGGCCGGTGACGGCGACCCCGAGCATGAGCACCGCCGACAAGGCGGTGAAGCCGGCGGCACGCACCACGGCACCTGCCAGGCCGTAGCGCGGCAGCAGGCGACGGCAGATCATGGTGCCGGCCACATAGGCCAGCGAGTTGCTGCCCATCGCCAGGCCACACTGCCAAGCATCGAGCCCGAGCCCGTCGATCAACACGAAGCTTGACCCGGCCAGGAAGACCATCAGACCGCCATAGGTGCAGCAGACCAGCGCGGCCCAGGCCCGGAAGCCCCGATGCGCGAGCGTGCGGCCGATCTGTGCCGCCAGTGGCGCGATCCGTGTGGCGGCTGCGTTCTTGACGCGCAGGGTCTCGGGCAGCCGCCAGATCACGAACACGAGCAGGCCGGCGCCGGCGCCGGCCAGGGCGACCATCGTGGCGCGCCAGCCGGCCAGCGACGACAACGCGCCGCCGACAATCGGCGCCGCAATGGCGATGAGGCCGAGGCCGGTGAGCGCACGCGACATCACGTGTGCGCCCTCGTGCGGCTCGTACAGGTCGCGCACCATCGCGCGCGCACACACCACGGTGGCCGCCATCCCGGTGCCTTGCACGGCGCGCCATGCCACCACCTCGACGATGTCGCGCGCCAGCAGCGCGCCGACCGCGGCCAGAGTTAAAAGCGACAGCCCGGCCAGCAGCACCGGGCGCCGGCCGAAGCGATCGGCCACCGGGCCCCATACCAGCTGCGCGCAGCCGAAGCCGACGATCAGCGCCGACATCGTGAGCTGTACGGCCGGCATCGCGGCGCGCAGGTCCGTCGCCAGCGCCGGCAGCGCGGGCAGATAGACGTCGGTGGCCAGGGCTTGCAGGCCGAGCAGGAAGGCCAGCGCAACCGCGGCGGCCAGCGTGCCGAGTGCGGCACGCGGCGGCGCGATCGCCGCGGCGGTGGACGTGCCCGGTGCGGGATTCATCGCGACGAGGATACCCGCGGCCTGCAGTCGGCCATTGACCGTGCCCGGCTCACACGCTGTAACGCCTACGGCACGCTCTCGGTTACGATTTTTCCTCTCGTCCAACAACAGGAGACACGCATGACGAAGACCCGACGCGCACTGACCTGGCTGCTCGCCGCCAGCCTGAGTTATGCCGGCCTGATCCAGGGCGCGCAGGCGGCACTGATCGGCGCCGGGCAGGTGGCGGCCGTCAGCGGCGCCGCCGCGCCGGCCGACGCGCATGCCCGGTTGAACGGCCTGCTCGAGCGCGCCGACGTGGTGGCCGCGCTCACCGAGCGCGGAGTGTCGGTCGAGCAGGCACGTGCGCGCGTCGCTGCGCTCAGCGACGCCGAGGCGGCACACGTGGCGGCGCAGATCGACGCCGCACCGGCAGGCGGCACCGACGTGCTGGGTACGCTGGTGTTCATCTTCGTGCTGCTGCTGATCACCGACATCCTCGGCTTCACCAAGATCTTTCCGTTCACGCGTTCGATCCGCTGACGCGCCACATGCGCGGCGCGCTGGCGGCCGGGCTCGCGGCGGCGCTGCTGGCGTCGTCGGCACTGAGCGGCTGCGCGTCGTGGACCGGACCGCAGACAACCGCGCTGCGCACGCAGCCACCATCCGGGCTGGCGCCGCAGGTGGAGTTGGGTGCAGTGCCTTTCATCGCGCAGACGCCTCTGCACTGCGGGCCGGCGTCGTTGGCCATGGTGCTGCGGTACATCG
>Ga0075356_1000174_pt1 | contig 11819 bp, 13 predicted proteins | sample WestPond_Cattail_FD_120073 | JGI IMG/M metagenome (GOLD analysis project Ga0075356, IMG submission 120073) | Natural and restored wetland microbial communities from the San Francisco Bay, California, USA, that impact long-term carbon... | ecosystem: Environmental > Terrestrial > Soil > Wetlands ... | reverse complement strand
TTGCTCATGCTCGATCGTGGTGAACTGATGCTGGAAAAACGGCCAGCACGTGACATCTGGGGCGGATTGTAGAGCCTGCCCGAAATCCCACCCGGGATCGATCCGGCCAGCCATTGCCATGAGCATTTCGGCTTCACAGCCCGGGCACAGCAGGCCTTGCATCAACTCAGCCACAGCTTCACGCACTTCAAGCTGCACATCCAGCCGGTGCAGTTGCAACTTGCCCCGCGTCACGCCAGCCCGCCCGGCCGGATCTGGTTGCCCCCCACCGACGCACTGGACGCAGCCCTGCCGGCGCCGGTACGCAAACTGGTGGCGCAGCTAGTAGGCTGCTGAGCATCCCATGCATTGATTGCTCCATAAATAACGGCAGATGTGGCTGGCCCGGCCTGCAGCGTCGTGACTCGACCCTGGCCGAACGCAGGCGTGATGCTATAAATGGATTAATGATTGCTTGCCTCAGGAGCGCCATGAATATGCCGAACGATGTGTCCGGACCGGCCATTTTTGACGAGGACGGTTTTTTGATTGACCCGGCGATGTGGAGCGAGAGTCTTGCAGACCGCATCGCGCAGAATGACGGTCTGGGAGAACTCAGCGAATTGCAGATTGGACTGCTGCACGCGTTGCGGCGCGAGTTCTCCAAACATGGGACGGTGACGGCACTGAGCCATGTCTGTCACCTCACCGGGCAGAGTGCCGACTGCATGCAGCATTTGTTCCCCAACCCGCGCGAAGCATGGCGCGTGGCGGGTTTGCCGAACCCGGGCGAGGAAGCGAAGGCATACCTGTAACTCATCCGGCAGTGCAGCCGCAGCCAACCATTCACTCAGCCGCCTTCAAGGCTGATCAGAAGCGCGACAACTCCTCCCGCGTAGCATCGCCCTCGGCAGTCGCACCTGCCAGATCATAAGTGCGCGCAGCCAGCGCCAGCCATCGTCCAGCCTGCGCCCAGTCGCGCTGGTCCCGTGCCAGCCAGCCGCGATAGCGTGCCGCAACCGCCAGCCAGTACTGGTCGCCCGCACGCTCGATCAATGCCGCGCCTTCGTCGAGCATGGCCTGGGCCTCCTCAAACCTTCCGGCTTCTCGATACAGGTTGCCCAGGTTCATCAAATGCTTGCCCAGATGGTGGAAATGGCCCTGGGCGCGGTTCAGCGCGATGGCCGCCTGCAGCCATTTTTCAGCTGCGGAACGGTCGCCCTGCGCCTGCAGGATCAGACCCAGATTGTTTAGACTGGCCGAACGTTCGGACAGGTCGGGATTGAGCGGGATGGATTCCTGGTAAAGCGCCTGGGCCATGGCCACATTTCCCTGCGCATAGACCAGGCCGGCCATGTTGTGCAGTGCGGTCGCCAGATTCTGCTGGCTGGACTCGCGCCTCGCCCACGCCAGTGCGGCCTGGCCATATTGCATGGCTTCACGTTCACGTCCCAGCCTGCGCAGGGTGACTGTCAGCCAGTTATAGGCGTAGGTGCGCAATTCCGCCTGCGGACGTTGCTGTTCGACCGTGCGCAAGTACTGCAATGCTTCGGCAAAGTGCCCGGTTTCATAAGCAGCGCGGGCGGCGCACATGCTCGCCACGGCATCAGCGGGCGATGCCACAAGTTGCGCCTGCGCCAATTGACTGGCGTGGACGTAATCAAAAGCGGCGATCGCGTTGTGGCAGTCATCGGCGTGTGCCAGCGGAACACCCAGGGCCAGCACCAAAATCGTCCAGTTCAGTTTCATTTTAATTTCTCTCCAGTAGCGAATCGTGCCATAGGGTTGGCGCGCACAATGACTCGTGGGCTTTCGCCCATGCTAATTCGGAGTTCACTTTTGTGAGCATCGTTGTGTCCGGAATCCGGTAAAATCTTCGCTTTCCATATGCAAAGAGATTTTTCACCATGTCCATGGCCGACCGCGACGGCGTCATCTGGTACGACGGCAAACTCGTACCCTGGCGCGACGCCACCACCCACGTCCTCACCCACACCCTGCACTACGGCATGGGCGTTTTCGAGGGCGTACGCGCCTACAAGGCCGAACAGGGCACGGCGATTTTCCGCCTGCAGGAACACACCGACCGGCTATTCCGTTCCGCCCACATCCTCGGCATGAAAATGCCGTTCGACAAGGCCACGATTTTCGAAGCGCAGCGCACCGTGGTGCGCGAGAACAAGCTCGAGTCCGGCTATCTGCGCCCGATGGCGTTCTTCGGCTCGGAAGCCATGGGCATCTCGGCCAAGAACCTGTCGGTGCACGTCATCGTCGCCGCCTGGCCATGGGGCGCCTACCTCGGCGCGGAAGCGCTGGAGCGCGGCATCCGCGTCAAGACCAGCTCGTTCTCGCGGCATCACGTCAACGTCACCATGTGCAAGGCCAAGGCCAACGGCAACTACATAAATTCCATCCTTGCGCACAAGGAAGCCGAGACGGACGGCTACGACGAAGCGCTGTTGCTGGACGTCGATGGCTTCGTCGCCGAAGGCTCGGGCGAAAACTTCTTCATGGTCCGCAACGGCAAGCTCTACACGCCGGACCTCACGGCCGCGCTGGAAGGCATCACCCGCGACACCATTGTCCAGCTGGCCGCCGAAATCGGCCTGCCGGTGATCGAGAAGCGCATCACGCGCGACGAAGTCTATACCGCCGACGAAGCCTTCTTTACCGGCACTGCCGCCGAAGTTACGCCAATCCGCGAACTCGACAACCGGACGATCGGCGAAGGCACACGCGGCCCCATCACGGCCAGGCTTCAGGCGATGTATTTTGACTGTGTGCACGGCCGGGCTGCCGGCCGCACCGACTGGCTGACCCCGGTCAAGTAATCGAGCACCGCATGAGCGAACGGCACGACAGCACCCCAAAGCACCCTGATGTTCAGAAGGGTATCAATACCCAGCGCCTCATCGAGGTGACGGAAAGCGATCTGCCCCTGCACTGCCCAATGCCGCAGCATGCAGACTGGAACGCCCATCCCCGCGTTTATCTTCCGATCGAGTCGAGTGGCAATGCGCTTTGCCCCTATTGCGGCACGCTCTATCGTCTGAAAGGCAAACCCAGCGGCGGCTCGCACTGAGCGCCGTCCACCCAAGCAACAAGGAGATTCCCATGAAGCGTATTGCCATCCTCGCCACATTGCTCTTGCTGTCCAGCCACACCGTCTGGGCTGCCGACGCCAAGCAGGACATGCAGGCTGAAATGAAAAAAATGCAGGAAGCGCAGGCCAAGCTGATGGCCGCGATGATGGTGGAGAAGCGGAGCCGTCTCGGATTCAATGAAACCGTCGCCGCCTTGCAGGACGCTGCCAGGAAGCGGGGTTGGGAAGTGGGTCCGGTCATGGACATGCAGGAAGCCATGCTTAAAGCCGGTCAAAAGGGTGCCAAACCGTTCAAAATGCTGGTGATGTGCAACAAGGACCTCGCCGAGAGCCTGATCAAAGCCCAGGTCGCCCAAAAGGCCATGCCGTTCGCACCCTGTCGCCTGAGCGTCTTCGAGGGAGACGATGGCAAGGTCTACATAGCCAAGCCCAACACGGAATTTATGGCGCAGATGGCTGCGCCCGCCTTCGCTCCCTTGTTGAAAAAATTTGCCGAAGAAGAAAACGCCGTTCTGGCGAAAATCACCGAATAGGTGAACTTGTCTTTCTGGCGACAACAGCTATCCCAACAAACGTCGTGCGCACAACAATCGCCCACGTCGTTCCCAACGCATCGAGTCAGGCGCACAGCCGATCCGATCTTGAATTGCGATCGCCGGTTCATGCAGCAAAACCGTTCACGTTCTAGCGTCAGCGCGCGGGGGCCTCGGCGCATTCCGCATTACAGCGCCGGGTACCATGCGGAACTACCCGGCTGCATGCGTGACCTGGCCCTGCTGACACCTTTAGTCCTCAAGAAATGAACTTTTCTACCCCTGAAGCCGCTGAAGCCGCTTTCTACGCCGCCTTCGAGACTCGCAATCTCGATGCCATGATGGCAGTCTGGGCCAGCGACGACAGCATCGCCTGCATCCATCCAATGGCCGCGCCGCTTGATGGACGTACCGCCGTGGCAGCCGGCTGGCACAGCATGTTCGAGGCCGCCGGACAGTTCCGTGTTCAGGTCGAAATCGCGCACGAAATTCGCGAAGCCACCCAGGTCCTCCGTATCGTTCGAGAGTATCTCGTCATCGGTCAGGAAACCGAACCGCGTCCGCCGATATTGGCGACCAACCTGTATCGCAAGGAAGGCGAAAGCTGGCACATGGTGCTGCATCACGCTTCACCGCTCCAGATCGGCGGCACGCCGCCCGCACGCATGCCGCCCGTTGTATTGCACTAAGGCGCCGCAGGATCCCCGCTTGCCAGGTCATGCAATCCCAGGAAACCACGAGTTATCGCGCCCCCGCCTGGTTACCCGGCGGCCATCTGCAAACGATCTACACCAGTCTGTTCATCCACGCCCCGCCGATTGCTTACCGGCGCGAGCGGCTGGAGTTGCCGGATGGCGATTTTCTTGATTTCGACTGGGTGGATGGCCAGCCGGGCGCCCTAAAGGATTCTTTTCAATACCCCCTTGAGGGGTACTCCGATCCACTACGCGCTGAAGCGCGTGTGGAGTCGTATGCCCTAAAGGACTCCGATCCACTACGCGCTGAAGCACGTGTGGAGTCGTATGCCCCGGTGGTAGTGCTGTTCCACGGGCTGGAGGGCAGCGCCGACAGTCCCTATGCGCGTAATCTGATGGCCGCCGTGCAGATACACGGCTGGCATGGCGTGGTGGCACATTTCCGCGGTTGCTCGGGCGAGGACAACCGGCTGCCGCGCGCGTATTTCGCCGGCGACAGCGAAGATATCGAACGCATCCTGCAGCAGGTCAAATCGCAGCATGTCCAGGCGCCGATTTACGCAGTTGGTGTCTCGCTCGGTGGCAACGCCTTGTTGAAATGGCTGGGAGAGACGGGCGACGCAGCACGCATTCTGGTCGAAGCTGCAGCGGGCATTTCCGCGCCGCTCGATCTGACTGCCGCCGGGCACACTCTCGATCGCGGCTTCAATCGTCGGGTCTACACCGCGCGCTTTCTCCTCACCCTGAAAGCCAAGGCCTTGCGCAAGGCTGCGCGATTCCCCGGGGTTCTGGATGCCAAGGCAATCGCTGCCGCCACCACCTTCCGCGAATTCGACACCCTGGTCACGGCGCGCCTGCATGGCTTTCGCGATGCCGAAGACTACTGGCTGCGGGTTTCGTCCAAGCCTCTGCTCAAATCCATCCGCGTGCCCACGCTCGTCATCAACGCCAGGAACGACCCCTTTCTGCCGGCCTGGGCCCTCCCAAGCCGGGACGAAACCTCATCTGCGGTTACCCTCGATCAGCCCGCAGCCGGCGGCCATGTGGCCTTTCCCTGCGGCCCTTTCCCCGGCAACATCGACTGGCTGCCGCGGCGGCTGATGCAGCATTTCGACAGCCAGCGCAGGTAGAATCGACGCATCACCATACAGGGAGCGGCGTTGTGGAATACCCGAAGGAAATCTTCAAGGCTTACGATATTCGCGGCATCGTCGGCAGAACCTTCACGTCCGAAATCGTTGAAGCCATCGGCCATGCGATCGGCAGCGAAGCCGTGGCACGCGGCCAGAAGGAAATCTGCATCGGCCGCGACGGCCGCCTGTCCGGCCCCGATATGGCCGCCGCACTGGCGCGCGGTATCCGCAAGGCGGGTATCGGGGTAGTCGACCTCGGCATGGTCGCCACGCCGATGACGTATTTCGCCGCGTACCAACTGGGGACGAACAGTGCCGTGATGGTCACCGGCAGCCACAACCCGCCCGACTACAACGGACTGAAAATGGTGCTCGGCGGCGAGACGCTGTCCGGCGACACCATCCAGAAACTGCGCGAACGCCTGGTCAACAACGACCTCACGCACGGCAACGGCGGCTACCGCCAATACGACATCGCCGGCGAATACCTCGCCCGCATCGTGTCGGATGTGAAGCTCGCGCGCCCGATGAAGATCATCACCGACTGCGGCAACGGCGTGCCCGGCGCGTTCGCCCCCAAGCTCTATCGCGACATGGGCTGCCAGGTGGAAGAGCTGTTCTGCGAAGTCGACGGCAATTTCCCCAATCACCATCCCGATCCCTCGCAGCCGAAGAACCTGCAGGACCTGATCGCCGCGCTGAAAACCAGCGACGCCGAAATCGGCCTGGCCTTCGACGGCGACGGCGACCGCCTCGGCGTGGTGACCAAGGACGGCAGCATCATCTTCCCCGACCGCCAGCTGATGCTGTTCGCCGACGACGTGCTCTCGCGCAATCCCGGCGCCGAGATCATTTTCGACGTGAAATCGACGCGCAAGCTGTTCGGCTGGATCCGCGAACGCGGTGGCCGCCCGCTGCTGTGGAAAACCGGCCATAGCTTCATCAAGGCCAAGATGAAGGAAACCGGTGCCCTGCTGGCCGGTGAAATGTCCGGCCACGTGTTCTTCAAGGAACGCTGGTATGGCTTCGACGACGGCCTCTATGCCGGTGCACGCCTGCTCGAATACCTCTCCAGACAGGCCGACATCAACGCCACCCTGCACGGCCTGCCCGACACGGTGAACACGCCCGAACTCAACATCAAGATGGCTGAAGGCGAACATTACGCGCTGATGGACACGCTGCAGAAAACCGCGCGCTTCCCCGATGCGCAGGAAGTCATTACCCTCGATGGGCTGCGCGTGGAATACGCGGAGGGTTTCGGCCTTGCGCGTCCGTCCAACACCACGCCGGTAATCGTGCTGCGCTTCGAAGCCGACAATGCCGAGGCGTTGGAGAAAATCCAGGCCGATTTCCGCCGCGTGATTCATCAGGCCGCACCCGAACTCAGCCTGCCGTTTTAACCCCATGCTGCCCATGACCCCGGGCACAAGGAGATGCGTTCACTCCCCGGCAACGACCTGGAAGGGGCAGGCGGGTCGACAAGGTCAACATGGATATCAAAGGGCATCGCAGCGTTTGGACACCAAAACATGACTGCTGAACGTGTACCCGATTCCGTTGAGGGAAAGCCCGTTGTGCTCTGGTGGGGGCGTTTCGATCCGAACTACTCCCGCAACCGCGTCATGCGCAAATTGCTCGCCGATCTGGGGCTGCAGGTAAAGGATTTCCATCCTGCATTCAGCGGCCTGGGGGACTGGGAGGCACGGCTGCGCAGACTCCAGCGACCAGCCCTGGTCTGGGTTCCGTGCTTTCGCCAGCGCGACATCGATGCGGCAAGTCGCTGGGCCAGAAAGCATGCCGTGCCCCTGCTGATCGATCCCCTGATCTCCGCTTACGACAAGCAGGTGGATGAGCGGCAGAAATTGGCCCCGGAAAGCCCCAAGGCGAAGCGCTTACTGGCTTGGGAAGGCAAGCGCTTTCGACTTGCGGACCGGATTCTTGCGGACACCCCGGCACATGCCGACTATTTCATAGAGATTCTGGGGGTCGCACCGAACAAGCTGGCAGTGGTTTACGTGGGGGCTGAAGCCGCGCTGTTCAAATACGTACCGAGGCTTCCGCGTCCCGCCGCAGCCCCCCTGGAGGTCCTGTTCTACGGCAGCTTCATTCCACTCCAGGGTCCGCAGGTGGTCATCGACGCAGCCCGGCTTTACGCGGGGGCCCCAGTCCGATGGACCTTGCTGGGCAAAGGGCCGCTGCGCGCGCTGTGTGAGCAGAAGGCGCGTGGCTTGGCCAATGTCAGTTTCGAGGAATGGCTGCCTTATGCAGCGCTGCCGGATCGCATCCACCAGGCCGACATCCTGCTGGGGATCTTCGGTGCCACACCCAAGGCAGGCAGGGTGATCCCAAACAAGGTTTACCAGTCGCTTGCTTGCGGCAGAGTGGTCGTTACCCGCCAGTCCAGCGCCTATCCGGAGAAACTGCTTGAAGCTGCAAACAACGGCATGGTATGGACCCAGGCCGGGGACGCCCAATCCCTGGCTGACTGCATCGCTGGCCTGGCTGCAGTTGCCGACAGTCTGGGCCGGCTCGGCGAAGCTGCGGCGCAAACCAGCGAGCAGTTTTTCTCCGAGGCTGCATTGCGCCAGCAACTGCGCCAGGCGCTCAACGGGCTTGTTGCCTGCGATTAAATTACGAATGCTCTATAGTCTGGGTTGCGTCAGTTGGCACACTCTTCGTTGAAATCAACCCGCCAGAAAAGCTGCGGGTTCATGTGCAAAACAACCCTATACCCGTTCTAGAATCAATCGGCTTACCCCCTTCGCTACGGAGTTCATCATCGACTGCCTGGTCTTCCACGATTCCACAACCCAAGCCATCGCGTTCGACGACATCAGCGAGCATGTCGGCCAGCCTGATCGTTTCATCTGGATCGAGCTGAAATCGCCCGACAGCCAGACCATCACCCGTCTGGGCGATGAACTCGGGCTGCATGCGCTGGCGCTGGAAGATGCGATTTCCACCCACCAGCGTCCCAAACTCGAGGAATACGACGGGCACGTCTTCATCGCCACACGCACCGCGCAGCTGTGGGAATCGCGTATCGAATTGGGCGAAACACATTTGTTTGCCGGCAGCAATTTCGTCGTCGCCATCCGCCACGACAGCGGCAGCGGCTACCAGCGGGTGAGCGACCGCCTGCAACACCCCCCCAGCGGCATCAAGGCGGCCACGCCCTACGCGCTGTATCTGGTGCTCGACCTCATCGTCGATCAGTTCAGGCCGGTGATCATGGGCATGCAGGATCAGTTCCATTCGCTGGAGAGCCAGTTGATGAGCGGGGCAAAGCCGGGGCGCAGCATGCTGGAGCGGCTATACGAGATGAAACGCGATCTGACCGCGTTGCGCGACGCCGCCGAACCAATGCAGGAAATCACCCAGAACCTGATTCGCCTGCATCCGGAGTTGTCCCCCAAGGAACTCAAGGCGTATTACCGTGACATCCACGACCATTCGGTGCGGGTGTCGGCCGCCATCGATCGGCTGCGCAACTCGACCTCGGACGCAATGCAGTTCCACCTCGCCTCGTTGTCGGTGAAGCAGAACGAATCGGTGCAGAAACTGGCTGGCTGGGGCGCCCTGCTGGCCTTTCCCACGGTCATATTCAGTCTCTATGGCATGAATTTCGTCGACATGCCCGAACTGAAATGGCCGTGGGCGTATCCCGCCCTGTTGCTGGTGACCGGCACGGGAGTGCTGGTGCTGTACCGACACCTGAAGCGGCGCGGCTGGATCTGATTGGTTACTTCCGCTCGGCGCGCGCATAACGGATGCGCACGCCGGCCTGTTCATTCCGCTCCAGCCATACCACATGCAGCGATCCCGCCGCATCCAGCGCCGCCACCGGGTCGGATTGCGCGCCCGGACCGGACGCAGCCGGAAGCGCGATGTTGTCGCCGAATGCCTCGCCGTTCCAGTCGGCCAGCCATACGTCCGGCGTGCCGTCGCGCGCGTCGTCCCACAGCGCAACCAGCCGTCCGCTGGCATCGCCGACGACCTGCGCGTGCCACTGCGCCATGTTGTCGCCGAAGCTGTCCTGCACCTGCAGGTTGCGGCCGAAGCGGCGGGTCCCCGGATCGAATGCCGCATAGACGTCGTAGCCGGAGAGGAAATCGCGCTTGTCGAGCCAGACGGCGGCGATTCCTGTTTCCCCCCAGATGGCAAGCGTCGGCCGCATCGCGCCGGTGCCGGCGCCCAATCCGTCCACACTGCCGCTCTTGTGGTCGGTCAGGCGCGTCGGCGCCGCGAAGGGCTGGCCGTCGCGACTGTGGCTCTCCAGCGGCACGGTATGCCGATAGCGGCGGTCTTCCCAGACCACGGTCACGCTGCCGTCGCCCGCCACCGCCAGCGCCGGCCAGCCCTGCTCGTCGGCCGGTGGTTGCGCCTCGACCGGCTGCGCCTGCTTCACGCTGAGCGTGTCATTCGCCAACGCCAGTCGGGCGACGACGATGCGCCGGTATCGCCCGGCCTGCTCGGCCCAGGCCGCAAACAGCGCGTCGCCGCGCATCGCCAGCGTCACCTGCACCGACTCGGCCTCAGTGAGCCTGATCGCCGTGCCGCCCGGCAGCACCCGAGCATGCACCTTTCCGGCTTCTTCCCACGCGGCCACAAAGCGGCCTTTGCCCAATGCCAGAACAACGGGCTCGAAGCAGTCGGACTGGCTCAGCCGGATTTCCGCCTGGAAGGCCGCTGCCGCCGCCGGTTTCATTGACAGATAACACTGCGGGCTGCCGTCGCGATTGTCTTCCCACACCACGCCGACGGTGTCGCCCGACACCGCCACGCCCTGGCGGTTGGCCGATTCCAGGTGCGGGAAGATCGCCGCGCCCTGCACCGAGTTGACGGTCAGCGCTTCGCTCCACATCCATGCGCCCTGCGCCGGCCATGCCAGCACCGCCAGCAGCAGCGCCGCTGCCCTCACGATTTGCCGCCAAGAAATTCGAGCAGGGTTTTCTGCTTGTAAACCCCGCCGCGCACGTAGCGGTCGTAGTCGAGAAAATCCTGCACCGTCTTGAAGCCGGGAATCTGCATGATCTTGTCGCCCTGCGGCGTCATGTACACGAACAGCGGCGTGGCGAACGCCTGCAGCCGCACGCCCAGTTCGGCTTCGGTGATGCGCTCGCCGGAGGGCAGGGTCAGTCGTTTTCCCGATTCGGCATCGACATACACCAGTACATAGTTGTCGCTGAACAGCGTCTTCAGCGCCGCATCGGAAAAGGTCTTCTTGTTGGTGTGATCGCACCACGCGCAGCCATAGCGTCCGAAATACAGAAAGATCGGCTTGCCGCTCGCGCGCGCAGCCTTGAGGCCGGCGTCGAAGCCGACGAATGGATAGCCCGGCGGTGGATCGGCCAGCACCGCCGTCGCCCACAAACAGCTCGCCGCAAGCAGCATCCTGATCAGATTCATCGCGTCCTCCTTCAACCACACTGCCTCCATTCTGATAAATTCAGGCAATCACGCAACCCTCTTTTCCGACCATATGCCTCACGACCCCGTCCGCATCGGCCTGGTTTCCATCAGTGACCGCGCCAGCAGCGGCATCTACGCAGACCAGGGCCTGCCCGCGCTCGAAGCCTGGTTTGGCGAGGTGCTGGCCAATCCGGCGGAATTCGTCACCCGGCTGATCCCGGACGAGCAGTCGCTGATCGAAGCCACGCTGATCGAACTGGCCGATGCAGAACAATGTTCGCTCATCCTCACCACCGGCGGCACCGGCCCGGCGCCGCGCGACGTCACCCCGGAGGCAACGCTGGCCATCGCGCACAAGGTGCTGCCCGGCTTCGGCGAGGCGATGCGCGCGGTATCGCTGAAATACGTGCCGACCGCCATCCTGTCGCGCCAGGTCGGGGTGACGCGCGGTGCCAGCCTGATTCTCAACCTGCCGGGCCAGCCCAAGGCAATCAAGGAAACGCTCGACGGCATCTTCGCCGCCGTGCCCTACTGCATCGACCTCATCGGCGGGCCGTATCTCGAAGCGCGTCCGGACACGGTCGCGGTGTTCCGCCCCAAGTCCGCGCTGCGGCCGCAAAGATGACCGCGATTCTCGACGCCCTGGCGCGCGCCCTGCTCGACCTGTCCAGCAACGTTCCTAGGGCCTGTTCACCCTATTTTCACGCCTGCGGCGAGGCCGATTCGGGATGCAGCCCGCGAAGCGGGACGCGCCGCTTTGCAGGCACAGCAAGCGGACTGCGACAATAGGATGCGCCCGGCTGGGTCAACCACGGCCGATCCGCCCCTTCGGGTTGCCGCGAGAATAGTGTGAACAGGCCCTAGCGAACTGAAGCAAACTGACGTTTGAAGGCTTCGTCGAGATTGACCTCCTGCGCGGTCATCGCGCCGATCACGCATTGTTCCAGGCTGGGCGGCATCA
>Ga0075356_1000173_pt1 | contig 11852 bp, 13 predicted proteins | sample WestPond_Cattail_FD_120073 | JGI IMG/M metagenome (GOLD analysis project Ga0075356, IMG submission 120073) | Natural and restored wetland microbial communities from the San Francisco Bay, California, USA, that impact long-term carbon... | ecosystem: Environmental > Terrestrial > Soil > Wetlands ... | reverse complement strand
GCGACATCCTCGAGTCGGTCCAGGACATCTCCTTCGTCCACTTCGGCGGCGAGGACGTCGTCCGCCACAAGCTCGTCCAGCGCATCGTCGCCGCCTACGGCGAACACGCGGAACGCCAGTCCGCATCCCCCAGTGACGGTTGACCTGAGCGACGTGCCGGCGGAGCTGCGCGACGCGGTCGCGGCAGCGCTCGACGCCTCCGGTGTCGCCGACGGGCACCTCGCGGTCGAGCTGGTCGACGCGGATCGCATCCGCGAGCTGAACCGCGAGCACCGCGGCAAGGACGCCCCGACCGACGTGCTCGCCTTTCCGGTCGACGGGACCGGCCCGACCGCCGGCCCGCGCGAGCTCGGCGACGTGGCGATCTGCCCGCCGCACTGCACCGACGTGACCGAAGCGGCCGTCCACGGTGTTCTCCACCTCTGCGGCTACGACCACGAGATCGACGGGGGAGAGATGCTCGCCCTTCAGGCCCGCGTGCTGGAAGGCCTGGCGTGACCAGGGCGGGTTTCATCGGCCTCGCCGGCCGCCCCAACGTCGGCAAGTCGACCCTGGTCAACGCGATCGTCGGCAGCCACGTGGCGATCGTCTCGGTGCGCCCGCAGACCACGCGCCGGGCGATCCGCGGTATCCGTACCGATGTCGAGGCCGGGCACCAGCTCGTCCTCGTCGACCTGCCCGGCGTGCAGCGCCCCCGCGACGTGCTGACCGAGCGGATGCAGAAGCGGGTCGAGCGCGAGCTGGCCGACTCCGACCTGGCCCTGATCGTGATCAACGGCGAGGAGGGCGTCGGGCCCGGCGACCGCTTCATCGCCCGTGCCCTGCTCGGTGCGGGCGCCAAGCTGCCGACGATCTGCGCCGTCAACAAGATGGACCGTCTCGGCCCCAACGAGCTGGTCCCGGTGTTGGCCGAAGCCGCCGAGCTTGACGGTGTCGACGAGGTCTTCCCGATCAGCGCCCGCGGCGGCGAGGGTCTCGAGGCCCTGATCGAGCGCCTCGGTGAGCTGATGCCCGAGGGCCCGTATATGTATCCGCCTCAGGAGCACAGCGACCAGTCGAGCGAGCTGCTGCTTGCCGAGCTGATTCGAGAGCAGGTGCTCAACCGGACCCGCCAGGAGATCCCGCACTCGGTCGAGGTCGCAGTCAAGGAGATCGACAAGCGCGAAGACGGCCTCGTGACCGTAGCCGCTGAAATCTGGGCCGAGACCGAGTCCCAGAAGGGCATCTTGATCGGCAAGAGCGGAGCCAAGATCACTGAGATCGGCACCGGCGCCCGCCGCTCGCTCGAAGCGGAGCTGGGCGCAAAGGTCCACCTCGACCTCAAGGTCCGTGTCCGCAGCCACTGGCGGCGCGACGATGACCTTCTCGATCGGCTGGGAATCGAGTGAGGCACCGGCGCGGGCAAGGAGATGGGGACACCCCCGGACGTCCAAGCGCCGAGCTAATCAGCTCGGCGCTTTGAGTATCCGCCCGTCCGGGGGTGTCCCCATCTCCTCCAGCGCCTACCTGCTGCCATACGATTGTCTGATGTTCGAGCAGGTGAAGTTCGACGAAAACGGCCTGGTGCCAGTCGTGGCGCAGGATCACGCAAGCGGTGAGGTGCTTACGTTGGCTTATGCCAATGAAGAGTCGCTGCGGTTGACGGTCGATACCGGGGAGCTTCACTTCTACAGCCGCTCGCGGGAGGAGATCTGGCGCAAGGGGGAAACCTCGGGGAACGTGCTGAAGTTGCGCCAGCTTCGACTCGACTGCGACGGCGACGCGATCGTCGCCTTGGTCGAGCCGACCGGGCCTGCCTGTCACACGGGGGAGCGCAGCTGTTTCTTCCGCGACCTCGAGGGGGACGGCGTGCCCGCGCCTGCTCTGCACGAGACGCTTGCGATGCTGGAGCGGACGCTGCGCAGTCGCGCTGCGGAGCGGCCCGAGGGGAGCTACACGGTGCAGTTGCTCGACGATCCGAAGCTGATTGGGGAAAAGGTCGAGGAGGAGGCCGAGGAGGTCGTGCGCGCCGCTCGGGAGGAGACCGACGAGCGGGTCGCCGAAGAGGCTGCCGACCTGCTGTACCACCTGGCCGTCCTGCTCGCCTCGCGCGAGGTGCCGCAGTCCGCCGCGATGGAAGTGCTCGATGGCCGTCGCCGCTGATTCCGAGCTGCGCCTGGAGCCGAGCCTGGAGCAGGCCCGTGCCCTGGCCGCCGAGGGCAACGTGGTACCGGTCTGCGCCCGCCTGCTCGACGACTGCGAGACCCCCGTCTCGGCATTTCTCAAGCTGCGGGCGGGGGAGCCCGAGGGGGCGCCCTGCTTCCTGCTCGAGTCCGCTGAGCAGGGACAGGTCGGCCGCTACTCCTTCGTCGGCTTCCGCCCCCGCTCGGTGTTGCGCTGGAGCGACGGCGTGCTCAGCGAGGACGGGGCGCAGGGACGCGATGCCCCCGACCCCTACGCCGCCGTCGCCGACTACCTCTCGCAGTTAAGGCCCGCCCCGGTCGAGGGGCTGCCGCCGTTCAGCGGCGGCGCCGTCGGCTTCTTCGGCTACGACCTGGTCCGCACCGTAGAGCCGCTCGGCGAGCCCAACCCGGACACGCTCGGCCTTCCCGACATGGCCCTGATGGTCACCGACCTGCTGCTCGTCTTCGACCACCTGCGCCACGAGCTGACGATCATGGCCTGCGCCTTCGCCGACGACGAGGGGGGCATCGACGTGGCCTACGAGCGTGCCGCCGCGGCGATCGCCGACGCACGGCAGCGCCTGCGCGGCGCGGTGCCGGTGCCGGAGCGCCCAACCGTGTCGGAGCCGCCGACCTTCGCCTCCAACATGGAGCGCGAGGAGTTCGAAGCAGCCGTGGCGCGGATCGTCGAGTACGTCCACGCCGGCGACGCCTTCCAGGTCGTCCCCTCGCAACGGTTCTCGGCGCCGGCCCCGGTCGAGGCCTTCTCGATCTACCGCGGCCTGCGCGCCGTCAACCCCTCGCCCTACATGTACTTCCTCGAGTTCGGCGACTTCCAGATCGCCGGCGCCTCCCCCGAGCCGCTGGTCAAGGTCAGCGGCCGCCGGGTCGAGACCCGCCCGATCGCCGGTACCTACCCGCGCGGCAGCGACGAGGAGGAGGACCGCCGCCTCGCCGAGCGCCTCGTCAACGACCCCAAGGAGCGGGCCGAGCACGTGATGCTGGTCGACCTCGGCCGCAACGACCTCGGCCGGGTCTGCGAGTACGGCTCGGTCTCGGTCGACGAGCTGATGGTGGTCGAGACCTACTCGCACGTCCTGCACATCGTCAGTCAGGTCTCGGGCACCCTGCGCGAGGGGGTCGGCGCGATGGACGTGCTGCGCGCCGCGCTGCCGGCCGGGACCCTCTCCGGCGCACCCAAGGTGCGGGCGATGCAGATCATCGACGAGCTGGAGCCGGTCAAGCGCTGCTCCTACGGTGGCGCGATCGGCTACCTCTCCTGGAACGGCGACCTCGACACGGCGATCCACATCCGCACCGTCGTCGTCAAGGGCGGCCAGATCCACGTCCAGGCCGGCGGCGGCACCGTCGCCGACGCCAAGCCAGCCTACGAGTACAACGAGTCCGTCAACAAGGCCAGGGCCGTCTTCCGCGCCGTCGAGCTGGCCTGCGAACAGCCGGACTGGGCTTAGCGATGCGCGTCCTCATCGTCGACAACTACGACTCCTTCACCTACAACCTGGTCCAGTACCTGGGCGAGCTGGGTGCGGAGCTCGACGTCGTCCGCAACGACAAGGCCACGGTTGACGAGCTGCTCGAGCGCGGCGCCGAGCGCCTCGTCGTCTCGCCCGGCCCCTGCACCCCGGCCGAGGCGGGGATCTCGGTCGAGGCGATCCGCCGCTTCGCCGAAGCCGGCACGCCGGTCCTCGGCGTCTGCCTCGGCCACCAGTCGCTGGTCGAGGCCTTCGGCGGTCGTACCGTGCAGGGCGAGCCTGTCCACGGCAAGGAGGCCGAGATCGAGCACGACGGCCTCACGGTTTACGCGGGCCTGCCCAGCCCGCTCGTCGCCGGCCGCTACCACTCGCTGGTGGCGGACCCCGACCTGCCCGACGAGCTCGAATTAAGCGCCAGCCTAGGCGATGTGGTGATGGGCGCTCGCCACCGCGAGCTACCCGCAGAGGGAGTCCAGTTCCACCCCGAGTCGGTCCTCACCCCCCAGGGCAAATCGCTCCTAGCCAACTTCCTAGGAGACCCTAAGTGAGCTTCCGGTGCGCTTTTTGCACCCCACAGGTACATAAGGCGCACCGGAAGGGGGTGGGCTGAGCCGTGGCGCCCAACGATGTCGTCACCCGGGCTATCGATGCGGTCTGCGTCGGAGACCACCTCACGGCCGACCACGCTGCCGCGGTGCTCGCCGAGATCATGGAGGGACGTTCGAGCGAGGTCCAGACCGCTGCCTTCCTGATCGCCCTGCGGGCGAAGGGGGAGACCGTCCCGGAGCTGGTCGGCCTCGCCCGCACTATGCGCGCCCTCGCCACGCCGGTCGCAACCGAGCGCACTGATCTCGTCGACACCGCCGGTACCGGCGGCGGGCCGTCCACCTTCAACGTCTCGACCACGGCCGCCCTGGTCGCCGCGGCGGCGGGCTGCGCGGTCGCCAAGCACGGCAACCGCTCCAGCACGAGCAAGTGCGGCTCCGCTGACCTGCTCGAGGCGCTCGGCGTCAACATCGAACTGGAGTCCGAGCAGGTCGGGCGCTGCATCGACGAGGTCGGCTTCGGCTTCATGTTCGCGCCGCGCCACCACAGGGCGATGGCCCATGTGATGCCGGTGCGCAAGGAGCTCGGCGTGCGGACGATCTTCAACTTCCTCGGCCCGCTGACCAACCCGGCCGGGGCGCAGCGACAGCTCCTTGGAGTCGGTGACCGCCACTACCAGGAGACGATCGCGGAGGCCCTGGTCGGCCTCGGCAGCGTGCGGGCGATGGTTGTTACGGCCGAGGACGGCGTCGACGAGATCTCGATCTCGGCTCGAACCCGGGTGATCGAGGTCGCCGACGGGCGCACCGCGGAGCACTACGTCGAGCCGGGCGACTTCGGCTTTGCGGAAGCCGAGCAGGAGTACGTGGCCGGCGGGTCTCCGCAGGAAAACGCGACTGCCACGCGCGCGATCCTCGAGGGTGAGGCAGGTCCCCGCCGCCACCTGGTCTTGCTCAACGCCGGCGCCGCGATCTACGTCGGCGGCGTCGCTGGCAGCCTCGCCGAAGGCGTCGAAAAGGCGACCGCTGCGATTGATTCGGGAGAGGCGCGCCAGCTGCTTGGGCGGCTTGTCGCAGCGACCGCCGCGCTCGCCGTCTAGGCTTCGCCTGTCAAGTGGCAATGATCGAGCAGCTGATCTCGGTGGCGCGCGATGGGGTGGAGGAGCGCCGTGGACAGGTTCCGCAGGCGGACCTCGAGTCACGCCTGTCCGGACGCGGCGAGGACCGACCCTTCAACGAGGCCCTGGTGCGACCGGGACTCTCGCTGATCGCCGAGTTCAAGCGCCGCTCTCCGAGCGCCGGCGACATCTCCGCTTCGGCAGTCGTCGCCGAGCAGGTCGGGGCCTACGAGCGGGGTGGCGCAGCGGCTCTCTCGGTTCTCACCGACGAGCGCCATTTCGGCGGCTCGCTTGAAGACCTGCGTGCCGCACGCGAGACCTGCGATCTGCCGATCCTGCGCAAGGACTTCATCGTCGACCCCTACCAGCTCTACGAGGCGGCGGTCAACGGCGCAGATGCGGTACTGCTGATCGTCCGAGCCCTCGGGGACCGGGAGCTGCGGGCCATGTACGAGGAGGCGCGAGGCCTCGACCTCGACTGCCTGGTCGAGGTCCACGACGCTGAGGAGCTGCAGCGGGCCTTGGAGATGGATGCCGACGTGATCGGGATCAACAACCGTGACCTCGACGAGGGATCCGTCGACGTCTCCAAGACGTACGAGCTGATGCCCGACGTGCCGGCCGGCAAGACCGTGGTCGCCGAGAGCGGCATTTCCTCGCGCGCAGAGCTGGAGGAGCTGGAGCGGGTCGGGGTCGACGCGGTGCTGATCGGCGGGGCGCTGATGAGCGCCGCCGATCCCGAGCGCAAGACCCGCGAGCTGACCGGGACCGACGAGGGCACCCGCGAGCACCGCCTTCCCTGAGCGGCTTTTTTAGATTCGCTTGAGGATCGTTTAGGAATCGCTGAGGAAGCGCCTCTACAGTTGCGCAGATGAGCAAGGTACGAAGCTTCTTTCGCGGGTCCTTTGGCTCGGCGCTGGTCGGCGGAGCTGTGGTCGCCGCCTTCTTCGCCGTTGCCATCTCCGCCGGTTGGATCGATTCCAAGGGCTCGACCGCGACGCCGGCCTCCGCGCCGCTGGCGACGCCGGTGGCAAACAAGGAAGGCGAAGACACGAACGTCGTCAACCAGATCTACCGCCACGACGGCCAGGGCGTCGCCTTCATCGAAGCGACCGAGGCGCCGGAAGAAACGGCGGCGCCGCTCAACCCGTTCGGCGAAGAAGAATCGCGTGGCGGCGGGATTGCGACCGGGTCCGGCTTCGTGATCGACTCCGAAGGGCACATCCTGACCAACAATCACGTGGTCGAAGGCGCCACCCGGATCACCGTGAAGCTGGGCTCCTCCAACGCGACCCACACAGCCGAAGTGGTCGGCACCGACCCCTCCAGCGACATCGCCCTGCTCAAGGTCGAAGCTCCGGCCGACCAGCTGCACCCGCTTGCGCTCGGCGATTCCTCCAAGGTCCGCGTCGGCGATCCGGTGGTGGCGATCGGCAACCCGTTCGGCCTCGACCGCACGGTGACGAGCGGAATCGTCTCCGCCCTTCAGCGCCAGATCCAGGCCCCCAGCGGATTCTCGATCAACCACGTGATCCAGACCGACGCGGCGATCAACCCCGGCAACTCCGGCGGTCCACTGATCGACTCCGCCGGCGAGGTGATCGGGATCAACTCCCAGATCGAGACAGGCGGTGGCGGCAACGGCAACGTCGGCATCGGCTTTGCGATCCCGATCAACACCGCCCGCGAAGTGGCCAATGAAATCGAGAAGAACGGCAATGTGGAACACGCCTTCCTCGGCATCAACGGCGGCACGATCACCCCGGCGCTGGCGAAGGCCGTCAACCTGCCGGTCAACAAAGGCGTCCTGGTCGCGGAAGTCGTCAAGGGCGGCCCGGCCGACAAGGCGGGCCTGCGGGGCGGTTCCACCGAAGCGACGATCGAAGGCGCAACGTTCCAGCTCGGCGGCGACATCATCACCGAAGTCAACGGCGAACCGATTTCCTCGATGGAAGACGTGATCGACGCGGTCGGCGCCGAGAATCCGGGCGAACAGATGGAACTCACGGTTCTGCGCCACGGCGAAACGAAGGAAATCGACGTGACGTTGGGGAACCGGCCTGCCTCGGCCAAATAGCGGCTGGCGGGCGGGTCCTGTCACGATGGCCCTCCCCCACATGCTCAGGCGCCGCTGCGCGGCGCCTTCCGCTGCGGGGGACCCCCGCCATCGCGCCACCCGCCCGAGAGTCGGGTGAGCAGGGACGGTTCCCGTACCCTGGAGCTTGTGAGAGTCAAGATCTGTGGCGTCACCAACCTGGACGATGCGGCTGAGGCTGTTTTGCTTGGGGCCTGGGCTATCGGGTTGATCCATTACGACAATAGCCCGCGGGCCTGTCCTGCCGATGAAGCGACGGCTATCTGTGCCGCGTTCAGGCGCAAGTGCGAGGTCGTCGGGGTCTTTGTCAATCCGGAGTTGGAGGAAGTGGCGAAGGCCGTCGAGGGGGCTGGGTTGACGATGGTGCAGCTGAACGGGGCCGAGGGGCCTCAGTTCTGTGGCGAGGTGGCGCGGCGGACCGGGGTCAAGGTGATCAAGGCGATCCACGTCGCCAGCGGTGCCGAGGTGCACGGGGCCGAGGCGTTTCGTACCGACTTCCACCTCTTCGACCGGCGCGGCAAGGGGCTCTGGGGCGGGACCGGCGAGAGCTTCGACTGGGGGCTGCTGCGCGGGCACCGCTCCGAGATTCCGGCGATCGTCGCCGGGGGGCTGCGGCCGGAGAACGTCGCCGAAGCGATCGCCGTCACCCACCCGTTTGCGGTCGACGTGGCAAGCGGGGTGGAGGCCGAGCCGGGACGCAAGGACCACGCGGCGATGGCGGCCTTCTTCGAGGCCGCCGGGGTAGCTAGCGTTCCCGCTCGATGAGCGCGGTCGAAGAGCGGTTCGGCCCCTACGGGGGCCGCTACGTCCCGGAGACGCTGATCGCGGCGCTCGACGAGCTGACCGAGGCGTGGGCGCAGGCGCGCGAGGATCCGGCCTTCAACGAGCGCCTTCGCCTGCTCCATCGGGATTTCATCGGCCGCCCGACGCCGCTCTACAGCGCCGAACGGCTCTCCGAGCGGGCGGGACGCACCGTCTACCTGAAGCGCGAGGACCTCGCCCACACCGGCGCCCACAAGATCAACAACGCGATCGGCCAGGCCCTGCTCGCCCAGCGGATGGGCAAGCCTCGCGTGATCGCCGAGACCGGCGCCGGCCAGCACGGCGTCGCCACCGCCACCGCCTGCGCGCTGCTCGGTCTCGAGTGCGTCGTCTACATGGGCTCCGAGGACATTCGCCGTCAGCGCCCCAACGTCGAGCGGATGGGCCTGCTCGGCGCCGAGGTCGTCCCGGTCGAGGCGGGGGCGCGGACGCTGAAGGAGGCGGTCAGCGCCGCCATCCGCGACTGGGTCGCCAACGTCGAGACGACCCACTACGTGATCGGCTCCGCGGTCGGCCCGGCCCCGTTCCCCGCTCTTGTCCGCGATCTTCAGACCGTGATCGGCGTCGAGGCGCGCGAGCAGGCCCTTGCGGCCGAGGGCGTCCTGCCGACGCGGGTGATCGCATGCGTCGGCGGCGGTTCCAACTCGATCGGGATCTTCACGCCGTTCATCGAGGACGCGGGGGTCGAGCTGATCGGCGTCGAGGCCGCCGGGGAAGGGCTGGACACGGAGCGCCACGGCGCCTCTCTGGGCAAGGGCAGCACAGGTGTCCTGCACGGCTCGCTCTCTTCCGTGATCGCCGACGACGAGGGCCAGATCCTCGAGGCGCACTCGATCTCGGCCGGACTCGACTACCCGGGCGTCGGCCCCGAGCATGCGCATCTGCGTGACACGGGGCGGGCAAGCTACTTCGCGGTCACCGACGCCCAGGCACTGGCCGCATTCTCGGAGCTCTGCAAGCTGGAGGGGATCATCCCGGCGCTGGAGTCTTCGCACGCGATCGCCTGGCTACTGGAGAACGGTGGCGGCGAGGGGTACGACGTGCTGTGTCTTTCGGGGCGGGGAGACAAGGACTTGGCCGAGGTGCTTGAGCAGGGGGCCGGACGATGACTCCGGGGCAAGAGCTGGGCGAAGGGGGTCAGGGGGGGGCTCGTCCGAGCGAGCGTGAGGGGCGCCAGGGGGTGACCCCCCGGAGCAACAGCGGGGAGGCTCCGGGGGGTCACCCCCTGGCGCCCGGTCCGAAGGCTTCTTCCGGTGCGGAGCGGATTGCGGCGGCGTTCCTCGGGGCCAAAGAGGAAGGCCGGGCGGCGCTGATGCCCTACATGATGGCCGGCTTTCCCGACCGAGAGGCGTCCTCGGCGGTCGCGGCGGTCTATGCGGAGTACGCCGACCTAGTTGAGCTGGGCGTTCCGTTCAGCGACCCACTGGCCGACGGCCCGACGATCCATGCCGCTGCTACCGCGGCGTTGGAGGCAGGGGCGACGCTGGAGACCGCGTTCGAGCTGTGCGAGGAGATCGCCGCCCGGGTGCCGGTCGTCTTCATGGTCTACGCCAACATGCTTCTCGCCGCCGACGGGCCGATACGTCAAGGTCACCTTGACGTATCGGCCCGTCGGCGGGCGTTTGGGGGGTTTGCTTGCCGGGCTCGCGAGGCGGGGGCGGCGGGGGCGATCGTTCCCGACCTGCCGTTGGAGGAAGCTGAGCCGGTGCGGGTTGCTTTTGACGATGCGGGATTGGCGCTGGTGCCGCTGGTTGCTCCGACCACGCCGCCGGAGCGGCGGGCGAGGATCTGTGCCGCGGCACGGGGGTTCGTCTACGTCGTCTCCACCGTGGGGACGACCGGGGAGCGCGACGAGATTCCGCCGCAGCTTGCCGATCTGGTCGTCGCGACCAAGGAGGACGCCAGGGTTCCGGTTGCCGTCGGCTTCGGCATCGGCACGCCTGCCCAGGCCGCTCAGGTGGGAGAGGTTGCCGACGGGGTGATCATCGGCAGCCGGCTGGTTCGGGCGGCCGGCGAGGCTGGGAGCGCTGAGAGTGCCGCCGAGGCCGTCGGCTCCTTCCTGCGCGAGACGCGCGTCGCCCTCGGCAGCTAGGATTCCCGCCGCATGGGAATGGTCGTAACTCTCTTCTTGGCGCTCGCCACCACGACGGTTGCCTACGCCGTGCTCGGCCAGGGCGGCGGCGTCGCCGGCCTGATCTTCGGTGCGGTCATGCTGATCGGCGCGACGATCCGGGTCTTCCGCCCGGCTTCCTGACGCAGCGCCGTTAAGCGCGCGTCGCGATCACCTGCAGGTACTCGGGTTCGAGCACGAAGGCGCGGTCGCCGCCGCTGTCGGCCTTCTCCAGCTGCTCGCGCAGGTCTGCCTCCAGCGCCGCTTCTCCCTCGGGCCCGACCCGGTCGAAGGCCATCTTGATCGGGCCGAAGTAGGTGCGGAAGAAGTCCAGGTAATGGTCGATCGACCGAAACGCCTGACGGGAGGCTCGGCGCTCGACCCGCAGCTCCGAGACGCCATCGCCGAACAGCTCGCGCACCCTATCCTCGGTCCCCCACAGCACCGGCGGGACCATCCCGGGCGGCGGCGGCGCGTGCTTGGCGATCGTCGCAAAGAGGCTGCTCACCGGCCCGTCCGGGACCCAGTTGGCCATCCCGATCCGCCCGCCGGGCTTGCACACCCTCAGCAGCTCGGCGGCTGTCTTCTCCTGTTCGGGGGCGAACATCGCCCCGAAGATCGAGATCGCCAGGTCGAACTCGCCATCCCCGAAAGGCAGGTCGGCGGCATCTCCCTCGACGAACTCGACATCGAGCCGTTCCACCCCCGCACGTTCGCGCCCGCGCTCGAGCAGGGCCGGGACGAAGTCGACTCCGACCGCGTTGCCCCACGAGCGCCGCGCGGCAGCCAGTGCTCCGTTGCCGCTGCCGCAGGCGACGTCGAGCACCCGCTCGCCGGGAACGATGTCCATCGCCTCGGCAAGCTCCTCGGCCACCATCATCACCAGCCCGGCGACCATCGCGAAGTCGCCTTCGGACCAGGTCCTCTGCTGTGCCTCTCGCAGCGCCTGCAGATCAACCGCGTCGCTCATCGATCTCTCCTTTCACTCCGCCCGAAATTACAGCTTTGGAGCGCTCGCCACGTTTATGGCCTGTGGCGGCAGGGGTGGAGCGTCTTGTACTTTTTCGCAAGTGCTCGCCCGAAGCGCCAGCCATCCAACGCCCTTCGAAAAAGTTAAGCGGAACCCCTGCCGCCACAGGCCATAACCTGAGAGCCATGCGGATTGGCGTACTCACCGGAGGCGGGGACTGCCCGGGACTGAACGCGGTGATCCGCGCGGTCGTACGCAAGGGGGTCGAACACTGCGGCCACGAGTTCCTCGGCTACCGCGACGGCTGGCGCGGCCCGCTCGAGCGCGACAGCCGCCCGCTCGGCGTGCCCGAGGTGCGGGGGATCCTGCCCCGCGGCGGGACGATCATCGGCGCCTCGCGGACCAACCTCTTCAAGGTCGACGGCGGCGCCGAGCTGCTCGCGAAGAACCTCGAGGCGGACGGCGTCGACGGCCTGATCGCGATCGGCGGCGAGGACACGCTCGGGGCGGCGGCCCGCCTGTACGGCGAGCACGGCG
>Ga0075356_1000172_pt1 | contig 11873 bp, 11 predicted proteins | sample WestPond_Cattail_FD_120073 | JGI IMG/M metagenome (GOLD analysis project Ga0075356, IMG submission 120073) | Natural and restored wetland microbial communities from the San Francisco Bay, California, USA, that impact long-term carbon... | ecosystem: Environmental > Terrestrial > Soil > Wetlands ... | reverse complement strand
CAAGCACATAAAATTTTTATTGAGGATAGGTCAAATGCACCATGAAAAAATTGATCTACATCAAGAAACAGGCAGCTAGCGCATTAATTTAAAGATCCAAAATAGCTTGGGACCCATGGGCCAGCCCCGGTGTCATTGCTTCATATCGGCCCCGGATCTGGGTCCGGGGACAGGGATACGGTGTCAGCCGCCAGAAGCAGGTACAGGCAATGGGTGGGGATCATCGATCGCTCCACCTTCCTCCGACATCCAGGGTGCTTCACGTTTGCTGCGCGTAAAGCACCTGTCTGCCTGGCAGTGAATGTCGTGTCGTTCACCGTAACGCCCCAAAATACAGAAGCACCCTGCTTGATGATCCCATGAATCTCACCGGGACTCAGGTTGAAATCCAGATCAAATCCAGCGCTAAAACTTGAGAAATTGCCCAAGCGTAAAAAAATAGTGCGGCAAACACTCATGCACCCATACGAAAAAATCCTTCACCGGTGCACCATCCCTCGTGCCGGCTGCAAATCCGCGCTCACTGCCTCGCGCTCGTCGAACACGAAGCAGTCGCCGTGGTAATGCGCGCCGCCCACTTCCTCGAAATATTTGAGGATGCCGCCTTCAAGCTGATAGACATGCTCGATGCCGATGGCTTGCATGTGGATGGCGGCTTTTTCACAGCGGATGCCGCCGGTGCAGAATGAAACGACGGTTTTGCCCGCGTAGTCGTCGCGGTGCGCGGCGAGCTGCGGAGGGAATTCGCTGAAGATGCCGATGTGGTAGTCGACGGCGCTGTCGAAGGTGCCGGCGGCGACCTCGTAGTCGTTGCGGGTGTCGAGCATCACCACCGGTCGGCCCTCGTCGTCGCAGCCGCGGTCCAGCCATTGTTTCAGCGTGGCGGCGGCCACCGACGGGGCGCGGCCAGTCTCGGGCCGGATCACCGGCATTTTCATGGTGATGATTTCCTTCTTCAGCCGCACCCGCATCCTGTGGAACGGCGGCTCGGCAGAGAGGCTCTCCTTGGGTGCAAGGTCGGCTAAGCGCGGGTCGGCGCGCAGATGGGCGACGATGGCGTCGATCGCTTCGCGCGCGCCGGCGAGGAAGACGTTGATGCCCTCGGGCGCGAGCAGGATGGTGCCCTTGAGTCCGAGTGCCTGGCAGCGCGCGGCGAGGTTGGCCTTCAGTGTTTCGCGGTCGGTGAGGGTGACGAATTTGTAGCAGGAGATGTTGACGACGGACACAGTAAAACCCTTTCGCAAGGCTGGCATTATACGAAGCCGTTCCCGTTTTCCCCGCTTGCCCGTTTCGCCTGCCTGTTCCGATTTCCTTTCGGCCGACAGGTTTTGATACCCTTCGCGCATCCCCTTTCACGGAAACGCACATGGACGAACCTCTGCAAACCCTGGAACACGCCCAGAGGACCGCGATCGACCTCGCCATCCAGTTCGGCCCCAAGGTTTTGGTTGCATTGCTGATCATGGCGGCAGGCTTTTATGTCGGACGCTGGGCAGGCCGGATCACCGATTCGATGCTGGTGAAGCTGGGGCTGGACGAAACGCTGCGCCAACTGCTGATCCGCATGGTGCGTATTTTTGTGCTGGGCCTGTTCGCCATCATGGCGCTGCAGAATCTGGGGGTGGAGTTGCTGCCGCTCCTGGCCGGGTTGGGCGTGGCGGGTGCGGGCATCGCGCTGGCGATGCAAGGCGTGCTGAGCAACCTGGCTGCTGGGCTGACGATCCTTTTCACGCGGCCGTTCAAGGTGGGGGAATACATTTCCATCGCCGAGGAGGAAGGCACGGTCGAGGAAATCAAACTGTTCAATACCGTGCTGAGCCACCCCGACCGCTCGCGCATTGTCATTCCCAACCGCAAGATCGCCGGCGAAATCCTTCACAACTACGGTTCCCTGCGCCAGATCGATGTGGTCGTCGGCGTTGCCTACGACACCGACATCAGGCTGGCGCTGCAACTCATTCGCGACCAGCTCGCCGCGCATCCCAAAATCCTGCAGCAACCCGAACCGGTGATCCGCGTGCTGAAACTGGCGGACTCCAGCGTGCAGATTGCCGTGCGCCCGTGGGTCAGCGTGGCCGATTTCATCGACACGTCGAGCGACATCACCCAGGCAGTGCTCGAAACCTTCCGCGCGCGCGACATTGCCATCCCATTCCCGCAGCGCGAAGTACGCCTGCTGGGGCCGGCTTGAAGCGCGCCAGCCAAGCTGACCAAAAGGCCAGCTTCACCGACCCGCTGGCCGAGGTACTGCGCCCCGGCCAGTCGATCGAACTGCTGAAGCAACTGCACATCCTGACGCGTGACGGCAAACTTAACCAGGACAGCCGCCGCAAGCTGAAGCAGGTGTATCACCTGTGCAATTTCATCGAGCCGCTGCTGAACGACGTGCTGGGCCGGCAGGACACGCTGACGCTGGCCGACCACGGCGCGGGAAAATCGTATCTCGGCTTCATCCTCTACGACCTCTATCTGAAGGATCGCCCCGGCAGCCACCTCTACGGCATTGAAACGCGCGACGAACTGGTGGAAAAATCGCGCGAACTGGCGGCGCGGCTGGGCTTTCCGCGCATGAGCTTCATCAACGCGACGGTGGCGGAATCGATCACATCCGGGCAGTTGCCCACGACCATCGACATCGTCACCGCGCTGCACGCCTGCAATACGGCGACCGACGATGCGATTCAATTTGCGCTTGCCAAGCAGGCGCGCCACATCGTGCTGGTGCCGTGCTGCCAGGCCGAAGTTGCGGCGCTGCTGCGCAAACATAAAAACGAATCGTTCGGCAAAACCCCGCTGTCGGAAATCTGGCGCCACCCGATCCACACCCGCGAGTTCGGCAGCCAGCTCACCAACGTGCTGCGCTGTTTGCAACTGGAATCGCGCGGCTATCAGGTCACCGTCACCGAGCTGGTCGGCTGGGAACACTCGCTGAAGAACGAACTCATCATCGCCACCCGCACCGGCGCGCCGCGCAATAACGCGCACGAACGCCTGCAGCACATTCTGCAGGCACTCAATCTGCAGGAACTCGAAGGACGCTTTCTCGGCCCGCAGCCCCCCTGAAAAAGCCTATGCTTTTAAATGAGCATGGGTTTTATACGGATTGCATGATGCGCCTGCTTCGTTTGCTGCTTCCTTTTGCCGCACTTGTCCAGTTCGCTGTGGTCAGCGGCTGTGCCGCGCCGCAGTATCAGACAAACGTCAGCCTGATTCCGCCAGGTGATGTTCAGGGCCGGGCCTGCGTGCAGAACTGCGAAGCCAAAAAGATCATGTGCCAGGACGCGTGCCAGAACCGCTATCAGGCCTGCGCGAATGCCCTCGAACCGCAGGTGGAAGCGCGCTATGCCGAAGCGCTGACGCAGTTTGAACACGACCTCGGACAGTACGCCGCGGCTCTGAACGCCTACGAGGTGCAACTGAGTTTCGCCTGGTTCAATAGTTATCCCTACGGGTGGGGTCCGTATGGATGGGGGATGTGGGGAGGTCCATGGATGGGACCGTGGCCCGGTGTGTATTATCCGCCGCCCTATCCGGTGCCGAAGACGCCGACGCGAGACAGCGTGCGGGCGCAACTGGAAAAAACGAACTGCCAGGCCGACTGCGGTTGCCTGCCTGCCTACGACGGTTGTTTTGTGGGATGCGGCGGCCAGCGTCTGAGCGAAACGGTCTGCATCAAGAACTGTCCGCCGGACAAATGAGAATTCAGCGAACGGACTGCAGGCGTGTCAGCGCGACCGGCACGCTCGTCTTCTCGCTATTGAGCCAGATTTCGCCGTCCTGCACCATGCATTGCAGGCGCATGCTGCGCTCGGCCAGTGCGGCCAGTGCCTGCGTGGTGTCCGCTGGCAACTGCAGCACCGTCAGATTGGAAAACCGCGTGAGTTTGCCGGCAATCTGCTTCCACCACACGTCGCAACTGCTGCTGTAGCACAGCACCACCACTTGGTCGGCGCGGCCGCAGGCGCGACGGATACGCGCATCGTCGGGCTGGCCGAGTTCGATCCACAGGGTGATCTCGCCCGTCAGATTCTTCACCCACACGTCGGGCTCGTCGACGTCGAACAAACCCTTGGTGAAGGCGATGCCGTCCTGCGCATACAGCGCGTAGGCCAGCACCCGAACCATCATGCGCTCGTCGGTTTCGGAAGGGTGACGCGCAATGGTCAGCGCATGGTCGCCGTAGACATGACGATCCATGTCGGCAATCTGCAGGTCGGTCTTGTAGATGGTGGCTTTGAGTGCCATGGGGATTCACGCTTGAATGGGGCGAAGGATTGTAGCCGTGCGCCCATGCCCAGTGGGCAATCAATACCCAGAGGGCATAAAAAAACCCCGGCGAACCGGGGCTTTTCACATCAGACCGGAAGGATTACGACACGATCTGGATGTTAGAAGCTTGCTTGCCCTTGGGGCCAGTCGTCACTTCGAAGCTGACTTTCTGGTTTTCCTGCAAGAACTTGAAGCCGCTGGAGTTGATTGCGGAGAAATGTGCAAACAGATCTTCGCCGCCGTTATCGGGGGTGATAAAGCCAAAACCTTTTGCATCGTTGAACCACTTAACAGTACCCGTTTCCATCTATGTTTCCTATCTATCTAAAAAAATTGGGCGACATGCCCTATCGATCGAATTTCAAGGAAAACGCTTACCAGAGGTACCGCAATTTAAAGCTTGAATCCAACAGATTGCGCATTGATAACACAGAAGCTCGGGATGTCCAAGACTTTTTTCATCCGTCACCCAGTGCGCGCAGCACCAGCGTGTCGCCACGCTGGGTGAATTCCAGGTGCTTCAGCACGCTCATGCCCAGCAAAACCTGATCGCCCGCCATGCCAGGGTTGAGGCTGGCGGGCACGCCGTGCAGCACAAACGGCCCGAAAGCCAGCGATTCGATCCGGGTGGCACGGGTGGCCACCGTGCCGTTGGCGGTGATCGAACGCTGAGACGCGCCGGCATCGAGCCGCAGTTCGTCGGCCAGATCCGCTGGCACCGACACCAGCGTGGCGCCGGTGTCGAGCAGGAAGGTCACCGGGTGGTTGTTGATCGTGCCGGGGAAAACGTAGTGCCCATCACCGCTGCGTTTGAGCACCAGCTCCGTGCCCGGGGCGATCTTCAGGTCGCGGTTGGGATTGTTGCGCGCCTGCAGACTGTTCTCGAAATAGAAATAGAACATGCCCAGCACCAGCAGGCTGGCAACGAAAGCCATGCCGCGCCCAAGCGGGCGGTGCGGGTTGGGCGAAGACTCGTTTTCGTGCATCAGATTTGTTCAGTTCTGGGATTACTCAGTGTCCTCATCCGGAAAGTCCGGCGGAACACCGACTCTATTCACTGGACCGGCAATGCGAAAAGGGATGAGAAACGCAGCCGGCACGCCGCATCGCGAACTCTCGATCAAATCGAGGTCAATTTTGATTCGGTTTCTCTGCACGGGTTCCCTTCCCTAGTGCTGGGGAGTGGTGGCGCTAACGCCTTCCGCGCTGACGCTGAAAACCGTCAGGCCTGGACGTGCTGCATCCGTGGCCGGCTGAAATGGCAGTGCGGGGCGTCGCCGAACAACTCGCGCAGATAGCGGGTTTCGATGTGCAACAGACGTTCGTGGTCGCCCGCTTCCAGATAGACCTCCGGCTGCGCCATCAGATCGTCGTCCCACACCATTTCTACGCCCCAGGCATTCGGCAGCCCAGGCACCACGCCAGGTTCGCATTCGCTGAACAGGCGGCTCACGCTGGTCTCGCTGGCCAGGCTGAACTCCAGACCATGATCCAGCCCCAGTTTGCCGAGGTGAATTTCCTGGTCAGCAGGAATCATTGCCACCATCTGGCAATCCCGGCCATCCAGCAGCACGCCCTTGGCCACGCGGCCCAGCGGCACGCCGGCCGCACGCGCCGTCTCTGCGCTGGTCTGGGAATGCGGATGGGCCACCAGATCGAAGGGAATCAAGTGTTCGTCGAGAAAACGTTCCATGCGATGCAGTGCGTTCATGATCAACTCCTTGCAAAATGACCGGACGGTTTTCACTATAGGTCACCCCTACCCCCTTTGCCGCGAAAACAGGTCGATTTCGCCCTGTGTTTTGCTGCTGGCAGATCCGCTATATCAATATCGATCGAGCGTGCTTGAGGAAACTTTTGCCCACCGCATGGCGCTGACTCAGATTGGATGAATGGTTATCGATTTCTGGCCATCTAGGGCCTGTCCACACTATTTTCGCGCCTGCGGCGAGGCCGATTCGGGATGCAGCCCGCGAAGCGGGACGCGCCGCTGTGCGGGCACAGCAAGCGGACTGCGACAACGGGAGGCGCCCGGCTGGATCAACCACGGCCGCCCCGCCCCTTCGGGTTGCCGCGAAAATAGTGTGAACAGGCCCTGGATTCATTCAACTAATTTATGAACAATCAACCCAATCCCGGTCCTGTCAGGCGCAACATGAATCGAAGCAGTAAGGCAAAACTCAAGAAACAGAAGCGTTCATCGCGGTTGAGATGGCTGACGGCGTTGCTCATATCGACCATCAGCCTGTCCGCAGGCGCAGAATCCTCACAAGCGGATACCGCGCCACACCAGCATCGCGCTCGATATCGCGGAGGGGTGGGCGGTACAGAAGCGGCACAAGCGGATCCTGAGCCACGCAGCGGGCCGCCGCTGGCCTGTCTGGGCGAACAGGTTTGCGGCGATCCCTCGCCCGACATCCCCCGCCACGCCTTGGAGTCGGCCAATCAGGTGCTGGAACAGGTGTACGCCCTGCCGGACGATGAAAAACGCTATTTCCTGGACAAGCGCCGCGACGCCGTCGGTTTCGCCATCTTTCCCAATGTACAGCGGCAAGGCTTCGTAATGGCCGCCCTCTATGGCAAGGGCATTCTGTCTTATCGCGATGACGACGGGGGGTGGAGTCCCCCTATCCTGCTCACGATCAAGGGCCAGAGCACAGGCCCTCAGTTCGGCGTGCAATCAAGCAATATCATCTTCATATTCAATACGCGCTGCGGCATCAAGGATTTTCTGTCCGGGCACCATCACATTCTTTCCCAATCATCGGATCCCGTCGTGGAGCATGTCGAGCATGCAGCGGAGCCGCTCAGCATTACGGTGCATTCATTTGTCCGTGGCGGCATGTTTGGTCAGTCCAGCGACATCTATACCATCCATATTGACGAGGAAGCCAATGCCGCGCTCTATGGCGTAAGCCTGAAGCCCGGCTGCATCGTGGAAGCGACGCGTTCCGGACTCAAGGCACCGTTGATTCTGCGTTATTTCGAAACCATGCAGCTGCCGCCCGGGCAGGCCCACCGCATCATCGAACTGAAGTAGGCAGGCAACCCATTCCGCCTGTCCCGTCCCTCAGCGCCGCGACGGGGGGTGGCCCGTGCGAAAATGCCGCCGCGGCGCCTTGGGGTGTTCCTGCATCTGGCAGGCACGGCGGAACGCCAGCAGGGCCTCCTGCGCGTGTCCCAACACGCTGTCGTGAGGATAGTGCCCCCCCGCGTCAAGTTCCCCCACCGCCATGCCGCTCAGCAGTTCCATCCCCGCGGTCACGTGTTCCGCCGCATGAATGTGGAAACGTCCCCGTGCGACCGCCTCCACCACCTGCGGTGCCAGCATCAGGTGACGGCGATTGCGCGCGGGAATCAACACACCTTGATGGCCATCCAGACCGGCGGCCTCGCACACGCGGAACCAGCCCTCGATCTTTTCGTTGATGCCGCCCACCGGCAATATTTCACCGTGCTGGTTGACCGCACCGGTGACGGCGATGCCCTGCCTGAACGGCAGGCCCGACAGCGCCGACAGCAGCGCAAGGAGTTCGGCGCATGATGCGGAATCACCTTCCACCTCGTGGTACTGCTGTTCGAAGACGATGGACGCACTGAGAGAAAGCGGCGCGAGATGGGCGAACAGTGCGGCCAGATAGTTCTGCAGAATGAACACGCCCTTATCGTGGATCGGGCCGGACAACTCGACCTCGCGCTCGATGTTGAGCAGGCCATCCTCGCCCGCATAGGTGCGCGCGGACAGCCGCACCGGCAGGCCGAAGCGGTAATCGCCCAGGTCGATCTGGGTGAGGCCGTTGATTTGTCCCAGCCGCTCGCCGCGCAGCTCGATCAGCACATCGCCCTCGGCGATTTCCTCGCGCAGCCGCTGCTCGGGGTAATCGTGGCGCGCGGCATGCGCCGCGAGAGCCGCCTCGACGTCTGCCGTCGTGACCAGACCCGACCCGCGTGCGCGGCAGATCGCGGCACTTTCCATCACCAGCGCCTCGGTACGCGCGAAAATTGCGCTCTCGCGCGCCTGATCGCTCGCCTCGCGGTGCGATTCCTCGAGCAGGCGCGCCACTGCGGCCGCCGAAAAATGCGGCAGGCCATGCTCACGGCAGGCGTGCGCGACGAAAATCGCCGAGGCACGGCGAGTGTCCGGACTGGACACGAAACTGTCTGAGAAATCCACCTTGGCGCGAAAGTGGCGGGAGATTTCCGGTGCCGCGTCCTGCAGTTCGTAATACTGTTGGCGCGAGCCGATCAGCACCAGTTTGACCTCGACGTCGACTGCCTCGGGCACCAGCGACACCGCGGCGATCGGCGAAAACGACACGCCCGGCTCCTCGATCTGCAGGCGGCTGCTGCGCAGGAACCGGCGCAGCTTTTCCCACACCAGCGCATCGGCCAGCACGTCGCGCAGATGCAGCATCAGAAAACCGCCGTGCGCCTGCAGCAGGCTGCCAGCACGGATGCGCGAAAAGTCGGTCACCAGCACGTCGTTCTCGGACTGGTACTCGATGCTGCCGAACAGCGCACGGAACAGCGGGTTGTCCTCGACGATCACCGGCGCGCCGGCGAGGCCGCCGTTGTCCACCACCAGATTGACGCGGTAGCGCACCAGCGCGGTTTGCAGCGCTTCCAGCCGGCCTTCGTCGTCATCGCCACCGTGGAACAACTCCAGATTGTCGAACACGTCCTGCGCGATCGCGTCGAGCCAGGCGTTGAGCTTGGAGGCGTCCTTGATCTGTTTCTTCAGGCCGGCACGGATCGCCTGCATTTCCCGCTCCAGCAGCGGCTTCACCACCTGCCGCCGCAGTGCCGCCAGCGCCTCGTTCATCGCGCGCTCCAGCGGCTGGGTTTTCTCGATGTAGCGGGTGATCTCGGCACGCAGTTCCTGCTCGGCCTGCTCGACCGCGAGCCGGCGCGCCTTCGGCAGCGCCAGCACCTCGTCCTCGGTGAGCGCCTGGCCCTTCTTGCCGATGAGGGTGAACACCATGCGCCCGGCCTCGCGGTGAAGCGAAAAACTGCGCGCCTCGGCAAACGCGGTCAACTCGGCATAGTGCCGCGCCACGTCGTCCTTCCAGGCCTTCTCGATGCGTTCACTCTCGACCTTGTGATCCTGCCCGTCCAGCCGCTGAGGTATTTCATCTTGCAGGGTTTTCACCGCATGTGTCAGCAACTGGCGCAGCAGCCGGCCCTCGCCGGCCGGCAGACGCAGCGCCAGCGGCCGCTCCGGCGCGTCGAAGTTGTAGAGATAACACAGATCGGGTGGCACCCGCCGGCTCGCCGCCACCTCGCGCATTGCCTGGCTGAGCAGCGACGAGCGGCCGCTGCCGACTTCGCCAAGCACGAACAGATTGTAGTCGGGTTGATCCATCCCCAGGCCGAAACGCGCGGCCGCTTCAGCGCGCGCCTGGCCGATCCATGGCAGCGCTTCCTGCTGCAGTTCGGAGGTATCCGTGAACCCCAGCAAGTCAGGGTCGATGGTCAGGCGGAGGTCAGCGGGGGACAGGGTGGCGATCGGCATGGTGTGGGCTCGCTTGTAATGTCCGGATTATTACGCAAGACCCTTTATCCGTCCCGGATTAGGGCGCGTACATCAGTACGTCAGTCCACTGCGCCTGGCTTTGCAGGTAGCACTCCCGCAGGCAGGACGCGTTCTCCCGCAACACCCCGGCGGGCACGGCCAGCGCCCGCATCACCGCGGCTTCGATCTGATGGACCGCCACGCTGCGCGGTACTGCGTCCGGCTCCCAGGTTTCGGCAAAGGCAGCACGCTTGTCGGGGCGATGGCCCTGCTGCGGGGGAAACAGGCTGACCCGTGGCAAGCCGTAAGCCAGGGCGACAATCCGGCCATGCAGGCTGCTGCCGACCACGCCCCGACTGGCGGCGATCAGGGCGCAGATGTCCCACAGATGCAGGGATGGGAAAAGGCGCACCGTGCCGGGTGGGAAGCGGCGCAGCAGACTTTCATGCAGCCGCGGATCATCGTGCCATGGCGCCGCGCCCGCGCGAAACAGCGCCAACCCCAGGCCCGTCCCGGCAGCCACCCGCGACAAACCTTGCCCCAGAGCGTCGAGACTGGCGTCGTCAGCGAAATCGGCGCTGAACTGGCACGCAAGATAGCCTTGCGGAAAGGCTTCCCGAATCGCCTTCACCGCACCCTGCCGCTGGTGCTCCAGAATCATCTCGCCGCAACATTCCGCCACCATTACGGCCGGGTCGGGACACAGTGGGACATCGATGCCTTCCACCCGCAGCGCGTCATGGGTGACATGATCGCGCACGCTGACCCAGTCCGCCTGACCAAGCGCCGTCTTCACCTCTTCCCGCTGGGCAGCAGCCAGAAACGTCCAATCCACCCCGCCCACGGCGTTGAAAATCAGCCGTCCTGATGGGACGAGGACGTCGCGCCCCGCCACATAGGGCATGCTGTGCGAGGTGCCCAACTGCCGGGCGGCCCACTCGGTGGCGGCAGCTGGATCGTCGTCATTAAGTGCAATGGCCGCAGCGGCCTCGGCCGGGTCGAGCAGCATGACCGCAGCCTGCCAGGCACTGCAGGTCAGCAGTTCGCCGCCGACGTGGATCAGGCTGGCAGGCTTTGGCCGCTCCCCAAGTGCGCTCACCCGGTGGCCGCCGAAAGCCCGCAGGTCGCTTGTCGCCAAGCCGGAAAATTCGAATGCCTGACCCGGCAGCAGGGCTGTCATCAGATGCGGAAACAGCAGGTCGCCGAAATTGTGGCGGTCGAAGGCGCCAAACAGGACTAGCGAGGATGGGGCAGGCGGTTTCATTTTCGCGCGGCTCAGTTGACGCTATCGGGTTCAATCACGCTTATCCTTGCATTCGCACGCTTCACGTTTTCGCATTACATTCGAAAAACCCATCGTGCACCGCCAAATGAAAACAACCCAGCGACCGTTCTTCATCCTCATCGCGCTCATCGGCGGGCTGGCCATCTTCAGCTCCACCCTGTCGAAAACTCCGGTGCTGCCGCTGTTTGCCCAGTCGCTTCACGCCACGCCAGCGGAAATCGGCTGGATCGTCATGGCCTCGACGATACCCGGCATCCTCGTCAGCTACCCGGCCGGCGCGCTGTCCGATTATCTCGGCAAACAGCGCGTGCTGCTGGCCTCGCTGGTCGTGTTTGCCACCGCGCCGTTTCTGTATCTGCTGATCGAAACCGCCTGGCAGCTGATGGCGGTGCGCTTCTATCATGGCTTCGCCACCGCGATTTTCGGCACCGTGGCGAGTGCGGCGATTGCCGAACGCTACACGGCCGACCGAGCGGCGCGGCTCTCCACCTATTCCTCGGTCACCATCGTCGGGCGCTCGATCGCGCCATTCCTCGGCGGCACGCTGATCTCGCTGGCGAGTTACGACGCGGTGTACATCGCCTGCGCGATCAGCGGCGTGCTCGCGCTGTCCACCGGTCTGCTGCTGCACCCAGGAGTACGCCGCCAGACGCTCGCCCCTCGGGCGGTCTTGGCGCAGCGCGACGGTACTTCCGCCCCCGCGACGAAACCGGAGTGGCCGCATTTCTGGGCCAGCCTCACCACCGTGCTGCGCGACCGCGGGATCATGCTGGTGAGCCTGGTCGAGGCTGCGCAATACCTGGTATT
>Ga0075356_1000171_pt1 | contig 11877 bp, 7 predicted proteins | sample WestPond_Cattail_FD_120073 | JGI IMG/M metagenome (GOLD analysis project Ga0075356, IMG submission 120073) | Natural and restored wetland microbial communities from the San Francisco Bay, California, USA, that impact long-term carbon... | ecosystem: Environmental > Terrestrial > Soil > Wetlands ... | reverse complement strand
GGCGTTGATGTCGAAGATGATCTGCAGGTGGCGCGGCAGCACGCGGCCGAGCATGTCGACCGGCCAGGTCTCGAGCGCCTCGTGCATCAGCGTGTGGTTGGTGTAGGAGAACACGCGCTGCGTCAGCGCCCAGGCGGTGTCCCACGGCACGGCGTGCTCGTCGACCAGCAGCCGCATCAGCTCGGGCACGGCGAGCACCGGGTGCGTGTCGTTGAGGTGGATGCTCACCTTGTCGGGCAGCGCGTCGAAGCCCTTGTGCGTGCGCAGGTAGCGGTGCACCAGGTCCTGCAGGCTGGCCGAGCAGAAGAAGTACTCCTGGCGCAGCCGCAGTTCGCGGCCCGATGGCGTGGAGTCGTCGGGGTAGAGCACGCGCGACACGTTCTCCGAATGCGTCTTGCCCTCGACCGCGGCGAAGTAGTTGCCCTGGTTGAAGGCCTTGAGGTTCATCTCCTCGGTGGCCTTGGCCGACCACAGGCGCAGCGTGTTGGTGGCCTGCGTGCCGTAGCCCGGCACGATGGTGTCGTAGGCCATCGCCTGCACGTCTTCGGCGGGCAGCCAGCGGCGACGGTCACCCGGCTTGGCACCGGGCTGGTGCTCGACGTGGCCGCCGAAGCAGACGCGGTAGGTCACCTCGGGGCGCTGAAACTCCCACGGGTTGCCGTGCGTGAGCCAGTAGTCGGGCACCTCGACCTGGCGGCCGTCGACGATGGTCTGGCGAAACATGCCGTACTCGTAGCGGATGCCGTAGCCCATGCCGGGCACGCCGAGGGTGGCCATCGAATCGAGAAAACAAGCCGCCAGCCGGCCGAGGCCGCCGTTGCCGAGCGCGGCATCGGGCTCGAGCTCGACCATCGCGTCGAAATCGACCTCGAAGTCGGCCAGCGCCTGGCGCACGGCCGGCGCGATCTCGAGCGCGAGCAGCGCGTTGGTGAAGGTGCGGCCGATCAGGAACTCGGCCGACAGGTAGTACACGCGCTTCACGTCCTGCTGGTACTGCGCCCGCGTGGTGCGCATCCAGCGCTCGACCAGCTGGTCGCGCACGGCCAGCGCGGCGGCGTGCAGCCAGTCGTCTGGCCGGGCGGTGATCGGGTCCTTACCGATCGCGTAGATCAGCTTGTTGGCGATCGCGCGCTTGAGGGCGGCGACGTCGCGGTCCGGGTGGTCGTAGTTGAATTCGGTGAGGGTCATCGAGGCTACACGCAGTGCTTGGCAGCATTGCATCACAAGCGAGATTCATGCCGCACCCCTGTTTGGGCGGCAAAGGCCCGGCAGATGCACTGTTGTGGCGCCGGGCGGCCGACGGCCCCACGGCGGCGCGCTGCCCTCGCGTCAGAACAGCAGGTTGGGCAAGACCAGCGAGAGAACCGGCACGTAGGTCACGATCACCAGGAACAGCAGCAGCACGAGCATCCACGGCAAGGCGGCTCGCGCCACCTGCATGATCGACATGCCGGTGATGCCGGTGGTGACGAACAGATTGAGCCCGATCGGCGGCGTGACCATGCCGATCTCGAGGTTCACGACCATGATGATGCCCAGGTGCACCGGGTCGATGCCCAGCTGGGTGGCGATCGGAAACAGGATCGGCGCCAGGATCAGGATGATGCCGGTGGGCTCCATGAACATGCCGGCGACCAGCAGCAGCACGTTGACGACGATCAGGAACTGCCAGTCCGACATGCCCGAGCCGATGATCGCCTCGGCGATCTGCTGCGGGATCCGCTCGGTCGTCAGCACGTGCGCGAACAACAGCGCGTTGGCGACGATGAACATCAGCATCACCGTGACCTTGCCGGCCGCGACCAGCACCTGGGGCACGTCGCGCATGCCGACGTCGCGGTAGACGAACACCGCGATCGCGAACGCATAGACGGCGGCCACCGCAGCGGCCTCGGTGGGCGTGAAGATGCCGCCGTAGATGCCGCCCAGGATGATGACGATCAGCAGCATCCCCCACAGCGAGTCGCGGCCCGAACGCAACACCTCGGTCAGCGGTGCGCGCGGCTGCGTGACCACGTTGATCATGCGCGCGCGCACATAGATGGCCAGCATCAGCATCAGGCCGAGCACGATGCCCGGGATCACGCCGGCCATGAAGAGCTTGCCCACCGAGGTCTCGGTGGCCGCGCCGTAGACAACCATCACGATCGACGGCGGAATCAGGATGCCCAGCGTGCCGGCGTTGCAGATCACCCCGGCCGCGAACGGCTGCGGATAACCGGCCCGCACCATGCCGGCGATGACGATCGAGCCCACGGCCACCACCGTCGCGGGCGAGGAGCCCGACACGGCGGCGAACAACATGCAGGCCATCACCGAGGCCATGGCCAACCCGCCGCGCAGGTGCCCGATGCAGGCATTGGCGAAGCGGATCATGCGCCGGGCCACGCCGCCGGTGGTCAGGAAGGTGCCGCCCAGGATGAAGAACGGGATCGACAGCAGCGTGTAGTGCTCGGACGTCTCGTACAGCTTCAGCGCCAGCGAGGCCAGCGAGTCCTGCGCGAAGAACAGGATCGTCAGCAGCGACGACAGGCCGAGCGCCACCGCCACCGGAGTGCCGATCACCATCAACGCGAACAGCAGCACGAACAGCGTGGCGATCGTCATCGCGGCGCCTCGTCCGGCGGCTCGCCGGCGGCCTTGAGCTTGAGCGCGTCGCGCGCTTCGTCGCCCAGCAGATGCGCCTCCTGCCCCGAGACCAGGCGCCACAGCACGTGCGCGAAGCGCAGGGCGAGCAAGCCGAAGCCCAGCGGCATCACCAGGCGCGGGATCCATTGCTCGAACGGCAGGTCCTGCATCAGGATGCCGACGTCGTGCATCTTCTGCACGTACAGGGTGCCGCCGATCGCGACGATCACGGCATAGGCAGCGCACGCCGCGGCGGCGACGATGCTCACGCCGCGCGCGGCACGCCGGCCGAGCATATTGACGACGGCATCCACGCCGATGTGGGCACCGACGCGCACGCCGTACACCATGCCGATGAAGATCAGCCAGGCGAACAGCACGCCGGTGAGCTCCACCGCCCACACGAAGCTGTGGTTGAAGAGGTAGCGGGCCACCACCTGCGCAAAGGTGACCACCGTCATCGCCGCCAGCAGCAGCGCGATCAGGCCCTCCTCGATGTGCTCGATCCAGCGCATGGCTTGCCGGGCCGGGAGCAGCCGCTGCCCCCGGCGGGGTAGCGTCACTTGTTCGACTTGAGCGCGGTGTCGATGAGGTCGCGCCCGATGTCACCCTCGAACTGCTTCCACACCGGCTCCATGGCCTTGCGCCAGGCAGCCACGTCGTCCTTGCTGAGCGTCTGGATCCTGGCCTTGCCGGCCTCGGCGATCTTCCTGCGATCACCTTCGTTGATGTCGTTGGCGAGCTTGTTGGCGTAGACCGTGGCCTCGGACATCGCCTCGGACAGCCCCTTGCGCACATCGGCGGGCAGACCGTTCCACCACTTCGCGTTGGTGACCACCATGTAGTCGATCACACCGTGATTGGTCTCGGCGATGGTCTTCTGCACCTCGTGGAACTTCTGCGAGTAGATGTTCGACCAGGTGTTCTCCTGGCCGTCGACCACGCCGGTCTGCAGCGCCTGGTAGACCTCGGCGAAGGCCATCTTCTGCGGATTGGCGGAGAGGGCACGGAACTGCGCCTCCAGCACGTCGGAGGCCTGGATGCGGAACTTCAGGCCCTTCACGTCCTCGGGCCGCACCAGCTTGTCCTTGCCGGTGGACAACTGCTTCATGCCGTTGTGCCAGTAGGCCAGGCCGATCAGACCCCGGTTGGTCATCGACGTCAGCAGGCCCTGGCCCGCCGGGCCCGACTGGAAGCGGTCGACCGCCTCGAGGTTGTCGAACAGGAACGGCAGGTCGAAGACCTGGATCTTCTTGGTGTAGCGATCGAACTTCGACAGCGAGGGCGCAATGAACTGCACGTCACCAAGCAGCAGCGCCTCCAGCTCCTTGGCATCGCCGAACAGCTGCGAGCTGGGGAACACCTGCACCTGCACCTTGCCCGGCAACTTTTGTTCGGCCAGCTCCTTGAACTTCAATGCCCCCATGCCCTTGGGCGTCTTCTCGGCCACCACGTGACTGAACTTGACGACGATGGGAGTCTGCGACCATGCCAGGGAGGGCAGCGCCCACGCCGCGGCCAAGACCGCTGCGGCGCAACAACGCCGCCGAAACTGCAGAAGGTTGTTCATCGCGGTCTCCTGGGTTACGACATTCGAGCCAACGTCCACCGACGTCTGGAGGGTCGACGAAGTATGGGTCGCGGACCGACCGGCGCCTACTCCGCAATGACACCTAGATGCCGGCGAGCTCGCGGTACAGCGCTGCGTAGCGTTCGGCCGAAGCCGACCAGCTCACGTCCTGCGCCATCGCCCGGCGCTGCACGGCACGCCAGTCGGTACGCCGCCGGTACAGCGCGAAGGCGCGGCGCACGGCGCTGCGCATGTCGTCGGCGTCGAAGCGGTCGAACACCACGCCGGTGGCAGTGCCTTCGGCCAGCGTTTCGAGCGAGCTGTCGACCACCGTGTCGGCCAGGCCGCCGACGCGGCGCACCAGCGGCAGGCTGCCGTAGCGCAGGCCGTACAGCTGCGTCAGGCCGCAGGGTTCGTAGAGCGACGGCACCAGCGTCAGGTCGGTGGCGCCGAACACGCGGTGGGCGAAGCCCTCGTCGTAGCCGATCTTCACGGCCACCTGCCGCGGGTGGGTGCGTGCGGCCTCGACGAAGGCGGCCTCGAGCGCCGCGTCACCCGAGCCCAGCAGCACCAGCTGGCCGCCGCGCGCCACGATCTCGGGCAGCACCGCCAGCAGCAGCGGCAGGCCCTTCTGCTCGACCAGGCGGCTGACGATGCCGAACAGCGGCTGCGTGTTGTCGACGGCCAGGCCCAGCTCGCCCTGCAGCGCGGCCTTGCAGCGCGCCTTGCCGGCGATGCGCCCCGCGTCGTAGCGCGCCGGCAGCAGCGCGTCGGTGGCCGGGTTCCACACCGACTCGTCGACACCGTTGAGGATGCCCGACAGCACGGCCCGGCGATCGCGCAGCAGGCCGTCGAGCCCGCAGCCCTGCTCCGGTGTCTGGATCTCGCGGGCATAGGTCGGGCTGACCGTGGTGATGCGATCGGCGTAGAACAGGCCGGCCTTCATGAACGACAGAGCGCCGTGGAACTCGACGCCGGCCACGGAGAACGCACGCGCCGGCAGCCCGATCTCGGCCAGCACGCGGGCATCGAACAGGCCCTGGTAGGCGAGGTTGTGCACCGTGTAGACCGTGCGCGCGCCGTGCGCGGCGCCGTGCGCCAGGTAGGCGTTGGCCAGCGCCGCATGCCAGTCGTGGCTGTGCACGATGCGCGGCGCCCACAGGCCGTCGAGCCCCTGCGCCAGCCGTGCGGCAGCCAGGCCGAGCAGCGCGAAGCGGCGGTGGTTGTCGGCGTAGGGCTGGCCGGCGCCGTCGTGGTACGGGTTGCCGGGCCGGTCGTAGAGTGCCGGCGCATCGATCACGTAGCCGGCCTGGCCGCCGAGAAGCGCGAAGCGGCCGAAGCGCAGGCGGGCGCGTTCACCCCACGGCGTGGCAAGGTCGGCGACGTCAGCTGCATCGCCGAGTTGAGAGGCGATCGCCGGAAAGCCCGGCAGCAGGACGCGCACCTCGCAGCCGGCACGCGCCAGCGCGGCCGGCAGCGCGCCGGCCACGTCGGCCAGGCCGCCGGTCTTGAGCAGCGGATAGATCTCGGCGCTGACCTGCAGCACGCGCATCAGCGGCCACCGCCCCGCGGGCGGGCTCGAAGGAACATGCCCGTCAGGATAACTTGGCGAGCATCGGCTTCGTGATCAGCACCACACCTTGTTCGGTGCGCTCGAAGCGCTGCGCATCGAGCACCGGGTCCTCGCCGATCACCATGCCCTCGGGGATGGTGCAGCCGCGGTCGATCACCACCTTGCGCAAGCGGCTGCCGCGCTCGACCGTCACGCCGGGCAGGATCACCGCGTCGTGCACGACGCAGAACGAGCGCACGCGCACGTTGGAGAACAGCACCGAGTTGACGACCTCGCTGCCCGACACGATGCAGCCGCCCGAGACGATGGTGTTCACCGCCTTGCCGTGCTGGCCGTCGCGGTCGGGGATGAACTTGGCCGGCGGCAGCTGGCGCTGGTAGGTCCAGATCGGCCAGTCGTTGTCGTAGATGTCGAGCTCGGGCGTGATCGACGCGAGGTCGAGGTTGGCGGCCCAGAACGCGTCGATGGTGCCCACGTCGCGCCAGTAGGGCTTGGCCTCGGGCGCGGTCGACACGCACGACATCGAGAACGGATGTGCCAGCGCGCGGCGCTGCGCCACCACGCGCGGGATCACGTCCTTGCCGAAGTCGTGGCTCGAGGTCGGATCGGCCAGGTCGTCCTCGAGCACCTTGTAGAGGTACTCGGCGTCGAAGATGTAGATGCCCATGCTGGCCAGCGTGGTGTCGGGGCGACCGGGCATGCTCGGCGGGTCCGCCGGCTTCTCGAGGAAGCTGACCACCTGGCGCTCGTCATCGACGGCCATCACGCCGAAGGCGCTGGCCTCCTCGCGCGGCACCTCGATGCAGCCCACGGTGCAGCCAAGACCGTGCTCGACATGGTCCTTCAGCATCAGCGAGTAGTCCATCTTGTAGATGTGGTCGCCGGCCAGCACCACGATGTACTCGGGCCGGCTCGAGCTGATGATGTCGAGGTTCTGGTACACCGCATCGGCGGTGCCGCGGTACCAATGGCCCTCGTCGATGCGCTGCTGCGCGGGCAGCAGGTCGACCATCTCGTTCATCTCGGCGCGCAGGAAGCTCCAACCGCGCTGCAGGTGGCGCAGCAGCGAGTGCGACTTGTACTGCGTGATCACGCCGATGCGGCGGATGCCCGAGTTGACGCAGTTGGACAGCGCGAAATCGATGATGCGGAACTTCCCGCCGAAGTAGACCGCCGGCTTGGCACGCCGGTCGGTCAGCTGCTTCAGGCGCGCGCCGCGACCACCGGCAAGCACCAGTGCGATGGTGCGGCGGACGAGCTGGGTGCTCTGGGCCTGGCGTTCCATGCTTCTCGTCTCCTGCTTGTTCTGCGACTGCAACCACATCATCCGCCAACTGGACCCGGCGTGGGTTTAGCCGCCATCACGTCCCTGTGGATTGGCGGCGGCGCGATGGCCCTCGGCGACCCACACGCAGCGCCCGGGCAGAGCGACGCGTGACGGCAGCGCAGCCGGCGCCGCATCGGGGTGGCTGGCCAGCGCCAGGGCCCAGACGATCGGCGCGGAGCCCAGCGCCGGCGGCAGGTCGAAAGCCTGCACCTCGCTCTGGGCATTGACGATCAGCAGCAACTCCGGCGCGTGCGCATCGGCCGGGTGCAGCCAGACCTGCATGGCGTGCACGCCCTGCGCCTGCCAGTCGTGCGGCTGCAGCGCGGCGCCCCGGGGATCGAGCCACTGCACGTCGCTGCCGTGCAGCCAGCGGTCGCGCGCGAACACGCCGTGGCGCCGGCGCAGCGCGATGGCACGGGCCACGAAGTCGGCCAGCGCGGTGTCGGCCGTCGGCCAGTCGAGCCAGCTGGTCTCGTTGTCCTGGCAGTAGGCGTTGTTGTTGCCCTGCTGGCTGTGGCCGATCTCGTCGCCGGCCAGCAGCATCGGCGTGCCCAGCGACAGCAGCAGAGTGGCCAGCAGCGCGCGGCGCAGCGCGAGCCGCTCGGCCAGCACGGCCGCGTCGTCGGTGTCGCCTTCGACGCCGCAATGGACGCTGAAGTTGTGCTGGTGGCCGTCGCGGTTGTGCTCGCCATTGGCCTGGTTGTGGCGGTGGCTGTAGCTCACCAGGTCGCGCAGCGTGAAGCCGTCGTGCGCGGTCACGAAGTTCACGCTCGCCGACGGCGGCCGCGCCGTCGACTCGAAGGCCGGGCTGCTGCCGGCCAGCGCGTCGACGAAGGCGCCGCGCGGCTCGTGGCGCAGCAGCCAGAAACGGCGCATCGTGTCGCGGTAGCGGTCGTTCCACTCGGCCCACGGCGGCGGAAACCGGCCGAGCCGGTAGCCCCCGTGGCCGATGTCCCACGGTTCGGCGATCAGCCGCGCGTGGCGCAGCACCGGGTCGTCGCGCAGCGCGGCGAAGACGGGTGCGTCGCCCACGAAACCGTTCGCGTCGCGCGCCAGCACCGGCGCCAGGTCGAAGCGGAAGCCGTCGACGCCGATGCACTGGTACCAGTAGCGCAGCGAGTCGAGCATCAGCTGCAGCGCCGGCGGCTGCGTGAGGTTCAGGCTGTTGCCGCAGCCGGTCCAGTTCTCGTAGAGCGCGGCATCATCGGGGCTCAGGTGGTAGTAGGTCGAGTTGCCCAGCCCGCGCAGGTGGAAGGTGGGGCCGAGTTCGTCGCTCTCGGCGCTGTGGTTGTAGACCACGTCGAGCACCACCTGCAGGCCGCACGCGTGCAGCGCCTTCACCATCGCTCGGCACTGCTGCGTCGGCGAGTCGGTGTCGTCGGGCGCGGCGTAGCGCGGCTCGGCGGCGAACCAGGCCACCGGGTTGTAGCCCCAGTGGTTGACGAGGCCGAGCTTGAGCAGCCGCGGCTCGTCGGCGCGCTGCTGCAGTGGCATCAGGCTGACGGTGGTGACGCCCAGGCGCAGCAGGTGGTCGAGCACCACCGGGTGGGCGATGCCGCGATAGGTGCCGCGAAACGGCGCCGGCACTTCGAGGTGGCGCATCGTCTGGTTCTTCACGTGCATCTCGTAGAGCACGGTCGCGCCCGGTGCCACCTGCACGTGCTCGGCCTCGGGAACCGGCGGCGGGTCGGCCACCACGCGCGCCTTCAGCGCGACGACAGCGTTGTCGCGGGCGTCAGCGCGCGACGGATCGGCCGCGTCGTGGCCGACGAAGAGGTCGCTGCCGCCGTAGTGGCCGACCACCTCGCGGGCGTAGGGGTCGAGCAGCAGCTTGGCATCGTTGAAGCGGTGGCCCGCTGCCGGCGCCCACGGGCCGTGCACGCGGTAGCCGTACACCAGGCCCGCTCCGGCGCCGGGCAGCCAGCCGTGCCAGACGCCGCCGCTGCGCGCGCTCATCGCCAGGCGCTGGTGCTCCTGCAGCCCGTCTTCGCTGTACAGGCACAGTGTGACTGCAGTGGCGTCGGGCGCGACGAGCGCGAAATTGACACCGCCCGGCTCGACGCTGGCGCCCAGCGGCGCGGCCAGACCGGGCTCCAGCAGCACGTTCACGGCGCGACGGGAGGTTTCTCGAAAGCCCACATCAGCGTGGCCAGCGGCGGCAGGTCGACCCGCAGCGACTGCGGGTGTCCATCGCAGGCGAATGCCTCGCTGTCCTGCGGCGCATTGGCCACGCCGCTGCCGCCGTAGACCGCCAGGTCGGTGTTGATGATCTCGCGCCAGCGCCCGGACAGCGGCACGCCGAAGCGCCAGTTGCGGCGCACCACCGGCGTGAAGTTGCTGATCACCAGCACCACCGAACCGTCGTCGGCACGGCGCTGGAAGACGAACAGCGAATGCCCGGCGTCGTGGTGGCGGACCCACTCGAAGCCGCGCGGATCGACGTCCCAGCGGTGCAGCGCGGCAAAGTCGCGGTAGACGACGTTGAGGTCGCGCACCAGGCGCTGCACGCCGGCGTGCAGCGGCATCGCGTCGCCCTGCTCGAGCAGATGCCAGTCGAGCGCGGCGTCGGCGTTCCACTCGCGTCGTTGCGCGAACTCGCCACCCATGAACAGCAGCTTCTTGCCTGGGTGGCCCCACATCCAGCCGTAGTAGGCGCGCAGGTTGGCGAAGCGCTGCCATTCGTCGCCCGGCATGCGGCCGATCAGCGAGCGCTTGCCGTGCACCACCTCGTCGTGCGACAGCGGCAGCACAAAGTTCTCGCTCCACGCGTACATCAGCCCGAAGCGCATGCGGTCGTGGTGATGGCGGCGGTGCACCGGGTCGTGCGCCATGTAGGCCAGCGTGTCGTTCATCCAACCCATGTTCCACTTGAAGTGGAAGCCGAGGCCCCCGCTCTGTCCGGGGTCGCCGGGCGGACGGCTGACGCCAGGCCACGCGGTGGACTCCTCGGCGATGGTGATCGCGCCCTCGGCCTCGGTGCCGACCACGTGATTCATGCGGCGCAGGAAGTCCACCGCCTCCAGGTTCTCGCGGCCGCCGCGTGCGTTGGGTATCCACTGCCCCGGCTCGCGGCTGTAGTCGCGGTAGAGCATCGAGGCGACCGCGTCGACGCGCAGCCCGTCGATGCCGAAGTGCTCGAGCCAGTAGAGCGCATTGCCGACAAGGAAATTGCGCACCTCGGCGCGGCCGAAGTTGTAGATCAGCGTGTTCCAGTCCTGGTGCAGGCCCTCGCGCGGGTCGGCGTGCTCGTACAGGTGGGTGCCGTCGAAGCGCGCCAGCGCGAACGCGTCGGTCGGAAAGTGCCCGGGCACCCAGTCGAGGATCACGCCCAGCCCGGCCGCGTGCGCCGCCTCGACGAAGGCACGAAAATCGTCCGGACTGCCGAAGCGCGAGGTCGGTGCGTACAGACCCGTCGGCTGGTATCCCCAGGAGCCGTCGAACGGATGCTCGTGCACCGGCAGCAGCTCCAGGTGCGTGAAGCCGAGGTCGCGCGCGTATGGCACCAGCGAGGCCGCGAGCTCGCGATACGTCAGCCAGCGCTGGCCCTCGTGCGGCGCACGCAGCCACGAACCCAGGTGCACCTCGTAGATGCTGATCGGCGCGTCGAAGGCGTTGGCCTGCTTGCGTGCGGCGCTGCGCGGCACCTTCGGCGGCAGCCGCACCACACGCGACGCGGTGCCCGGCCGCAGCTCGGCGGCGAAGGCATAGGGGTCGGCGCGCAGCGCGACGGCGCCGTCGCTGCCGCGGACCTCGAACTTGTAGAGGTCGCCCGCGGCCATCTGCGGCACGAACACCTCCCATACCCCGGCCTCGCGGCGCCGGCGCATCATGTGGCGCCGGCCGTCCCACTGGTTGAAGTCGCCGACCACCGACACGCGCAACGCGTTGGGCGCCCACAGCGCGAGGCGCACGCCGGCGACGCCTTCGTGCTCGACCAGGTGCGCGCCAAGCCGCTCGAACGGCCGGTGGTGCGTGCCCTCGGCGAGCAGCCAGAGGTCCATGTCGGTGAGCAGCGGCGCGAAGCGATACGGATCGTCCAGCCGCGAGCTGTCGCCACCGGCCCACTGCACCCGCAGGCGATAGGCGAAGCGCTGGCGCGGGCCGACGACGCGGGCGGCGAACAGGTCGCTCGCACCCTGGCGCTGCAGCGTGGCGATCGGCGCATCGTCGTCGCTGCGGCACGCAGTGACGGCGCCGGCGCCGGGCAGCAGCGTGCGGATCACCCAGCCGTCGCCGTCGGCATGCAGGCCCAGCACGGCATACGGATCGCCGTGCTCGGCGCGCATCAGCGCGGCGAGCGTCGCGGCGTCGAGTGCCGGCACCGCCGTCATGCCGCAACCGCCTTGCGGCCGAACGCCACGCCGTAGCGGCCGAGCCGCAACTGACGCGCGGACCAGGTGGCGGCCTGCTGCGGTGCAGAGGCATCGGCCGTGAAGCCGGCCGGCACCGGCATCGACACGCGGCGCGTGCCGAGATTGAACGCACACAGCTGGCGCTGTGCGCCGAGCCGGCGCTCGAACAGCAGCACGTCAGGCACCGCGTCGAGAAAGCGGATGTCGCCCAGCCGCAGCGCGCTCTGGCCACGCCGCCATGCCAGCACGCGGCGCAGCCAGTGCAGTGGCGAACCTGCATCGGCAAGCTGGCGGTCCACCGCCAGCGGCGTGTGAGCAGGCGAGAGCGGCAGCCACGGCTTGGCGCGTCGGGCGCTGGTGAAGCCGGCGTGCGGCCGCGCAGCCTGCCACGGCATCGGCGTGCGGCAACCGTCGCGGCCCTTGAACT
>Ga0075356_1000169_pt1 | contig 11910 bp, 3 predicted proteins | sample WestPond_Cattail_FD_120073 | JGI IMG/M metagenome (GOLD analysis project Ga0075356, IMG submission 120073) | Natural and restored wetland microbial communities from the San Francisco Bay, California, USA, that impact long-term carbon... | ecosystem: Environmental > Terrestrial > Soil > Wetlands ... | reverse complement strand
AGCTGGCGCAGGAGACTCCTTCCGCCTTTGCTTCGGCGACCGACTGGATCGCCGGGTTAGGGACGGACTGGGAGGACCACTGCGGCGTGAGCCGCTCCGCCAGCGGTACGTAGCCGTTGGCTTCCGTGTCATAGGTACCGACCGCCGTACACGCCCCCGGGGCCGGGCAGGACACGCTTTGGACCGGCGCTACAGTTTCGCCGGGCGGCGGAGCCGGTGCCTCCTGCGTCCATTCCGATCCGTTCCAGTGCTGGCCGAAGGTGTAGCCGACGATCTCACACGAGCTCGATCCGGCGCACGAAAGGTCCAGACCTTCTTTTGGCAGGCCGCTTGAGGACAGATGCCATTCCACTCCGTCCCAGGAGCTCGTGAAGCCGGCGCCACCGCTTGTGACGCCGGCTGCCATGCAGAATTTCGACGAGATGCACGCGATACGGACCACCTGCCCGGTACCTCCCGGCGAAGCAGGAGCCACTCCCACGACCCATGCACTGCCGTTCCAGCTCTCCAACAGCGGCACCGCTTCTCCGGTGCCACCGTAGGTTTCCCCTGCATTGCCAACCGCTGTACACGCGCCGACGGAGGGGCAGGAAACGCCTTCCAGGGCATTGATCTTCTTGCCTTCGTAGTTCGGAGACGTTTGAATCGCCCATTCTTTCCCGTTCCAAAACTCGACAAGCGTGTGGGTTTTAACTGGCAGTGTACTTTTCACTTCTGTAACGTAGGAACCCACCGCGACGCACGATGCGGCAGAGGAGCAAGAGATGTCAATTTTAGACGGGAAGTACCCCAGGAAGCTTTTTTTGGCATCGCTGGGAACTATCAAGCTCGCCAGGGTCCACGTACTGCCATCCCAGGCCTCCGAGAACCTACTTATACCCGATTCGCCGATCGCCACACAAGAATTGGCTGCGGCGCAGGAAACGCTGGTCAGAATAGCTTCACTGCCTGGATTGACCGTGGTCATGACCGACCATGTGTTGCCGTCCCAGTGCTCCGCAAAGGGGACCGACAGAACGGATCCTTTGATCACAGCGCTGCCCACGGCGACGCAATCCGTCGCGGAGCTGCACGAGACATCCTTGAACACAGTTGATTTACCGGCTTCCGGCGGCAGCGGTGGCGATTGCAGGGACCATTTCGACGTCGTGAATGGCTTGCCCTGACTGTAGAACGTCCCCGAACTATTCGTGGCGACGAGACGATAGTGGTATTGCGTGTTGACGCTTAGGCCCGCCTGTCGTTGTGACACAGTTTCTTTTGCGTCAATTGTGGCGCCTGGGGCTAGGGTAACCGTCGGCGAGTTGCTCCCATATTCCGGCGTTGGCCCATATTCGAAGTGATATTCGGTTGCCAGTCCCTCCGGGTACAAGGTAGCGTGGAACGTCGCTTCATCTGCCGTCACGGTCGAGGCATTTTCGATCAGCCCGTAGGCATGCGGTGGGTTGGGGTCGGAAAGTGAACAAGCATTTTGATTGTTATCCCACTCTCCCTGAGCCCATGAGCCGTTTGGCAGTTCGTCAGTTCCCGAGGTGCATATGTCCCCTATCTCGTAGCCTTCTTTATCAACCCAAGTCTGGACCCCCCAATTGTAGTTGGGATCGGTCACTATCTCGGCATACTCGTGGGAAGCGAACATCGCGGTTACGTGTCCCGCGTTTTTGCCCGCATCGTAGCCAAGGCAGGCTTCGCGGAATGGTTCATCTCCCGCGTATGGGACGAATGCAGAGGTTGTATCGTGTCCCAGGACACTGCCGAAGCCGTGAAAGGCGCAGTATCCCCCCAGTTCATAGGTCGTACCCGGCGCTGGCAAAATGGTGAATTGATCGTCAAAGGTCGGCACCCAACCGCCGCCTTCCCGTGCCTGAATGGCTTCGGCGGCATAGGTCAGCTCGGTGGCCAGATCTTGTTCGCTGACGCCTTTCGGCGCCCCGCCTTCATGGGTATCGATGTAAGGAGTTGCAACTTTTACGGTCGATGAGACTCGGCCAGTTGCATCGAAGTACTGTGTGAGGATGCCTTGGTAGGCAGAACCCGACAAGCCTTCGTACAGCGCCATTAGTTCGGCGCGAACCGCGAGACCCGGTTCGGTGTTCCAGTTCGAGCCCCAAAAAATAGGGTAGATGTGCGGTTCGTGCTGAACGCCGGCCCCGCCCATGTAATAGAGCGGGGGCTTTGGACAGTAGCCGAATGCGCCGGGGTCGCAACGCAAGCCCAGCTCGTTGCCCGGGTTCAACTCTTCGGGCCGGTGTTGGGGTGGGACTTTCCGTCGGTTTTCCCAGGTCGGCATAAAATAGACGTGTCTCTTCTTAGCCCAAGCTGGAACCGTGGCACCCGGCCCGAGTCCATTGTGGGCACGCATCAGATTAGTCCCGTCAGCTTGAGGCGTTTCTGCCCCTGGTACCGAGGGGCTGGCAACCGCGCTGGCCACGAAGGAGGCCATCAACCCAGCGACAACGATTGTCAACCCAAGTCTCATTGCAGTCACCTTGATTCCTTTTCTGGCTGCACTCAAGCCGGATTCTGAGCGGATGCCCTTTCGGCTGCTCAATTGCGGCATAGACTCCCAGCCTGGGTTGGCGATTTGCCTTACCACTGTGGCAAGCCCGTATGAAGGCTGGCTACCAACCTGGGAACGATCTGGACTTCCCCCGGTCGGGCGACAGATCAGGTGTCGTCGAAACCGGGGGAAGACCACTTCGCATCTTCAGGCGCCGGTTGATAGGAACCCGTTCGGCTGATCGCCGTCCATGGCTTGAAAACGCAGTGCCACCTCGATCTCAGCGGCACATGCGCTGAGCGGTTTGCCGAGTCGCTCCTCAATAGTGCGGATACGGCTGGTAATGGTGCGTCGGCTCACACCCAGGGTTGCCGCCGCCGAGGAGGCATTTTCGCGGGCGTCGAGGTAGCAACGCAATGTTTCGCGGAACACCGCTCCCCCATCGCGCTCGCCCTCAAGTGGCTTCAGATATAGATAGTGAAGTGAATCGGTGAGAAGGCTATCGCGAAGGATCGAGGCCAGCAGAGCGACGTCTGCGTAGCGAACGAGGGACTTTGGGCCGCGCACCGCGATCGGCAAGGCGGCGCTTGCCTGCAGGTGAGTTAGACGCCAGCCGGCCAAGCCTTGGCCGGGCTCGCCCAAGGCGAGGCAAACGTTGGCGGGCATGAAGGACGAAATCAGGCGCTCGAGGTCATGCGGGTCCGGTACTCGCCTGCCACCGAGCCAGGCCCAAACCACCTCGCCATGGGGAATCAGCAGAAGCCGGCGGTCAACAGTGCGGGCGAAGGACCTGATCGCGTCGAGAGTCCCGTCACCAGTCGCGACCAGGCCGATGTGGACGACGTCGAACTCGTAGCCCAGGCTCGTCCCGTCGAGCAGGTCGCCATCGAGCAAGCGCTTGACCAGATCGGCGCGCCGCTGCGCCGATCCCCCACAACTGCTACTTGCCTCTCGCCCATGCTCGTCGCTCACCGCCACGACGAGGCGGTCGAAGAAGACAGCCTGGTCGCGCAGGATGCGTTTCAAGCCCGCTTCTCCCAGGCTCATCTCACCGGCCTCCTGGACAATGAAGTCGCCGAGCGTGGTGTAGCCGGCGAAGTAGCGGCGCAAGACGGTGTCGAGGGGGATGTTGTTGCGGGCCGCTAAGCGTGCCTGGGCCAGGAGCAGGACCGGGACCGATGGGGCCCGCTCTTCGCCGTGCTCCACGGCCGCGAGGCCGATAGCCAGGGCGGCGGAAACAGCTGCCCGCAAGCCCTGGACGTATTCAGGGTCTGCTGCCTCTTTGGGGTCGGCGATCGCGTAGGTGCGGGTGAGCAGGGCCTCTACTATCTCTCCCCTGCGCTCGCGCAGGCGCTCGGCGAGCTCTGACCGAGCCCGCTCGAGCGACCCGCGCATCTCTTCCTCCGCGCTCCGTTACTTCTTTGCTTGCTTCAGCTTCACGGTGGAGGTGCTGACGCCGGCGCCGCTCGTCTTTGCCTTCAGCGTCTTACCCTTGGTGAGTTCTTGCTTGGCCGGGCCGGAGAGCTTGACCTTAAGGGTGGCGCTTGCGCCATCGGCGATCGAGAAGGAGGCCTTGCCGATCACCAGGTTCTTGGTCTTCTTGCCCTGCTTGACCTTGGCCTTGAGCTGGATCGTGCCTTTGCAGGGACCGCCGGAGCAGGAAAGCTTCAGCGAGGCCTTGCCGCTCTTTACCGGGGCTGAGGCTGCGGCCTTGGCAGTGCCTTCGGGCGTCGGTTTCGGTTCTTCTTTTTTGGCTTCTTCTTTGGGATCGGCGGTGAAGGTGGCCGTGACCGTGGTGTCGGCGTTGATCGTGACTTTGCAGCTGGCGGTGCCTGAGCAGCCTGCTCCGCTCCAGCCGGCGAAGGTCGAACCCGAGGCAGCTGTTGCCGCCAGGGTCACTTCGGTGCCTTCGGGGTATTCGGCGGCGCAGGCGCCGCCGTCGCAGGTGACCGACCCTGAGCCGGTTCCGGCTTTGACGATCGTCAGGTTGAATTCGGGGGCCGGTTCGAGGGCGAAGATTGCCTTGACCGTCTTGTCGGCGGTCATTCCGACTTCGCAGGTCGAGGTCGAGGTGCCGGCGCAGGTCCCCACTCCCGAGCCGCTCCATTCGAGCAGTTCCGCTCCGGAGTCCGGGGTTGCCGTCAGCGTGACTTCTTCGCCGAAGTTGTAGGCGCCGGCGCAGACGCCGGGGCAATCGATGTCTTCGGGGGCGCTGACGCTGCCTGGACCTTCGACTTCGGCCGTCAGGGTCTCCGATTCGAGGTCGAAGGTGGCGGTGACCGAGTGGGCTTCGTCCATCGTCAGTTCGCAGGCTCCGGTGCCGGTGCAGTCTTCGCTCCAGCCGCTGAATTCGGAGCCGGTTTCGGCTTCTGGGACGAGGGCTACTTCGGTGCCTTCGAGGTATTGCGCTTCGCAGGGTTCTGCGGGGCCGGATTCGACTTCGCAGCTGACTTCGCCTTCGCCGCTGCCGTCGGTTGAGATTTCGAGGGCGAATTCTTCGGGTTCGAGGTTGAAGGTGGCTTTGACTTCCTTGGCTTCTGACATCGTCACTTTGCAGGTTCCGGTGCCCGAACAGGCTCCGCCCCATTCGATGAATTCGGAACCCGTTTCGGGGCTCTGGCTGAGTTCGACTTCTTCGCCTTCTTCGAATTCGGCTTCGCATTCGGAGCCGCAGTCGATGCCGGCGGGGGTCGAGGTGACGGTGCCTTCGCCGGTTCCTTCGGTGGTGACGGTCAGGGGGAAGGTGGGGGCTGCTGATGTGAAGTAGGCGGTGATTTCGATTGTCGGTTCCCCTTCGAATGCGGCTACGCCACAAACGGACGGGGGAAACCCGTGTTCTTCTTCAAGGGAAGCGCACTGGTCGATTGTGGCGCCTGTAACTTCCCATCCAGCGAGTTCGGAGCCAGGAGCGGCAAGGCCTTCGAAGCTGAGCGCCTGGAATTCTTCTTCGCCACTGAGTTCGGTTTCGCAGATACCGGTAGCGGGGCCTGGAGACGCGTAACTGCATTCGACCGGCGGGTTGCCGGGGAAGGGATCTTCTTCGTAGGCGAAGACTTTTCCGCTACCGGTGCCTTCGATAAAGAACGTCGCTTGGCCAAGCGCGGCGAACGCTTGGGCGGCCGGGACGAGCATGAAGGCTGCCACGGTGGCGAGCAGGATGGTCAGTCGGATGCGGCCGAAGGGCGATCTCCGAGATTGGGGTGCTGTCGATCCTGCCGAAGATGGCGTTTCGTGGCGTTTCATAGTGGCCTACCTCCCTGCGTGGCGCTTTTGGTGGCGCTTGGCGTGTCGTTTGTGTTTCTTCGGGCACTTGACCTTCAGCTCCGGCTTGGCGCTGTAGGCCTTACCGTTTTGGCCGCTGAAGTTGGCTGTTGCGAAGTGCTTTTTGGCGCAGAGGTCGACCGAGTTTTCGAAGAGCCCCTTGGAGCCGCCTTCGAGTTCGATGTCGAAGCTCGATACCGGGGCGTCCGGCGCTGCTTCGAAGCGGTTTCGCAGCAAGGAGGCCTTTTCGCCATTGGGCAGGCGGCGCTGAATCGAGTCGACGAAGCCGACCAGGTCGAAGTCGACCTGGGAGTTGTGCAGGGCGACGACGAGGTCCGGAAGGTTTCGTTCGCTGCCGTTGGAGCGCAGGAAGACGGGGCCTTCCAGGGGTTCTCCGAGGATCGGGGTTGAGGCTTTGGCATGGCCGTAGATCGAGCCCGCCGGGCAGGCGGAGCCGTTGCCGTCGCCTTCTTTGAACTGCACCCGGGTGCAGATCGTGTTGAAGTGGGCGTTGGCGATGAACTCGGAGTGAGGCAGGATGACTTCGGCGCTTTGGATGCCCGATTCGCCGATCCCGTTCATCGCCAGGTGGGCCGAAAACTTGGGGAACTTGCCGCGCTTGGTGCCGCCGGTCAGCTTCATCGAGAGCTGCGGTGCGAAGGAGAGCGCGGCGCAATCGGCTGCCTGGAAGCGGGAGGAGACCGTGATCGGGTTGTCGTCTGCGTCGGAGACGAAGTCAAGGCCTGAACCGAGGACTGTGCTTGCCGTCGAGGTGGCCGTGCAGTCTGTGGGGTTGAGGACGAATTCGGGGCGGTCGACGTAGGCCCTTATGTCCCTGAGGTGGACTGGGATCCCCCTGATGATGTGGGGGATCGGGTCAGAGCCCTGGGAGTCGACGAAGACTTCCGCTGTCTCGGGGTCGATCTTGAAGGCCTCGCGTATTACGACCGTGCCGATGTCGAAGGGGCCGACCTTGCCCGCGGTGATCGCCACCATCGAGAGGTTGGAGCCGTGGTAGGGGCCGGCCAGGTAGACCTTGCCGGGGGCGTAGGTGAGTGAGGGGCCCACTCCTGCTCCGGCCAGGGTGCGGCCGATCTCACTTGCCGCCGGACAGGAGGGGTTGTCGAGCTCTTCCTGGCCGCCGTGGGGGCCGGTCCTTGCCTTCGCCGCTTCTATTGCCCCATCGGAGCAGTAGGGGATCCCGGCCAGCTTGCCGGTGATCCCCGGAGGCAGCTTGATCGAGAAGTGGGTGATCTCCTGTTCTGCGTCGCTTCTGAACAGGCGCAGGTTGAAGGGGGAGAAGCTGCCCGCCCTGTTGTTGATCGTGCCGGCGATCAGGCCCGGTTTGAAGGGGGGCAGGCCGCCGGTTGGGCAGGGGCCTTCGTTGGGGCCGCTGATGATCTGGAAGGCGGAGGTGGTGGTCACCGGCGCTCCGCCCGCCCAGGGGTAGAGGGTCGCTTCGGCTTTGTAGGTGCCGCAGGCCTGGGGTGTTGAGAGCGGGCTTCTCGCCCCCTCGCGGAAGTGCAGCTTGAAGTGCGAGAAGGGCAGCTGCGGCAGTTCTTCCGCCACCGTGGTCAATTGCCCGGTGACCGGGTCGGGGATGATCTTCAGCGGCTGCTTGACCGAGATCCCCAGTTCGCGGTTCTGGATCACGATGTACATGGCCAGGAGGGAGTTGAAGGGGTTCTCGTAGGGCTTGGCGATGTAGAGGGAGCCCTTGACGGCTTCGTCGACGAGGGGGCTTTCGACTTCGACCGTGCCGATCTTGGAGGCATTGGGACAGCCGGCTCCCGCTTCGGAGAAGGCGGTCTCGCGTTCGAGGTCTGCTTCGGTGCAGACGTTCAGCCCTTCGGCGATCGAGGGGTTGGCGCTCATCCCCTCGGGCAGGGTGACGACTGCTTTTTCGATGTCGGAGTCGGCGATCGCTTCATAGGAGGAGCTGGTCAGCCCTTCGTCGTTGACATCGAGGGAGAAATCAAGGCCGGTCGGGCTGGATGCTGCCTTCGTCGTCGGCTGAGAAACGACCGAGGGGTTGAAGCCGAGCCTGCTGCAGAGGAAGAAGCCCTGCGGGGCCGGTGGTTCGGCGTCATTGTGGGTCAGGGCCGAGCCCGTGACCCAGTTGGGGTCTGAGAGGTCGGGCGCTCCATCGGCGAGCCTGGCGCCGGGATGCAACCAGGAGTCGGCCATGTAGGAGGTTGCGAGCGGCCCCTGGCAGGCGCGCGGCAGGGTGAGGAAGGGGCGTTCTTCGACCCCCGTCGAGCAGGTGCCCGCGGAGCCGCCGCCGCCCTTTAGGCAGCGCCCTCGCAGCGAATCGTGGGCGGGGTCGGCGGGCACCCCCCAGAGGGTGAGCTGGACACCCAGCACTTCGAGCAGCTGGGATGTGTTGGTGGAGCCGCCGACGACGTTGTAGGGGGGGGATTCACTCAGGGCAAGTTCGATCGTCACCGGCACGCCGGCGATCCAGAAGCCAAATCTCTCGGGCACCCCGGGCGGCGGATCAAGGTTGTAGATGGGCGAGTACGCATAGCCGGTGGCGGATCCTTCTTTGCTGGAGAGCCCAATCCTCGCAACGCCGAGAGTCGAGGAATCGGGACAGTCGGGGTTCTTTTCGCCTGAGAGGTTCGTCGCTTCGGTCAGAAAGCCCGCCGTGGAGCAGGTCGGGATCGCGGTCAGGTCGCCGATAAGCCCCGGCGCTTGGGAGGCGATGACGTCCCTGGGCTGCTCATCGGCCACTTCGCCGCCCTTCCCGTTCGAGACGGTGTTGAAGTGCAGGGTGGTCGTCAGCGCAAAGGGGTGGGAGCCGGCCTGGAAGTCGGCTGAGCCGCTTCCGTCGGTGTAGGTGACGTCGAATTCGGAGAGGCCAAAGGAGGCCTCGGCCGGGGAAGCCGCGATCGCGAGGAGCAGCACCAGGCCCAGGCACGCTGTGGCAAGCCCTTTGATCATCGTGCTGCCCTCCCCTGGCGCTTTGCCCGCTTGTGCTTCTTTGCCTGGTGTCTTTTGGTGACGCATTTGCCGTGCCGCTTGACCTTGCCTTTGGCGCAGCGCGAGGAGGCGGGCGTCGGGGCCGCTTTTTCTTCGACGTTTCCGGCGCCTTCGAAGCTCGAGGAGGCAGGCGTGGGGTCGTTGGGCGCTTCCGGCGGGGACTGGCAGGCTTCGCCTTCGCACTGGACGGGGGGCGCGGGGGGCGGTGGCAGGCCGCCGCCCACGCGGGCGTCGTAGATGTCTTGGAGGCCGTAGTCGGAGGGCAGCAGGCTGGAGGCGGTGGCGAAGAAGAGGTCGTCGCCGGAGGGGCTGGCGTCGATGAATTCGGAGTCCAGGGGGCTCTTGCCGGAGGAGAGCAGGTCGACGCAGCCGCCGGTCAGGGGGCTGTAGGAGGGGGATTCTTCTTCACAGCTGCCGCTGCCCGGCGCCTCCCACTCATAGACGTCCTGGCGGCCGTTGGTATCGCGCGGGACGAGCGCGTCGTAGCTGTCGAAGAAGAGGCGCCCTCCGCCTTCGGAGAGTGCGCGGGGCGCGTAGAGGTTGCCGTTCTCATAGCCCGGTATCTGGGCAGCGACCAGCGAACGGGTACTGCGCCCCCCGTTCTTGGGCTCCTCGGCCGCCGGCCGTGCCCCGCTTGGGTTGCACGAGGCGCAGGCGAGGCTGCCTTCGCCTTCGTTGCCGGCGACGTCATAGAGGAAGACCTCGGCCGCCGCTTCTTCTGTGTCGACATCGGCGTTGTCATAGCCGGTCAGCGACGCGGTCGACATGAAGGCCGCGTGCAGGCCGTCAGCGCTGACCCGCGCGGTTTGGAAGATCGGCGTAGATGAGATTGAGGAGAGATCGCCACGGCCTTCGAGCAGCCCGATGAAGCGGAGCTGCCCACCCTCGTAGAGGTAGATGTTCTGCTTGCCTTCGATCGCCGCCTTGCCCTGCGGGTTGGTGCCCCCGAGCGCTTCTTCGGAGACCAGATAGACGCGCGAGGCGTCTGCGCTCGCACCGAGCAGCCCCAGCACTTTGCCCGCGATCGGGTGCGTCGAGCGATCGGCGAGGCGGTATTCGTAAAGCGCCCCTCCCAGGCTCGCGCTGCCGACGGTGAAGATCGCCCTGGAGCCGTCTTCGGCCGCGGCCCAGAATTCCGAGCCGCCGCTGCCGGCTTCTGCTTCGGCGGCCGCGGAGACCGCAAGGGTGCAGGCCCTGGCCGCTTCGGTGCATTCGCTGCTGGCTTCCAGCGGAACGTTGCCTTTCCCGGTCGCCGCTTTGGAGAGCGTCAGTTCGTTTTCTTTGACGGCGGCGATCGTGGTGCCCGCCGGGATGCCGGGGGCGGTGATCGTCTGGCCGACCGCGAAGGGCATCGGCCCTTTGGAGGTGAGGGTGACCGATTCTTTGGTCGCGGTGGCGTTTTTGTTGAGCGTGAGGGTTTTCGCGTTCGGGCCGCATTCGGGCGAGCAGGAGACGACTTTCGTCCCCGCTTCGATGCCGGTCACGGTGTTGAGCGGCTGCCCGGCGAGGAATTCGCCGACGCTGGGGACTTCGATCAGGGTGGCGATGGGCGAGCCAGATTCGATCGAGGCTTTGCCCCTGGCGGCGACGAGCGGGGTGACCGCGGTCGAGCCTTCTTTCAGCGTTCCGGTGCCGCCGGCGCCGCCGAGTTTGAGTGAGCTCTGCGGCGCCATCAGGTTTTCGCGCAAGAAGATCGGGCCCAAGCCGCCGAGGGCCTGCCCCGATGCCGTCCAGTAGACCCGCCTGCCGTCGGCCGATAGCGCGCTGGCAACCCGATCCCGCTGGCCGTTGAACGACGATGCAGGGGACCATCCCGCCGTGCAGGTTCCCGCCAAGGGGTGACCGCTCGGCAGCACGCAGAGGAAGCGCTCTTCCCCGTCCTGGAAGCCGTAGAGCTGCTGGAGGCCTTCGCCCGGGACAGCAGTGCCGCCTTCGGCCAGCGGTTTGTTGGCAAAGAAGATCGCCGTCGCGCCGTCGCCCGAGACGCCCTGCAGGTTCAGCCGCAGCTCTTCGCTTGGCGCTTCTGTGGTGTTCAGCGCTTCGAGGCTCGGCCCGCCGCATTCATCGTCGGTTCGGCGGTAGAGGTCGATGTTTTCGGCCGGCGCACCCGGCGCCAGCGGCGGTTCGCCGAAGCTCTTGAACCAGCTCTGGCAGAGATCCGGCGAGAAGGCCTGGAATTCGGGGTTCGACTGCTGCACTATCCCCACGATCACTTCGCCCCGCGGCGGTGAGATCGGGTGGCTCACCCAACCTTTGCCTTCGCGGCGGGCGGCGACATACTGGGAGGTCCAGGGGGCCGATTCGGCGCCGCCGAAGGAGCGGTAGGAGCCGTAGGTGAACCTTTCGCCGTCGGTCGCGCTTTGGTCGAGCCTCGCCGGGACCAGGGCGCCTTCGGTAGGAAGGACGGCGATGTCGCCGCCTTCCTTGTCCACCGGGCTGACCATCTCATAGGCACGGCAGTCGGGAAGGCTCGCCGAGGAGCCGCTGCGGAAGGCTTCGTTTCCGGGGCAGCTCGGCTTCCCGGCGGTGCGCGGGGTGATGAAGGTGCCTTCCAGGCCATCTTCGGGATCTGCTTCTTCGGGCCCTTCTCCGTCGGGGTCGACCCCGTAAACGGGGCCGCCACCGCTGCTTTTGGCGACGAAGCGGTAGTGGTAGGTGGTGCCCGCTTCCAGGCCTTCGAGCAGCACCCCGGGGCTCCTCAGGGCCGAGCCGGAGACCTTCGAAGACAGCCTTGCCTCAGCGGTGTTGGTGCAGCCGCCCGCGGCGCAGGGCGAGGTGCCGTATTCGAGGTGGTAGGTGGTGTCGTTCCAAAAGCGCGGGTTGATCTTTGCCCGCAGTTCGGCTTCGCCGCCGCCGACCGCGGCCGCGTACTGGGCGGCGATCTGGGGCGGGCGGAGGGGCGGGGTTTCCAACGAGATCGGAGCCGGGCCGAAGAAGCGGATGAAGGCGCCACTGTGTAGGGAAGATTCGTGATTGGTGACGTAGAGGTCGCCGAGCGTGTTCGTACCAAGACCTCCGATGAAGAAGTGATCGTTAGCTCCGCTGTTCGAGGACTGCTCGCTTTCGGCGAAGACTGAAACCCGGCTTCCCGCCGGATCGAACTCGATCACCCGCGCGAAAGGGCCCTTGTGTTTGTTGGTTTCAGGGGTTGATTCTTCGTCGCCGTT
>Ga0075356_1000167_pt1 | contig 12002 bp, 8 predicted proteins | sample WestPond_Cattail_FD_120073 | JGI IMG/M metagenome (GOLD analysis project Ga0075356, IMG submission 120073) | Natural and restored wetland microbial communities from the San Francisco Bay, California, USA, that impact long-term carbon... | ecosystem: Environmental > Terrestrial > Soil > Wetlands ... | reverse complement strand
GTGAATAGGGCCGTGTGGCATTTCGCGGAATGGGCGCTGCAACGGGCCGGTCCATCGGTTCAAGGGGGGATGTCGGCGCTCATAGTTCCTCGCCTTCCGTTGCCGCACTGCCGACACTGCTCTGGCGGGTCAAGTCGGCCTGTCAACGTACAGGAGCAATGGAACATGAAGACCACCCACCGTTTCGCGATGCTGGCGGCTGCCACGACGCTCGTCCTGGCCCTGCCGATGGCACAGGCGCAGGTCGCGCAGGCTCAGCCGGTGATCGGCGAGAAGATCGACAGCGGCCTCGGCACGCTGCCCCCGTATGCCTCGTGGGACGACAAGACCGGCCACCAGCCGATGCGCCACCGCGTCGCCGGCGAGTCGCTCGACGACGGACTGGGCACTTTGCCGCCCTACTCGCAATGGCTCGATCGCAGCGGTCGCAATCCCATGGGACGCGGCCAGCTCAGCGCCGCCCTCGGCAAACGCTGATCCGCCTGCGCCACTGAAGACACGGCGCCCGCCGTGCGCGACATGCGCACCGGGCGCCGCTGCTTTTGCTGCCGGCCGAATCACAATCGGGTATGGCCCATCTGCGCACGCTGCTGATCCGCGACGCCGAATGCGTCGTCACGATGGACGACCAGCGACGCGAGTTGGCACGCGCCAGCATCCTGGTGCGCGGCGCCGCGATCGAGGCGATCGGCCCGGCCGCGACGATCGCCACCGAGGCCGACGAGGTGATCGACGCGCGTGGCCACCTGGTGACGCCGGGCCTCGTCAACACGCATCACCACATGTTCCAGTCGCTGACGCGGGCGATTCCGGCCGCGCAGGACGCCGAGCTGTTCGGCTGGCTGCGCACGCTGTACCCGCTGTGGGCGCGGCTGACACCCGAGATGGTGCAGGTGTCGACGCAGGTGGCGATGGCCGAGCTGCTGCTCGCCGGCTGCACCACCAGCAGCGACCATCTCTACGTGTTCCCCAACGGCGTGCGCCTGACCGACAGCATCGAGGCGGCCGCCGCCATCGGCATGCGCTTCCATGCCGGGCGCGGCAGCATGAGCGTCGGCGAAAGCGCCGGCGGGCTGCCGCCGGACAGCCTGGTCGAGGACGAGCGCGCGATCCTCGCCGACACGCAGGCGCTGATCGAGGCCCACGACGACAAGGGCCGCTACAGCATGCTCCGCGTGGTGGCGGCGCCGTGCTCGCCGTTCTCGGTCAGCCGCGAGTTGATGCGCGAGACGGCCACACTGGCGCGTTCGCTCGGCGCGCGGATGCACACCCACTTGGCCGAGAACGACCACGACGTGGCCTACAGCCGCCAGCACTTCGGCATGACGCCGACGCAGTACGCCGAGTCGCTCGGCTGGCTGGGCAGCGACGTGTGGCACGCCCACTGCGTCAAGCTCGACGCCGCGGGCATCGCGCGCTTCGCCGCCACCCACACCGGTGTCGCGCATTGCCCGTGCAGCAACATGCGGCTGGCGTCGGGCATCGCGCCGGTGCGCCGTTTGCTCGACGCCGGCGTGCCGGTGGGCCTGGGGGTGGACGGCAGCGCCAGCAACGACAGCGGCGACCTGCTCGCCGAGGCCCGACAGGCGTTGCTGCTGGCACGCGTGGGCCGTGCGCTCGAGCCGCCCGAGGCGCTGACCGACGGCCGCCTGCGCTACGGCTGCGACGCCGGCCCGGCCGAGATGACGGCGCGCGACGCACTGGCACTGGCCACGCGCGGCGGTGCGCAGGTGCTCGGCCGCAGCGACATCGGCCACCTCGCGCCCGGCATGGCGGCCGACCTGGCGCTCTACGACCTGCGCACGCTGGCGTTCGCCGGCGGCGCGGTGCACGACCCGGTGGCCGCGCTGCTGCTGTGCGCCAGCGCGTCGGCCGCGTACACGGTCGTGAACGGTCAGGTCGTCGTGCGCGACAGGCAGCTGGCGACGCTGGACCTCGGCCCGCTGATCGAGCGCCACGACCGGCTGGCGCGCGAGCTGACGCGCTGAGCGCGGCGACCGACGCGGCGGCCGCGCGCGGCGCTACTGCACGTACAAGACGCGCATGCCCACCGACTTGCCGCCGACGCGCTCCAGCACCTGGATCGTCGTCTGCTTCGGCGTGAAGGTGTCGGGCAGCGCGAGGCTGCCGCGCAGGCTCTGGTGGGCGCCGACGTTGACCTTGATCGGCTCGAGCGTGAGGCTGCGCTCGACGCCGCCGGTCAGCCCGGTGACGACGAACTGCATGACGCCGGCGAACGGCGACGTGCTGCCCTTGCCGCGCGTGAGCAGCACCTCGTAGGCGAGAGCGCCGCGCTGGCGCGTCAGTTTGGCCGCGCGCACCTCGACCGCACCGCCACGCGGATCGGGCGGCAGCGAGCCGATCAGGAAATCGATGTCGGCACGGCTTGTCTTCGTGCGCTCGCGGTCGGCGGCCAGGTCGGCCACCGCGGTGGCACGCTCGGCCTGCGCGGCCTGCAATTGCTTGCTGGTGTCGGCCAGCTCGGCGGCCAGGCGCGTGCGCTCGGCCTCGGTCTGAGCCAGCGAGGTCCGCAATGCGGTCGATTCGCTGGCCGACAGGCGCGGCGGCAGCAGCCGCTCCTGCACCACCAGCACGCCGGCGACGCCGGCGGCGGCCCCGGCCACCAGCAGCACCAGCCAACGCGGCGGCCGGTAGCTGGCGCGTCGGCGCCCGTAGGGTTCGAAGGCAACGGGTTTGAATTGTCCGAGCATGCGTCGTCAGCGGCTACAGAAGCGGTGGGCGGCCCGCGGGTTCTACCACAAGCCCGCAGGCCCTCCGCCGCCGCGCGGCCCGCGGGCCAGCACTGCCTACCGGGCGACGACGGCGATGCCTTTGAGCTGGCCGGCCTGGACGACGGCGGGCGGCCGCGAATAGCGCTGCGGGTCCAAACGGTGCAGCAGTTCGGCCTCGCGCGACCGCGCGAGCGCGACGTTGGCGATCTTCACGTGGCCGAAGCCGCGCATGGTCTGCGGCACAGCGGCGACCTGTGTCGCGAGTGCCAGGGTATTGCGCGTCAGGCGCGGCAGCAGCTCGTCGATGCGTGCCTCGAAATGGCGCACCAACTCGCGCTCCATGCGACGCTCGTCGGTGCGTCCGAAGACATCGAACGCGGTGCCGCGCAGGCGCCGGCCCGTCGCCAGCACCCGCATCAGCGGCAGCAGCCAGCCGCCCAGGCGCAGCTTGCGCGGCGGCTGGCCGTCGCGCGGGCGCGCCAGCAGCGGCGGTGCCATGTAGAACTCGAGCGTGGGTGCGCCGTCGAAGGCCTGCGCCAGATCGCGCCGGAAGCGGCCATCGGTGTACAGGCGCGCCACCTCGTACTCGTCCTTGAAGGCCATCAGCTTGAGCAGGCTGGCAGCGACCGTGCGCGTGAACGGCAATGCCGGGTCGGCGCCGAGCGCGGTCTCCGCGGCGCGTGCGCGCTGCACGCGCTCGGCGTAGCGGCGCGCGTAGGCGGCGTCCTGGTAATCGGTGAGGTGTTCGACCGCGCGCGCGACAACGGTGTCGAGCACCTCGACGCCGCCAGCCGTCGAATGCGCCGGCCCCTGCATCAGCGCATCGAGCGCTGCCGGATCGGCCGCGGCCAGGCGGCCCAGCGAGAACGCGAGCAGGTTGTTCTGCACCGCCACGCCGTTCAGCTCGATCGCGCGCTGCAGCGCGGCCAGGCTCACCGGCACCAGGCCGCGCTGCCAGGCGAAGCCGAGCGCCAGGATGTTGGCGACGATGGTGTCGCCGAGAAAGTCCTCCGCCAGCGTCTGTGCGTCGAACGTGTCCACGCGCTCGGCGCCGGCGGCGAAGTGCAGCTTGTCGAGCAGCGCGTCGACCTGCAGGCTCGCATCGGGGTTCTTCAGCGACTCGGCCACCGGCACCTCGTGCACGTTGGCGAGCACCTTCGTGCGGCCATGGCGCACGGTCTGCAGCGCCTCGGGCGACGCGCCGACCACCAGGTCGCAGGCCAGGACCGCATCGGCCTGCTGGGTGTCGATGCGCACCTGGTTCAGCCGCTCCGGCCGATCGGCCCAGCGCACGAAGCTGAGCACCGAGCCGCCCTTCTGCGCGAAGCCCATGAAGTCGAGCACGCTGGCCGCCTTGCCCTCCAGGTGGGCGGCCATCGCGATCACCGCACCCACCGTCACCACGCCGGTGCCGCCGACACCGGTAACGAGCAGGTCGTAGGGGCCGGTCCAATCGTGCGGCGCCGGGCGCGGCAGCGAGATGACGAGGCGATCGAAACGCTCGCGTCCCGATTCGAGCACGCCCGACTTCTTGCGCAGCGTGCCGCCGAGCACGCCGACGAAGCTGGGGCAGAAACCCTTGGCGCACGAGTAGTCCTTGTTGCAGCTGCTCTGGTCGATGCGGCGCTTGCGTCCCAGCGGTGTCTCGTGCGGCAGCACGGCGACGCAGTTGCTCTGCACCGAGCAGTCGCCGCAGCCCTCGCAGACGAGCTCGTTGATGAACAATCGCCGCGCCGGATCGACCAGCTCGCCCTTCTTGCGCCGACGCCGCTTTTCGGCCGCGCAGGTCTGCTCGTAGATCAGCACCGTGACGCCGGCGACCTCGCGCAGCCGGCGCTGCACCGCGTCGAGCTCCTCGCGCGGATGGAACGTGGTACCCGGCGGAAAGCGGCCGTGCAGCGCGTCGTACTTGGTGATGTCGTCGCTGACGACCACCACCTGCCTGACGCCCTCGCTCTCCACCTGGCGCGCGATCGCGTCGACGCTGATCGGGCCATCCACCGGCTGGCCGCCGGTCATCGCGACGGCGTCGTTGAACAGGATCTTGTAGGTGAGGGTTGCCTTCGACGCCACCGCTTGGCGGATCGCCAGATAGCCCGAATGGAAGTAGGTGCCGTCGCCGAGGTTCTGGAACACGTGCGGCACCTTGGTGAACATCGAGTGGCTGACCCAATCGACGCCCTCGCCGCCCATCTGGATCAGCCCTTGCGTGTCGCGCTCCATCCACGACGCCATGAAATGGCAGCCGATGCCGGCCTGCGCGCGCGAGCCCTCGGGCACGCGCGTGCTGGTGTTGTGCGGGCAGCCGGCACAGAAGTAGGGCACGCGCTTGACGCTGTCGGCCGCGTTGGCCAGCAGCTCGGGCGGCGTGAAGTCGCGCACGTGCTGCAGATGGTCGCCGAGCGTGCGGTCGCCGGGGAAGTGGCGCTCGATCCAGTGCGCGACGAGCTCGATCAGCCGCGACGGCCGCAGCTCGCCGACGGCCGACACCAGCGGTGCGCCGTGCGCGTCGCGCTTGCCGACGATGGCCGGCCGCTCGTCCGCCGGCGCGTTGTAGAACAGGTCGCGCAGCTGCGTCTCGACGACAGCGCCCTTCTCCTCGATGACCAGCAGCTCGCGCAGGCCAAGTGCGAAGCGCCGCATGCGCGTGGTCTCGAGCGGGAACGACAGGCCCACCTTGTAAAGGCGCACGCCGGCATCGGCCAGCATCTGCGGGCTGATCTCGAGCCTGCGCAGCACCTCCATCAGGTCGTAGTGCGCCTTGCCGCAGGTGACGATGCCCACGCGGGCCTGCGGCGACACGATTACCTCGCGGTCGATCGAATTGACCTGCGCAAACGAGGCCACCGCGGCCAGCTTGTCGGCCAGGCGTGTCTCGATGCGCAGCGACGGCAGGTCGGGCCAACGGTAGTGCAAACCGTCGGCGGGCGGCGTGTGTCCGGTGGCGGCGCGCACGCCGCCGGCATCGCGCCAGGCGGCCGTGCGCGTGGCGATCGCATCGAGATCCACCGTCGCGCCGCTTTCCACCACCTCCGACAACGCCGTCATCGCGACCCAGTTGCCCGAGTAGCGCGACAGCGCCCAGCCGTAGAGGCCGAACTCCAGGTACTCGGCCACGTTGGCCGGCGACACCACCGGCATGTGGAAGGCCTGGAACAGCGCATCGCTCTGATGCGGCATCGACGACGACACGCAGCCGTGGTCGTCGCCCGCCACCACCAGCACGCCGCCGTTCGGCGAGCTGCCGTAGGCGTTGCCGTGCTTGAGCGCATCGCCGGCGCGGTCGACGCCTGGACCCTTGCCGTACCACATCGAGAACACGCCGTCGACGGTACGTTCAGGATCCGATTCGACTCGCTGGGTGCCAAGCACCTGGGTGGCGCCGAGTTCCTCGTTGATCGCCGGCACGAAGCGGATGCCGGCGTCCTTGAACCTCGGCCCGGCCTTCCAGATCGCCTGGTCGACCATGCCCAGCGGCGAGCCGCGATAGCCGCTGACGAAACCTTGCGTGTTCGTGCCCCGCGCCGCATCGCTCGCGCGTTGCATCAGCAGCAGCCGCACCAAGGCCTGCGTGCCGGTGAGGAACACGGTGCCGCGCTCGGCCCACAGGTTGTGCTCGAGCCGGTAGTCGGGTCGGACGATGGGCGAAGGCGGCTCGAGAACGCTGGGGGACGGCATGGCGTGCTCCTGCAAAGCCTGAGCGTGCAGCATAGGCCGCCGCTTCGAGACGAGGATTCTTGAATTGCCTCGCTGGCACTACATTTCGAGCATATTCATCTCAGGAATCAGCATGAGCGAGAAGGTTTCTCTCGACCGCCACAGCCTGCAGATTCTGGCCGAGCTGCAGCGCGACGCCCGCCAGACGGTGCAGCAGTTGTCCGAGGCGGTGGGCCTGTCGCCCACGCCGTGCTGGCGCCGCATCAAGGAGATGGAGGCCGCCGGCGTGATCCGCGGCTACACCGCGCTGGTCGACCGCGAGCGCGTCGGCCTTGGCCTGCACGTGATGATCGAGGCCAACCTGAGCCAACACACCGAGGAGCTGGTGCGCAAGTTCGAACGCGCGGTGGCGGCGAGCCCGCAGATCGTGCGCTGCGTCAGCACCACCGGCCAAGCCGACTACATCCTCACTGTGCTGGCCGCCGACATCAAGGCCTACGAGCAGTTCCTGCACGACACGATCTTCAAGCTGCCGGGCATCACGCACGTGCGCTCGAGCATCGTTCTCAAGGAGGTCAAGCAGGAGGTGCGACTGCCGGTGACGCCGGTGGCGGGCACGACGCCCGGCCTGCGGCGACCGCGCAAGGCGGCCTGACCCGACGCGCCTTTGCCGTGACCGACGTGGATGCGCACGGCTGCGCCAGCCGTATGCAGGTGAGAGTTGACTTTGAAACGGATAATTGGGAAAATTATCCCAACATTCAAGAACCGGTCCATTCTCCCGTCGCATGCAAGTACTTGATTTACAAGGGAAACGCTCCGAGCGACCCGCATATCGGGTGAAGTCACCCACCCGCGGCCGGGTGTCCTGACCCGGTTTGCCGTCCTCCGCCCCGACCGACCGCATGACAACAACAACGACCTTTTTCGATCGGCCACACCCATTGAACCTGACGCGCTGGTTCGGCGTGCTGGCGCTGGCCACCATCAGCGCCCTCACCGTCGCCTGCGTGTGGCTGATGAGCTGGTACGTGTCGCAACGCATGCTGCTGCTCGAGGGCACACTGACGCGCGAGTTCGTGCACAGCCTGATGCTGGTGGAGACACCGCTGCAGGACTTCTTCCGCGACGCGGCGCAGCCAGTGCCGCCGGCCATCGAGGACTCGTTCCGTCACATCGCGGGCATGCCCGACGTGCTGCGCGCCAATCTGTATGACCGCAGCAAACGCGTGATCTGGTCGAGCGACCGGGCGTTGATCGGCCGCCAGTTCGGCACCAACGACGAGCTCGACAAGGCCCTCGCCGGATCGGTCGTGGTGGAAAGCAAGACCGAGGACGAGCGGCTGCACGGCAAGGCCGAGTACGAGCGGCTGAACCAGCCCGACAACCTGTTCGTCGAGATCTACGTGCCCGTGCTCGACGTGGCCAACGGCCGCGTCATCGGGGCGATCGAGTTCTACAAGAACCCGCGCGGCCTGATGCGGGTGCTCGAGCAACTGCGCACCTACGTCGCCGTCGGCGGCGCCGCGTTCGCGCTGCTGCTGTTCCTGGTGCTGTTCGGGCTGGTACGGCGCGCCGACCTCATCATCCGCGCCCAGCAGCGCCAACTCGTCAACAACGAGACGCTGGCCGCCATCGGCGAGATGAGCACCGCCGTGGCACACGGCATCCGCAATCCGCTGGCGTCGATCCGCAGCTCGGCCGAGTTGATTCCGGGCTCGCAGCCGAATCGCATCCAGGAGGCGGCCGACGACATCGTGGCGCAGTCCGACCGGCTGGAAGCCTGGGTGCGCGAGCTGCTGTCGTACACCCGGCCGCTGACCGAGCCGTCGACACGCGTCGCCGTCGGGCCGCTGGTGGAGCAATGCGTGCGCGATTATTCGCGCGAGCTCCAGTCGCGCGGCATCGAGATCGACGCCGCCACCTCGGCCGACCTGCCGCCGGTGCGGGGCAATCCGCTGCTGCTCGGGCAGGTGCTGCGCAGCCTGCTGGCCAACGCCATCGAAGCGGTGGCCAAGGGCGGCCGCATCGCGGTGCATGGCACGCTGGCGCAGGCCGGCGGACAGATCACGCTGTCGGTGCGCGACAGCGGACCGGGCATGACGCCCGAGCAGCTGGCGCGCGTGGGCAAGCCCTTCTACACGTCCAAGCCACGCGGCCTGGGCGTGGGGCTGTCGCTGGCGCAGCGCATCGTCGAGCGTTCGGGAGGACGCATGGACATCGAGAGCACGGTCGGCCACGGCACGGTGGTGACGCTGCATCTGGCCGTCGCCTGAGAAGAGCCCAAAGGGAACCACAACATGCCAAGAGCGGTGCTGGTGATCGAGGACGAGGAAGTCCTCGCGAAGAACGTCTGCAGCTTTCTCGAGCGCCACGGCTACGACGTGCGCCTGGCCGCGTCGGCCGAGGACGGCTTCATCCAGCTCGAGGACTTTCATCCCGATGCCGTGGTGCTCGACTTCAACCTGCCCGGCCTGAACGGGCTGGAGGCCCTGCGCCGCATGCAGGCGATGAAGCTCGCGGTGCCGGTGATCGTGGTCACCGGACACGGCAGCATCGAGATGGCGGTGGACTCGATGAAGGCCGGCGCCGTCGACTTCCTCACCAAGCCGGTGTCCTTGAACCAGCTGCGCGCCCGCATCGAGCGCGCGCTCGACGACACGCGGCTGGACAGCACGCTGCAGTACTACCAGAGCCGCGAGTCCCAGGGCAGCGCCCTCGACGGGCTGCTCGGCGAGTCGCCCGCGATGCGCGCACTGAAGCAGACGATCGAGCAGCTGCTCGCCGCCGAGGCGCAGATGCGTGAGGCCGAGCCGCCGGCGGTGCTGGTGCTGGGCGAAACCGGCACCGGCAAGGAGCTGGTGGCGCGTGCGCTGCACTTCAACGGCTCGCGCCGCGACAAGCCCTTCGTCGAACTCAACTGCGCCGCGCTGCCCGCGCAACTGCTGGAAAGCGAGCTGTTCGGCCACGAACGCGGCGCCTTCACTGACGCCCGCGAGCGCAAGCTCGGCCTGGTGGAGACGGCCGAGGGCGGCACGCTGTTCCTCGACGAGGTCGGCGACATGGACCTCGCGATCCAGGCCAAGCTGCTCAAGCTGCTCGAAGAAAAGACCGTGCGGCGCCTGGGCAACGTGCGCGAGCAGCGCGTCGACGTGCGCATCATCGCAGCCACCCACCGCCCGCTCGATCAGCTGGTGCGCGAGGGACGTTTTCGCGCCGACCTGTACTACCGGTTGTGCGTGGTGCAGCTGATGCTGCCGCCACTGCGCGAGCGCGCAGACGACGCGGTGCTGCTGGCGCGCCATTTCCTGCGCACCCACGCCGCGCGCTACGGCAAGCCAGTGCCGGTGTTGTCACCGCGCGCCCATGCGGCCCTGCTGGCCCGTCCGTGGCCGGGGAACGTGCGCGAATTGCGCAACGTGCTCGAGCAGGCCGTGCTGCTCGGCAACGGGCCGTCGATCGAGCTGCCGCAGATGGCCATGCCGGCGTCGTCGCAGCCCGGCGACCTGGCCGGCGGCTCGGGCTACGTGCCCTCGCTGCCAGCACCGCTGGACGGGCCGGAAGCCACCCTGCAGGAGGTTGAGCGCCGCACGCTCTCGAAGGCGCTCGATCGCAATGCCTGGAACGTCACGCGGGCTGCGCGCGAACTCGGCATCTCGCGCGACACGCTGCGCTACCGGATGGAAAAGCACGGCCTGAGCTCTGTTTCGCGCATGGCATTCATGGATAGTCAGCGCTGACATTCCTGATCGGACTCGCCAATGAAGGCGATCATGGGATAGTTGACGACGCAATACAATTTGGGCATAATTTCCCAAATGGATGCGGAAAACAAGCTTCATCGCACGCTGAACGCAGCGATCACGCAGGTGCTGCGTCCGCTGTTCCGTGTGCTGCTGCGGCACCACGTGTCGTTCGGCGCCTTCGAGGAACTGGCCAAGCGGGCCTACATCGACGTGGTGACCCGCGACTTCGGCATCCCCGGCAAGAAGCCGTCGATCTCGCGCGCGTCGATCCTGTCGGGCATGACGCGCAAAGAAGTGCAGCGCCTGCTGGCGGAGCCCGCAGGCTCGCTGGTGGTCGACGGCGAGCAATACAACCGCGCCGCGCGCGTGCTGACGGCATGGACGCGCGACCCCGAATTCGTCGATCGCCGCGGTGAGCCGAAGCCGCTGGACCCGCAGGAGGGCGGCGCCAGCTTTGCCGAGCTGGTGCGCCGCCACAGCGGCGACGTGCCGGTGCGTGCGGTGCTCGACGAACTGCTGCGTGTGGGCGCGGTGAAGTACGGCGAGGACGGCCGGCTTCAACTCGTGGTGCGCGCCTACGTGCCGCAACGCAGCGCAGTCGACAAGCTCGAGATCCTGGGCGCCGACGTGTCGGACCTGATCGAGACCATCGACCACAACATCGAACACGGCAACAGCGACCCGCGCTTCCAGCGCAAGGTCATGTACCGAAGCGTACCTGTGGGGGCATTGCAGGACTTTCGAAAACTCAGTGGTGAGCAGGCCCAGCGGCTGCTCGAACAGCTGGACAAATGGCTGGCCGAGCACTCCGGGCCCAACCCACCCGACCAACCCCATTCGCCGCGCGCCCGCGTCGGCATGGGCATCTATTACTTCGAGCAGACGCTCGAGACCGACGCTCCCAAGGAGGAATGACATGAACTTCTCGAAACTGCGCGCGCTGGCCCACAGCGCTGTCGCTCTGGCCCTGGTGGCCTGCGGCGGCGGCGGTGATGGCGGCATCGGCGGCACCGGCGGCGGTGGCGGCGGCCTCGCCAGCGACGTCTCGATCGGCACGATCACGGCATTCGGCAGCGTGTGGGTCAACGGGGTCGAGTTCAAGTCGTCGAACGCGACGATCAGGATCGACGACAACCCGCATCCGGAGTCCGACCTGCGAGTCGGCATGATCGCCCGCGTCGACGGCTCGCTGTCCGGCGCCAGCGCCGACACGATCTCGGTGAGCAGCGCCGCCAAGGGCTGGGTCGAGTCGGTCAACGGCAACACGTGGGTGGTGATGGGCCAGACGGTCACCGTCGACGCATCGACCACCGTATCCAACGGGCCGCTCGCGCCGGGCCAGTTCGCCGAGGTGCATGGCACCGTGACCTCCGACGGCAACATCGCGGCCAGCTTCATCGAACGCAAGAACCCGGTGCCGTCGCCGCTGGCGTTCGCGGTCAAGGGCTTCGTCAAGGGCCATGCCCCAGGCGGCACGACCTTCCAGGTTGGCGCGCTCAGCGTCGCGCTCGCCACCGGAGCGATCACCAACGACATGCCGACCGGCGCGTCGTGGAACGGCATCCTGGTCGAGGTCAAGGGCACGGGCTGCGCAGGCAACCCGGTCTGCGCGACGCTCACTGCAAGCAAGGTCGAGCCGCACACGCCGCGCGCCGATGTCAGCAAGATCGAGATCGAGGGCGTGGTGACCGGCGGCACGTCGGCGAGCTTCAGCATCGGAAGTCAGCCGGTCGTGACCAACGGTTCGACCACGTTCGAAGGCGGCGTCGCGGCCGACGTGGTCGTCGGCACCAAGGTCGAGGTCGAGGGCTCGTTGAGCAGTAGCGTGCTGACGGCCACCAAGGTGTCGTTCCGCGAGAACATCCGC
>Ga0075356_1000166_pt1 | contig 12072 bp, 10 predicted proteins | sample WestPond_Cattail_FD_120073 | JGI IMG/M metagenome (GOLD analysis project Ga0075356, IMG submission 120073) | Natural and restored wetland microbial communities from the San Francisco Bay, California, USA, that impact long-term carbon... | ecosystem: Environmental > Terrestrial > Soil > Wetlands ... | reverse complement strand
CGTCAGCCTGTTGGCGATGGGGCTGCCGCTGTCGCTGGCCGTGCTGCTGGCGGTGGCCGCCGCGGTGGTCGTCGGCCTGCTGGTCGAGAAGATCGCCATCGAGCCGGCGCGCCACGCCGGCACGGTGACGCTGATCATCATCACGATCGGCGTCTCGCTGTTCCTGCGCGGCCTGGCGCAGCTGGTGTGGGACAAGCGCGTCCACGCGCTGCCGGCGTTCTCGGGTGATGCGCCGATCCATCTGTTCGGCGCCACGCTGCTGCCGCAGAGCCTGTGGGTGCTGGCCGGCGCGGCGCTCGCCGTGGCTGCGCTGAGCGCCTTCTTCGGCCGCACGCTGTTCGGCAAGGCGATGCTGGCCACCTCGTACAACCCGCTGGCCGCGCGGCTGATGGGCGTGAACACGCGCACAGTGCTGATGGTCAGCTTCGGCCTGGCCGCGCTGCTCGGCGCGCTCGGCGGCGTGCTCGTCGCGCCGATCACGTTCACCTCCTACGACAGCGGCGTGATGCTGGGCCTGAAGGGTTTCGCCGCGGCGATGCTCGGCGGTTTGGGCAGTTTTGCCGGTGCGGTGATCGGCGGCCTGGTGCTCGGCCTGGCCGAGGCGCTGGGGGCCGGCTTCGTGTCGTCGGCCTACAAGGATGCGATCGCGTTCGTCATCATCCTGGCGGTGCTGTTCTTCCTGCCCGGGGGCCTGCTTGGCGCACGCCGCATCGAGCGTGTCTGAGCGGCCCGCCGTCGCCGCCGCCCGCGAGCGCGCGCCCGCGCCGCCGCGCCGCGGCGGGCTCGTGCTCCTGGCCGCGGCGATCGCCGGCCTGCCGCTGGTGATGGGCAACAACTACTTCTACGAGATCGCGATCCTGGTCGCGCTGAACGCGATCGTCTGCGTCGGGCTCAACCTGCTGGTCGGCTATGCCGGGCAGATCAGCCTCGGCCACGCCGGCTTCTTTGCGCTCGGCGGCTACGGCTCGGCGCTGCTGGCCGGCACCTACGGCTGGCCGACCTGGCTGTCGCTGCCGGCGGCGGTGGCCGTGGTCGGCGTGCTGGCGCTGGCGATCGGCCGGCCCACGTTGCGCCTGCGCGGACACTACCTGGCGATGGCCACTCTCGGCCTGGGCGTCATCGTGTCGATCGTCCTCACCACAGAGGACAAGCTCACCGGTGGTCCCGATGGGCTGGCGGTGCCGCCGATGGCGCTGCTGGGCATCACGGTGGCGGGCGAGCGCACTTGGTACGGCATCGTCGGCGTCGCGCTGTGGCTCACGGTGTGGCTGGCGCTCAACCTGATCGAGTCCCCGGCCGGTCGCGCGCTGCGGGCGCTGCACGGCTCGGAGATCGCCGCGCAGACGCTCGGCATCGACGCGGCGCACCACAAGCTGCGCGTGTTCGTCGTCTCCGCCGTGATGGCGGCGTTGGCCGGCGCGCTGATGGCGCACTACGCCGGCTTCATCACGCCGGCCAAGGCGTCGTTCATGCACTCGGTGGAGCTGGTGATCATGGTCGTCTTCGGCGGCATGGCGTCGGTGTTCGGCGCCGTGGTCGGCGCCGCCGTGCTGACCACGCTGCCGCAGCTGCTCACCGTGCTGAAGGACTACGAGATGATGGTCTTTGGCGCGGTGCTCATCCTCACGATGGTGCTGCTGCCGCAGGGCATCGTGCCGACACTGCAGCGCTGGCTCACGCAGCTGCGCCGCTATCGAGACCAGCGATGAAGGCAGTCCAAGTCGCTGCGGGCGGACATGTGCACCCACCGCCTGGTGCGATGCGCAGTACGCCAAGCCGCTGCTCGCGAACGCCCGGGTCGGCGCCGCCCGCAGACCGTGGTGACAAGCCCGCGCTTCACGCGTCGAGAGTCGCGCACAGCGTGGCGGAGCCGCTGACATGACGCTGCTGGCGATTCAGAACCTCGGCAAGTCGTTCGGCGGCGTGCAGGCAATGCAGGATGTGTCGTTCACGGTGCGGCGCGGCGCGGTGCATTCGATCATCGGCCCCAACGGCGCGGGCAAGACCACGCTGCTGAACATGCTGACCGGCGTGTACCGGCCCGACAGCGGCCGCATCGTGCTCGACGGCCGAGATCTCACCGGTCTCGCGCCGCACGAGTTCGCCGCCGCCGGCGTCGGCCGCACATTCCAGAACCTGCAGATCTTCTTCAACATGAGCGCGCTCGACAACGTGATGACCGGACGCCATCTGCGCGAGCCGGCGTCGCTGCTGCAGTGTCTGCTGCGCACGCCGGCGCGCCTGCGCGCCGAGGGGGCCTGCCGCGAACACGCGCGCGAGTTGATGCGTCGCGTCGGCCTGGCCGACTACCTGGACGCCGAGGCCGACACGATGCCCTACGGCGCCTTGAAGCGCCTGGAGATCGCGCGCGCGCTGGCCGCCGAGCCTAGCGTGTTGCTGCTCGACGAGCCGGCCGCTGGACTCAACGCCACCGAGGCGCACGAGATCGACGCGTTGATCCAGCAGCTGGCCGGCGACGGCGTGACCGTGGTGCTGGTCGAACACAACATGCGGCTGGTGATGGAGGTGTCGGACCACCTGCTGGTGCTCGACCACGGCCGCAAGCTGGCCGAGGGCACGCCCGAAGAGGTGAGCCGCAACCCGGCCGTCATCGAGGCCTATCTCGGCGCCGCCGACACCGCGTTGGAGGCAGCCGATGCTTGAGGTGCGCGCGCTCGCCAGCGCCTACGGCCGCATCACCGCGATCGCCGACGTCAACCTGCGCGTGGCGGCGGGCGAGCTGGTGGCCATCGTCGGCGCCAACGGCGCCGGCAAGACGACGCTGTTGCGCACGATCTCCGGCGTGCAGCCGGCCAGCGCCGGCGCGATCGGGTTCGACGGGCAGGACCTGCTGCGGCTGACGCCGCGCCAGCGCGTCAAGCTCGGCGTCGTGCAGGTGCCCGAGGGGCGCCAGGTGTTCGGTCCGCTGAGCGTGGAAGACAACCTGCGCCTGGGCGCGTTCGCACGCGGGCGTCAGTCGTCGCTCGACGAGGTGCTGGCGCGCTTTCCGGCGCTGGTGGCCAAGCGGCGCGAGGCGGCCGGCAATCTGTCGGGCGGCCAGCAGCAGATGCTGGCGATCGCGCGCGCCCTGATGGCCGAGCCGCGGTTGCTGCTGCTCGACGAGCCCAGCATGGGCCTGGCGCCGCGGCTGGTGGCCGAGATCTTCGCGCAGATCGCCGCGCTGAAGGCGCTGGGCACGACGATCCTGCTGGTCGACCAGAACGCACGTGCCGCGCTCGGCATCGCCGATCGCGGCTACGTGCTGGAGACCGGCCGCATCGTGCTCGAAGGCCCGGCCGGCGAGCTGCGCCGCAACCCCGAGGTGCAGCAGGCCTACATGGGCCTGTGAGCGCCAAACCGTCCGCCACGACACCAGGAGCCCACACGATGAAACCATCCCTGCAGGCCGGCGCCACCGGCACCACCCGCTACACCGTGGACCGCGAACGCACGATCGATTTCATGGGCGAAGGTGCCCGTGTCTACGCCACGCCGATGCTGGTGCGCGACATCGAGATCGGTTGCCGCAACTTGCTGCTGCAGCACCTCGACCCCGGCGAGGACTCGGTGGGCACACGCGTCGAGCTCGACCACCTGGCTGCCACGCCGCTCGGCTTGGCGGTGACGCTGAGCCTGCGCATCGCCGCCGTCGACGGCCGCGGCGTGACCTTCGAGTTCGAGGGTCACGACGGCGTCGACGCCATCTGCCGCGGCAGGCACCAGCGCTTCGTGGTCGACGTCAAGAAGACCGAGGCACGCATCCTGGCCAAGCTGCAGAAGGCGAAGGCGTGAGGCATCGCGCGACGCCCGTCGGAGGCCGGCCGTGACCAGGTGGGCCATGGTGGCCGACCTGCGCCGCTGCGTGGGCTGCCAGACCTGCACCGCGGCCTGCAAGCATGCCAACGCCACGCCGCCGGGCGTGCAGTGGCGCCGCGTGCTCGACATGGAGTTCGGCGAGTACCCGCAGGTGCAGCGCGTCTTCGTGCCGGTGGGTTGCCAGCACTGCGACGAGCCGCCCTGCATGGACGTGTGCCCGACCACCGCGACCCGCAAGCGCCCCGACGGCGTGGTGACGATCGACTACGACATCTGCATCGGCTGCGCGTACTGCGCGGTCGCCTGCCCGTACCAGGCGCGCTACCGCAGCGATGCACCGAAGTTCGCCTACGGCGAAGCGAGCGCGAGCGAGTCACAGCGTGCCGATCCGGCGCGACTGGGCGTGGCCACCAAGTGCACCTTCTGCGTCGACCGCATTGATGCCGGGCTTGCCGCCGGGCTGACGCCGGGTATCGACGCCGATGCCACGCCGGCCTGCGTGAACGCCTGCATCACGCACACGCTGGCCTTCGGCGATGTCGACGATCCGCAGAGCAACGTGTCGCAGTTGCTGGCCGAGAACCAGCACTTCCGCATGCACGAGGAGCTCGGCACCGGGCCCAACTTCTTCTACCTGTGGGACCGGGAGGCCAAGCCATGAGCGCAGCGCCGGGCCGGTCCAGGCAAGCGACATCGGGGGGACCGACATGAGCTACGGCCCGCATCCGTGGTTGCAGAAGAGCTGGGACGCGCGCGCGGCCGGCAACTTCATGTTCGGCGGTGCCGGCGCCGGGCTGCTCGCCTTCACCGCACTGTCGGGCTGGCGCGGGCCGATGGCCACCGCGCTGTGGCTGGCCGGCATGGGGCTGGTGAGCAGCGGACTGCTGCTGGTGTGGTTCGAGATCGGCCGGCCCTGGCGGGCGATCAACGTGTTCGCCAACCCGCGCACATCGTGGATGTCGCGCGAGGCCTATGTCGCGGCCGCATTGCTGCTGCTGTCGGCGCTCGCCGCGCTGGGCGTGGCCGCCTATGCCGGCCTGGTGGCCTCACTCGCGCTGGCCTTCGTCTACTGCCAGGCGCGCATCCTGCGCCAGGCGCGCGGCATCCCGGCCTGGCGCGAGCCGATGACGACGCCGCTGGTGATGATCAGCGGCCTGGCCGAAGGGGGCGGGCTGTTCTGCGCGGCGTGGGCCCTGACGCACGGCGGCAGGCCGGCCGCGTTGGGCGCGTTTGCCGCCGCGCTGCTCGTCCGCACTTTGCTTGGCCGTATCTGGCGCACGCGCCTGTCGGTCGTCTGGCACCCGCGGCCGGCACGCGCGCTTGACGCGACCGTCGCTGCGCTCTGGCACTGGGGCGGGCTGTTGCCGCTGGCACTGCTGCTGGTGTCGGCCTTGCTGCCGCTGCCCGATGGCGTGCGCGCCGCCGCGCTGGTCGTGGCCGGCGGGCTGGCGATGGCGGCCGGGCAACGCTTCAAGTACCTGCTGGTCACGCGGGCCGCCTTCAACCAGGGCTTCACGCTGACGCAACTGCCGGTGCGCGGCGTGCGTCGCACGCCCAGCACGCCGTGAACGGAGCGCAGCCCATGCCCAAGCGCCTGCTCACGCTGAACGTCAACGGCCGCGAGCGCACCGTGGCGGCGGCCGACGGCGCGCTGCTGATCGAGGTGCTGCGCGACGCGCTGCAGCTCACCGGCACCAAGCGCGGATGCGACGGTGGCGAGTGCGGTGCCTGCACGGTGCTCGTCGACGACAGGCCGCGCCTGGCCTGCTCGACGCTGGCCGCGCAAGTCGAGGGCAAAAGCATCGAGACGGTCGAGGGCCTGGCCCGGCACGGCCGCCTGTCGCCGGTGCAGCAGGCGTTCCACGACAAGCTGGGCGCGCAGTGCGGCTTCTGCACACCGGGCATGGTGATGGCGTCCGAGGGCCTGCTGCGCCGCAACCCCAACCCGACGGTCGAGGAGATCAAGGCCGCGCTGGCCGGCAACCTGTGCCGTTGCACCGGCTACGTGAAGATCATCGAGTCGGTGCAGGCGGCGGCCGCTGCTGCAGGGAGCGCCAGATGATCCCGCGCATGAACCGGCCCGGCGGCGTGGGCATGCGCACGCCGCTGATCGACGGCATCGACAAGGTCACCGGTCGCGCGATGTACACCGCCGACATCGCCGCACCTGGTGCGCTGGTCGGTCTCATCCTGCGCAGCCCCCATCCGCATGCGCGCATCGTCTCGATCGACACGCTGGCTGCGCGTTCGCTCGACGGCGTGCACGCGGTGTGCACCGGCGACGACACGCCGATCCCGTTCGGCGTGCTGCCGATCGCCGAGAACGAATACCCGTTGGCGCGCGGCAAGGTGCGCTATCGCGGCGACCCGGTGGCCGCTGTGGCGGCGGTCGACGAGGCCACGGCCAGACGTGCGCTCGCGCTGATCGAGGTCGAGTACGAGGTGCTGCTGGCGCTGACAACGGCCAAGGCGGCGATGAAGCCGGGCGCCGTCGCGATCCACGACGACAAGCCGAACAACGTGCTGCGCGAAGTGCATGCCGAGTTCGGCGACAGCGCGGCCGGGTTTGCTGATGCCGACCTGGTGCACGAGAAGACGTTCACCTTCGCCGAGGTGAACCATGCGCACATCGAGCCCAACGCGACGTTGGCCGCCTACGACCCCGAGCGCGACGGTGTCACGCTGCACACCACCACGCAGGTGCCGTACTACGTGCACCTCAAGGTCGCGGCCTGCCTGCAGATCGCCGAGTCGCAGGTGCGCGTGATCAAGCCGTTCCTCGGAGGCGGCTTCGGTGCGCGCACCGAATGCCTGCACTTCGAGATCATCGCCGCGCTGCTGGCGCGCACGGCGCGCGGCACCGTGCGCCTGCTGCAGACGCGCGAGGAGACCTTTCTTGCGCACCGCGGTCGGCCGTGGACGCTGGTCAAGATGAAGCTCGGCCTCAAGCGCGACGGCCGCATCACCGCGCTCGCGCTCGAGGCCACGCAGGCCGGTGGCGCCTACGCCGGCTACGGCATCATCACGATCCTCTACACCGGGGCGTTGATGCACGGCATCTACGACATCCCGGCGATCAAGCACGACGCCTGGCGCGTCTACACCAACACGCCGCCGTGCGGTGCGCAGCGCGGCCACGGCACGGTCGACACGCGCGCCGCCTTCGAGGCGCTACTCACCGACATGGCCGCCGAGCTCGGCCTCGACGCCTTCGCCGTGCGGCATAAGAACCTGCTGCCCAACATTCCGTACCGCACGATGTACGCGCAGCAGGTGCTCAGCTACGGCCTGCCCGAGTGCCTCGAGAAGGTGAAGGCTGCCTCCGGCTGGGCCGAGCGCAAGGGCCGCATGCCGCCCGGCCGCGGGCTCGGGATGGCCTGCTCGCACTTCGTGTCGGGCACGTCGACGCCGAAGCACTGGACCGGCGAGCCGCACGCCACGGTGAACCTGCGCCTCGATTTCGACGGCGGCGTCACGCTCTTCACCGGCGCCGCCGACATCGGCCAGGGCTCGAGCACGATGGCCGCGCAATGCGCCGCCGAGGTGCTCGGCATCGCGCTGGCGCGCATCCGCGTCGTCGCGGCCGACAGCGCGGTGACGCCGAAGGACAACGGCAGCTATTCGTCGCGCGTGACCTTCATGGTCGGCCGCGCGTCGATCGCCGCCGCGCAGGAGCTGAGGGCGGTGATGGCCAAGGCCGCCGCCAAACGACTCGAGGCCGACATTGGCGACATCGAGGCGAGCGACGAGTCGTTCCATGTGCGCGGCAGCGACCACGGGCTCAACTGGATCGACACCGTGCGCGCGGCGATGGTCGACTCGGGCGCCATCACCGTCAAGGGCACCTACACCTGCCCGCCGGAGTTCCAGGGCGACAAGAGGATCCGCGGCAGCGCGATCGGCGCGACGATGGGCTTCTGCTACGCGGCGCAGGTGGTCGAGGCCTCGGTCGACGAACTCACCGGCAGGGTCACCGCGCACAAGGTGTGGGTCGCGGTCGACGTCGGCCGCGCGCTCAACCCGTTGGCGGTGGAGGGCCAGACGCAGGGCGGCGTGTGGATGGGCATGGGCCAGGCACTGTCGGAGCAGACGTCGTACGACGATGGCCGCATGCTGCACGGCAACCTGCTCGACTACCGCGTGCCGACTGTTGTCGAAAGCCCGGACATCGAGGTCATCATCGTCGAGAGCATCGATCCGAACGGGCCGTTCGGCGCCAAGGAGGCGTCCGAGGGCATGCTCGCCGGCTTCCTGCCTGCGGTGCGCGAAGCGGTGGTCGAGGCCGCCGGCGTGCAGTGTCACGAATTCCCGCTCAGCCCCGATCGCATCGTCGAGCTGCTCGACAAGCGAGACGCCGTGGCCGCTCGCACAGCGAAGGTCAGTGCATGAATGCGCTGACCGAGGTGCGCATCGTGCGCCCGGCGACGATCGACGACGCCGTGCGCGCTCTGGCCGCAGACGGCGCGGCGGCGCTGGCCGGCGGCACCGACCTGCTGCCCAATCTGCGCCGCGGCCTTGGCATGCCGCGCGCGCTGGTCGACCTGACCGCGGTGACCGGGCTCGACACCATTGCCCTGCTGGGCGATGGCTCCTTGCGCGTGGGTGCCGCGGCCACGCTGGCCGTGTTGGCCGACCACCCCGCGGTCCGCGCCGGCTGGCTGGCGCTGGCCAAGGCGGCGGCGCTGGTGGCCGGCCCGACGCACCGCGAGGCCGCCACGCTCGCCGGCAACCTGTGCCAGGACACGCGTTGCGTGTTCTACAACCAGAGCGACTGGTGGCGTGCGGGCAATGGCTACTGCCTCAAGTACCGCGGCGACAAGTGCCACGTGGTGGTCAAGAGCGACCGCTGCTACGCCACGTATCACGGCGACGTGGCGCCGGTGCTGATCGCGCTCGACGCGCGGGTCGACATCGCCGGCACCGGCGGCACACGCACGCTGCCGCTGGCGGCGCTGTTCGTCGAGGACGGCGCGCACCGGCTGACGCTCGCGCCAGGTGAGTGGCTCACCACCGTCGTCGTGCCGCCAGCCGACGGCTGGCGCTGCGACTACGCCAAGGCGCGCGTGCGCGACGCGGTGGACTTTGCGCTGGCCGGTGTCGCGGTGGCGCTGAAGCGCGACGGCGAGCGGCTGGGCGGCCTGCGCGTGGCGATCACCGGCACCAACTCGGCGCCGCTGGCCGTGCCGACCGACGCGCTGATCGGTCGCGCGTGGGACGCCGAGACCGCGACGGCGCTGGTCAGGTCGGTGCAGACCACCAGCAACGTGCTGGCGACCACGGTCGCGACCGTGAGGTACCGGCGCCGCATGTTGCTGGCACTGGTGCGCCGGCTCGTCGATGAGCTGTGGATCGGGCCGCGAGCGGCCGGCTGAAACACCGCGCAGAACGCACAGGGAGATGCCGATGCTGTGTCCGCAATGCCAACGACCGCTCGCCGGCGACGTCGAAGGGCTCTACATCTGCTGCGCCGGCGCTGCACGCCGCTGGCACTGCCTGGCCTGCGGCGAGGTGGCGCAGGGCTTCGCCTTCGCCTACGGCCGCTGCCCGCGTTGCGGCGGCGCGATGACACCCGACGACGGCAAGCCGATCGACACCGACTCGGCGCTCGAGGGCGTGCGCATGGCGTTCGAGATCGAGCTCGGCGGCCGCGCGTTCTACCAGCGCGCCGCCGCCGACAGCGATGACCCGCCGTTGCGCGACCTGTTCGGCCGCTTCGCACGGATGGAAGGCGCGCACATGGAGACGCTGGCGCGCCGCTATCACATCGACGTGGTTGAGCCGTCGTCGCAGATGCGCGTCGAGGTGGCGGCCATCTTTGCGCAGGTGGAGCACACGCCCAACGAGCCAGCCAACCTGTTTCGCATCGCGATCGGGCTGGAGAACCGGGCGGCCGCGTTCTTCACCGATCGAGCCGCGCGCGCGACCGCAGGCTCGCCGGAGCACGCGCTCTACGTCGAGCTGGCGGCCGAGGAGCACGAGCATGCCGAGGCGCTGGCCAGCGCCTGGCAGCAGTGGCGCACCGGCCGGCCGGGCCTGCTGAGCGACGACCTGCTGAGCCACCGCGCCGAGGCGACCGTCGCCGCGGCGCCGCGCTTCAACGCCGCGCGCACGCTGCTCGGCGCGCACGACCTCGCTCGTCCGGCGCTGGTCTGCGGCGACGCCACGCTGACGCGCGGCGAACTGCGCGAGCTCGTCGCACGCACGGCTGCGGTGTTCGCCGCGCACGGCCTGGTGCCGGGCGACCGCGTCGCGATCAAACTGTCGGACGGCTTCGACTGGGTGATCGCCTTCCTCGGCGCGCAGTGGGCCGGCCTGGTGGCGGTGGCGGTCAACCCGCGCATCCCAGCGCCGGAGTGGCACTACATCCTCGACGAGGCCGGCTTCAGCGTGATCGTCACCGAGACCATCGACGACACGCCGCTGCCGTGGGCCGCGCGCCTGTGGCGCGTCGACGACTGGCGGCGCGAGGTGGACGCCGCGGCGCCGGTCGACGCGCGGCCGATGGACGGCGAGGCGCCGGCCTTCTGGTGCCATTCGTCGGGCACCTCGGGCAAGCCGAAGGCGGTGGTGCTGGCGCATCTTTATGCCGAACACATCGACCAGGTGTCGCGTGAGGGCATCGGCATCCGTGCCGACGATCGGCTGTATGCGAGCTCGAAGCTGTTCTTCGCCTATCCGCAGACCAATGCGTTGTTCGCCGGGCTGCGGCTGGGCGCCACCGTGATCCTCGACCCGCAGTGGCCCACCGCGGCGGGCGTGGCGGCGGCCGTGCAGCGGCATCGGCCGACCGTGCTGCTGAGCGTGCCGTCGCTCTATCGCAACCTGCTGCACGAAGGCCTGGCACCGGGTGTGGCGCAGGCGGGCGTGCGGCTGTGCGTGTCGGCCGGCGAGGCGCTGCCGGCCAGCGTGCGCGAGGCGTGGCGTGCGCAGACGGGGCTGGCCATCGTCGACGGCTACGGCGCGTCGGAGGCGATGGTGCTGGTGATGCTCGATCGCGGCGACGGCCGTGGCTTTCAGCCGTCACCGGGTATCACCATCGAACCGGTCGATGCGGACGCGCCGGCCGGCGTGCCGACGCGGCTGAAGATCCGCGCACCGATGCTGGCGCTCGGCTACCTCGATCGGCCGCAGGCGCAGGCCGAATCGTTCCGCGACGGTGCGTTCTGCCCGGCCGACCTGTGGGAGCGGCTGCCGGCTGGCGGCTGGCGCTTCGCCGGCCGCGAGGACTCGCTGGTGAAGATTCGCGGCCGCTGGGTCAATCTGATCGAGCTGGCCGAACAACTGGGTGCGCAGGCGCCCGGATTGATCGAAGGTGCCGCCGTCTGCGTGCCCGACGCCGATGGCGTCGACGCGGTGGCGTTCTTCTATGTCGCCAACGAGGGCGCGGCGGCACGCGACACACTGCTGGCGCGCACCGAGGCGCTGCCACCGTACCAGCGGCCACGTTGGCTGCACGCCGTGCCGGCGCTGCCGCGCGGGCCGACCGGCAAGTTGCTGCGGCGGCAGTTGCAGGCCTTGCACCGCACGCTGGCCTGACGACGACATGAGCACCGTCGTGACGTCGAGTCCATCCATCGTGCGCACCGACCGCATCGGCCACGCGCTGGTCGTGACCTTGCAGCGCGCGCCGGTCAACGCGATCAACGACGAACTGCTGGCGCAGCTCGACGCGGTGCTCGACTTCGCCGAGGCCGACGAGGGCATCGCCGTGCTGCACCTGCGCAGCGCTCTCAAGGTGTTCTGCGGCGGTGCCGACCTCGAGCTGATCCGCTCGAGCACCGCCACGCCGCAGGGGCGCAACCGCATGGTCGCGATCGTGCAGGACATGCAGCGTGTGTTCGCGCGGCTGGAGAACGCGCCCTGCGTCACGATCGCCGAGCTCGGCGGCGCCGCGGTCGGTGGCGGCTTCGAGCTGGCGCTCGCCTGCGACTGGCGCATCGCGGCGCACGAGGCACGCATCGGCCTGCCCGAGGCCGGTCTCGGGCTACTGGCTGCCGGCGGCGGCACGCAGCGGTTGACGCATCTGGTCGGCCCGGGCATCGCGCGCCGGCTGATTTTGGGCGCCGAGACGGTCGACGGCCGCGAGGCCGAGCGGCTCGGCCTCGTGCAGTGGGCGGTGCCGCGCGCGCAGCTCACCGAAGCCGCGCGTGCGCTGGCCGCGCGTTGCGCCGCCAACCCGCGCACCACGCTGGCCGAGAACAAGCGCTGCATCGCGCTGGCCAGCGCGCCGCATGGCGACGGCTACGCCGCCGAGAT
>Ga0075356_1000165_pt1 | contig 12082 bp, 13 predicted proteins | sample WestPond_Cattail_FD_120073 | JGI IMG/M metagenome (GOLD analysis project Ga0075356, IMG submission 120073) | Natural and restored wetland microbial communities from the San Francisco Bay, California, USA, that impact long-term carbon... | ecosystem: Environmental > Terrestrial > Soil > Wetlands ... | reverse complement strand
GGTCGCCGCCGTCGCCTACGGCCGCGGCCGTGGCGTGCACCGCTTCACCGAAGCCGACTGGACCGATCCGACACGCCCCGGCATCACGCCCTATGTGCAGTCGAAGACGATTGCCGAGCGCGCCGCGCGCGACTGGGTGACCCGCGAAGGCGGCGGCATCGAGTACTGCAGCATCAACCCGTCGGTGGTGCTGGGTCCGGTGTGGAGCCGCGACTATTCGGCCTCGGTGGTGGTGGTGAAGAAGCTGCTCGACGGCTCGATGGGCGCGACGCCCGACTTCGGCTTCGGCATCGTCGACGTGCGCGACGTCGCCGACCTGCACGTGCGCTGCCTGAAGGCGCCCGGCATGGCCGGCGAGCGCTTCATCGCGTCGGGCCCGTTCCTCAAGCTGCGCGAGGTGGCCGACATCCTGCGCGCGCAGCTGGGGCCGCAGGCGCACAAGGTGACCACGCGCAGCCTGCCCGACTGGGTGGTGCGCGTGCTCGCGCTCGTCAACCCGCTGGCCCGGCTGGCGGCCGGTGAGCTGGGCTCGGTGCGTCATCAGGACGCGTCGCACGCCAAGGCCGTGCTCGGCTGGCAGACGCGGCCGGTCGAGCAGAGCATCGTCGACAGCGCGCGCTGCCTGATCGAGCTCGGCATCGTGAAGGTCTGAGCGCCGACGCCGGCGCTAGACGCGTCGCTCGAACGCCAGCTTGACGCCCAGCGCGACCAGCACCGCACCGCTGCTGCGATACAGCCACGCCAGCACCGACGGCCGCGCGCGCAGCCAGCCCGACAGCATGCCGGCGCCGAGCCCGACCGGCCCCTTGACCACGAAGGTCAGCGCCGCGAACACGAGGCCGAGCATGAACACCGCGAACGTGGCGTGCGCGCTGCCCGGCGGCACGAACTGCGGCAGGAAGGCGAAATAGAACACCGCGATCTTCGGGTTGCTGATGTTCGACAGCGCGCCGTCGGCGAACAGCCGCGCCAGCGAGCGCGGCGCGCCGCCCGAGACGATGAGCTCGTGGCGCCGGGTGCGCAACAGCTGCACGCCCAGGTAGACCAGATAGGCCGCGCCGACCAGCTTGAGCGCGAGGAACAGCCACTCCGACGTGCGCAGCACCGCACCGAGCCCGAGCGTGGCCAGCACGGTATGACCGACCAGCCCCACGCTGACGCCGGCGGCGGTGGCGACACCGGCCGCCGCGCCCTGCGCGATCGAGCGCGACATCACGAGGATCATGTCCTGCCCGGGCGTGACGATCAGCACCAGCGAGGCGACGATGAAGAGCAACCAGGCGATGTCCTGCACGGCAAAGGGCTCCTTCAGCGCGGGCTTCCCGCCAACAAAGTGGCGGCCGATGTCGAAATCAGGTCGCCGCAACCGACATTGTGCAACCCGATATTCCTTCGGGCCTCACCGACCCGAAAGGTACACACCATGTCAGCTCTGCCCGTTCCGCTGGTCACCTCGCTCTATGCCGCCGTGCTCGGCCTGCTCGCCGCGGCCCTCACCGTGCGCGTGATCCTCGGCCGGGTGCGCACCGGCGTGCAGGCGGGCGACGGCGGCGATGCGCGACTCGCCCAGTCGATCCGCGCCCACGCCAACCTGACCGAGCAGGCACCGCTGGCACTGCTGCTGATCGCATTGGCCGAACTCGCTGGCACGCCGGCGGTCGCGGTGCACATGCTCGGCGCCGCCCTGCTCGTCGCACGGCTGGCCAACGCCTGGGGACTGAGCCATTCGCTCGGTCCCACCAAGCCCCGGCAGGCCGGCGCCGGGCTCACGGTGCTGGTGGTGGTGGCGGCGGCGCTTTCGATCCTGTGGCGCGGGGTGGCCCTGCACTGACGGGTGCGGCGGGGCGCAAGGCGCTCGTTCGTGTGGCACAGTGCCACCGGCCCGGCACCCGCCGGGTCGACGCGAACGAACGACTGCCCACCATGCCCCGACTCGACGACTTCCGCCTGCGACTGGGACGACACGAACTGGTGCCCATCGTCACCGGCGGCATGGGGGTGGACATCTCGTCGGCCGACCTGGCCCTCGAGGCGGCGCGCCTGGGCGGCGTGGGCCATATCTCGGACGCGATGGTGAAGACGGTGACCGACCGCCGCTTCAAGACCAAATACGTCAAGGCCAAGCAGGCCCAGTACAAGCACAACGTCGACTCCGACGACAAGTCGTCGGTCAAGTTCAACCTCGAGCACCTGGCCGAGGCGACGCGCATGCACATCGAGACCACGCTGGCGCGCAAGACCGGCAGCGGGCTGGTGTTCATCAACTGCATGGAAAAGCTGACGATGAACGCGCCGAAGGAGACGCTCAAGGTGCGTATGAGCGCTGCGCTCGACGCCGGCATCGACGGCATCACGCTCGCCGCCGGGCTGCACCTGGGCTCGTTCGCGCTGATCGAGGACCATCCGCGCTTTCGCGATGCCAAGCTCGGCATCATCGTGTCGTCGCTGCGCGCGCTGCAGCTGTTCCTTAAGAAGAACAGCCGCCTGAACCGGCTGCCCGACTACGTGGTGGTCGAGGGCCCGCTGGCCGGCGGACACCTCGGCTTCGGCATGGACTGGGCGCAGTACGACCTGGCCACCATCGTGGCCGAGATCCTGCAGTACCTGAAGGCCGAGCGGCTCGACATCCTGGTGATCCCGGCCGGCGGCATCTTCACCGGCAGCGACGCGGTGCGCTTCATGCAGATGGGCGCGGCCGGCGTGCAGGTTGCCACGCGCTTCACCATCACCCGCGAATGCGGACTGCCCGACGAGGTGAAGCAGGAGTACTTCAAGGCCAACGAAGAGGACATCGAGGTCAACCAGATCTCGCCCACCGGCTACCCGATGCGCATGATCAAGGCGAGCCCCGGCATCGGCGACGGCATCCGCCCCAACTGCGAGGCTTACGGTTACCTGCTCGACGCGCAAGGCAAGTGCGCCTACATCACCGCCTACAACCGCGAGGTGGCCGCGCACCCGGGCGAACGCCGCATCTCGGTGATGGACAAGACCTGCCTGTGCACGCACATGCGCAACTTCGAGATCTGGACCTGCGGCCAGCTCGCCTGGCGGCTGAAGGACACCTCGCTGCGCCGCGCCGACGGCAGCTATCAGCTGCTCAGCGCCGAGCACGTGTTCAAGGACTACCAGTTCAGCACCGACGAGCAGATCCGCCTGCCCGAACCCGAAGGAGCCGTCGCATGACCAAGCCCGCGTACAAAGGCGTGTTTCCGGTGGTGCCCACCACCTTCACCGACAGCGGCGAGCTTGATCTGGTGAGCCAGAAGCGCTGCGTCGACTTCATGATCGACGCCGGCAGCCATGGCCTGTGCATCCTGGCCAACTTCTCCGAGCAGTTCGTGCTGAGCGACGACGACCGCGAGGTGTTGACGAAGGCGATCCTCGAGCACGTGTCCGGCCGCGTGCCGGTAATCGTGACGACCACGCACTTCGGCAGCAAGGTCTGCGCCGAGCGCAGCCGGCGTGCGCAGGACCTCGGCGCCGCGATGGTGATGGTGATGCCGCCTTACCACGGCGCCACCATCCGCGTCGGCGAGCCGCTGATCCACGAGTTCTATGCGCGCGTGTCCGACGCGATCGACATCCCGATCATGATCCAGGACGCGCCGGTGGCCGGCACGCCGCTGAGCGCCTCATTCCTGGCCCGCATGGCACGCGAGGTCGCGCAGGTCTCGTACTTCAAGATCGAAACGCCCGGCGCCGCGAGCAAGCTGCGCGAACTGATCCGCCTCGGCGGCGACGCCATCGTCGGCCCGTGGGACGGCGAGGAGGGCATCACGCTGCTGGCCGACCTGGATGCCGGCGCCACCGGTTGCATGTCGGGCGGCGGCTACCCCGACGGGTTGCGTCGCATCGTCGAGGCCCATGCCGACGGCCACCGCGAAGAGGCCGTCGCCGAGTACGCGCGCTGGCTGCCGCTGATCAACTACGAGAACCGCCAGGGCGGCATCCTGACAGCGAAGGCACTGATGATGGCAGGCGGCGTGATCGCCTGCGACGCGCCGCGCCACCCGTTTCCCGCCATGAATCCGGCCGTGCGTGCGGGTTTGATCGAGACGGCGAAGCGGCTCGATCCGCTGGTGCTGCGCTGGGGGTGAAACGAGCCAATGACCCGCCCACGCGCAGGGTCCGTTGACCTGGATGCGGACGGCGATTAGCCTGCGGCGTGCGGTCGGCTGCCCTGTTGGCCGCCGTCTGTCGCAAAGGAGCGCACAACCATGCCAGTCATTCGTCCCGCTCGCCTCGTCACGAGCCTGTCGATTGTTGCCGTCGCCGCCGCCCTGTTACCCATGGCCCAGGCACAGACCGACGCGGGCAAGCCGGCCTCGCGTGCCGAGGTGAAAGCCGAGACGAAGGCCGCCGCCAAGGCCGGCCAGCTGATGCCGGCCGGCGAGGCCGGCATGAAGGGCGCTTCGGCGCCGGCGTCGAGCAAGACGCGCGCCGAGCGCAAGGCCGAGACGATGCAGGCACGCAAGGAAGGCAAGCTGATGCCCGGTGGCGAGGCGACCTACAAGTCGAGCATGTCGCAGGGCGACTCGACCAAGGGCTCGACCAAGACACGCGCCGAGCGAAAGGCCGAGACGAAGAAGGCCGCCAAGGAAGGGCAGCTGCCGCGGGCCGGCGAGTTGCCCGACCCGAACAAGAAGTAGTCGCCGTCGGCCGGCGGCGCGCGCTCAACGCAGCGTCGGCAGCGACGACACGATCATCGCCATGCCCGCGGCGGTGAGCAGCGTGAGCACGACGCGTCGAAAGGCCTGTTCGCTCAAGCCCACGTAGACCCGCGCGCCGAGCAGCGACGGCACGATCAGCGCGGGCAGCACCACCGCCATCGGCAGCAGCATGTCGCGCGTGACGGCGCCGCTCGCCACATAAGTGGCGAAGGTGGCAGCCAGCGCAGCGAGATTGAAGTTCTGGATCACGCTGCGCTGGCGGTCTCGTTCGAAGCCGCGCAGCGTGCACCACACCGTGGGCACCACGCCGCTGAAGCCGCCGATGCCACCCAGGAAGCCTCCCACCGCGCCGGCGGCGCCGTCGCCCAGGCGCCCGCCGGCGTCAATGGTCGGCAGTCGATGCGCGAACAGCATCGCCGGGCACACGACGACGAGGACGCAGCCGATCACCAGCCGGAACAGCGACGCGTCCAGTTGCGGCAGCAGCGCGACGCCCAACGGCATGCCGACCGCCGCGCCGAGCAGGAACGGCGCAACCGCCCGCCACTCGAATGGGCGCCGCACCGTCGCCGCCTGCAGCAGCTGGCCCGACAACCCGCCGAAAACCGCCATCACCGCGGCGATGCGGGGCTCCACACCCCAGACCCAGAGCGACATCGCGACCATCGCGAACGCAAAACCCGACAGGCCCTGCACGAAGCCGGCCAGGGCAGCACCGGCTGCCAGTAGCCACAGCATGTCGACCGGCGTGCCGGTCACACCACACCGCACAGGTCGCGCACGCGGCACAGCAGCTGTGTGACATACGGGTCCTCGATCTCGAGCGCTTCGAGCTGACGCGCCATCTGCTCGAGGTAGTCGCGATTGGTGCCGATCGCGCCCGCGGCCACCGCGATGACGCCGGCCGTCTCGTCGAGCGGCATCTCGCCGGCGTAGTCATCGTGGGCATGGTTGCAGGCGAACACGAGCGCGGCCACCGGCCCTTGCGGCGTGCTCACCGGCAGCACGGCGGGGCAATAGCCGTTGCGCAGCATCTCGCGCCGCCACAGCATCGCCGACTCGACCTCGGCGGCCTCGCCCGCGATGCGAAACGCAAGCCCGGTGCAGCAGCAGGCATCGGCCTGCTGCTCGAGCGTCAGCATCAACGCCGGGCGCTCGGGCGTGCCGCGCGCCAGCCGCGTCCAGTAGGTGAAGCGGCGTTGATAACCCGTCAGATGGGCCAGTCGCACCTCGGCGAAGTGGAATCCCGGATCCCACATCAATGAACCGTAGCCGTAGATCCACAGGTCGTGTCCGGCAGCCAGGTGTTCGCCGAGCAGCGCGCGCCGCGTGTCCTCGAGCCGCTGGTCGCTCAGGCGCCAATCGGGGGCATAGCCGGCCCTGCGCGCCCGCTCGTCCCATGCCGCCACGCGCTCCCAGGTGCCGCGCAGCTCGGAGAGCTCGGCCGGCTTGAGCCTGCCGCGCAGCGCGGGCAGGTGCGCGAAGGCATCCACGATGGTCAACCGCTACTCCTCGGGCGGCCGGCAGGCCGCAGCCACAGCGCGGCCGATCGTACCCGCCCCTGTGGTGCCGGCGCGGTTTGCGCAAGCCGGATTGCGTTTGCAATCCACACGACATCGCTGCGAAACAGGCCGACGAGACCATCACACGTCTCGGCGAACACACACTTGCCGAGCCAAGGAGTACCGCATATGAACACCCTCACCCTCACCCGCCTGCTCGCCGCCGTCGCGTCGGTGGTCGTCACCGCCACCTTGCTGGTCGGCCCGGCCTACGCCATGCCGGCCGGCGAAGGCTCACCCACCGAGCCCGCCGCGGCGCCGTCGACCAAGACGCGCGCCGAGCGCAAGGCCGAGACGCTACAGGCGCGCCGCAATGGCGCCCTGCTGCCGCCCGGCGTGGGCATGTACAAGACCTACATGTCGCAGAACGGCGCGGTGTCGAGTTCGGCCATGACACGCGCCGAGCGCAAGGCCGAGACGCTGGAGGCCGCGCACAAGCACCAGCTGATGCCCGCCGGCGAAGCGGCCTATCCCGGCCGCTCGTGACGCCGCGCATGGCGGCATGAGCCCTCAGCGCAGCGCTGCCGCGATGCCGCGCTGTAGGGCGCTTGCGCCGCCGCAGCCCAGGCCGCGCAAGCCGCGGCCGCCGGCAGCAGCCGTCGACCCGACAGGTCAGCCACCAGCGGCTCCCTGCCAGCAAGCGCGCAGGACCCGCGCGCGGCGCGTCAGCTCGGGCAGTGCCACACCCGGCGCATACAGCGACGAGCCGACGCCCGCGCCGGCGGCGCCGGCCGCCCGGTAGGCGGCGATGTTGGCCTCACCGACGCCGCCGACCGCGTAGAACGCGGTGCCCGGCGCGAATACGGCGCGCCAGGCCCTCATCACCGACGGGCCCAGCATCTCGCCGGGGAACAGCTTGAGGCCGTGAGCGCCGGCGGCCAGCGCGGCAAAGCCCTCGGTGGGGGTGGCCACGCCCGGCATCGCGAACAGGCCGCGTTGCGCAGCGCGCTGCACCACCGCAGCGTCGAAGTTCGGTGCCAGAACCAGCGTGGCGCCGGCGTCGGCGGCGCGGTCCACGTCGGCCGCGCCGAGGACCGTGCCGGCGCCGATGCGCGCCTGGCTGCCGACCTCGCGCGCAAGCCGTGCGATGCTGTCGAACGGTTGCGGCGAGTTGAGCGGCACCTCGATGATGCCGATGCCGCCGGCGACCAGCGCATGGGCCACGTCGAGCACCTCGGCCGGCTGCACGCCGCGCAGGATGGCGATCACGCCTTCGACCGGTGTCATGACGGGCATTGTCATCGCCCGGCGGCGGTCAGGCCCGCCGCTGTGGCCACACGCCACTGCCCGCGCGCGGTGGCATCGAGCGGCGCCTGCCGCACGGCCAGGCCGGCAAGCGCCAGCGCGCGTGCATAACGATCGCACAAGGCGCCGTCGCCGAGCAGCGTGACGGCAGCCGTGGCCTGCGCATCGCGACGACCGCCGCTGCCGTCGAGCGCGCTGGCCACCTCGGCGCCGATGAGCAGGCCCGACAGGAAGTGCGGCAACTCAGCCGCCGCGCGCTGCCCCATCAGCCCTGCGGTACGCGCGGCGAACAGCGTGTGCAGCAGATGCGCATGCTGCTGCAGGCCGAGGCGCACGCCGTCGTCGAAGTGCGCAGGTGCCGAGGGTGGCGCCGCGGCCGACAGATCCATCAACCGGCCGAGGATCGAATGCTGCGTGAGCAACGCGTACAACTCGCCTGTCATGTGCGTCTGGAAGCCGAGCACGCGCTCGGCTTCGCCGATCCACGCCCACTTGCTGTGCGTGCCGGGCAGCACGCAGCAGCTGCCGGCGGGCAGGCCGGCGCCCCACAGCTGCGTCTCCTCGCCGCGCATCACGTCGATCTGGCCATCGTCGGCCCCCACGCAGCGCAGCCCCGGAACGATGTGCAGCGTGTGCCGCCCGCCATCGCCGAAAGCCACGCGCACCAGTTGCGCGGCTGCCTCTGCCAGGCCCGCGGGGCAGTCGACGTATGGCGCCTCGACCCAGCCCTGCCGGCTGCCGACCATGCCGCTGGCGATGCAGGCGCAGTGGGGATGCGCGGACAACCAGTCACCGCACAAGGCCAGCAGGGCCTCGGCGAAACGCCGCTCCGGCACGCTCATCACGCCGGCCGCGGCGCTGCGCGTGTCGAGCACGGCGCCGCCACTGTCGAGCAGGCTCGCGCGCAGGTTGGATGTGCCCCAGTCGAGGGCGATCAGGCACGGCGGGTTCATCGCGATCGCGCATTCTGCGCGCAACACGGTGATACAGGCACCCGGTGCCGACTGGTGAAAATCGCTGTTCGAGCCGGCTCAAGCCCATTTAGCGCGGCCGTTGGGAAAGGACGCATGATGGACAAGTCGATGATGAAGGGTGTGGTGGTCGGCGGCATCGCGATGGTGGTGCTCGGAGCCGGTGCGGTCGGCTACAAGACGCTGGCGAAACCCAAGTTCGCCGACGTGGTCACCGCGAAGGAAGTCTTCGAGGTCGTGGTGACGCCGCGCGAGCAGTGCGAGGATGTACAGGTGCAGAAGCAGGCGCCGGTGAAGGATCAGAACCGCATCGCAGGCACCGCGATCGGCGCGGTGGCGGGCGGCCTGCTCGGCAGCACTGTGGGCGGCGGCAAGGGCAAGACCGCCGCCACGGTGGTCGGCGCCGCCGCCGGCGGTTATGCCGGCAACCAGGTGCAGAAGAACATGCAGCAGAAAGACGTGACCACCGCCACCGAGCGCCGCTGCCGGATGGTGCAGGACAAGACGCAAAAGCTGGTGGGCTACAACGTGACCTACCGGCTGGACGGCAAGGAAGGCAGCGTGCGCACGTCGTTCAAGCCTGGCGCCAAGCTGCCGGTGAAGGACGGCCAGGTGGTGACCACACCGCCGGAGCCGGCGACCGCCAAGTCCTGAAGCGCGCGCCGCGCCGGCGCCGCGTGGCGTCGGCCGCCTATTGCGCCGCCTGCAGCATGCGCTTCATCTGGACTTGCGCGATGCGCTCGACGATGAAGCGCTCGGCGCCCGATGCACTCGCCAGTTCGGCGTCGGCGCGCTTCACGCAGGTCTGACGCACGCTGGCCTTGCGCGCGGCGTCCCACGCCGCCTGCCTCTCGCGCGCCGCCTTCAGCCGCGCCTTGGCCTCGGCCGAGTCGTGCAGGCCATCGAGATAGGTGCGCCCAACCAACGCCGTGGCCCGCAGGACCTCGGTGCGCAGGGCCGGCTCCTGCGCCTTGTTGCCGCCCTTGACCTGACGGGCCAGTTCGTCGGCGTTGGTCTGCATCACGGCGATGCAGTTGGCGGTGTCGTCGTAGTTCGCGGTGTCGGCGGCGCGCGCCGTGCTCCACGGCTGCGCGGTCAGCAGTAGCACGGCCGGTAGCCACAGGCTGTGACGGCGACACGGCAATTTGCGGGGTGACGCCATGAGATCGGGCTTGAGCATGACGTGTGCAACGCGCCTGCGGCCTCGCCGGCCTACAGCCTGAAGGGGGATCGGCGCGATGCCGTGCAATGAAAAGCCGGTATGCTGCATTGCAACAAAAGAGGTCTTCGATGTCCATCCACGACATTTCCAATGCAGTCGAGCAGGCGCTGGCCCGTGCGGGACTGGACACCGGCTCCGGCGCAGCCAAAGCCGTGCTGCATACGATCCGCGGCGCGCTGGAGTCGGCCCACATCGCTCAGCAGCCGCCGAGCAGGCACGAGACGGCCGCCAACGATGACCACACGGTCGATGTGGTGGCGCGCGTCATCGTCGACGAGGCGGCGCCGTCGCCTGCGTATCGTGAGCGCGCGACGGGGCCGGCCGGTGCGTTTCTGCGCTTCGAGCACTCCAATGCGGCCGGCAGCCGTGCGTACAAGCTCTATGTGCCGGCGTCTCATGGCGCCGAGCCGATGCCGCTGGTCGTGATGCTGCACGGCTGCCAGCAGGATCCCGACGACTTCGCCGCGGGCACGCGGCTCAATCGGCTCGCCGAGGAGCAAGGCTTCCTGGTCGCCTATCCGGCCCAGTCGCTGCGAGCGAACGGCTCGAAGTGCTGGCATTGGTTCGAGCCGCGCGATCAGTCCCGGCACGGCGCCGAGCCGTCGATCATCGCCGGCATCGTGGCCGAGATCGGCCGGGCCTATCGCGTCGATGAGCGCCGAGTCTTTGTGGCCGGCCTGTCGGCCGGTGCGGCGATGGCCGTGATCCTGGGTGAGACGTATCCGGACGTGTTCTGCGCCGTCGGTGCGCACTCGGGCCTGCCCTATGGCGCCGCGCACGACGTCGCCTCGGCGTTCGCTGCGATGCACGGCTCCGGCGTGCGTGGACCCGTCCATCCGCCCGCCGACCATGCACCTGCGGGCTCGCGTGGCATCCCCACGATCGTCTTCCACGGCAACCGCGACGTCACCGTGGTCCCGCACAACGGGTTGGCGATCGCCGAGCGAGCCGCCTCCAAACTCGAACCCGACATCGGCCCCTTGGCGCGCGAAGTCCATGACCTCGACGCGCAAGGACGGCGCTGCACGCTCACCCGGCGAGTCGATCTCAACGGAGTGCCTTGGGTGGAGCAATGGATCGTGCATGGCGGCGGACACGCATGGTCCGGCGGTAGCGCGAGCGGGACCTTTGTCGAACCCCAGGGGCCAGACGCATCGCGCGAGATGATGCGGTTCTTTCTGCTTCATGAGCGGCGAGACGCAGCTGCAGCGACGACGACTGCAGCACCCTGACGGTCGCCGACTCGCCCGGGTTCGTCAGCTTCTCTTTGCCACCAGCGTCAGGATGTCGTAGCTCGCGACGACTTCGCCGAGCTGGTTGGTGACCTCCACGTCCCACGCCACCACGCCCTGACCGACGCCCTTGGCGTCCCTGCGGTTGCGGTCGATCTTGCGCTTGCAGGTCAGCCGCGCCTGGATGGTGTCCCCGATGCCCACGGGCTTCACGAAGCGCAGCGTGTCCAGTCCGTAGTTGGCGAGCACCGGGCCGGGCGCCGGGCTGACGAACAGACCCGCGGCGGCGCTGAGCACGAAGTAGCCGTGCGCGATGCGCTTGCCGAAAGGGCTGTCCTTGGCCGCGATCTCGTCGAAGTGCATGTAGAAATAGTCGCCCGAGATGCCGCCGAAGGCCACGATGTCGGCCTCGCCCACCGTGCGGCGATGCGTCAGCAGCGAGTCGCCGATCTGCAATTCCTCGAAGTGCTTGCGGAACGGATGGATAGCGCCTTCCCGCCGCGCGGCGCCGCGCACGTATTCGCCGGTCACGGCGGCGAGCATGGTCGGCGAACCCTGCACCGCGGCGCGCTGCAGGTAGTGGTGCACCGCGCGCACGCCGCCGAGTTCTTCGCCGCCCCCGGCGCGGCCCGGGCCGCCGTGCTTCAGCCCCGGCAGCGGGCTGCCGTGGCCGGTGGATTCCACTGCAGCCTCGCGGTCGAGCACGAGCAGCCGGCCGTGCCACGCCGCGATCTGCGGCACCATGTGCGCCGCGGTGGCGGCGCTCTTCGTCACCAGCGTACCCACCAGGCTGCCGCGGCCGCGCGCGGCCAGCGCCATGGCTTCGTCGATGCCGTCGTACGGCATCAGCGTACTCACCGGGCCGAAGGCCTCGACGTCGTGCGCAGCATGGTTCGCAGCGTCGCGCGCCAGCAGCAGCGTGGGCGCAAAGAAGGCACCCTCGGCCACGCCGAGGCCAATCGGGTTGAAACCATCGTGGGCCGAGAACACCACTTCCGCGCCGCGCGAGAGCTCGGCCACGCGTGCGGCCACGTCCAACGCCTGAGCATGCGAGGCCAGCGCGCCCATGCGCACGGTGTCGTTGGCCGGGTCGCCGACCACCGTCTTGGCCAGTCGGTTGCGCAGGCGCTCGGCCACGGCCGCCAGGTGCATGCGCGGCACGATGGCGCGGCGGATC
>Ga0075356_1000163_pt1 | contig 12110 bp, 20 predicted proteins | sample WestPond_Cattail_FD_120073 | JGI IMG/M metagenome (GOLD analysis project Ga0075356, IMG submission 120073) | Natural and restored wetland microbial communities from the San Francisco Bay, California, USA, that impact long-term carbon... | ecosystem: Environmental > Terrestrial > Soil > Wetlands ... | reverse complement strand
GGCAGATCGATCGGGCTCGCAGCCGGGCGAGCTCGAGGTCGGGATCGGCAGGATCGTAGGGCTTGCCCGCCAGCATCTTGTGGTGCTCCGATGTCATGACCGGATGTTCTCCTGAGCAAGCCTTGCCTGTGGGACCCACCGCCACCCTGGTGCTAGGCGTCGTTTGATGCCATCGGCTTCGCGCCGCTGGCGATGAGGGCAGGCATGGGAATCTCCAAACCCGCGCCCGATCGGTATCGCTCGGTCCCCTCGACGATCGCCTGTCGGATCCGTTCGCGGGCCTCGGCGGACTGCAGCTCAATCATCATCTGCAGGCGAACGGCGCACATTGTCAGGGCGAGTACTTCGCTCGGCGCCCGCGGGCGAAAGACAAGCGCGATCTCCGCAACCTGCGGGTCGTCGAAGCCTGCGGCGCGCAGCGCGGCGACGCACGCCGCGGGTTCGCTGAAGCGAAACGGTGGCGGGGCCGGCGGCAACGGCAGATCCAGCGTGCCGTGAGCGCGGATCGACTCGAGAACCAGCTGATGGAACTTCGACTTCCCCGGAGCGCACCACATCGAGAAGGCGAGCCTCCCTCCCCGGCGCAGCACGCGGGCCGCTTCGCGCAACGCTTTGTCGGGGTCGGGCAGGTGATTGACTCCGAACGAACAGATCACCGCGTGGAAGGATTCGCGCTCGAAATCCAACGCTTCCGCGTCACCCTGGCGAAACGCAGCGGCCGGATGAAGGCCCTGGGCTGTGCTCACCATGGCAGGCGAGAAGTCGATGCCGATGGCGCGCGCGCCACGGGCCACGGCGGCTGCTGCGCCGTAACCCGGGCCACAGCACAGGTCGAGGGTCGTTGTGCCGCTCGCCACGGCAGCCGCGTCAAGCAGCGGCTCGATCGCGTGACGAGTGATCGAGCCGAACAACGCGTCGTACCTCGCCGCGCCCTGCTCCCACCCAGCCTGCTCCATGCCTTTGAACGAAGCCGGGTCGTATGAGAAGCGGGGCGTCACGGGCGCCTCTCAATTGTTAGATGTCACGCACCATGACGGACGCGGAGCGCTCAGGCCGCCGATCCCGGTGACAGGAACTTGAGGCCGAGGATGCCCGCCACGATGAGCGCGATGCACCCCATGCGGGCCAGCGTGGCAGGCTCATGGAAGATGACGATCCCGAGCAGCGCGGCACCGACGGCGCCGATGCCGGTCCACACCGCGTACGCAGTGCCCACCGGCAGCGTGCGCATGGCCAGCCCCAGCAGCCAGAAGCTGATCCAGGCCGCCACGAACGTGAGCACCGCGAACGGCACCTTGGTGAAACCGGCCGAGGCCTTCATGCTGACCGACCACACGATCTCGAGCACCCCGGCCGCAGCCAGCAGCACCCAGGCATTCGTGCTGGAGAGAAAAGCGTTCATCGCAAACCACCCGGCAATGGCAGGAGCGCCAGCGTAGGCCATCCTGTTTGCCTGCGCCCGGGAAAGGGCTCATTGCCGAAGTATCTTCTCCAGCGCCTTGCCCTTGGCGAGCTCGTCGACCAGCTTGTCGAGTTGGCGGATCTTCTGCATCAGCGGATCCTCGACCTCCTCGACACGCACACCGCAGACCACGCCCTTGATGAGCGCCCGGTTCGCGTGCATCGCCGGCGCCTCGGCGAAGAACGTGTCGAAGTCGGCCTTGCGATCGAGCTGTGTCTGCAAGCCTGCGGCGTCATAACCCGTCAGCCAGCAGATCACGCGGTCGACCTCCTGCTGCGTGCGGCCCTTGCGCCGAGCCTTCTCGACGTACAACGGATACACCGTGGCAAAGGGCATCGCAAAGATTCGATGCGCAGGCAACGTCGTCTCCTGGTGTGCCGCGGTCGGGAGCGGTCAGACGCCGCTGCCCTTCGCGGCCTGGTAAGCCTGAATGAGTGGCAGCAACGCCCTGCGCCGCTTCAGGCTCTCGGCGGGCCAGAACTGCTCGCGCTCGTAGTACTCGGGCACGGCCGGCGTGCCGACCGGCAGCACGACCCAGGGCTGCCTGGACGCCGTGAAGATGTGAATGTCCGGCGGCAGCAGGTCCGGGTTGTCGAGCGTGCCCACGCGCACGAACGCGACCACTGGCCCGGCGCCCGCGTAGTGGCTCCAGACCGCCACCTTGCACGCCGGGCAGCGGGCGATCATCTGCCCGCTGCCGCTGGCCGACGGTGTATTCACGAGCTCCGGCGGCCGGCCCAGCTGGGTGACGCGATCGGCCTCGATCATCGCGTTGAGCGCGAACGAAGCGCCGGACTCGCGCTGGCACCAGCGGCAATGGCAACAGTGGACGAACAGCGGTGCGGTTTCCATCCGGTAGCGCACGGCCCGGCAGTCGCAGCCGCCTTCGGCAGGAAACGGTGTGGACCGGTGGTGCACGACGCCGACCTTCAGTTGGCCTTCTTGGCTTTCTTGGCCGGCAGGCGGGCTACGTGTTCGTAGCACCAGACCACCCAGGACTTCAGGTCCTGCTCGCTGGCCATGGCCGGCGGATCGACGTAGACGTACCCCTTCATGGGGCGCCCCGTGAAGTCCATGACACGAACGCCCGGCAGGGCCAGTGCATCGTCGTGCCGCTCCACGCCCACCCTTGCCATCAGCGTCGAGTCGCGGATGCCGACGAACATCTTGCCGTCGACCAGGAAGGCCAGGCCACCGAACATTCGTCGCTCGCCCACGCCGGGTCGGCCAGTGAGCGCCGTGCGAACACGCAAAGCCAGGGCTGAGTCGTAGGCCATGATGGTGACGCGCGGTGGGGCGCGCCCGTACTGTGTCTACAGGTGCGAAAGCATACGCTCCGCATACGTCCCGGGCATCCGCGACGCCGAGGCAATCGTCGGCAAGGCCAGCAGCGCGAACGTCGACGACAACAGCAGGAACCCCATGGCGTCCGACGGCATGAACGGTGCGCTCGACGACCACCTGACGTGGCCCAGGTAGGCGAAGACGTAGGCGAACAACACCGCGGCGATCCCGTACGAGAGCTTGATCCACCCCGGGCACCACTGCTGCATGAAGACCAGCTCGGACAGCGAGAGCCGGGTGTCGGATGCGCGGGCATCGTCGGCACCGCGGCGCGCGGCGACGAACTCCTGCACGAGCCCGAGCCACACCGCCGCCATGAAGACCAGGAAGGCGATCACCCACACGAGCTTCGACTCCACCTGCGCAGGCAGAACCCGGCCGCCGTGCACCTGCACGGCCACGAAGACCGCGACCGGAACGTACAGCGCCACCAGGTACTCCGTGCGACGAAGCAGTGCCTTGCGCTGGCTGAACATGACGCCTAGTGCAGCGACGGGTGCGGTTGACGTCGCCCCTGGCGTCGCACAGGCATAGGCCGGCCGCCGCGGTCGGCGGGGCTACCATGGCACGCCAATTCACCGATGGGGTTCACCATGAGGCGCACTCTAACTCTCGCGTGCATCTGTGTCTGCAGCCCGGCGTTCGCGCAGCAGCCGGCCCTCAAGGTCGGCGCCTGGGAGGTGACCACCTCCGGCGGCCCGTTGCCACGCGCCGTGGTGGCGAAGGAGTGCATGACCAAGGCTGACATCGCGCAGTTCGCGGCCGGCCCCGACAAGGACGACGACGCCGACTGCAAGGACTCCAAGCCACCCGTGCTCACCGGCAAGAAATGGACGACCGAGAAGACCTGCCCCGACGGCCGCAAGGTGAAAGCCGAGTTCACCGCGGATTCGGCCGAGCGGGTGAAGGGCTCGGTCGCCATCAGCCTGCCCGGGCAGAGCAAGGCCATGACGGTGGACATCGACGCGAAGTGGCTCAGCGCGAGCTGCCAAGGCGTCAAGTAAGGGCGAGCGCCGGAGAGCCTGGCCTCACTGCTGTCCGCGGCCCCCGCGAAGCAGCCGTCACGCTAGAACATGGTATTCGAGTGCTTGGATTCGCCGGGAATGATCTGCAGCACGTCCCAATGCTCGACGATCTTGCCGTCTTCATCGCAGCGAAAGATGTCGATGCCGGCCCAGTCCTTGTTGTTGTCGGTCGGCCAGACCTGATGGCAGTGAAGGACGACCAGATCGCCCTCGGCCACCGAGCGCTTGAAGTGCACCTGCTTGCCGGGATACTCCCGCGCCATCTGCTCGAAGTACGCCACAAAGGCCTGCTTGCCATCCGCCACGTGCGGGTTGTGCTGCGTGTAGCTGGCTCCCGCGAAACGTTCGATCGCCTCGCGCGGCTTGCACTGATTGAACATCAGGTCATAGAACGCCATCGCGTTCCGGCGGTTCTGGTCAGGCGTAGTGGGCATCACGTGGTCTCCTTTCAGCGCCGCTTCCAGCCCTCGGGCGTTTCGCTCGTGATGTCGGTTGACGTGGCCCTGGCTTGATCCAGCGGTCGAAGCTCGAGCGTCAGGCCGAACGCGAGGCACGGGTTCTGCGCCGCCAGCGCCGCGGCCTCGTCGAGGCTGCTGGCCACGATGAACCAGTAACCACCGACGAGCTCCTTGCTCTCGGTGAACGGGCCGTCGACGACGCCCTGCCTCGACACGACCTTGGTCCGCGCGTGCAGCCGGCTCCCCGGCAGCATGCGCCCCGAGGCGAGGTTGTGTTCGTACCAGGCGTAAAAGCGGTCGATGGCGGCCTGCACGTCGTGCTGGGTCGCGCCTTCATCCCACTGGCCCCGCGAGATGACCAGGTACTGATTCTTCAGAGTGGATTCATTCATGCGGGTGAGATGCTACTCGTCGAGGAACTGCCAGGTATCGGCCCCGTCGAAGCGCCGCACACGCACCGAGGCGATGAGCGCGGGATCGAAGTTGCCGAGGTTCACCCCGTGCTTGGCGCCGGGCTCGGGGTGCAGCGGCTCCCAATGCGTGACCACTCCGCAGGTCTTGCAGCGAACGTTGCGCAGCGTGCGGTCACCCCAGACGTATTCGCTGGTCGACTCCGGATGCCCGGTGATCTTGACGGTGCCGAACTCGAAGTACACCCACGGCCCGCCACTGCGCCGGCACAGCGAGCAGTTGCACCGGGTGGCGACGGTGGGCGTCGACGGCAGCGTCAGGCGCACGGCGCCACAGTGGCATGAGCCTTCGTGCATGAATGTCTCCGACGCCGGTGGCTACGCCGACCTTCGCGATGGTTCGCTCTGATGCAAGAACTTCGTGTACAGATCGCGCGGCGGCGCCACCGAGATCGACTTGAGCACCTGGCCCACGTTGCCCCGGTGATAGCCGCCGTGCGTGAGCACATGCAGGAGGATCTCCTCCCTGGACATGCGGCCGGCGTCGCCGTCGGTGAAGGTGAAATCGACAATCGAAGAGAGCTCGTCGTCGGAAGCGCCGGCGACATAGGCCTGGTACCAGGCGTCGGTGGCCGCCACGTCCGACCGCAGCTGCTCGAGCGAAGGCGTGGCCTTGGTGTTGGTGGACTCGAAGGGGCCGGGCTCGCCGGCGAGGCGCGCGCGAAAGAGCCGATCGACCACGTAGATGTGATTGAGCGTGCGGACGCAGGTGTGCAGCTGCTCGTCATGCTGCTCGGGCAGCCTGGCCAGCACCGCAAACAGCTCGGCGTTGGCCCAGGCCTTGTAGCCGAACAGAGACTTCAACGGGGTGATGGACATGGTGTGCTCGTGTCTCCGTCTATGACTTGCCCCAGCCCGGAATGGCCGCCGCCTGCTTGACCCAACGGACGAATTGTTGTTCGTCCAGGCCCCCTTGAGCAACGTTGATCCAGCGTGCCGCTTCAGACGTTCGACCCGACACGAAACTCGAGCCAATGGGGGCTGAGCTCCCGGTGCAATGGAAAGCCGAGCGTCGTGCCGTAGAACGCGCGCATCTCGGGCATCTGGCGCGCGAAGATCACGGTGTAGTCGATGCTGCGAATGGGAAGCTTGGGATCCATGGGCACCGCGGTCAGGCCTCAGCGATGGCTGCAATGGAGACCTTCAAGCCGGGCACACGCGCTGGCAACTTGGCACCTTGGCGAGCCGGCGGGTTTGAAGGAAACCACCGAAGCCACTCCTCGTTCATACCGGCAAAGTCGTCCTCGTCCGCCAGCACGACGGTAGCGCTCACGATCTTGTCCAGCGAACTGCCTGCTGCCTCGAGAATGGCTTGGATGTTGGTGAGGCACTGACTGGTTTGTTCTTGAATCGAGGTGCCCTTGAACGCACCCGTGGTGGGGTCGGTGGGAGCGGTGCCTGAAACGAACACCAGGCCGGCCGCTTTGACCGCCTGGCTATATGTGGGCGGTGGTTTCGCGGCCTTCGGCGTGAATACGATCTGACGAGTCAAAGTTTCTCTCCGATGACGGCGCCCGTAGAGACGTGAAGCGGCGAGACGCAGCGACACTGGCGCTTGCATGGCAGTGGCAGGGCAACCGTTGTCATGCGGGTGCCTACCGGTTGCCCGGCACCACCTCGGCCTTGAAGCGGAAGAGCTGCGGGTCGGCCGGGTCCACCGTCACGCGGACCCAGTGGCTGTCGGGCCAGCCGAATGTCTCTACGCGTGTGAAGTTCTGGAACACCCGGTTGGTCTTGCGGCTGTAGAGCGGCTTGTCGATGCGAAAGATGTGCGTGTCGCCGTGCAGGTAGGCCACAGGCTTGTCGTAGCTCTCCAGTTCTTCCGACAGGGTGCCCAGATAGTCGCCGAACGCCAGCGGGCGGCTCGGCAGCGGCTGCCCGCGCGGCACGAAGCGCAGGAAGTAGCGCGCCTTGGCGCTGTCGGGCCACACCGTCTCGAAACCCGGGTTGGCCTGCGTGAGGATCACCAGCCCGCGGCTGTTGCTCGCCTTGGCTTCGGCGAACGCCTGCTTCATCCACGCCAGGTTGGCGGCCTTGCGCTCCATGTGCTCGGCGTCCATCTCGGGCGTGCGGCCGAAGTTGTCGTTCTCGCCCACGGTGTGCAGCGTCACGAACAGCACGCCACCCATGCTCCAGCGCAGGTTCTCGCGGAACTTCGCAAACCTGGGGTCGGCCGACTGGTGGCGCACCGCGATCGGCTTCTGCCCGAGGCTCTTGCCTTCTGGGAAGAACAGGGTGCGGATCTTGGCCAGCAGCTCCAGAGGGTCGACCTTCTTGGCCTCCAGCGGCCAGCAGTCGGACCAGTCGTTGTCGCCCGGCGTCAGGATGAACGCATGCCGGACCGACTGGAACGAGTCGTAGATGGCCTTGTAGTTGTCGTCCACGCAGGGCATCGAGGCGATGGCGGGGTTGCGGTTGTACGGCGTGGCGTCGAACTGGAAGTCGCCGATGTGCGCCACGAACGCCAGGTCGCTGGCGTTCAGCGCGCCCAGCACGCGCTGATACTCCTTCTCCTGCACCTTGGTATAGGGCATGTCGCCGATGAGAGCGAAGTCGAACGCGCGCTCTTGCGCGTGGCCGGTGCTGATGGCGATAAGCGTCGCAAACGCTGCTGCGATCGATCGCGGACTCTTCGTCGTCATGTCGGCTCCTTCGGGTTGATGGTGCGGCAGGTGCGTCGATGATCCCTGGCCTTGATCGAGACGCTACGCGTCGAAATACACCCACGGCCCGCCGCTGCGCCGGCACGGCGAGCAGTTGCACCGGGTGGCGACGGTGGGGGTCGACGGCAGCGTCAAGCGTACTGCGCCACAGTGGCACGAGCCTTCGTGCATGAATGTCTGCGCCTGCGGTCCGCCGGCCCGTGCCTACGCGGCCACGATTTCGTGGGACGCGTTGTCCACCACGACCGGGCAATGCACGAAGGTGAGAGAGGGATCGGTGCCGTACTTGCCGCGCACGAACGCCTTCCACTCGGCGGTGTAGACGCGGTCGGCGTCTTCGCGCGACGCCCACAGGTAGATGCCACCGGCCTTGGCGCCGTCCTCCGACAGGAAGTAGTACTTGCGGATCAGGCCCGGCATGCCCTGGTACTTGGGCGCGGTGCTCAGAAAGGTTTCCTTCGCCTGGGCCAGCGTGATGGCCTGCGGCAGCTTGAACTCGACGATGGCTGTGATCATGAGACCTCCTTTGCCGTGATGCAGCCAAGCGTACCGCGAACGGCGTCGAACCCGATACGCACCTGCCCATGCGCGGAAGTGTCTTTCAAAGCACGCTTGGCACCTTGCCGGGCTGGCGGGTTGAAAGGAAACCGTATGCCGGCGGCGGCTTGGCGGCCTTGGCTGTGAAGACGATGTTGCGGGCCGTATCTTTCCTCGATGGGGCGAGCTAGCGAGCAAGCACGTAGTACGTGACGCACACCGCTGCAATGACGAGCAGGAAGAGCCAGATGTCGCCGTTTGACCGCGGCACCTCGCCAGGCGACAGATCGCTCAGCTTGCTTGGGCGAGGCGTGGGAATGAGAGGCTCGGCCCGGTGAGGCGCCTGGCCGCCAAGGCTCTTGCCACCACTCGTGCGAGCACCTTTGGCGGCAAGCACCAGCTTGAGCGCCTCGACGAGGCCTCCGCGCTGCAACGCCGCAACGATCTCGGCAGGCGTTGGATTTACGTTGGCAGGCATGTGCCGGGACTCGCGATCGCCCTCGATACGGTGATCTTCACGATGGCTCCGATGACACGCGCGGTGCGTCTTGCGTGAGGCCCGACGTTGAGCCGCCGGCGACAGACATACCCGTGCCTACGCCACAGACCGATCAGGCTGCTCACCGAGCAATGTATTGATGCCCGACTGAACCAACCCCACCGCCACCGGCGCCACGAACAATGCGCACAGGAACACCGCCACGGGCGACCGCACGCGCGGCCTGCCGAGCGCCTGGCGCTTGGCGTTCAGCGCATCCACAAGGCTGGCCATCGACACCAACGCCAGGAACGGTACGAAGATCGAACCCCACAAGGCAGCCCGCGGCGACAGCAAGCCGCGCGACGGCGCCACTGCCGCCACCTCGCCATGCGTGCGATACAACCAGTACAGGCCATAGAACGGCACGAGGCTCAACAGCGCCGCGGCCACAGGCCCCCTGGCCACCGGTGCGAACGAGTAGCCGCGCTCGGGCGGCGGCCCGGCAAACAGCGCAGACCCCACCGTCGATGCGACGATCGTGCCCAGAATCGCCGCGATGGCAGCGATGTAGGCCACCCACCACGGCCCCCACGCACGAACGCTGGTACCCACCGCGTAGCTGGCGAGCAGCCCGACGATCAAGCCCATCGTCGACACGATGCCGAACGACACCACGAACGCCTCTGCGCCGCGCCGCCCACCCGCAATGAGCGCCGGCACAGCGAGCACGAGCGCGCCGGTGGACAACCCGACCAGCACCGCCCCCGCAGACCGCGTGCCGAACGACCCCAGGCTCACAAAGAACAGCAGCGCCAGCCCGAGCACTTTGAGAACCGCCAGCAGCACCAGCGCGACCCCGGGCCGCCACCTCACGGCCACCCAGGCCAGGCACAGCCCGAAGGCGCTCGCCACGTGGCGTGTGGAGAGCATTGCGCTGTATTCGGCAGGGCCGAGCCCCACGTTTTCGCGCCAGAACGGAAACGACTGGAACAGCGCGGCGTCCGCCAACGGCACCAGCAGCACATAGGCCAGCAACAGCCCCCAGAACCGCCAGCTGCTGACCTGGTCTGCCCAGGTCCAGCCTGCTGGCTGTGAGCTTGATTCATGGGTCATGGATCGCCCTCCCGTGTGTGCTTCGCAGTGGCTGCGTCTGCAGCCTGGCTGGGTGATCTCACGGAGGGCCAAACTTCAGCCCCAGCCAGATCAAGAACAGATCGCTTGCTCGTCCGCCCGTACCCCGGGGCAAATGTCACTCGGCTGGCAGGCACCCGTCAAGTGCCTGCCCGGTTGATCGCCACCGGGGCGCAGATCACCGCGCGGAACGATATGCAGGTGCCCATGGACGGAAGTGTCTCTCGTAGACCTCTACATCCGGCGTCGCGTCGCCCCAACCCGCGCTCGGGCTCGCCGGTGCACACAAAGCGGACGGCGCCGCATACGCATTGACCCGAACGCTGCATTGTCATGACACGCTCAACATTGCGTGTGAGGGAGCAGATGGCCGCCAGCCACCGGCAGCGTCACCCCTACTCCAACGCCACCTTGCCCTTCACATGCCGCGCAAAGCTGTCGAGGATGGCCTGCCACCCCGTGCGCTGCTGTTCCTCGGAATGCGTGGCCTCGCCGTCGAACGTGACGGTGACCGTGACGCCCGCGGCGCCGCCCACGAACTGCACCACGCCCGCACGATCGCCAAAGGTGTATTCGATCCGCTCGTGCGGCACGACCTTGGTGTATTCACCCGCGAAATCGAAGCCGAAGGAACCGTCCTTGGCCTCCATGCGCGATGAGAACTTGCCGCCGGGCCGCAGATCGACCGCAGCGGCGGTGGTGTGCCAATCGGGCGAGGCGGTGTTCCAGACCAGGATGTCGTCGGGCGTGGTGTAGGCGCGCCACACCTCGTGCATCGGTGCGGCCACCAGCGTGGAGACGGTGATCTTCATGGGGCCTCCTGGGCGCAAGGCGCGGCCGGGGCGGCTGCGCGCTGGTGTGTGTTGCCACGCACGCGCAGGCATCTGGCGCGCGAAGATGACGGTGTAGTCGATGCTGCGAATGGGGAGCTTGGGATCCATGGGCACTTCCGAGCTTAAGTGTGGCCCTCGAATCAGGAGTAGGCCATGTACTGCGTACGGTCGGCGATGGCATCAGGGTCCCTCGATACCAGACAAGTATTGTCCGTCCGCTCGGCTCCGCTGACGGCGCTGGCAGTTCCAAGGGGGGGGTCAGGCGGCGCTCTCGGCGCCACCCGTGGGCGTCGTTGGCCGAATGAGTGCCGCGGCCGCTGCCAGCCACACAAGGAAGCAGCCGATGGTGAGCCTCTCGGCCAGCCCGCCCCAGGGCAGCCGATTCCCGATTGCGACAGCAGTCGCGATGCCCGTGAGGGCCACGGCAGCTGCGGCGCCAAAGGAGAACAGCCTGAACCAGGCCCGGGAGAACTGCACCGATAGCCAATGGCCCAAGAGCGGAATGGCGAGCAGTGTGCAGACCGAACTGATGCCGGCGAACAAGATGTGCGCAAAACCTTCCGGGCCAATCTGCGAGTGAACGCCGCCCTGGCCTTCCGGAAACGCAAGCGTCATGACTCCGGCCATGGCCTCGACAAGCAGAGCCCACGCACCGGCGACGCCGGGCCACCACGCGCGAGCGGAATGCACTGTGCGGCGGACCGTACCACGCAGGCCCCAAGCAAAGGCCGCAGTAAGAACGTTGTACAGGAGGAAGAGCGGGTCGAGCAGAGACTTCACGGGGGAGCCGATGGCAATGAGGTCGCTCACCGGTTGAGCGGTGTGGCTGTACGTGGGCCACAGCAGGCCTCCAAGCACTACTGCCGCGCAGTAGACGATGACCCCAACGAGCCCCACGCCCGCAAACGAGAGGTTCCGCATCAGGAAATCGTCGTCGGAAGGCGGATGTCCGTATGCACTTCTGGATCGCCCTCACGATGACTCCGATGACACGCGCAGTGCATCTTGCGCTAGCGGCGAAACCACTGCCGCAGCTCGATTGGATTGCCATCGGGATCGCGGATCTCGGCGCGAGCATAGGTTGGCCGCTTGATGGGTCCCCATGCTGCCTCCACGCCCTTTTGCTTCAGTACGCTCAACGCGCGGTCCATGTCTTCTACCTCGAGCGCGAGGCACTGCCAGCCGAGCCGCTGCTCGGCACCACGCGACGCAATGGCCTTGGCATCGGGATAGCACATCACCTCGACGGTGGTGCCGCCAAGCTCGAGGTATACGAGATCAAGTGGACCGAAGGGGGTCTCGGGAATGCGCGTGCGTTCGCGTTCGCGGAAGTCCAGCACCTCGACGTAGAAGGCAATCGCGCGCTCTGGTGCCGCGGTGAGCAACTCAATATGGTCGATACGCTTGAACATAAGTCTCCGGCCTCGGAACTCTACGACACGATGGAAATGCGATCCGCCTGCGCGACGGGCTAGGTAGCACTCTAAGGCAGCTGAACACCCATGGCTGGAGATGCGCGCACGACGTGGCCTGTGCTGCCTAACGAAGAGCTAACCGGGCGACGACGGCCGCACACCAGGCCCGGGCCGCAGACAATGTACCGCTTACCTGCGGCTCGGGCCTGGTGGCCTGCCGTTGGTGCCCCGGTTGAGCGATGAGTTAGGCCTCACTGTGCGGGTATCTCGAATATGAGGCATGTGGTTGTT